>Ga0247820_10001199_pt1 | contig 14590 bp, 8 predicted proteins | sample 13C_Glucose_Day1_2_FD_192480 | JGI IMG/M metagenome (GOLD analysis project Ga0247820, IMG submission 192480) | Soil microbial communities from agricultural site in Penn Yan, New York, United States - 13C_Glucose_Day14 | ecosystem: Environmental > Terrestrial > Soil > Agricultural land | place...
TCGTGCCACTACATCAGCGGCGCCGGCACCTTCGAGCTGCAGGTCGTGTCCAGCGACCTGGACGCGTTCTCGCAGTTCGCGCGCAAGGTGCTGATCAACCTGCCGAACGTGAAGGACATCCACACCAGCTTCTCGCTGGGCGAGGTCAAGGCCAGCAGCAGCTGGCCGCTCGGGCACCTGCGGGCCGAGCCGCCGGGCTGAATCCCACCATGACAGGAGTGTGAAACGGCGCGTTGGCGTGCCAACGCGCTCGGGCATTCCTGCGTCATCAATTCTTCATTGCTCGTTCCTACGCTCGCGTCGCTGACTGATCCAGCACATCCATTCAAGAGCACACAAGGAACGACATGTCCCACTTGACCGACAAGTACCGCGAGGAATCGCGCGCGCGCAAGGCGCTGCCGGCCGTCCCCGGCCAGATGATGGAAGACGTCCTCGCCCAAGCCACGGCCCAGCGCCGCACCGTGCTGCGCGGCGGCTTCGGGGCCATGCTGGCCGCCACGTTCGGCGGCAGCTCGCTGCTGGCGGCCTGCGGCGGCGGTGGGGACGCCGCGCCGGGTGCCGGCGCGCTCACGCCCGTCGTGCCCGCCCCGCAAGCGTCGGTGAACTACGCGGTCAACTTCAAGGGCATCCCCGCCATGGTGGGCGACCAGGTCTACATCCCCGAGGGCTACACCGTCGACGTGCTGTTCTCCGCCGGCGACGCGGTCACGGCGGGCGCGACGCCCTTCACCGGCACCTTCCTCGACTCCAACGGCTACGAGCAGGTCGCGGGCGGCAACCACGACGGCATGCACTTCTTCCCGCTGCCGGGCGTGGATCCCGCGCAGGGCGGCCTGCTGGCCATCAACCACGAGGCGCCGGACCTCGCCGTGCTGTTCGCCGGCGCCGCCTACAACGAGGCGACCGCGACCGCCGAGCAGAAGCGCATCGCGCTGTCGTCCGTGGGCGTCTCGGTGATCGAGATCGCGCGGGTCAACGGCAAGTGGACGGTCAAGGCCAACTCGCCCTTCAACAAGCGCTACACCGGCAACACCTCCTACGCGGTGGGCGGCCCGGCCGCCGCGACCGTGGGGGCGACCGTCATCGGCACGCTGAACAACTGCGCCAGCGGCAAGACGCCCTGGGGCACCTACCTGACCTGCGAGGAGACGACCGACAACTACCTCGACACCACGCAGCCCGAGGCGGGCTACGGCTGGGTCGTCGAGATCGATCCGCAGGGCACCTTCGCCGCCACCAAGCGCACGGCGCTGGGCCGCTTCGACCACGAGAACACCGACTACATGGTCGACGCCGACAACAGCCTGGCGATCTACATGGGCGACGACAGCACGCCCGGCTGCGTCTACAAGTTCGTGCCTTCGGGCAAGTACAACCCGAGCGACCGCGCCGCCAACCGCAACCTGCTGGACAGCGGCAAGCTGTACGCCGCCAGGTTCAACGCCGATGGCACCGGCCAGTGGATCGAGCTGACCCAGGGCCTCAACGGCCTGGTGGCCGGCGCGCAGGACCCGGGCAACTTCACCCAATCGATCGCGCCGCCGGCGCCGGTGACCGTGAACTTCAACACCCAGGCCGACGTGCTGCTCAACACCAAGGCCGCCGCGCGCGTGGCCGGCGCGACGCTGATGGACCGCCCCGAGTGGGTCTCGGTGGGCCCGGACCGCAGGATCTACTGCACGTTCACCAACAACAGCGGCCGCCAGGTCACCGACACCGCCAACCCGCGCACGTCGAACTCGCACGGCCACATCCTCCGCTGGGTCGAGGACGGCAACACCGTGAAGGCCACCACCTTCAAGTGGGAGCTGTTCCTGCTGGCCGGCGACCCGCGTCTGGCGACCGCCAACCTCAAGGGCAACATCAACGGCGACACGTTCTCCAGCCCCGACGGCATCGGCGTCGATCCGCAGGGCCGGCTCTGGGTGCAGACGGACGCCTCCACGAGCGCGTCGACCACCAACACCTTCGGCAACAACGCGATGTACTCGGTGGATCCCGCCACGAAGGCCTCGCGCCGGTTCCTGGTCGGCCCCAACGGCTGCGAGATCACCGGCCTGACCTACACGCCGGACCTGAAGACCTTCTTCATCAACATCCAGCACCCGACCGGCACCTGGCCCTCGAACGTTCAGGGCAACAGCCTGCCGCCCCGCTCCTCCACGATCGTGGTTCGCCGCGCCGACGGCCAGCCGGTCGGCGCCTGAGCGGAGCGCTCAGCCCGCCACGCAGCGCAGCTCGGACGCGGGCGGCTGCAGCAACTGGAACACGGCCTCGCGACCCCGGTCGCCGAGGCCGATTTCCATCCGGACGCCGGGATTGGAGAACACGCGCTGCTGCGGGGTGACGCCGCCGGCGTCCAGCAGCAGCGTTTCCTCGCCCTGCGGCAGCCCTTGCACCTGGGCGACGTCCTCGCGCAACCGCACCAGCAGCACCCGTTCGCCTCCGCAGCGGTAGCGCATGGCGCCTTCCGGCAGCGACGGCTGGACGGGTTCCGGCGCGGTCACGGGCGGAGGCTCGGAGGGCGCGGGCGGGAGCGGCGCGACGTTCGGCGCCCGCGCCACGCAACCCGCGGCGAGCGCCGCGGCCGCCGCCGCCGCCAGCGAACGCCCGTTCATCGCGGCCACAGCACCCACATCCGCAGCGGCTGCTTCAACCGACCCGCCAGCTCGCCCGCTTCCGCGCCCCAGCCGGCGAAGTAGTCCGCGCGCACCGCGCCGACGATGGCGCTCCCGGTGTCCTGCGCCAGCACCAGGCGCCGCAGCTGCAGCAACGGGCCATTCGAGGCCAGCCACACCGGCGTTCCGTACGGGATGCTTTCCCTGTCCACCGCGATCGAGCGGCCCGGCGTGAGCGCCACGCCCTGCGCGCCGCGCGGGCCGAACGCGGCGTCCAGCTCGCCGAGCGGCTCCTCGCGGAAGAACACCGTGCGCGGATTGCTCCACAGCATCTCCTGCAGGCGCTGCGGGTTGCTCTGGGCCCAGGCCTTGATGGCGGGCCAGGACGCGTCGCGCAGCGCGCCCTGCTGCTGCAGCCAGCCGCCCACGCTGCGGTACGGATGCTCGTTGCTGCCCGCGAACGCGAGCCGCACCATGCGCTGCGCGCCGTCGCGCTCGGTCACGCGAAGCCGGCCCGAGCCCTGGATCTGCAGCACCAGCGCGTCCAGCGGGTCGGCCAGCCACGCGATCTCGCGGCCGCGCAGCTGCGCCCTGGCCTCGGGCAGCGTCTCCATCTCCTGGCGGCTGTACCAGGGCTTGCGGCTCTGCAGCGTGGCGGGCGGGCGGTACAGCGGCACCGTGTGGCGCGCCGTCGGTTCGCGCGAGGCTTCGAGCAGCGGCTCGTAGTAGCCGGTGAGGAGGCCATCGGTGGCGCCCTGCAGCGGTTCGACGCGATACGGCTGCAGCGACCGGCGCATCCACTCGCGCTGCTCCTCGGCCGGCGCGATGGAAAGCTGGCGCACCTGCGGGCACAGCGGCGCGAAGGCCGCCGGCGGCCGCTCGCAGCTGCGCACCCAGGCGTTCCAGGCCTCGTGCAGCGCGTCCTCGTCGAAGCCGGGCAGCTCGCTCCAGGCCACCGGCTGCCAGCGGCTCTTGCCTTGCAGCACCGGGACGCCGGGGACCGGCGACGGGGCCGGCGCGGGCGACACCACCGGAGGCGTGGGAGAGGTTTCCGGACCGGACTCGGGCAGCGGCACCGAGGCGCAGCCGGCCAGCATTCCTACAATCGCCGCGACGAACGCGAACCTGGACGACGAACTTGCCATGCTGCTGATTCTGCTGGAAGCCCTGCTCGCGCTGGTGGTGCTGCTGCTCATCGTCTGGTGGACCATGTTCTCCGGACGACCGCGCGGCGAGCCGCCGGGCGCCGAAGAAGAAAAGAAAGACGACAAGGGCTAGCGCCCGCCGGCGACGTCGCGCAGCACGTTCGCCAGTTCCACCGCCGACTTCACTTCCATCTTGTCGAACACGCGCGCGCGGTGGACTTCCACCGTGCGCACGCTGATCGCCAGCTGGTCGGCGATCAGCTTGTTGGGCAGGCCGCGAGCCACCAGCTGCATCACGTCGCGCTCGCGCTCGGTCAGATCGGTCAGCCGGGCCACCAGCCCGTCGCGCGCGCGCCTTTCGGCCAGCACTCGGCCCGACAGCTGCAGGGCCTGCTCGACCCGGTCCACCAGCGCGTTGTCGGAGAACGGCTTCTCGCAGAAGTCGAAGGCGCCGCGCTTGACCATGTCCACCGCGGTCGGCACGTCGGCGTGGCCGGTCAGGAAGATCACCGGCATCGCCTGCACCAGCCCGCGATCGGCGATGTGTTCGAAGAGGGCGAGACCGCTCATGCCCGGCATGCGCACGTCCAGCAACAGGCAGCAGGGCTGCGCCGGCGCGAAGCCGCCTTCCAGCAGCGCCTGGAACGCCTCGGCGTCGGCGAAGCGCTCGCTGGCCAGGTGGCGCGACCGCAGCAGCCAGGCCAGGGCCTCGCGCACGCTCTCGTCGTCGTCGACGATGAAGACGGTGGCGTCGGGAGCGGGTTGCATCAGGCGGTGGTGGTGGCCGGGGTGCCGGCCGGCGGTGCGGGCGGCAGCGCGGCGGCCTCGGTGGGCAAGGTGAAGCGGAAGATCGTACCGCGCGGACGGTTGGGCTCGAACGCCAGGAAGCCGCCGTGCTGCTCCACCACCGTGCGGCACAGCGACAGGCCCAGGCCCATGCCTTCGGCCTTGGTGGTGAAGAACGGCGTGAAGAGCTGCGCCTTCACCTCGGGCGGGATGCCTGGACCCACGTCGATCACCGCGAACTCCATCCAGCCCTTTCCGACGCCGTCGACGACCTCGGCGCGGCGCACCTGCAGCAGCAGCGACGGGCCGGGCACGCGGGCTTCGTCCATCGCCTGCATCGCGTTGCGGGCGAGATTGAGCAGCACCTGTTCGACCATGGTGCGGTCGCACAGCACCGGCGGCAGCGTGGCGGGCACGCGCGTTTCCACCTGCACCCGCAGCTTGCGTGCCTGCAGGCTGACCAGCGGCAGCACGGCGTCGATCAGCTCGTGCGGCCGCACCGGCTCGCGCGCCTTGTCGCGGCGGCGCACGAAGTCGTGCACGCTCTTGATCACGCGGCCGGCACGCTCGGCCTGCTGCGCGATGCGCTTGATCGCCAGGTGCAGGTCGGCCGTGGTGGCGGCGTTGCCGGCGCGCGCATCCAGCAGGTTGAGCGAACCGGTGGCGTAGCTGGAGATCGCCGCCAGCGGCTGGTTCAGCTCGTGGCTGAGCAGCGAGGCCATCTCGCCGACGGTGGCCAGGCGCGCCGTGGCCTGCAGGCGCTCGTGGCTGGCGCGGGAGAGTTCCTCGACGCGGCGCTGCTCGCTGATGTCGAGGAACGCGCTCATCCAGCCGGTCTGCACGCCCTGGGCGTTGATCAGCGGCGCCTCGATGATCAGCACCGGAAAGCGCGAGCCGTCCTTGCGCATGAAGACCGACTCGAAGCCGTCGCGCGGCGGCGCATGCCGGCCGGACAGGCGGATCTCCTGGCGCTTCTGGTACTCGCCCGCCAGTTCCGGCGGCCAGTACGGCGCGGGCGTGGAGTGGCCGAGCAGTTCGTCGGCGGTGAAGCCCACCATCGCGCAGAACGCCGGATTGACGTAGGTGATGCGGCCGGCGAGGTCGCGCGCGCGCAGGCCGGTGACCAGCGAGTCCTCCATCGCCTTGCGGAAGGCCAGCGCCTCGGCCAGGTCCTGCTCCACCTGCTGGCGCCTGCGCATGTCCTTGACCAGCATGTAGAGGACCGACAGCAGCGCGATCGACATCGCGGTGACCAGCGCGGTGAGCACGTTGGGGAACAGGTCCGGCGCGCCGCTCCAGCTGTCGCTGCGCAGCACCAGCGTGTAGCCCGGCAGGTCCAGCAGCTGCTGGGCGGTGAACACCCGGCTGCCGCGACGGGCGCCGCCGTGCAGGGCGAGGCGGGTGCCGTCGGCCTCGGTGAACGAGATCTCATGACCGCGCGCCAGTTGCGGTCCGACCAGCGCGAGCACCTCGCCGAGCGCGTAGGTGGCCACCACGTAGCCGCTGAGCGTGCCTTCGGCGACCTGCGGCAGGCACAGCTCCATCAGTTCCATGCCCATGCCGTCCGGCTGGGGCACGAAGTAGCTGGCGGCGTAGGCCGGGCCGCTCATGCGGCGCGCGGTGGCGCAGGCCAGCACCACGTCGGCGTGCGCGCTGGTGCGCCCCAGCCGGCTGAACACCGGCGGGCGATACGGCGTGTCCACCGCGGCCACCACGCCCAATTGCCGGTCGCGCCATTCCACCCGCACCAGTTCGCGGCGGTCGTGCACCAGCCGCTGCGCCTCCTGCGACCACTCGGCGGGCGTGGGACGGCCGGCCTGCAGCGCCTGCAGGGACTGCACGTTGCGCGTGAGGCCGGTGCGGATGTCGGCGACGGCCTCGGCGGTGTCGCGCTCCAGGTTGGATTGCAGCTGGCTGGCCTCGTAGCGGCCGGCCAGCCAGATCAGCGTGGACAGCAGCGTGGCCACCAGCGCGATGAGCGAGCCCCAGAGCGACCAGCTCTGGGCCGGCGCGCGCAAGGCGCGCAACGCGGGCGCCGAACGCGGCGCCGCGGCCGGCGTCGTCTCGCTCATATAACCCGATGCTCCAGGGCCGGCAACTGGCGGCGCCAGCTGGCCATGCGCTCGGCGTCGAGTTCGGCCATGACCACGCCTTCGCCGTCTTCGTCGCGGCAGGCGACCACCTGGCCCCAGGGATCGGCCACCAGGCTGTGGCCCCAGGTGCGGCGGCCGTTCTCGTGCACGCCGCCCTGCGCGGGGGCGACCACGTAGGCGAGGTTCTCGATCGCACGGGCCCGCAGGAGGGTCTCCCAATGCGCCTGGCCGGTGGTGTAGGTGAACGCGCTGGGCACCAGCAGCAGGTCGGCGTCGAGCCGGCGATAGAGCTCGGGGAAGCGCAGGTCGTAGCAGACCGACATGCCGATGCGCCACTCGCGTCCATCGCGCGATCGCAGCGTGAAGGCCACGGGCTCGCGGCCGGCTTCGATGGTGCGCGCCTCGTCGAAGCGGTCGCGGCCGTTGTCGAAGCGGAACAGGTGGATCTTGTCGTAGCGAGCCACCCTCTCGCCCTGCGGCGAGAACGCGAGGCTGGTGTTGCGCACGTGGGCCTCGTCGCCAGCGCGCAGCGGCAGCGTGCCGCCCACCAGCCACAGGCCGTGCTCGCGCGCGGCGGCGGAAAGGAACGACTGGATCGGGCCTTCCCCGAAGGCTTCGCGCACCGCGACCTTGTCGCCCTCGCGCTGGCCCATGAGGCAGAAGTACTCGGGCAGCACGGCGAGCTCGCAGCCCTGTGCGGCGGCCTCGGCGATGAGCCGGCCGGCGGCGGCGAGGTTGTCGTCCACGCGCGGCGTGGACACCATCTGCAGGGCGGCGACCTTCATGCTGCTGGACCTTCCTTCAATTGACCGCGGTACGGGCGGGCGGCGGCGAGGCCTCCGCGGGCGGGTTCTCGTTGGCGTTCACGCTCGATCCCTGCCGGTTCAGCTTGGTCACCTTGGGGTCGGCCCAGGTGCCGTCGATCTGGAACTGCTGCGTGGCGGCGCGCGCCAGCGGCTCGCGCAGGAACACCTGGGCCAGGAAGGTGCCCAGCCCGATCGCCGGGTTGATGGCCGCGGCCACCAGCGACGCGGTGCCGGCGTTGATCTCCGGCACCACCACCACCCTGAGGTCCTGGGTCTCGCGCGCGATGTCGGCCTTGCCTTCCATCAGCACCGCGGCGTTGACGCCCTTCATCTGCAGATTGTTGGTGGCGGCCACGCCGTTCTGGATGGTGATGTCGCCGCGCACGAAGTCGAAGGTGAAGCCCTGGCTGAACACGTCGCGGAAGTCCAGCGCCAGCCGGCGCGGGAGCGACTGCAGGCTCAGCACGCCCAGCAGCTTGGCCAGGCCCGGGTCGGCCTTGAGGAACTGGCCGCCCTGGACGTCGACGTGGAAGTAGCCCTGCATCGTCGGGTAGTCCAGGCCCATGGGCGAGCCCAGCCAGGCCACCTGGCCCTCCATCCGGCCCTGGCCGCGGCGGACCACGTCCTTCATGCCGAAGCGGTTGAGCAACTGGCCCGCGTCGGCGATGTCCAGCCGGAAGTTCATCACCGTGCGGCGCCGCTCGACCGGCGTGCGCGGCGGGCGCGGGCCGCCGGGCGCGGCCGCCTGCGCGTCGACCGCGGCCCAGTTGCCGGTGGCGCTGAAGCTGCCTTCCGGCGTGGTGAGCGCGAGCTTGTTGAGCCGCCATTCGCGGATGCCGCCTTCGCGGGCCACGGCACCGCCGCCGCGGTTGACCGCGTCGATCTCCAGCCGGCCGAGCTTGCGCCCCTTCAGCTCGAAGTCCTCCACCACCACGTCGAGCGCGGGGATGCTGGCGGCCGACTGTTCGTCCAGCAGCGTCTCCACCGCCGTGGTGGTGGAAGCCGCCAGCGACAGCCGTGCCAGGCGCGCATGCACGCGGCCGGCGCCGCTGCCCGAGGGTTGGCGGTATTCGACGTAGCCGCTCAGTTCGTCGGCGTCCACGTTGCCGCGCCACAGCAGGCCGTCGCGCGAGCCACCCACGACCAGGTTGCGGAGCGTGCGGCCCTCCACGGTGAGTTCCCGCGCGCGCAGCGCCACTGTCGTCGGCAGGTAGCTCTGCGCCGCGGCCGCCGCTGTCGGCGAGACGGGCGCCGCCGGCCGCGCAGCCGCGGCGGCGGGCGCGGGCGCGGGCGCGGTGCCGCTTTCCAGCACCTGTTCCCACGCGTCGATGCTGGCCACGTCCAGGCGCACGTTGGCCGAAACGCCGCGGTCCGGCAGCTGGGCCGATTCGCCCTGCGCCAGGCCGATGGCGATGGCGCCGCGCAGAGCGCGCGGCTCGGCGCCGCTGATGTCGCGAACGTAGTGGACCGAAGCGACGCGACCGAGCTCCACCGCCAGCCGGTCCTGCGCCGGCCCGTTCGATTCCGGCAGCAGCACGTTCTCGTAGCGCAGCGGCAGCGCGGCCTCGGCCGTCTTGGACAGGGGCGCCGGCAGGTTCAGCGCCAGGCCCTGCAGGCTGCTGGTGACCAGCAGCTCGGGCGTGCCGCGACGGAAGCTGAGTACGGCGGTGTAGCTGGACCCGCCCGTCGCCTGGCGCGCCAGCTGCGAGACGAAGCCCAGCTCGCGCGCCTGCCGCAGGCCCTCGGCCGTGGCCGTGCCTTGCGCGCGCATCACCACCGAAGGCTCGGCCGCCGAGCCGTTGCGGCTGCCGCCATCCACGCGCACGTCGCCGCCAAGCGCTCGCGCCTGCGCGCCCACCACCTGGAAGCCGCGTTCGCTGAACAGCACGTTGCCGCGCGCGCGCTGCAGCGCCGGACTGTCGGGCGTGATCTGCACGTCGTTGCCCGCGAGCGTGACCGTGCCCTGCACGCGGCTGCGGTCGATCTGCGAGACCGGCAGCTGCAGGCCGAGCTTGACCGTGGTGGTGCCGTTGGCGCTGGCGCGGGCCAGCGCGTCGTTGGTCAGCGCCGAGATCGGCGACTTCTGGACCATGGCGAGCGCCTCGCCCAGCGGGCCGCGCACCTCGCCGTTGACGTTGACCACCGTGTGGGACAGGTCGGCGATCTGCGCGCTGGCGTTCACGCGCAGGTTGGGCGCGGTGGAAAAGCGGCCCTGCGCGTCGTCCACCCGCAGGCTGGAGCGGTCGAAGACCAGCTTGCCCGACAGCTGGCTCAGCGCCGGCCAGGGCAGGGGATTGGCGCCGTTGCGCACCACCGGCCGCGGCGCGAAGGCGTAGTTGGCGTTCTTCACCTGCGCGGTAACCAGGAACTCGCCCTGCCGCTGCGCGAAGGGAAAGTCCTTCAGGTCGCCGCGCACGCGGAAGCGCGCGTCGCCGACCTCGGCCTGCTGCACCGACTCGCGCACGTAGTCGCGCGCGTCCTGCGGCACGGCCAGCGGCAGGTAGCGCCACACGCGGGCGCCGTTGGCGCGCGACAGGCTGCCCTGCAGGTCCAGCACGCCGGGGAAGCGGTGCGCCGCCTGGTCGCCCGTGCGCCAGGTGGCGTGGGCCTCGCCCTGCGCGTCGGCGTTGGCGAAGCGCAGTTGCGACACGCTCACCGAGATGCGCTCGCCCGCCACCTGCCACTGCACGTCACCCGAAAGGCGGTCGAACGCCAGCACCGGCTCCTGGAACACGCCGGGCAGCTCCAGCGCGCCGCCGTTCAGCGCCACGCGGGCCTTGCCGCCGCTCTCGGTCAGGTCGAAGTCCAGCGCGGCGTTGCGCAGGCCCGGCGTGGCCGCGACCGGCTTGCCGTCCCGCACCGAAGCCGGCGCCGCAGCCAGCTGCAGGCCGGACACCTTGCCCTTCACCTTGTACTTGGCCGGCTGCTGCAGCGCGCCCTGCCAGGAGCCTTGCAGGTTCTCCACCACGCCCTGCGGGGCATGGCGGGCCAGCGCGGCGTGGGTCGCGGCGCCGAGCGGCACGCGTCCGGCCAGCTGGCCCAGCGTGCCCAGGTCGAGGCGGTCGGCGCGCAACTCGCCGGCGCCTTCACGGCGGCCGTCCGGCTCGGTCCAGGACAGGAAGACGTCGCCGGCCGGCCAGTGCTGGCCTTCTGCGGTGGTGAACTGCAGCGCCTTGGCCTCGATCTGCATGCCGCCCGGCAGCCGGCGGCCGCCGAAGCGGCCCGACACCGACGCCAGCGACAGCGGCGCCAAGCCTTCGCCCAGGGTGGTGGAAACGTCGGCCGCGGACAGGTCGGCGACGGCGCCGGTGACCTGCCCGTTGGCCACGTCGAGCCAGGCGCGCACCGCGCCATGGCCGCCATGCACCTCAATGCCGGGGCGCGCGTGCTTGCGCAGTTCGGCCAGGTCGACGCGCCGGAAGTCGGCATGCAGCTGGCCGTCCCAGTCCTGCCAGCGGCCGGGATGGGTGGACAGCAGCGGCTGGCGGAACATGCCCTGCACGGTGAAGCGGTCGCCCCAGCCGGCGGGCGGCGTGGCGTCCAGCCGCAGCGCATGGCGCCGCGCGGTGTTGCGGACCACGAAGTCCACGTTCTCCAGCTGCAGCGGCGGCGCGGTACGCATCTCGTCGGTCCAGCGTACGGTGCCGCCGCGGATGACGAACTCGCCCTGGCGGAAGAACCAGTCGGCCGCGCGGCCGTCCTCCTGCTTTCCCGTGCCCTGCGCCTGCGAGAGTTCCAGGCCGGCCACGAACAGGCGGCCGTCGGCGGCCCGCCGCACGTCCAGCACCGGGCTGTCGATGAAAAGCTGGTCGAAGCCCAGGTGCAGCAACGAGCGTGGCGACAGCGACGCGTTGACGCGCGGCAGCCGCAAGGCTTCGCGGCCCTGCGGATCGAGCAGGACCACGGATTCGAGCTGGATCGAGGGCACCAGGCCTTCGCTGCGGGCGCTGACGGCGCCGATGCGCACGGGCACCCCCAGGAGGCGCGTGGCCTGGGTTTCCAGCGTGGGGCGAAGCTCGCCGATTCGCGGCACAATCCAGCCGTGCACCGCGCCCCAGGCGAGCGCCAACAGCAGCCAGGCCGCGGCCAGCAGCCACAGGAGCCCCTTCGCGGCGGCGGCATACAGCTTCAGCGGGCCCGAGGGGAGCGGGGGCGATTCGTTCATGAAGACTACGAGGTGGCAGGAATTATGAGCCCCGGTGCAGCGAGGCCGGCCGTGGTGCAAGGCGCTGCATGCAGCTCGGCCGGGGTCCCGGGTGAGATGCCCGCGTCCGCCGCCGGTTCCACCCATTCCCGATTCGTGCAGCGGATCCGGCGCCGATACGCCGCCGAACTGCCGCTGCTGCCCGCCGGCCTGCCCACGCGCGAGTCGCTCCAGGCCACCTTCGAAGCCCTGACCGGCCAAGGCCACGCGCTCGGCACGGCCCTGCGCATCCTGCGCCAGCTGGTGCTGGAGCGGCTGGCCACCCTCGATTGCGAACAGCAGGCGCCCCTGGCCGGCGTGACCCGCTCGATGACGCTGCTCGCCGAATTCGCGCTGGACGCGGCCTGCCGCCAGGCGATGTCGGAGCTGTCCGAAGTCCATGGCACGCCCCTGCGGCCCGACGGCCGGCCGGCGCACCTGTGGGTGATCGGCATGGGCAAGCTCGGCGCCCGCGAACTGAACGTCTCCAGCGACATCGATCTCATCTACGTCTACGACGAGGACGGCGAGACACCCGGCGTCGACGGCCGCGGCCGCATCAGCCACCAGGAGTTCTTCGCCAAGGTGGTCAAGACCATCTTCGGGCTGGTGGGCGACACCACCGAGCACGGCTTCGTGTTCCGGGTCGACCTGGCGCTGCGGCCCAACGGCAACTCCGGGCCGCCGGTGGTCTCGCTCGACGCGCTGGAGGAGTATTTCCTGGTCCAGGGCCGCGAGTGGGAGCGCTTCGCCTGGTTGAAGAGCCGCGTGGTCGCGCCGCGCAGCGCCATCGAGGACGGCTCGGCCCAGGCCCTGCGCGGCACCGTGCTGCCGTTCGTGTTCCGGCGCTACCTGGACTACGGCGTCTTCGATTCGCTGCGCGTGCTGCACCGGCAGATCCGCGAGCACGCCGCGCGCCGCAGCGCCGGCCGGCCCGAGCGCGCCAACGACGTCAAGCTCTCGCGTGGCGGCATCCGCGAGATCGAGTTCATCGTGCAGCTGCTGCAGGTGGTGCGCGGCGGGCAGTTCCCCGAGCTGCGCACCCGGCCCACGCTGGAAGCGTTGCAGCGCGTGGCGGCCGCGGGGCTGATGCCGCAGGCCACGGCGCAGGCGCTGGCCCAGGCGTACGAGTTCCTGCGCCGGGTCGAGCACCGCATCCAGTACCTGGACGACCAGCAGACCCACGTGCTGCCGCTGGGCTGCGAGAAGGACGAGGACGACGGCGACCTGGCCTGGGTGGCCCAGACCATGGGCTACGCCGATTGCTGCCCTTTCCTGCACGAGCTGGACAGCCACCGCGAATTCGTCGCGCAGGAGTTCGACAAGCTCCTGGGCGCGCAGGAGGAATGCAAGGGCTGCGTGGGCCCCAAGGGCAGCCGTGCGGCCCCGCCCGACCTCGACTCGCTGCTGGAGCGGCTGCCGCCCGAGCTGCGCGAGCGCATCGGCCGCTGGTGCGGCCATCCGCGCGTGCAGTCACTGCGCGAGGACGCACGCAACCGGCTGTCGCGCCTGATCGCGCGCACCGCGCAGTGGCTGCTGGAAGGCCGCGTGGGCGAGCAGGCCGCGGTCCGCATGGCCGACTGGCTGGAACCGCTGCTGCGCCGCGAGAGCTACATCGCACTCCTGCTGGAGCGCCCCGGCGTGCACGAGCGACTGCTGCGCCTGCTGGGCGCGGCCAAGTGGCCGGCGCGCTACCTGCTGCGCCACCCCGGCGTCATCGACGAACTGGCCAGCGAGGCGCTTTTCTCCGAGCGCTTCGTTCCCGGTGAATTCGAGCAGGACCTGGATGACCGCCGCCGCGCGCTGCAGCGCACCGGCGAGGACGACGACGAGGCGCTGCTCAACCTGCTGCGCCGCGCCCACCACGCCGAGGTGTTCCGCACGCTGGCTCGCGACATCGAAGGCCGGCTGACGGTGGAACAGGTGGCCGACGACCTGAGCGCGCTGGCCGACGCCGTGCTGCGCATCACGGCGCGCTGGAGCTGGGAGCGCCTGAAGAACCGCCACCGCGATACGCCGAGCTTCGCGATCATCGGCTACGGCAAGCTGGGCGGCAAAGAGCTGGGCTACGGCAGCGACCTGGACATCGTGTTCGTCTTCGAGGACGAGGACGATCGCGCCCCGGAGGTCTACGGCGCGTTCGTGCGCAAGCTGATCAACTGGCTGACCACCAAGACCGCCGAAGCCGACCTGTACGAGATCGACACCGCGCTGCGGCCCAACGGCAGCTCGGGCCTGCTGGTCACCACATTCGCGGCCTACGAGAAATACCAGCAGGGCCGCGGCAGCAACACCGCCTGGACCTGGGAACACCAGGCCATGACGCGCGCCCGCTTCGTGCTGGGCGAGCCGGCGATGGCGGCGCGGTTCGACGCCGTGCGCGAGGCGGTGATCACCGCGCCGCGCGACCGCGAAGCGCTGCGCCAGGAAATCGTCGCGATGCGCCAGCGGGTGCGCGCCGCGCATCCGGTGAAAGCCGGCAGCTTCGACGTCAAGCACAGCGAAGGCGCCATGGTGGACGCGGAGTTCGCCGTGCAGTACCTGGTGCTCGCGCATTCGGGCGAGCATCGCGAGCTGGTGCCCAACGTGGGCAACATCGCGCTGCTGCAGCGGGCCGAGGCCGCCGGCCTGTTGCCGGCGCAGGTCGGGCAAAAGGCGGCAGCCGCGTACCGCGAGCTGCGGCGCATCCAGCACGGCGCGCGCCTGAACGAAGAGCCGACGCAGGTCGCGCCCGACGCTTTGGCCGCCGAGCGCCAGGCGATCCACGCGCTCTGGACCGCCGTCTTCGGCTGAGCCGCTCCGTTTCCCCTGGCGCCGGGGCGGCCCATCGGAATTTAATCAATCGATTGATTGACGTGGTTTAATGCGGGCCCTCATGTCCGCCGCAGTACCACGTTCTTCTACCGTCCCGCGCAACCCGCCCGCGCCCTTGGGCACGGCGGGCGCGGCCGGGGAG
>Ga0247820_10001201_pt1 | contig 14583 bp, 12 predicted proteins | sample 13C_Glucose_Day1_2_FD_192480 | JGI IMG/M metagenome (GOLD analysis project Ga0247820, IMG submission 192480) | Soil microbial communities from agricultural site in Penn Yan, New York, United States - 13C_Glucose_Day14 | ecosystem: Environmental > Terrestrial > Soil > Agricultural land | place...
GCGTAGAGCCGACCGGAGGAGTCGAGCGCCAGAGCCTGGACCGTGCTGTCCGCCGCCGGCGCAAAGGCCTCGAGAGCACCGGTGGTCAGGTCGAAGGCCGCGAGGCGCGACCGGGTCGCGCTCCCAGAGCCGGTCGCGGAGGTGAAGTCACCACCCGCGTAGAGAGTTGTCGAGGCCGCGTCCACCGCCAGCGCCCTGACGGTGCCGTTCACGGTGCCTGCAAAGCCCGCGTCGGTTGCGCCCGTGCTCGCGTTCAGCCGGGCGAGCCTGGAGCGGCTCTGGCCGTTGAGGCTCGTGAAGTCGCCACCCACGTAGAGCCCGGTGCCGGATGCGGCCAGGGCCAGCACAGGGAGGTTCGCCGAGGCCCGCCAGGTGGCCACGGTCGCCCCCGCCGCCTTGTCGACGACAGCGAGGTTCTGCGCCGCCACACCGTTGACCGAGGAGAACGAACCGCCGATGGCCACACCGGCGGGGGTCAGTGCGAGGGCGTTCACCGTGCCGTCGGTCTTGGGGTTCCACGTTCCCACGGCGCCCGTGGACGTGATGTGCGCCAGCGTCACCCTGCCCTTGGTGTCCACCTTGCGGAGGTCCCCACCGATGTACCAGCCGCCACTGCCGTCGCTGATGGCCGCTCGGACGATGCCGTCCACCCGAGGGGAGGCCGACAGCTTCCCATCCGTCGGGGTGACCCGCACGCCGTACCCCGTGGTGCGTCCCAGGTAGTCGAAGCCGCCGGCGATGTAGACGCGGTTGCCGACGACTTTGATGTCGGACACCCGACCGTTCGTGCCCCACCAGCTGGCCGATGGGATGTAGGTCAGGGCCGGCGGCCCGCTGGAGACCAACGCGGCCGAGGCCTGCTGGGCGGCCGTCGTCGCGGGCACGGCAACGCTCAACGCCGCCGCGACGGCAACGCCGGCGACAAGTGCTGACCTCTTACTCATGTTCTCCCCCTCAGGATCACGGTGTCCCCCCTCAGGACGCCGCGCGTGGGGCTCGTCCGACGTGGTTGTCGGACGGCCCCCGGGCCGCGGTGGGCGCCACCGCGCTGCTACCTGTCACGGCCCGTAGGTAGAGCGCCTCAAGCTGGTCGGTCGCGGCCTCCCAGGAGTGCCGGTCCAGTACCGACTGCCGCCAGGCCCGCGACGTGGCGTCGCGCGGGCGCGGGTGCTGCAGCATGAAGCTCACGGCTCCGGCCAGGGCGTCGACGCTGTCGACCGGCACCATCTGGTGCCGGCTCGATCCCTCGCCGAGCACCTCGCGATGAGGCGGGATGTCGGAGACCAGCACCGGCGCATCGTGGGACGCGGCCTCGAGCAGGGTCAGGGGCAGGCCCTCGAGCGCCGACGGCTGCACGAACACACCCGCGTGCTGGTACAGCGCTGCGAGCTCGTCGCCGTACGCAAACCCCGTGAAGACCACCCTGGGGTCCTGCGCCGCGAGATCGCGCAGGCGGCGGGAGTACTGATCGGAGAAGGAGGAGTCGCCGACGATCGCAAGCTGCTGGTCACCAGGCACCCGGCGGAAGGCCTCGATGAGCAGGTCCACACGCTTCTCGGGCACGAGCCTGCCCACGAAGAGCGCGTAGCGGCCAGGGACCAGCCCGTGCCCAGCGGGAAGGGCAGAGGCGGGCACGGCAGGCCACTGGATCACGCCGTTGGGGACGTACTCGGTGGCGCGCCCGAACTCGGAGCGGTAGTGCTCCTCCAGTGCCCTCGAGACCACGATGATCTGGTCGGGGACCCTGCCGCTCATCCAGTGCGCCGTACCGAGCGCCATGCGGCCCGCTGGGCCCCACTTCGCCCGCTGGTGGTCGAGACCGTGCACGGTCATGACCACCCGCGCCGTCGACAGGAAGCGCGGCACTGGCGCGACGAGCCCCGGGCCGATGCCGTGGTAATGCAGGATGTCAGCCCTGACTGCGAGTGCCTTGGCGGTGGACGTCATGCTGTGCACGATCGCGTCGAGGTGCTTCGTGCCCACCGTCGCGGCGGGCACGAGGTCCATGCCGTGGTACTTGCGCTGGGGGATCTCGCCGTAGGTGCCACGGCAGTACACCGTGACGCGGTGTCCCCGCTCCACCAGCCGTCGGCCAATGTGCTCCACGTGGTGCTCAATGCCCCCGAACGTGGCCGGCAGCCCCTTCTGGCCCACCATGGCGATGTGCAGCGGACGCCAGTCCGCAGGCACCCGTGCCGCTGCACCGTCAGGTCGGCCCGTCCCCTCACTGGACATGGCCGGTCCCTACAGAGGCTCGCTGATCATGCCCGCAGCGACGGTCTTGTTGGTCGCCTCGTCGACGAGGACGAAACCCCCGGTGGTGCGGTTGCGGCCGTAGTCGTCGCACATCAAGGGTGATGTCGTCCGCAGCCGCACCCGACCGATCTCGTTGAGCCCCAGACCTTCTGCTCGCTCATCACGATGCAGGGTGTTGACGTCGATCTTGTAGTTCAGGCCCTTGACGATGGTGCGAGCCGTGCGCGTGGTGTGCTTGATCGCGTACTTGCTGCCCACCCGGAGCTGCGACGACTCGTCCATCCAGCAGATCATGGCGTCGATGTCCTGGCTCACCTGCGGCTGGTTCGTAGGACGGCAGATCAGGTCGCCGCGCGAGACGTCGATGTCATGCGACAGCCGGACCGTCACGGACATGGGCGGGTAGGCCTCCTCCACCTCGCCGTCTGCCGTCTCGACGGAGGCGATCGTCGTCGTGAACCCCGACGGCAGCACCATGACCTCGTCGCCCTTGCGGAGCACGCCTGCCGCGACCTGCCCGGCGTAGCCGCGGTAGTCATGCCAGGCGTCGGACTGGGGCCGGATGACGTACTGCACCGGGAACCGGACATCGATCAGGTTGCGATCGCTGGCGATGTGGACGTTCTCGAGGTGGTGCAGGAGGCTCGGGCCGTCGTACCACGGCATCGACTCCGCCCTGCTGACGATGTTGTCGCCCTTGAGGGCGGAGACCGGGATGGCGGTGAGGTCGGGGACCCGCAGCTTGCTGGCGAACGACGCGAACTCCTCCCTGATCTCCTCGAACACGTCCTGTGAGTAGCCGACGAGGTCCATCTTGTTGACGCAGAGCACCAGGTGCGGCACCTGGAGCAGGGTCGTGAGGAAGGCGTGCCGCCGGCTCTGCTCCAGGATGCCCTTGCGCGCGTCGACCAGGACGAGCGCGAGGTCTGCCGTCGAGGCCCCGGTCACCATGTTCCGGGTGTACTGGATGTGCCCTGGCGTGTCCGCGATGATGAACTTCCGCTTGGGAGTGGCGAAGTAGCGGTAGGCGACGTCGATGGTGATGCCCTGCTCCCGCTCGGCGCGCAGCCCGTCGGTGAGGAGCGCGAGGTTGACGTGCTCCTCCCCCCTCTCCATGCTCGTGCGCTCGACCGCGGCGATCTGGTCAGCGAAGACGGTCTTCGTGTCGTAGAGGAGCCGACCGATCAGCGTGCTCTTGCCGTCGTCGACGGACCCGGCGGTGGCGAACCTGAGAATGTCCATGTTTAGAAATACCCCTCGCGCTTTCGGTCTTCCATTGCGGCTTCGCTGAACTTGTCGTCGCCACGAGTGGCGCCCCGCTCGGTGATCCGGGTGGTGGCGACCTCGTCGATGACCTTGTCCACCGTGTCCGCGTCCGACACGACGGCGGCAGTGAGGCTCGCGTCGCCGACGGTCCGGTAGCGGACCTGCTGGGTCGTGACCAGCTCCCCCGGGCGGGCCCGGAAGTACTCGTTGACCGCGTAGAGCATCCCGTCGCGCTCCACGACCTCGCGGTCGTGCGCGTAGTAGATGGACGGAAGGGCGACCTTCTCCCGGGCGATGTAGTGCCAGATGTCGAGCTCGGTCCAGTTCGAGAGCGGGAAGACGCGGATGCTCTCGCCGGGGTGGATGCGCCCGTTGTAGAGGTGCCAGAGCTCTGGCCGCTGGTTCTTGGGGTCCCACTGTCCGAAGTCGTCGCGGAACGAGAAGATCCGCTCCTTGGCCCGGGCCTTGTCCTCGTCGCGGCGGGCGCCGCCGAAGATGGCGCTGAAGCGGTACTTCTCCAGGGCGCTGAGAAGAACGGGGGTCTGGATGCGGTTCCGGGTGCCGTCCGGCGGCTCGACGACTGTGCCGTTGTCGATGGCCTCCTGGACACTCGCGACGACGAGCTGCACGCCGAGCTCCTTGACCCGGCGGTCGCGGAACGCGAGCACCTCGGGAAAGTTGTGCCCGGTGTCGACGTGCATGACCGGGAAGGGGATCCGCGCCGGGTAGAACGCCTTCTCCGCCAGCTTCAGCATGACGATGGAGTCCTTCCCGCCCGAGAACAGCAGGACGGGACGCTCGAACTCCGCGATGACCTCTCGGAAGATGTAGATCGCCTCTGACTCGAGGATGTCGAGTTGGCTCAGCTGGTAGTTGGGGTTCGCAAAGGCGTTCATCACACTGCTTCCTCGTAGTCGGCCATCTCGGCCAGGGCGGTCAGGATCTGGTCGGCCATCTCGGGGCGGCAGATGAGCAGGTCGGGCAGGAGCGGGTCGTGACGGTTGTAGACGAGCGCTGAGCCGTCGATCCGGCTCGTGTGCAGGCCGGCTGCCCTGGCCACGGCCACCGGTGCCGCCGAGTCCCACTCGTACTGCCCGCCGGCGTGGACATAGGCGTCGCTCACGTCGTCGATGACGGAGCAGGCCTTGATGCCGGCAGAGCCCATGGGCACGAGCTGCGCGCCCAGGCGCTCCGCGAGGCGGGTGACGAACTCCGGCGGTCGCGAACGGCTCACTGCCAGGCGCAGGGGCCCGGGCTCCCTCGCCGCGACGGTGGGGCGACGGCCCGTCCAGAGGGTCGACCGCATGGCCGGTCGCGCCACGGCCCCGGCGGACAGCGCGCCCCTCTCCCACAGGGCGACGTGGACCGCCCAGTCCACCCTGGGGACCTCCCCGAACTCCCTGGTCCCGTCCAGCGGGTCCACGATCCAGACCCGGTCGGCCTGCAGACGGGCGGGGTCGTCAGCACCCTCTTCGCTGAGCACGGCGTCTGCGGGGCGCAGTGTCGCCAGCTGCTCCATGAGGAACTCGTGCGAGCGGCGGTCACCCTCGGCTCGCAGGATGCCCGGTTCCATGAGCTGGCTCTGCTGGCGCAGCGCGAGCAGCAGCTCACCCGCGGCGCCGGCCAGTTCTCTTGCCAGGCCGTCGTCATCCAGTGCGGCTCGCGGCGTGTCCATCAGTAGGCCCCCTGTCCCCTGAGGACTGCACGCGCTGTGCGAGCGAGGATCTGCAGGTCGAGGACGAGCGACCAGTTGTCGACGTACCAGAGGTCGAGACGCAGCGAGTCCTCCCAGGAGAGGTCGCTGCGACCGCTGACCTGCCACAGCCCGGTCAGACCCGGCTGCACGCGGAGCCGGCGCACGGCGTCCGGTTCGTAGCCCGCCACCTCGCTGGGCAGGGGTGGCCGGGGTCCGACCAGGGACATCTCGCCACGCAGGACGTTGATCAGCTGGGGCAGCTCGTCGAGCGAGTACCTGCGCAGCAGCCGGCCCACTCGGGTCACCCGCGGGTCCGCCTTCATCTTGAAGAGGACGGTGTTGCCCGCGTCGGTGCTGCCGGCGAGCTCGCGCAGCCGGGCCTCGGCATCCACGCACATCGTCCGGAACTTGAGCATCTGGAACTCTTCACCGCGTGCGCCGACCCGGGTCTGCCGGAAGAGAACCGGCCCCGGCGAGTCCAGGCGCACAGCAAGGGCGATGGCGCCCAACACCGGTGCGGCCGCGAGGAACAGCAGGATCGACAACGCGCGGTCCACGACGGTCTTCACCACGCGCCGCGCGCCGGACATCACCGGCCGCTCGACGTGGAGCAGGGAGACACCTGCCACCGGACGGATCGACAGACGCGGCCCGGCCACCTCGACGATGCCAGGAGCGACGACCAGATCCACGCCACGCTCCTCGAGTGCCCAGCTCAGCCGGCGCAGCGCCTTGTCCTCCATGTCGAGGTGGTTCGAGACAGCCACCACCTCCGCATCGAAGAGGTCGACCGTCGACATGGCCTGGGCCGGGTACCCGAACACCGGGACGCCCTCGACGGAGGTGAGTCCGTCACCACTGGTGTCGAGCCCGGAGACACAGGCCGCGACCACGTGCATGCCCTGCGACGGCGCCCGCCGGATCTCGCGGATCAGCCGTCCGATGGCGTGCACGTCCCCGATCACGACGGTGCGCTCGACGTCCAGGCCCCGCGTGCGCCGCCGGTAGAGCGACCGCCGCAGCGCATGCCGGGCGAGCAGGCCGAGCACGAGCAGCAGGGGGACGCTCACCAGCACCATTTCGCGCGCGATATCCGGCTTCAGGGCGTAGGCGGCGAACGCCACGAGGGAGAACAGCCCGACCACCGCGTGGAAGACCGCGCGGTACTCCTCGGCGGTGTTGCCGATGTAGCGCTTCTCGTAGCCGTGGCTGAGAGAGAGGGCTCCCACCCAGCTGACGGTGACGAGGGCGACGAACGCGAGCTGCCACAGGCTCGCGCGGTTGAAGGCAACAAGAGCGCCGGCGCTCCCGGCGATGACTGCGGTCGCCACGTCCGCAAGAACCGCGGCTCGCCGGTAGCGCACGTGCCAGCGCTGGCGGGCCTGGGACGGGCGGTCGTCCTGGACGGGAGCAGGGGTGGCCGTGGCGGTGGGCGTGGCGGTGGGCGTGGCGGTGGGCGTCGCGGTGGCTGCGTCCGGATCTGCAGCGGACACCGGGACCACCGTGAGCGGCGTCGCCGGCGCTGGTGCGGAGTCCGCAGGGGCGCCGGCCGCCGGGACACCGGCCGCAGGCGGAGACGCCTGTTCTGTGACGAGAGACTCCTGGTCCCGCGCCCACGCCTGATCAGACATGTGCACCCCCGCATATCTACTGACCCTTGGCCCGACCGTAACCCCGGGGCAAGTCCGGGCACAGGTGATCGCGACCTTTTACCCACGACGTCGAAAGCGTTGCGGGACAAGGGATTTCGATGCCTACACTGATGAGCGGAGGGCCGAGTACCACCGGGGTTCTACAGCCTTCGACGTATACCTCTCCCTCGCACTCCGTAGACGAAACGCCACAAAGGCGCCGAGGTCCACCCACTCCGACACCAGCAAACGACGCAGGCGCCCGAGTGCTCCACACGAGGGACTGTCGACGCGGTGTCAGGAAAATAGTCAGTGACTAGTCATGGGGGCCCGCGGGGTCCTGCTGAGGCCCCTCCGGGCCCGGCTTTCGGAGCCGTTCCCACCGGCAAGAGCCCGGTGGGACAAGGCCCCTAGACGACCGGGCTGTGCCAGCGCTGCTGTGCGGCGACAAGGCCCTCGGCAACGAGCTGCTCGACAGCGTCGGCGGCGTCCCCGACGAGGAACGGCAGCTCCTTGCGCTCCGACGGCGAGAAGTCGCGCAGGACGAAGTCGGCAGGCTCCATCCGGCCGGGGGGGCGGCCGATGCCCACGCGCACCCGCAGGTAGTCGCGGGAGCCCAGCGCCGAGCTGATCGACCTCAGCCCGTTGTGGCCACCCTCACCGCCGCCACGCTTGAGCCGCACCGTCCCGGAGGGGATGTCGAGCTCGTCGTGGACCACGACGAGCCGTTCCACCTCGACGCCGTAGAACTGCATGAGCGCCTTGAGCGGGCCCCCGGACTCGTTCATGTACGACGACGGAACGGCCAGGACCGCTCGTGGCCCGGGGGCGCCGCCGGGAAGCGTGCCCAGCCGCACCTCGGCGACCCCGGCCCGCGCCTTGTGCGCCTTGAGCCGGCCGCCACCGTGCCGGCCCGCGAGCTCGTCGATGACCATCGCACCGACGTTGTGGCGGTTTCCGGCATACCGGGGACCGGGGTTGCCGAGTCCGACGACGAGCCAGGTGTCCATGGGGGGCAAGTATGCCGAAGGGCCCGGTCCTGTCCGGACCGGGCCCTTCGTGCACACGACGGGTGACTGGGGCTCAGGCCTCCTCGCCCTCCGCCTTCTCGGCAGCAGCCTCGCCCTCGGCCTCGGCAGGAGCCTCGGCGGCCTCGCCCTCGGCAGCCTCCGGCGCCTCGTGCTCGATGCCGGCCTCGGCCTCGGCCTCGGCCAGCTCGGCCTCGAGCGCCTCGGCAGTGATCTGCGCGGTGACGTTGACGACCAGGGCCTCCGGGTCGGTCAGGAGCTCGGCGCCGCTGGGCAGCGCGATGTCGGCTGCCTTGACCTGGGTACCGGCCTCGAGTCCCTCGACCGAGACGGTGACGTTCTCCGGGATGTGGGTGGCCTCGACCGCCAGCTGCAGGGCCTGCGTGTCGACGGTGACGACGGTCTCCGCGGCGGCCTCGCCCTCGACGTGCACCGGGACGTCGACGGTGACCTTCTCGCCGCGCTTCACGATGACGAGGTCGACGTGCTCGATGACCGGCTTGATCGCGTCACGCTGGACGTCCTTGGCCAGGGCCAGCTGCTCCTTGCCGTCGACCTCGATGGTCAGCAGGGCGTTGACGTGCTTGAGCGCCATCATCGTGTCGTGGCCCGGGAGGGTGATGTGCACCGGCTCGGCACCGTGGCCGTACATGACAGCGGGGATCTTGTGGTCGCGGCGGATCTTGCGGGCCGCACCCTTACCGAACTGGGTGCGGATCTCGGCGACGAGCTTGGTCTCGGACACGAACTTCTCCTGGGATATCTCGGTCGGTTCGCGCCTGCCAGGGGACGGCACACACAAACCGGGTCTGCGGTGGTTGGACTCTTGCGGTGGGGCCTCGACGCGGGGCGCGGCACGGGCCGAAAGGGCGCGCGGCACCGTCGGAGTGGTCGTCAGGCGCCACCGCGTCGATCACGGACTCCGGCACGGGCTGACCGTGCTGCGTCCCTCGCCGAGGCAACCCGATGAGTTTAGGGGACGGGAGTGGGGACCGCGAAATCCTGTTCGGAGCCGTCTGCGCGCAGCGCAGCCGGCCGCGACGCGCGCACCTCGGCGAGGCGCACCGCCAGCACGCCGGCCACGATCAGCGCTCCACCGCCCAGCTGCACGAGGCCCGGCAGCTCGCCGAGGAGCAGCCAGGCGAAGACGACCGCGAACAGGACCTCGGTCAGCATGAGGAAGGACGCCAGCGTGGCACCCAGGAGGCGCACGGCGCCGATGCCCGCGGCATACGCGAATGCTGCTGCCACGACCGCGAGCTCCGCCACGGGAACCCACCAGGCGACCTGTGCCGCGCCGACCACGACGTCGGCGGTGGAGGCGTCCATCCGCAGGGCCCCGACGAGTCCCGCGCCGCCCAGCACCGCAGCGCCCACGACCAGCCCGGCCCACGCGAGCACCAGCGGCGGCAGCGACTCCTCGTGCTCGTGGGCCGAGAGGAGGAAGTAGCCGACGAGGCCGCCGGCCGCGACGAGCCCCCAGAGCACCCCCACGAGGTTCAGCCGCACCCCGCCGAAGACGTCCAGGACGAGGAGGAGCCCGGCAACCGCGAGCACGACCCCCGCCAGCGTGAGCCGGTTCGGCCTGGCACCCCGGGCCCAGAGGTACCCGACGATGATGACGGGGGCGAGGTACTCCAGGAGCAGCGCCACGGCGACAGAGAGCCGCTCGACGGCGTTGAAGTACGCGAACTGGCACAGCGCCACCGCGATGAGGCCGTATGCCGCCGCGAAGCGGGCGTTGCGCCTCAGGAGGTGCCAGCGCCCGCGCATGACCACGACGACCACCGGCAGCAGCACGAGCGCGGCGCCCGCCATGCGCGCGGTCACCACCGCACCCGGGCTCCAGCCCTGGGTGAGGAGAGCCTTGGCAAAGGCTCCGGAGCTGCCGAAGGTCGCGGCCGAGGCCAGAGCGAGCCCCAGCCCGAGACCGGTTCGCGAGGAGGCCGGTGCGACTTCAACCCCGCCGGCGGGGCGCACCCCGGCGCTCTCCGACATCCGCTCCGTCGCCACGGCGCCCGCCTTTCCGTCGTCAGGGCCAAAAACGTTTATGGTAATGACCGTAGGACTGCCCACGTCAGGAGTCAAGGTGCTTTTTGCTCATGACACGGAGAGCGCGCTGATCGCAGCGGCCGCCCTCGTCAACACCGCCACGGACGGCGACACGCTGCAGACGGTGGCTGACCTGGACGCGTTCGTCGAGCGCTACGCCTGGACGGGCTCCCGGACCCGCGACGCCGTCGAGCTCGAGGCCGTGCGGGCCCTTCGCCCGCGGCTCCGTGAGATCTGGACGGCGGAGACCGACGAGGCTGTGGTGGGGATCAACGGCCTGCTGGCCGAGCACGGCGCGCTTCCGCGCCTGGTCCGACACGGCGAATGGGACTGGCACCTGCACGCCACTCCGCCGGAAGCACCGCTCGCGACGCGCATGGCGGTCGAGGCGGCCATGGCCCTCGTCGACGTCGTCCGCAGCGGCGAGATGGCGCGGCTCGGGGTCTGCGCGGCGGAGGACTGCGACGACGTCGTCATCGACCTGTCGAAGAACCGCTCACGGCGCTACTGCGAGAAGGGCTGCGGCAACCGCGCCAACGTGGCGGCGTACCGCGCCCGCAAGTCCCGCACGTCACAGCTTTCTCGGGTCACCCGATAAACCAGCGCCTCGCCGGAGAAAGGTTCTCGGGCGAGGGGCACGGTTCTCGGGTGAGGCGCCCACGCGGCATACGGTCTGGGCGCCCTGCCCCCGCAGGGCTCAGGCGCGGCCGTCGAAGAGGCTCGTGACCGAGCCGTCCTCGAAGACCTCCTGGATGGCCCGGCTGATGAGCGGCGCGATCGAGAGCGTCGTCAGCTTGTCGAAGTGCTTCGCGCCGTCGATCGGAAGGGTGTTCGTGACGATGACCTCGCGGGCGCTGCACGCCTTGAGCCGGTCGACGGCGGGGCCAGACAGGATCGCGTGGGTGGCAGCGATGACCACCCCGGCAGCGCCGTCCTCCATGAGCGCGTCGGCTGCCTTGGTGATGGTGCCGGCGGTGTCGATCATGTCGTCGACCAGCACGCAGATCCGCCCCTGCACCTCGCCGACGACGCGGTTGGCGACCGTCTCGTTGGGCCGGTTGATGTCACGGGTCTTGTGGATGAAGGCCAGCGGCGCGCCGCCAAGTCGCTCGGACCACTGCTCGGCCACCTTGATCCGTCCGGCGTCCGGCGAGACGACCGCCAGGCGCTCGCCGCCGTACTTCTTCGACACGTGGTCGCTGAGGATCGGCAGCGCCATGAGGTGGTCGACCGGACCGTCGAAAAAGCCCTGGATCTGCGCGGTGTGCAGGTCGACGGCCATGAGCCGGTCGGCCCCCGCGGTCTTGAACAGGTCCGCCATGAGCCGGGCCGAGATCGGCTCTCGCCCGCGGTGCTTCTTGTCCTGGCGGGCGTAGCCGTAGAACGGCAGCACGACAGTGATCCGCTTGGCCGAGGCCCTCTTGAGCGCGTCGATCATGATGAGCTGCTCCATGATCGCCTCGTTCAGCGGCGTGCTGTGGCTCTGGATGACGAAGGCGTCCGACCCGCGCACCGACTCCTCGTACCGCACGTAGATCTCGCCGTTGGCGAAGTCGTAGGCGCTCGTGGGGACGAGTTCGGTGCCGAGCATCCAGGCGACCTCACCGGCCAGCTCGGGGTGGGCCCGCCCCGAGAAGACCATGAGGTTCTTCTCGGTGGTCTTGGTGATCCCGGTCACTGCTCGTCCGCCTCTCCTGCGGTCTGGGTATGCCGCGCGGCTGCCTCTGCGGCCTCCGCCGTCTTGGTGCCGGCGCGCCTGCGCGACACCCAGCCGGCGATGTTGCGCTGCTGGCCGCGGGCCACCGCGATCTGGCCAGGGCCCACGTCGGCCGTCACGGCAGAACCGGCGCCGACGTACGCGCCATCGGCGATGTTCACCGGTGCGATGAGGACCGAGTCGGACCCCACGAACGAGTGTGCACCCACCGTGGTGTGGTGCTTGGCCACCCCGTCGTAGTTGGCGAAGATCGTGCCGGCGCCGATGTTGGCGCCTTCACCGATCGTCGCGTCGCCGCAGTAGGTCAGGTGTGGCACCTTGGCGCCCTCGCCGATCGTGGCATTCTTCGTCTCGACGAAGCCGCCGATCTTGCCCTTCGCGCCGAGGACCGTGCCGGGGCGCAGGTAGGAGAACGGACCGACGGTGGCGTCGGCGCCGATGACCGCCAGGCTGGCCTCGGTCCTCTTGACCTCGGCGCGCGGACCGACCTCGGTGTCGGCGAGCGTGGTGTCCGGACCCACCACTGCGTCAGCCCCGACGGTCGTCGCCCCCAACAGCTGGGTGCCGGGCAGGATCGTCACGTCCCGGCCGATGGTGACGTCGGCGTCGATCCACGTGGTGTCGGGGTCGACGATGGTGACGCCCTCGCGCATCCACCTCTCCGCGATGCGCCGGTTGAGCTCCTTGCCCATCCGGGCGAGCTGGACCCGGTCGTTGACGCCTTCGGTCTGCCACAGGTCCTCGACGAGGTGGGCGCTCACCCGGCGGCCCGCGGCACGCGCGATCGCCAGCACATCGGTGAGGTACTTCTCGCCCTGGGCGTTGTCGGTGGTGACCTCGGAGAGCGCCTCGCGGAGCACTGCCGCGTCAAAGGCGTAGATCCCCGAGTTGATCTCGGTGATGTTCAGCTGCTCGCTGGAGGCGTCCTTGTGCTCGACGATGCCCTCGACCGCGTCGTCAGCACCGCGCACGATGCGGCCGTAGCCGGTGGGGTTGTCCAGGTGCGCGGTGATGACCGTGACGGCGCTGCCGCTGGCAGCGTGGTGGTCCACCAGCTGGTGCAGCGTCTCGCCGGCGAGGAGCGGGACGTCGCCGTAGGTGACGAGGATCGTCCCCTCGAGGTTCTTCGGGAGGATCTCGAGGGCACACTCGGCTGCCCGGCCCGTCCCCTTGATCTCGTCCTGGTCGACGATGACCACCCCGGGGTCGACCTCGGCGACGTGAGCGGCGACGACGTCGCGCTCGTGGCGGACCACCACGGCGAGGTGCTCCGGGGCCACCTCGCGGGCTGCGGCGATCGCGTGGCCCAGCAGGGTGCGCCCGGCGATGCGGTGCAGGACCTTGGGGGTTGCGGACTTCATCCGGGTGCCCTCACCAGCGGCAAGGACGATGACGGCGGCCAGGCGGGAGGTGTTCACGCGCGAAGGCTCCAGGGGTCTGTTCGGGTGCCACAGGACGGCGTCATGCTACCGGCCGGTCATGGGAGGTCCACGTGCCGGCCATCCCTGGAGGAGGCGAGCCTGCCGGGGTGCGGGGCGGGAGGCCCGCACGGACGCACCGCCGACCTGCGGGAATCCGACCCCTGGACCACCGGAGCGGCGCATCGGGGTTGGTCCGGGTCACGGCCGGGCCCTGCGCACGGCCTCGGCGGAAAGGTCGTCCCCCCGCTGGTGGAGCCCGGCGATCACCCCCGCGATGTCGGCCTTCGGGCGATTCTGGCTCAGCTTTGCCTTGGCCTCGATCCGGGTGATCACCAGCTCCAGTCCCACGATCGCGCGCAGCTGCCCGGTGACGAACGCCGGCGGGGCGTCGTCCACCTGCCATGGTGACAGCGAGGCGGCCTCGTGCTTGTCCGTGAGCCTCCGCACCAGGGACTCGACCCATTCCACGTCGTCGTGCACGACGAGGTGGCCGTACACATGGGCGGTGACGTAGTTCCAGGTGGGCACGACCCGGCCGTGCTCCGCCTTGCTGGCGTACCAGACCGGCGACACGTAGGCGTCCGGGCCGCGCACGATGACCAGCGCCTCGCCCAGCACCTCCCGCCGCCACTGGTCGTTGTTGCGGGCCACGTGTCCCAGCAGCGCGCCGTGCTCGCCGATGGCCGGTTCGAAGACGAAGGGCAGCATCGTCGCGACAAGGCCCTCGGGCGTGTTGGTCACGAGGTCGGCTGCGCCATGCTCCACCAGCAGCTCGCGAACCTCGCTCTCCGCCACCGAGAAGTGTTCTGGCACGTACATCGACCGTGCGCCTCCGTCTCCCGGGTGCCCCGCGCGTGGGGACCAGACTCCGGTAGACCAAACTACGCGGTCGCGCCCATGGCCGCACACACCCCGAGCCGCCCGTTCCACGTGCTCACGGCGGTGGCTCTCTCACACCCCGAGGAGCGGACCGTGTTGGACGCCGAAGAGGCCTGACAGCGCGCCTGTGCTGGAGGGCTTCAGGGACGTCGTGTGCCCCGGCGGGCTGATCTCTGCGCGTCGGCTGACGACGGACCCGAGGCCTGCTGCCCGATGACCCATACCAGGCGTGACGGTTCCTGCGCGCAGGGAAATGCGGTGGCCGAGAGCCGGCACGCCTCGCAGACTGTGCCGGTGACGATGCACCCCGACCAGCTGGAGGTCACGGTCGACACGGCGGCCGACCTCGTCGCAGCCCAGTTCCCCGAGTGGCGCAGCCTTGCGATTCGGCCGGTGACCTCGTACGGCACGGTCAACGTGCTGTTTCGGCTGGGTGAGGAGCTGGTGCTCCGGTTCCCGGTCGAGCGCGGGGAAACGCACCGCAAGCGCGCCTGGCTCGAGGCCGAGGCGGACGCGGCTCGCCGCCTGCTGGGTCGGGTGCCCGTCCCGACCCCCGAGCCCCTGGCGCTCGGCGAGCCCGGCCGCGGCTACCCGCTGCCCTGGGCCGTCTACCGCTGGCACCCGCGTCGTCGCCGGG
>Ga0247820_10001202_pt1 | contig 14564 bp, 7 predicted proteins | sample 13C_Glucose_Day1_2_FD_192480 | JGI IMG/M metagenome (GOLD analysis project Ga0247820, IMG submission 192480) | Soil microbial communities from agricultural site in Penn Yan, New York, United States - 13C_Glucose_Day14 | ecosystem: Environmental > Terrestrial > Soil > Agricultural land | place...
GGCATAACCGACAGCCATCGCGTGCCGGGTGGACTCCATGTTCATCTCGGTGCTCATGCCGCCGCCCCACCGAGGAGCATAGCCGCGAGAAGGACACCGATGGACACCAGCCCGCCCAGAACCGCGCGGAGATAGTCTCCTCGCATTGCGAGCCACGGGTTGACCGGCCGCTCCGGAAGCCCGTACACCGATGGACGATCGACCAGCAGGTAGAACGAATTCAGCGCGGAGTAGCTCTCTCCCGGCACATCGCCGTACAGGTAGGCGTCGGAGACCCCGCGCCGATGCAGATCCTCCACCCGCTTCCGCGCTCGCTCCCGGAGCTCGTCGATCGGCCCGAACTGAATGGACTCGGTCGGACAGGCCTTCGCGCACGCGGGTACCATGCCGTCGCGCTGCCGGTCGTAGCACAGCGTGCACTTGTGCGCGTGGCCGTCGATGGTGCTGCGGGTGATGACGCCGAAGGGGCAGGCGGCGATGCAGTAGGCGCAGCCGTTGCAGATGTCCGGCTGGATGTAGACGTTCTCGAACTCGTTGTGGATGAGCGCGCCGGTGGGACAGGCCTGCTGACACGGCGCCGTGACGCAGTGCTTGCACACGTCGCTCATCATGAGCAGGCGGCCGGGATCGAGGCCACCCGGATCGGCCCCGGTCAGCTGCTCGATGAACTTCACGTGCCGCCAGGAGGTGGCCGACAACTCCCCGGTGTTGTCGTAGCTGTTGCCGAGCCACTCGAACCCGTCGGCCGGAAGCTGGTTCCATTGCTTGCAGGCGACCTCGCACGCCTTGCAGCCGATGCAGACGGTGGTATCGGTGTAGAACCCGGTGGCCGGACGGGGCTCCGGCGCGGGCACGTGCTGGAACGGCCCGACGATCCGCTCCAGCAGCGCCGTGCTGTTATCCCGAGGGAGCGCAGCGACCGAGGGATCTTGCCCGTTGGTCTCCGAAAAACGCGACAGCCGGTTCTGTTCAGTCATTCTGTCCGAATCTCCCCTCCGGCTGCGCCGCCGCCGGCGTGTCCGGCACCGGCTCTCGGCTCGGCCAGGGCGCCGGGTCCTTGGTCGGCTTCGGCACCGGACCCTCGCGCCGGCCGGCGCGCACCCGGCAGGCGAACGCCTTGGCCTCGTGCATGCTGACGTTGGGATCGGCCACCAGCGAGGTGAGGTCGTTGGCGTTGTCGCCCACCACCTCGCCGGCGAAGGCCCAGTGGAACGGGAGCCCGATCTGGTGCAGGACCCGCCCCTCGACCTGGAGCGGCCGCAGGCGTCGCGTCACCATCGCGCGCGCCGAGATCTGGGTTCGGGCGGTTTCCACGGTGACCCAGCCGCCGTGCACGATGCCGTGCTCCGCGGCCAGCTCGGGGCTGAGCTCGACGAACATCTCCGGCTGCAGCTCGTTGAGCCAGCTGTTGAATCGGCTCATCGGCCCGCTCAGATAGTGCTCGGTGAGGCGGTGGGTGGTCGCGACGACCGGGTAGTCCAACGACGGCGTATGGGCCAGCCGGTTGAGCGGACCATCGAAGTAACGCACCGCCGGATTGGTGGCCTGCTTGGGATAGAGGAGGTTGCCCACCGGCGATTCCACCGGCTCGTAATGCGCCGGCAGCGGGCCGTCCTTCAGGGTGCCCGGCGCGAAGAGCCACCCGACGCCGTCAGGCTTCATGATGAACGGATTATCTCCAGCGATCGCGCTCATCCCCTTGGCGCCGGGCGGCGGACGGTAGTCCGGAGGCAGCTCGGGGTCGAAGTCCGGCTCGTCCGCGCCCACCCACCGGCGTGCTCCCGCGTCCCACCAGACCAGCTTCTTTTGTTCCGACCACGGGCGTCCCTCGGGGTCCGCCGAGGCGCGGTTGTAGAGGATGCGGCGGTTGTGCGGCCAGGCGAAGCCCCACTCGGGGTGGATCGGGTCGGAGGTGATCTTCCGCTCCCGGGCGCGGTTGCGCCCCGGCTCGGGGAACACTCCGCTGTAGATCCAGCACCCGCACGAGGTCGTGCCGTTGTCCTCCAGCTCGGAGAATCCCGACACCAGCCGCTTCTCATCCAGCCGGTACCCATTGATCTCCATGAGCACCTTCTCCAGGTCCGGCTCGCCCTCGATCCGGCTGAGGCTGCCGTCGGGCAGCCGCGGCGGCTGGTCGAAGTCGTAGTCCCAGGTGAGGTGCAGCAGCGGTTGGTCCCTGGGATCGGTCGAGCCGGCGTAGAGCTGCTTGAGGCGCTTGCCGAAGTTGTAGAGGAACCAGGCGTCGGAACGGCTGTCTCCCAGCGGATCGAGCGCCTTGTCGTGCCACTGGAGCAGTCGCTGGGTATTGGTGAGGCTGCCCTCCTTCTCCGGCGCGGCGGCCGCCGGGATGAAGAACACTTCGGTCTTGATGTCGGCGGGTGGGGGAGCGCCCGGGTCGTCCTTCCAGAACACGGCGCTCTCGATCTCGAACCAGTCGAGCACCACCAGCCAGTCGAGGTTGCGCAGTCCGGCACGATGCAGGCGCGCGTTCGGTGCGCCCCCGGCGGGATTCTGCCCGAAGAGGAAAAAGCCCTTGACCCCGCCCTTGGACATGCGATCGAAGTAGGGCAGCTGCGAATAGTCGTCGTCCACTCGCGGGAGCCAGGAGAAGCAGAAGTCGTTCTCCGGCGTGGCGGCGTCGCCGTACCAGGCCTTCAGCAGGCTGACGACGAACTTGCGGAAGTTCGCCCAGTATCCGGTGGGCATGCCCTCGTGCTCGACATAGGAGTCGAGGGTCTCGTGGTTCTCGTCGGCGTACGGCTGCGGCAGGTAGCCCGGCAGCACGTCGTACAGGGTCGCCAGATCGGTCGAGCCCTGGATGGTGGAGTGGCCCCGCATCGCCATGATGCCGCCGCCCGGCCTCCCGATGTTGCCGAGGAGCAGCTGCAGGATGCCGGCGGTGCGGATCATCTGCACGCCGGTCGTATGTTGGGTCCACCCCAGCGCGTAGACTATGGCGCTGGTCCGCTCCCGGCCGGAGTTGGCGCACAGGAGCTCGGCCACCCGAACCAGCTCCTCCGGTGCACAGCCGCAGACCTGCGAGACCAGTTCCGGGGTGTAGCGGGAGAAGTGGCGCTTCAAGACCTGGAAGACGCAGCGCGGATGCTCCAGGGTGACGTCCCTGTCCTGCTCGGCTTCCGCTGCGGTCGTCATCTCCCGTCGCGCTCTGGAGTAAGAGCCGGGTCCCTGGTCCAGGGTGTGCCCGTGCATCCCGTGCATCCCGAGCCTCAGCATCCGATACATCGGAGTGGTACCGCTCAAGTCTTCCTTCTCCGCCTCCTCCTCGAGGCAGGCATACCGCCAGCGCCCCTTGCGCGCGTCGTAGGTACCGGTCTTCCCGTCCCCCTGGTAGCCGCTGAACAGGCCGTCGAGGTCCTCGGTATCCCGGAACCCGTCCTCCACGATGCATGATGCGTTGGTGTAGTTGAGGACGTAGTCCTTGAACCAGCGGTCGTGGCTCAGGACGTAGTTGACCAACCCGCCGAGGAAGGCGATATCGCTGCCGGCGCGGATGCCGACGTGCACGTCGCACATCGCCGACATGCGGGTGTAGCGTGGGTCCACGTGGATCAGGGTCGCGCCCTTTTCCTTCGCCTTCATCGGCCAGCGAAAGCCGACGGGATGGGCCTCGGCCATGTTCGAGCCCATGAACAGGACGCAGTCGCTGTTGGCGAGATCCTGTTGGTAGTTGGTGGCCGCGCCGCGGCCGAAGGACGTGCCCAGACCGGGCACCGAGGCGCTATGTCATATCCGGGCCTGGTTCTCGATGGAGACCACGCCCAGCCCGCCGCCGAACAGCTTCTTGATCAGGTAGTTCTCCTCGTTGTCGATCGTCGCGCCGCCCAGGGTACCGATCGAGCGCACCGAGTTGAGCAGGCGGCCGGACTCGTTCCGATGGGTGAAGTCCGTGTCCCGCGCCTCCTTGGTGCGGCGGGCGATCTGGTCCAGCGCCCAGTCCAGGGTGCGCGTCTCCCAGTGATCGGAGTACGGGGCGCGATAGAGCACCTGGGTCACGCGATGAGGATTGACGGCGAGCTGGAAGGCGTCGGCCCCCTTGGGGCAGAGCGTCCCCTGGTTGATGGGGCTCTCGGGGTTGCCCTCGATGTCGATGAGCTTCCCGCTTTTGGTGTAGATCAGCTGGCCACAGCCCACGGCGCAGTAGGGACAGAGGCCCTCGGTGACGGTGGCGCCGCGGAGCCGGGAAGCCTTCTGGACCGATTGCTGGCTGAACGGCTCGCGGGACGGCGGTGAGTGAGACCAGCGAGGTAGGTCGGACATGGCATCCCCCTGGGGGTTGAGGGGACCACAAGCTTGAACTGGGAATCTTATTCGGGTGTCGGGGATTTGAGAGGGGTCTAGGCGCCTGGCTTCTTCAATCTGATGTGCTGTCTTGCTCGATCAGCTTCTGGAACCGAGGGTTCGCCCGCAGCGCATCCCACGTCGGGTCGATGCGAAGCCAGCCGGGAGACAAGGTGTGGGGCACCTTGAGCAGAGGCTCCAGCTGATCCAGGGCCTTCTCGGGCTGGCCGACCAGCAGGTAGATCCGGGCGAGCAGTTGCTGGATATAGGGTCCGAGATACGCGTCCTGGGTCATCGGTTGAATCGCGGTCCCACGTTCTCCCTCACGTACCGCCTCCGCCTTCCGCCCCGCATACGCCAGCGCGAGGCCGAACAGGGCGTGCGCCTGTCCCGCCTCCGGCGCCTCCAGAACAGTCTTTTCGGATTGCGGAAGCGCGGAATCGGCATAGATCCTCGCCCGCTCGGGTTGACCGCGGTGCTGGTACACTTGCGCCCGGACCAGGCCCCACGTGGCGCGGTTGTCGTCGAATGCGCTGGGTGGCAGGGTCAGCAGCCGACGCTGCTGCGCCTCGTCCAGGACCCACCAGAGATCTTCGAAGACCGCGAAGTAGGCGATCAGCTCGGTCGAGTCGATTCCCGTCGGCGCACCGCGGAGAGTCCGGCGGGCACCATCCAGATCCCCCCGGGCGACCGAGACCATCACACGCTGGTGAAAAATCGTCACATCGGTCGGCGCCAGTCCGGCGGCACGGTCCGTAGCGGTTTCCGCGCCGGCATAGCGGCGCAGCATCATGAGGGTGTACCCGACACGTCTCGTCGCGTTGGCCGAGCGTGGATCGAGCGTCGCGGCGCGTTGGAATCGCACCAGCGCGGCTTCCCAGCGGCCCAGCGACTGCTCGGCCAGGCCGGCTGCGCTGAGCAGATCGACGTTGCTGGGGGCCAGCCGAAGCCCGGCCTCGCAGGTCGCGAGCGCGCGCGGGTAGTCCAGCGACACGCGCCGGTAGTAATTGCACAGCGCGACATACCCCTCGGGGCGATTCGGCGCGAGCGCCCGGGCCCGCTCCGCCGCCCGGAGCGTCTGCTGGCCGACGGCCGCGGTCGGATTGCCGCCCGAGTACAACGCCGCGTACGCCTGGGAGAGCCGGACCCAGGCGGGCACGAACGCCGAATCGAGCGCCACGGCCTGCTGGTAGAACGCCATGGCGCGGCGGACGGTGGGCGCGTCCTGCGCGATCATACTCTGCGAGGCGGCCTCCCCTTGGAGGAAGGCATCGTACGCCGCCAAACTCCCGGTCGGCCGGGAGGCGAGCCCCTCGCGGACGCTGTCGGCCAGGGCAACGCCGAGGGCGCTTGCCACCTTTCCGGCGATCCCGGCCTGGACCTCGAAGACGTTGGTGAGCGCGGCGTCGTACTGCTCGCTCCAGCGGGTCCTGGCCGCCTCTCCCGGGCGAGCATCCACCAGTTCCGGCGTGACCCGGACCCGGCTGGCGGCGCCCGGCGCCTTATCCCAGCGCACCGTCCCGGTGAGCAGGTAGTCCGCCCCCAGATCCCGCGCGATCTCCGCCGCCCGCTTCGTGGTACCGCGGTATTCGATGGAGCTGCCGCGGGCGATCACCTCCAGCCCGCCGACCTGAGCCAGCTTGGTGCGCACCTCGTCCGCGACGCCGTCGGCGAAGTAGGCGTCGGCCGAGTCGCCCAGATTCTCGAACGGGAGCACGGCGAGGACCTTGGGACCGGTGCCGCCCGTAGCGCCGCTGCTCGACCGCCGCCAGGCGAACAGCACCCCCAGTCCGATCAGGATGCCAAGGATGAGGATGACGGCGGACCGACGGAACGGCGGAACGGCGGACCGGGAGCCGGGAGCCGGGACGGCCGCCGTCGCTTCGAGCGCGCGTTCCGTCGGTCCCCCGTTCCGCCGTTCCGCCGTCGCGAGCGCCTGCGCGAACTGCGCCACCGTGCTGAAACGATCGGCTGCCACCGGCGCCAGCGCCTTCCGGATGGCCTGGTCCACGCCTTCGGGTACGCTCGGCCGCACCCTCTGCACGCTCGGCGCGGGCTCGGTGAATCGCTTCGCGAGGATCGCCTGGGTCGTGGCGCCGGTGTACGGCGGCTCTCCCGCCAGCATCTCGTAGAGCACCGCGGCCAGCGAGTACACGTCCGTGCGCGCGTCGAGGCCGCGGTCGCCGACGGCCTGCTCCGGGCTCATGTAGGCCGGCGTGCCGATCGCCAGTCCGGTCTCGGTCAGCTGGGGGTCATCCCCACCCAGCGCGCGGGCGATGCCGAAGTCGGCCACCAGCGAGTGTCCCTCGGCGGTGAGCAGGATGTTCTCCGGCTTGATGTCGCGGTGGATCACCTCGTGCCTGTGGGCGTAGCTCAGCGCGTCGGCCGCCTCGCGCGCGATCCGCAGCGCGTCGTCCACCGGGAGCTGCCGCTCCCGCCGGAGCCGGTCGCGCAGCGATTCGCCTTCGACGAACGGCATGGTGAACCAGAGCAGGGGCGTGCTGCCCGCCCGGGGGAGGTCCCCCGAGTCGTGCACCGTGAGGATGTGGGGGTGCTGCAGGCGGGCGGCGAGGCGGATCTCGCGCTGGAAGCGTTCCGGGCCGAGGGTAGCGGCGAGCTCGGGATGGAGCACCTTGAGCGCGACGGGGCGGTCATGGCGGAGGTCGCGCGCGAGCCAGACCGTGGCCATGCCTCCGCGGCCGAGCTCGCGCTCGAACGCGTACCGTTCCCGCAGCCCTTCGCGCAGTGCCGCTACCGGGTCCGTCACGCGGTGCCCTCCACCAGCTTCCGGAACCGCGGATGCTTGCGCAGCGGATCGAACGTCGGGTCGATCCGGAGCCACCCCGGCGAGAGGTAGTACGGCGTCCGGAGCAGCGGCTCGAGCCGGTCGAGCGCCTTCTCCGGCTCGCCGGCGAGGATATAGATCCTGGCGAGCATGTGCTGCAGATAGGGGCCGGTGTAGCCGTCGCCGGAGGCTGGCAGGAGCGCCAGGCCGCGCTCGCCTTCCCGGATCGCCTCCGCCTTCCGGCCCATATAGGCCAGCGCGAGCCCGAGGACGATGCGGCGCTGCGGATCGTCCGGAGTGTCGGCCAGGGTCTGCTCCGTTCCCAGGCGGGCCGAGTCGGCATAGACGCGCGCCATGGCCGTGTCGCCCCGGAGGAAGTACGTCTGGGCCCGGACGATCCCCCAGGCACCCCGGTCACCGTCGTAGGCGCCGGGCGGCAGCCGCAGCAGCAATCGCTGCTGGTCGTCGTCGAGGACCCAGAAGAGATCCCAGTAGTTGGCGAAGAACGTGACCAGCGCCGTGGGCTCCACGCTGGATGGAGCGTCGGCGATGACGCGACGCGCGCCGTCGAGGTCACCCTGAGCGAGGTAGGCCATGGCCTTGTTCTCGATCAGGTCGAGGTTGTCGGGTGAGGCGGCGAGACCGCGATCGGCCGCCGCGAGCGCGTCGGCGTACCGCCGCAGCCGGACCAGGGTGTGGGCCAGCCGCCGCGCCGTCTGAGCGGATCGCGGGTCCAGCTTTCGGCCTTTCTCCAGCCTCCGCAATGCCGCGTCCCAGCGGCCGAGACCCTGCTCCGAAAGCGCGGCCGCGGTGAGCAGCCCGGGGTTTTCCGGCGTCAGCGCGAGCCCCTTGGCGCAGGCATCGAGCGACCGACTGTAATCCACGAGGACGGTCTGATAGTACCCACATAGCGCTAGCCATCCCTCCGGGCGGCCTGGAGCGAGGGCGATGCTTCGGTCGGCCGCGCGCTTGGCGGCTGCGGCGGAGACGGGAGTGGGAGTAACGTTGAAGTAGTACTGGGCCTGTGCTCTGCCGAGGGCCGCCCACGCCACCGCGAAGGTGGAATCGAGCGCCACCGCCTGCTCGTAGTAGTTGATGGCATTGCGCAGCGTGGGCGCGTTCGCGGTGGTGAGTCCTCCGGACGCCTCTCCCTTCAGGAACGCATCGTATGCCTCGAGATTCGCCGTGGGCCGCTCCGTCAGGGTCTGCTTCTGGCCCGTCCCCAGGGCCAGGTCGAGCGCGTCGGCCACCTGGTCGGCGATGTCGGCCTGCACCGCGAAGACATCCGTGATCTCGGCGTCGAACGGCTGCTGCCATTTCACCTTGGGCGCGCCGCCCCGGCCCACGTCCACCAGCTCCGGACTGACCTTCACCCGACTGCTCCCGTCGGCCGCCTTGGCCCACCGGATCCGGGCGACGAGCAGGTAGTCCGCCTCCAGCTCTCGCGCGATCGCCGGCAGCGGCTTGCCGCTGTCCTTGTACTCGTTGGAGCTGCTGCTCGCGATCACCTGGAGGCCGGGGAGCGAGGAGAGCTTGCCGCGCACCGCGTCGGTGACCCCGTCGGCGAAGTAATCGGTGGTGGAGTCGCCCAGGTTCTCGAACGGCAGCACGGCCAGCACCCGCGAGCCCCCACCGGGCGAGCCGTTCCCGCTCTCTATAGAGTGCCGCCAGGCGAACAGCACCCCAAGGCCGAGCAGGAAGCCGGCGATGAGGGTGATCGCGAGGACGGGCACGGGCCGGCGGTGCCGGGTGTCGGCCCGAGGCGGCGTCCCGGGTGCGGTCGGTGGGGTCGCCGGCGCGGCCTCGACGCTCGAGGCGGTGGGCGCCTGGGTCGCGCCGGGGGCCTGGAGCGTCCGGGCCAGCTCCGCGGCGGATGCGAATCGGTCGGCGGGCACCGGGGCCAGCGCCCGCTGGATCGCGTGGTCCACCGCCTCCGGCACGTTGGGCCTGGTTCGCCGCACGCTCGGCGGCGGCTCGCTCAGACGCCGGGCAATCATCGCCTGCGCCGTGGGACCGGTAAACGGCGGTTCTCCGGCCAGCATCTCGTAGAGCACCGCGCCGAGCGAGTACACGTCGGTACGGGCGTCCACTCCCTTGTCGCCCGCCGCCTGCTCCGGGCTCATGTAGGCCGGCGTCCCGATCGCGAGCCCGGTCTGGGTCAGGCGGTCGTCGCCTTCCAGTGCCCGGGCGATCCCGAAGTCCGCCACCAGGGTGGTGCCGTCGCTCGTGAGGAGGATGTTCTCCGGCTTGATGTCCCGATGGACGATGCCGTGCTGGTGGGCGTAGTCCAGCGCGCGGGCGGCCTCCCGCCCGATCTGAAGGGCCACATCCACCGGGAGCTGCCGCTCGCGGCGAATCCGGTCGCGGAGGCTCTCGCCCTCGACGAAGGGCATGGTGAACCACAGCCGGCCGGCGGCCTCGCCCGAGTCCAGGACGGTGAGGATGTGCGGGTGCTGCAGCCGGGCGGCGAAGCGGATCTCGCGCTGGAATCGCTCCGGCCCCAGGGCGGCGGCCAGCTCGGGGTGGAGCAGCTTGAGCGCCACCGGCCGGTCGTGCCTGAGGTCGTGCGCGAGATAGACGACTGCCATGCCCCCGCGGCCCAGCTCGCGCTCGATCGCGTAGCTATCCCGCAATCCCGCGCGGAGATCCGCCAGGGGATCCGTCACGACCTACTCCCCTCCACCAGCTTCTGGAACCGTGGATGCTTCCGCAACGGATCGAAGGTGGGATCGATCCGGAGCCAGCCCGACGAGAGGTAGTAGGGGATCTTGAGCAACCCCTCCAACTGGTCCAGCGCCTGCTCGGGCTCGCCTGCCAGCAGATAGATCCGTGCGAGCTGGTGCTGGAGGTAGGCGCCCACGTATGCGTCCCGACTGATAGGCAAGAGCCCAACGCCGCGCCTTCCTTCCGCGATTGCCTCCGCCTTCCGCCCCAGGTAGGCCAGGGCCAGGCCTCGGAAGATGTGCCTCTGGCCATCCTCAGGCGTGGCGCGGAGCTGCTCCTCGAGAGTGAGCCGGGCCGAGTCAGCGTAAACCCGGGTTTGGGCCGGATTCCCGCGCAGGTGGTAGGTCTGGGTGCGGACAATAGCCCAGGTCGCCCGGTCATCGTCGAACGCACTGGGTGGCAGAGCGAGGAGCTGCTGCTGCTGGTCGTCGTCCAGCAGCCAGTAGAGGTCCTGAAAGTTGCCCAGGAAGGCGAGCAGCGCCGCGGGATCGACGGTGGCGAGGGCCGTGCGCACGACTGCCCGGGCGCCGGGCAAGTCGCCCTGGGCGAGGGCCACCATGGCCTTCTGCTCGATGATCGCGAGGTTGGTGGGGGCGAGCGCGAGGCCCCGGTCCATCGCCGCGTTGGCCTCGGGGTAGCGGCGCAGATAGAGAAAGGCGACCCCTGTGCGCCGCACCGTGCTCGCCGAGCGGGGGTCGAGCGCGCTCGCCTTGGCGAGATGCTGGAGCGCGGTATTCCAATGGCCCAGGCGCTGCTCCGCCAGGGCCGCCGTCACGAGCAAGTCGACGTTGTTCGGCGCGAGCTTGAGCCCGGCCTCGGCGGCCGCGACAGCCTGCCGGTTATCCACTGCCACGGACCGGTAATAGTCCCCCATCGCCATCTGTCCCTCAGGGCGGTCGGGACCTAGTGCCCGAGCTCGCTCAGCGGCATGGCGGACCTGCGCTCCGAGCTCCGGTGTGGGCGTGCCGTTGGTGTAGAGGACTGCGCGAGCGCGGGCGAGCTGACCCCAGGCCGGGAGGAACGCCGAGTCGAGCGCCACCGCCTGCTCGTAGAAGCCGATGGCCTGCCGCAGACTCGCCGGATCAGCCACGGCCAGGCTCTGCGAGGCGGCCTCGCCTTTGAGAAAGGCGTCGTAGGCCGCCAGGTTCGCGGTCGGCTTGGCCGCGAGGTCGTGGCGGGCACTGTCGCCCAGCGCCACGTTGAGCGCACTGGCCACCTTGGTCGCGATGTCGGCCTGGACCTGGAAGACATCGGTGAGCGAGGCGTCGAATCCCTGTTGCCACTTCGTGGTCGGCGCGGCGCCGGGCCGGACCTGCACCAGCTCGGGGCTCACGCGGACCCGGCTCGGCCCGCCCGGCGTCTTTTCCCACCGCACGGTGGCCGTAAGCAGATACTCGGCGCCGAGCTCCCGCGCGATCTGCTGCGGCGGCTTGGTGCTGCGGCGGTACTCGTTGGAGCTGGCTCGCGCGATGACGGCGAGGGCGGGCACCTGGGAGAGCTTGCCGCGCACCTCGTCGGTCATGCCGTCGGCGAAGTACTCGGTGGTCGAGTCTCCGAGATTCTCGAACGGCAGCACCGCGAGCCGGCGCTCGCCGGTGACCTCGGCGGTGCCGGTGTGACTCCGGCTCCACGCGAAGAGGACGCCGAGACCGATCAGGATACCGAGGACCAGCGCCATCGCGGCGACGGGTGCGCGCCGCCGGCGCGGCGCGGGCTGCGTCGGAGAAGGGGAGTCCTTGGCTGCCGGCGCGGCTTGGGCGGCCGAAGCGACCGTGGGCGCGGCCTGGGTCGCGTGCGAGGGGACGCTCTGGAGCCCTTGCGCGAACTGCGACATGGTGGAAAAGCGGTCGGCGGGAACGGCGGCCAGCGCCTTCCGCATCGCCTGGTCCACGCTCTCTGGCACGCTCGACCGCACCGCCCGCACGCTCGGCGCCGGCTCGGTGAGCCGCTTCACGATGAGGGCCTGGGTCGTCGCCCCGGTGTAGGGCGGCTCGCCCGCCAGCATCTCGTACAGCACCGCGCCGAGGCTGTACATGTCGGTCCTGGCATCGACCCCGCGATCCCCGGCGGCCTGCTCCGGGCTCATGTACGCCGGTGTGCCGATCGCGAGCCCCGTCTCCGTTAGCCTCGACTCCGCCGCTCCGCTGATCAGCGCACGGGCGATCCCGAAATCGGCCACCAGGGTATTGCCGTCCCGGGTGAGCAGCAGGTTCTCCGGCTTGATGTCACGGTGCACCACCCCATGATCGTGCGCGTACTGCAGCGCCTGCGCCGCCTGTTGCACGATGCGGAGCGCATCCTCCAGCGGGAGCTGCCGCTCCCGGCGCAGCCGGTCCCGCAGGCTTTCACCTTCGACATACGGCATGGTGAACCAGTAGCGCCCCTGGGATTCGCCGGAGTCGTAGACCGTCAGGATGTGGGGGTGCTGGAGGCGGGCGGCGAGCTTGATCTCGCGCTGGAAGCGGTCGTCGCCGAGGTTGGCGGCGAGCTCGGGATGGAGCACCTTGAGCGCGACCGGGCGGTCGTGCCGTAGATCCTGCGCGAGATAGACCGTGGCCATGCCCCCGCGCCCGAGCTCGCGCTCGATCTCGTACCGGTCGCGCAATCCTGCGCGAAGACCCGCCAGAGGATCCGTCATGACGCGGTCACGCGGCGCCCCCGAGCAGCTTCGCGAACCGGGGGAGCTTGCGCAGCGGGTCGAAATTCGGATCGATCCGGAGCCAACCGGGGGAGAGGAAGTACGGAGTTTTCAGCAGCGATTCCAGCTGATCCATGGCCTTCTCGTGTTCCCCGGTCAGGATGTAGATCCGAGCCAGCAGGTGCTGATTGTAGGCCCCGCTGTACGCGTCCTGGCTGAGGGGCTGCAAGGCCAGCCCGTGCTCGCCCTCGCGGATCGCATCCGCCTTGCGGCCCGAATACGCCAGCATCAGGCCGTGGAGCAGGCGCAGCTGCGCGTCGTCCGGGGCGTCTCGGAGCTGTGCCTCGTACCCGATGCGCCCGGAATCGGCGTAGGCCCGCGCGCGGGCCTGGTCGCCCCGATATCCATAGGTCTGCGCTATGACGCCGCCCCAGACTCCGCGGTCGTCATCGAACTGCCCCGGTGAGAGTCCAACCAGGAGCCGCTGTTGTTCCTCATCGAGGACCCAGGCGAGGTCCCAGAAGTTGCCCACGTACGCCACAAGCTCGGCCGGCGTCACTTCCTTCGGCGTGTTCCGGAGGACCGCCCGGGCCGCGTCCAGGTCACCCTGCGCGAGGTAGACCATCGCCTTTTGCTCGGTGAGGTCGACACTCGCGGGGGCGAGCGCGAGGCCCTGTTCGGCCAACCGGAGCGCCTCGGGATAGTGACGGAGCCACAGCAGGGTCCTGCCCAGGCGACGCGCCGTGTTCACCGATCGCGGGTCGAGAGTCCACGCCTGCTGGAGATGCTGGAGCGCCGCCTCCCAACGCCCCAGCGTCTGTTCGGTCAACGCAGTTCCCACGAGCAGGTCGGCGTTTCGCGGGGCGGTCCGCTGACCCAGCGCGTATTGCTCCAGGGCTCGCCGGTACTCCTTGGTCACCCGGTAGTGGTAGTCGCCCAGAGCGAGATGACCCTCCGGGCGCTCGGGAGCCAGCGCCAGCGCCCGCTCCGCCGCATTGCGGGCAGCCTCTCCCTCGGCCGGGGTCGGCGTCGAGAGGTAATAGAGCTGCGCGTGCGCCTGGGAAAGGCGCGACCAGGCCAGCGCGAATGTGGAATCCAGCGCGAGGGCCGCGCCGTAGTGGCCGATCGCCCGGCGGAGCGTTCCCGGGTCGCTGGTGCCCAGGGCGTCCGAGACCTCCTCCCCCTTGAGGTAGGCGTCGTAGGCCGTGACGCTCTGCGTGGGCTTCTCCGCGAGCCGCTCGCGCTCCCCGGCGCCGAGCGCGAGGTTGAGCGCCTCCGCGACGCGTCCGGCGACATCGGCCTGGACCTGGAACACGTCGGTCAGCGCCGCGTCGAAGGGCTCCTGCCAGCGCGCGGACCCGGTGGACACCTGGATCAGCTCGGGGCTCACGCGTACCCGGCTGCCGGTTCCGCCCTTCTCCCATCGGACCGTCCCCGTGAGGAGGTAGTCCACCCCCAGCTCGCGGCCGATCTCCGCCGGCGACTTCGGCGTGCCCTTGTATTGAGTCGAGCTGCTGCGCGCGGTGACCTGGAGGCCGGGAAGCGCGGACAGTTTTCCGCGAATCTCGTCGCTGACGCCGTCGGCGAAGTATCCGTCTTCCGGTTTGCCCAGGTTCTCGAACGGCAGCACCGCCAGGCGCCGGGCCCCGTCGCCTGACGCGGCGTCGACGTTGTGCTTGCGCAGCCAGCCGAACAGGACGCCGAGGCCGATCAGGAACCCCAGCACCATCCCGGCGGTGAGCGGGTAGCGCCGGCGGCGCGGAGCCTTCGCGGCGGTCGTGGCGGCGGTCTCTGGGGTCGCCTGTCTCGGCGTCTCTGATGACGGGAAAGTGGTCGGCTCCAGAGCACGCGCGAACTCCGCGGCGCTGCCGAACCGGTCCGCCGGTGATTTCGCCAACGCTTTCCCGATCGCCTGCTCGATCGCCTCCGGCACGGTCTCCCGCAGCTCCCGCAGCGGCCGCGGCGATTCGGTGAACCGGCGGGCGATCATCGCCTGCATCGTGGGGGCGGAGAACGGCGGCGCGCCCGCGAGCGACTCGTAGAGCACCGTCGCGAGGGAGTAGATGTCGCTCCGCGCGTCGAGTTGCCGGTCGCCCCCCGCCTACATGAGCCCGGAGC
>Ga0247820_10001203_pt1 | contig 14560 bp, 14 predicted proteins | sample 13C_Glucose_Day1_2_FD_192480 | JGI IMG/M metagenome (GOLD analysis project Ga0247820, IMG submission 192480) | Soil microbial communities from agricultural site in Penn Yan, New York, United States - 13C_Glucose_Day14 | ecosystem: Environmental > Terrestrial > Soil > Agricultural land | place...
GATCGGCCAGGTACGCACCGGCATTGCCGGCAGCAGCTACGTTACCGACCAGCAGGTCGACGCCTTCGCTCGCCTGGAAAACCAGACCCGCGACTTCGCTTCGTTGACCTTCAAGGCCAACCCGGCTGCGGTCAAGGTCAGCGTTGACGAGGTCAAGGCCCATTATGAACAGCACGCCAAAGAGTTCATGACGCCGGATCAAGTGGTCATCGACTATGTCGAGCTGAAGAAGTCGGCCTTCTTCGATCAGGTGAAGGTTACCGACGACGAGCTCAAGGCCCAGTACGAGAAGGAAATCGCCAACCTGGCCGAACAGCGCCACGCTGCGCACATCCTTATCGAGGTCAATGACAAGGTCACCGATGCCCAGGCCAAGGCCCGCATCGAAGAGGTCGAGCAACGCTTGGCCAAAGGTGAAGACTTCGCCAAACTGGCCAAGGAGTTCTCCCAGGACCCGGGTTCGGCCAACAGCGGTGGCGACCTTGGCTTTGCCGGTCCGGGTGTGTATGACCCGGTCTTCGAGGACGCTCTGTACAAGCTCGACGATGGTCAGGTTTCGGCACCGGTTCGTACCCAGTTCGGTTATCACCTGATCAAGCTGCTGGGCAAACAGGCGCCGGAAGTCCCGAGTTTTGCCAGCCTGAAGGACAAGCTCACCCGAGACCTGAAGACTCCGCTGGTCGAGCAGCGCTATGTCGATGCCAGCAAGCAGCTGCAGGATGCTGCCTACGAGGCTGCCGACCTGGCCCAGCCGGCCCAGGACCTGAACCTCAAGGTACATACGTCGGCGCCATTCGGCCGTGAAGGCGGTGAAGGCATCACGGCCAACCGTGCCGTGGTCCAGGCTGCGTTTTCCGAGGAAGTGCTGGAGGAGGCTGCCAACAGCACCGCCATCGAGCTGGACCCGGAAACCACCGTGGTATTGCGCGTCAAGGAGCACCGTAAACCGGAGCAGATGCCGCTCGAAGCCGTAGCCAAGTCCATCAGCGAACACCTGGCCAAGGAGAAGGCAACCGCCGAGCTCAAGGCCAAGACGGACAAACTGATCGCCGGCCTGCGTGACGGCTCCGTCGCTGCCGGTACTGCCCAGGAAGGCCAGAGCTGGAAGGCCTACGAAGCAGTCACCCGCAACCAGGACGGTATCGACCCGGCCGAGTTGCAGGCGCTGTTCCGCCTGGCCAAGCCGCAAGCCAAGGACAAGCCGGTATATGGCAGCGTGGTTCTGGCCGATGGCAGCCTGGTCGTGCTGCAGCTCAAGGGTGTCAACGAAGGCGCGGCCGCCAGCGATGAAGAGAAGCAGCAGATTCGCCGCTACCTCGCTTCGCGTGCGGGCCAGCAGGACTTTGCGGCATACCGCAAGCAGCTGGAAGGCAGTGCGGACATCACTCGCTACTGAGTGACTGTCTGGTAACGAAACAGGCCGCATGATGCGGCCTGTTTCGTTTCTGTGGCATGGGCGTAAGCGCCGGGTTCGCCTCAGCGCTTCTCGCCCTCATAGTTATCCAGCGTATCGCGCGCAATCTCCCGGCCCAAGGCGATCAGCTCCGGCGCCTTGTAGAACTCGAAGAATCGGCAGACCCGCTTGGGCACGTTGATCAGCACGTCCGGTGGATACCCCGCGATCTTGTATTGCGCCAACGACGTCTGCATCACCTCGAAACTCTGGTTGATCAGGTCCAGCAGCGAAGCTGGCCCCACGTTGTCGACGATGATCGACCCTGTGGCTGATTTTGGCGCGCCCTCGCTCTGCGGTGCCGCCGCCGGTTGCTGGGCTTCTGGGTCGGCCGCATCGGTCAGCCAGGGGTTGGGTGGAACCAGGCCCTCGCCGGTGATCTCCTGCTCTATGCGCATCAGTTCCTCGGCGGGCTTGCGCCGAAACGGCATGCGCGATCCCAGCGAATTGATCAGCGCGTCAAAGCGCATCCTGAATGCTGCCGGCCGCTCGATGACAGGCAACTGGTACTGCTTCTGGTTGGTGGAGTTGAGGTTCACCGCAATGATCATGTCGCAGTGGCTGGACACTACCGGCACGATCGGCAGCGGATTGAGGATGCCGCCGTCCACCAGCATGCGGTTGCCTTGCATTACCGGCGTGAACAGGCTTGGAATTGCCGCCGAAGCGCGCATTGCCTGGTGAAGGCAGCCTTCCTGGAACCAGATCTCCTGCTGGTGGGTCAGGTCGGTGGCCACCGCCGTGTAGGGGATGCGCAATTGCTCGATATTGATTTCGCCAACGATCTTGCGGATCTGCCCAAACACCTTGTCGCCACGAATGGCACCAAGGCGGAAGCTGACATCGACCAGACGCAGTACGTCCAGGTAATCCAGGCTTTCGATCCAGTTGCGGTATTCATCCAGTTTGCCTGCCGCGTATATTCCCCCGACCACCGCGCCCATCGAGCAGCCGGCAATGCAGGCGATCTCGTAGCCGCGCCGTTCGATTTCCTCGATCACGCCTATATGGGCATAGCCCCGAGCGCCCCCCGATCCCAACACCAGTGCTACACGTTTGCTCATGATCTTCCCCGGCTTTTGCATCCATGGTCCTACAATGCACCGAGCGTTGCCTGTGCTTCAATGTAGACTCTAGGCAAAACGTGCCGGACGCGGCACTTTTCAGGTGCCCGCGCGTCGAACAGCCACTCTATTTGAACCTCTGAGGTATTACCGATGAAAGCCTGGATCTGCCTTCCTCTGATTGCCCTGGCCCTTGCCGGCTGTGCGGGCAAGACGGCTTACCGTGACAGCTGCGCGTCGCAGCTCGATGCCGCCTGGAAGGAGCTTGACCTGGCCAAGGCTGAAGGCTTTGCCGGTACTGTCAGCTATTCCAAGGCTTTGTCGCTTTTGACCGGGGCCAAGACCCAGCAGCAGTTCGAAGGCTTCGAAGGTTGCACCAATAAAGCCGAAAAGGCGCGTTTCTACATTCGTGAGTCGCGCGCCGGGCGCTGACCGAGGAGCGCTGTATGTCCAGCATGCTCGACCATGTGGTTGCCCAGGTAGTGGCCTTGCAGGTGCGCCTGCTGACTTGTCGCGAGCGCCTTGCTGCCGATACCGACAGCGAGGCCTTGCACGATCTGCGCATAGGCCTGAGGCGTTTGCGCAGCCTGTTGCGGCCGCTGAGGGGCTTGCCGGGGGTCGAGCAGTTGGAGGACGCTGCGAAAGCCCTTGGTAGCTTGACCACACCGCTACGTGACCGTGAGGTACTGGCGGCCGAGTTGATCAAGCGCGGCGTTGCCCAGGCGGGGCAGCGGCGTCTGCAAGGGCGGGCTGCCACCTTTGCCGGCGTGGCCACCAGCGCGCAGCTGAGCCGTGTACTTGCCATCCTCGATGCCTTCCCGCTGTTCCTGCGCGCAGCGGGCCGTGAAGGGTTGGCGAAGTCACTGCGCAAGCGCGTCGACAAACGCCTGGTCAAGCAATGGCGCAAGCTGCAGGAAGCCTTGCAGGACCCGGCCCACGACCGCCACCGCCTGCGGCTGTTGATCAAGCGTGTGCGCTATGGCGACCAGGCCTATCCGCAACTCGATCATGCCGGCAAGCCGCTGCAGCGCATGCTAAAACAAGCCCAGAGCGATTTGGGTAACTGGCATGATCGCTTGCAATGGCTGTTGCAGGCTCGATCGCATGCGGACCTCGCGCCCTGCAAGGTCGATTGGGAACAGGAGCTCAATGATGCCGAGCGTCAGTCCGATGTGACACTGGCTGCCTTGCAGGCAGCGCTGGAGCGGCGCAAGCCCGGCAAATGACCGATATGCGGGCTGTTCGACGCAAGGTTGCTCGATAGTATTGGCTGACACCTTTCGCTGCTGCAGGAGCCGGCCCATGAATTTCAACCAACTGCTCGACGCCGTGCGAGCAAACCCCGACGGCGTCAGTGTCCCGCCCAACTGGGCCCAAGGGCGTGCCGTATTCGGTGGCCTGATGGCCGCCATGGTGTATGAGGCCATGCGCCTGAAGCTTGCCGATAGCCGCCCTGTGCGTTCCCTGGCCATCAGTTTCGTCGCCCCGGCAGCTCCCGACGTGCCAACCCGTTTTGAAGTCGAAGTGCTGCGCGAGGGCAAAGCCGTCAGCACCCTGCTTGGTCGAGCGGTGCAGGATGGCCAGGTGGTGACCTTGGTGCAGGGCAATTTCGGCGCCGGGCGGGTATCGGTGGTAGATGTTCCGGCAGTGCCGGCCATGGAGATGAAAGCGCTTGAGGATGCTGCCCCTGTGCTTCCTTACATCAAAGGCGTCACACCAGAGTTCATGCGCCATGTTGCGTTGCGCTGGGCGGTTGGTGGGCTGCCTTTCAGCGGTAATCAATCACGGCACATGGGCGGCTGGGTGCGCTTGCAAGATGTTGCCGAGGAGCAGGTCAACGAGGCCCACCTGTTAGCGCTTGTCGATGCCTGGCCGCCCAGCCTTTTGCCTTACCTGAAGCAGCCGGCAGCAGGCAGCACGCTGACGTGGACCATTGAGTTCATCCAGCCGGTTGCCAGACTGTCGACGTTGGACTGGTGCCGCTACTGCGTCGAGACCGAATACGCGCGCGATGGTTACGGGCATGCTGCAGCCGCCCTGTGGACGGCTGAAGGTGAGCTGCTGGCATTGAGCCGGCAGACAGTTACGGTGTTTGCTTGAGATTCAATTCCGATGCTTGTGCCGCTCCCGCCAGGCTCGCCACCAGGCACCACTGAGCACAAAGCGCGGAAAGGTGATGAACTGTTCGGTCAGCAGGCGCTGCATGGCGTCCTTGCGGTTGGCGAATGGTTCTGGCTGCTCGGCCTCCAGGCGATGGCCCTGACGCTGCAGGCCCAGGCCGGCGATCAGGGAAATGATGCCGACAGCAATCTGGCCAAGGTCCAGGGCGAACAAGCCTGAAAGCACCAGCAAAGCGCCAAGGATGAACAGCGGCACTGCAATCAGGTGCAGCACCAGGTTGGTCGGGTGGCGGTGGTTGTGGTGATAGCCGCGCCATTGCCAGGCGGGCAAGTTGGGCAGTCGTTTGCTCATGGGCAGTTCCTCGCGGTCATGCCCAAAGCTTAGTGCGGCCCTGTGTTCACAGCCAATCGAGGCTAGCTATGGTGACTATAGTTTGAGCTGGCCGATGGCCTTGTTCAGCTCGCCGGCCAGGGTAGCCAGTTCGCTGCTGGTGGTGGCCGAATCGACAGTCTGCTGCACGGTTTCCTCCGTAACGTCACGGATGCTGACTACTGCCCGGTTCATTTCTTCAGCCACTTGGCTTTGCTGCTCGGCGGCGACGGCTATCTGGGTGTTGCTCTCGCGCATCTGCGCCACGGCGCCGGTGATCTCGGCCAGCGCTGCGCCGGCTTCCTGGGCCTGGCGCACGCAGTCGTCAGCTTTGTAAGAGCTTTCCTGCATGAACTCCACCGCATCGCGGGTACCGGCTTGCAGGTCGGCAACCATGCCAGTGATCTCGTCGGTGGAGGTTTGCACACGTTTGGCCAGGCTACGCACTTCATCTGCGACCACCGCAAAGCCACGGCCCATTTCGCCGGCGCGCGCTGCTTCGATGGCGGCATTTAGCGCCAGCAGGTTGGTCTGTTCGGCAATACTGTGGATGACGTTAACCACGCCATTGATCTTCTGGCTGTCCTCGGCCAGCTGGCGGATCATTTCGGCGGTCTGCTGCACACCGCTGGACAGCCCGGCAATCGAATCCTGCACCCGGTTGACCACATTCTTGCCGCTGCCAGCGAGGGTGTCGGCGGTCTGCGACAGGTCGCGGGTAGCACCGGCATGCTGGGCGATATGGTGCACGGTGGCGGACATCTCGTTGATCGCCGTGGCTGCCTGGTCGGTCTCACTCTGCTGGCCGAGCATGCCGTGGCGAACCTCGTTCATGCTTGTGGCCAGGCGCGCGGCGCCCGAATCGAGTTGCGCGGCCGTGCGTGCCACGGTGCTGACCACACGGTGGTAGGTCGACTGCATGGCGTTGAAGGCGCCTGCCATCTGGCCCACCTCGTCCCCACAAGCCAGGGGCACGCGGGCCGACAGGTCACCGGTTTTTTCCACGTGAAGCATGACATCCTTGAGGGTGTTGAGTTGGCTCAGCAGGAAGCGGATCAGCAGCTGCGAGGCGCAAAGCATTGCCAGCATAAGGATCAGTACGCAGACGGCGTAGTTGGCAAAACGCTCGAAGAACACCTGGCGCACGCTCGGTGCCTGGGTCAGTACCGCCACCTGCTGGTCGCCATGGCGCAGGACCTGGGCGCCGCGTATTGGGTTGTCGCCCAGGATCCAGTCGGCCGGGAGTGTTACCCAGCCCTGTGCATGGCGCAGAGCATCCAGACTTTGGCCGGCAAAGGTCGGAGTTTGGCCGGGTTGCCAGGTGATCACGTTGGCCTGGCGGGGCAGGGCAAGCCCTTGCGGCCAGGCGGCCAGCAGCTGTGCCTGGGATTGCGCCTGGATCTGCACAGCTTCAGCGCGGGCTCGCTGCTCCAGGTGCACGGCATAAAGCACCAGCATCAGGGTGGTGACAAAGGCCACTGCGTTGACGGCCCAGAACTTGTACTTCAGGGAAATATTGCTAAGCCAGGCACCCATGGGCAGGTCTTCTCTGAGTTGAGCGGAAACATTATTGGCAAGGTGCCATCATTGTGCCCGCCCGCGCCTGGGAGGTTTTGACGTGTATCAACAAATCGTTTATGCCCGATCAAGCTCAGGTCAGCTGGAAGAATGCCCGAGCCGTTGCGGTAGTGTGCGCCGCGGTCTCTTCAACACGTTCAGCCCGGTGCAACGCTACCTCCCGCAGCACCTCTGGCAAAAACGCCGGCTCGTTGCGCCCGCTCTTCGGTTTCGGTCGCAGACTGCGCGGCAGCAGGTACGGGGCATCACTTTCCAGCATCAAGCGCCCTTGTGGGATATTTCCCACCAGCGGATGCAGGTGCGTGCCGCGGCGTTCGTCACAGATCCAGCCGGTGATGCCAATGTGCAGATCCATGTCCAGGTAGGCGAACAGTGCGTCACGCTCGCCGGTGAAGCAATGCACCACGGCGGCCGGCAGGTGGTCACGGTAGTCCTTCACAATCGCCAGCAAGCGCTCGCTGGCATCACGCTCATGCAGGAACACTGGCAGACGCAACTCGGCGGCCAGCGCCAACTGAGCTTCCAAGGCTTTTTCCTGGAGTGGGCGAGGGGAGAAGTCGCGGTTGAAGTCCAGCCCGCATTCGCCTACGGCGCGCACACGCGCTTCACTCAGCAACTGGCGCAGTCGTTGGTCGCTGTTGGCGTCCCACGCTTTGGCGTCGTGCGGGTGTAGGCCGGCTGTGGCGAACAGGTGCTCGCTGGCGGGATCCAGCTGCTGGCACAGTTCAAGCGCCTGCTCGCTGACCGCGAGGCTGGTGCCGGTAAGGATCATCTGGACTACGCCGGCTTCGATGGCGCGCTCGACAATGGCGGCCTGCTGGTCGTGGAAACTGCTATTGGTCAGGTTGACGCCGATATCGATCAGTTGCATGGTGCTACCTCGTGCCGCGGGACGGCCAGCATAGCAAAAAGCGCGATTTTCGGGAAAAAGCCAAGAACTTCAGGCTGTTGCCATGGTCTTTTACCGTCATTTATCACGAGTTGCTCGTACACATGGATGCTGCCCACCGACCTCGGATACGTTTTCGCATGCTGCGATACCTGCTCGCCCTGCTGCTGGCGTTTGGCCTGATGAGCGTCGGTCCCGCCTACGCACGCCTGCCGGGGCCGCAGCAGAACGTGCCGGTGAGCAAGGCCCGTGACCTTGAACAGATCCGCAGCAGCAAGGTGCTGCGGGTACTGGTCAATCAAAGTCGCAATAGCTCCGGTGAGGTCAAGGGCGAGCCCGTCGGTATCGAGTACTACCGCTTGCGTGCGCTTGAGCATTACCTCAACGCTCGGGCCGGCGACGGGCAGCAGGTGCAGCTCAAACTCATCCCCAGAGCCAAAGAGCAACTACTCGGGGCCCTGCAGCGCGGTGAGGGCGACCTTGCCGCCCCGGGCGAATTGCTCGACCCGAGCCTGGTCGGTGGCGTGAACAGCAGTGCTCCGGTCCTGGACCAAGTGCCGCTGTGGCTGGTCGGGCGTAAGGGCGAGCGCAGTTTCACCCGTGTCGAGCAGTTGTCCGGGCGCACCGTGGCGCTGACCAGTGCCAGTGCCGCCGGCGCGTTGATCCAGCAGATCAACCAGCACCTGGCGCTGCGCAAGCGCCCGCCCGTCAAGATCGAGTGGGTCGATTCGACCCTGGCGGTGGAGGACGTGCTGGAGATGGTCCAGGCCGGCATCTATCACCTGACCGTGGTGGAGCGGCCGATCGCGCTGCGCTGGGCTCGGGTAATGCCACGCCTGCGCCTGGATAGCCGCCTGCAACTGGGCCCGCCGCAAGCCATGCGCTGGTATGTGCGGCGTGATGCGACGCTGCTGCAGGCCACGGTCGATCGTTTTTTGCAGGGCTACCGTGCGCCGGAGAACCAGGACGCTGCCTTCGAGCGCATCTACCGGCGCCAGTACCGCGTGCACAACCCGCTTGCGCGCAAGGACCGTCAGCGCCTGGCTTCTGTGCGCGCGGTGCTGCAGAAACATGGCCAGGCGCAACAGATCGACTGGCTGAACCTTGCTGCGTTGGCCTTCAAGGAGTCGACCCTCAACCCGGCGGCGCGCGGCAGTGGCGGGGCGCATGGCCTGATGCAGATCACTCCTGCAGCTGCCCAACGGGTCGGGGTCAGCAATACCGCAACGGTGGATGGCAATGTCCAGGCCAGCGCCCGTTACCTGGCGTTGATCCGCCGCAAGTTCTTTGCCAGCCCGCAGATCAACGAGCGTGAGCGCATGGCCTTTGTGCTGGCCGCCTACAACCTTGGGCCCGAGCGGGTCCAGGCCATGCGTGTCGAGGCTCGCAAGCGTGGCCTCAATGGCAATCAATGGTTCTTTCAGACCGAACGGGTCGCGATGGAGCAGGTGGGCATGGGGCCGGTGAACTTCGTCAACAGCGTGAACAAGTACTTCCTGGCGTTCAACCGTGAGCGTGCGGTGCTGGAGCGGAGGGCCAAGCGCTAATAAATCGATTTTTTTGATTGGTATGCAGGGTTTTTTGCGATTCAAATATCTGTCAAGTCGATTACTATGGCGCCCATCCCAACACAACAGCCCAGCTTTCAAGGAAGTCCCCCAATGAACAACGCAATCATCAAACTGCTCTCCACCCGCGCCGGCTTGGGCCTGAGCGTAATTCGCATCCTGGTCGGCATCATCTTCATGGCGCACGGTGCGCAGAAACTCTTCGGCCTGTTCGGTGGCTACGGGTTGGAGGGCACCGGCCAGTGGATGGAGAGCATCGGCCTGGCCCCCGGTTACCTGATGGCCCTGTTGTCCGGCAGCGCCGAGTTCTTCGGCGGCCTGGCCCTGGTGATCGGCCTGCTGGCTCGCCCGGCGGCTCTGGCGTTGACAGTGACGCTGGTGGTGGCAATCTTTTCGGTGCACATCGGTAACGGCCTGTTCATGTCCAACAATGGCTATGAGTTCGCCCTGGCGTTGCTGGCGGGTACCGTCGCGGTACTGATCGAAGGCGCTGGTCGCTTCTCCGTAGACCGATTGGTCGCCCGCTGACAGCTCATGCTGCAGGCCTCAAGTTGATGACTTTCAGCTTGGGGCTTGCAGCTTGCCGCGTGTAGCTCTAGCATACCGCCTGCGCCGATTTAAACAGCTACTTGCGGGGCGCAGGAAAGCCCAGCCCCGGGTCATCCGAAATACCGCTAAAGCGCTGGTTCGGTGACGCCTCCCACCGCTGCCCAGCGGGATTTGCGAGGCGGAGATACACTCCATGAGTTGCCCACGTACCAGTGTCTGCTTGAGCCCACTGCCTGCCAGCCAGGCCACCCGTACACCGCGCATCCTGCTCGGTGGCCAGCATCAGCCCACTCTTTTGCGTCATCTCGAAGGCTTGTCCCGTCGCAAAGGCCAGGCCCGCGCCTTCCTCATCCAGTTTGCCGATACCGCGTGCCGGCTGGAGCAGTTTGGCAACGACCGCTTCGATCTGGCGGTGATCCAGGCACCTGCCCCGCAGGATGCTGCCGAAGTGATCGGCCACCTCACCCGCATCGCACGCCAGGGCCTGATTACCCGACGCTGAGGATCCCGCTGTTGAGTACCAATATCATCACGACAGAAGGCCATGAAGCTCTGAAGAAAGAGCTGGACCATCTGTGGCGGGTGTATCGCCCGGAAATCACCCAGAAGGTGGCTTGGGCTGCCTCGCTGGGGGATCGCAGCGAGAATGCCGACTACCAGTACAACAAGAAGTTGCTGCGTGAGATCGACCGTCGGGTCCGATACCTGCGCAAGCGCCTCGAAGACGTCAAAGTGGTTGCCTATTCGCCGCAGCAGGAGGGCAAGGTCTTCTTCGGTGCCTGGGTGGAGATCGAAAATGATGACGGCGAAACCCTGAAGTTTCGCATCGTCGGGTACGACGAGATCTATGGACGCAATGACTATATCTCGATCGATTCGCCGATGGCGCGGGCCCTGCTCAAGAAAGAGAAGGGTGATGAGGTGGTGGTGCACACACCTACCGGCGAAGCGACCTGGTATGTAAGCAGCATAAGTTACGAACAGTAAGCGTTCAGCTGCAAGCCGAGGCGTATTGGCCATGCTTGCAGCTTGCAGCTTGCAAGGCTACCCCTCCCGAAGCACCGCCAACGGGCTGGCATTAAGCGCCCGCCGAGTCCCGAGCACACCAGCCCCGCCTACCAGTAGTGCGCCCGCCAGCGGCAGTATCAGCAGCCACGGATGCGGGCCCCACTGCAGGTCGAACGCATAGCGGTAAAGCACCAGGGTAATCAACTCACAGCCTAGCGCTGCCAGGGCGCCACTGGCCGCACCCAGCAGCCCGAACTCGATACGCCGCGCTTTCACCAGCAACGGTCGAGCAGCGCCAAGCGCGCGCAGCAATGCGCCTTGGCGAATGCGTTCATCCAGCGTTGCCTGCAAGCCTGCGAACAGCACGGCCAGCCCCGCCGCCAGGACGAACAGCAATACATATTCCACCGCCAGGGTAACCTGGGCGAGGATGCTGCGCAGCTGCTCCAGCAAGGCATCGACTTGCAGGATGGTCACTGCCGGGAACGCCCGCGACAGGGCCACCACATCCAGGTCATGACCCGGCGCGAGGTAGAAGCTGGTCAGGTAGGTGGTCGGCAGCCCCTGCAGGGTGCCGGGCTGGAAGATCATGTAGAAGTTCGGCTGGAAGCTGTCCCAGTGCACGCTGCGCAGGCTGCTGACCCGTGCCTGGCGTTGTTCGCCGCCAATGTCGAAGGTCAGTAGGTCGCCCAGTTGCACCTTCAGGCTGGCGGCAAGTTCCGCTTCGACCGAAACGCCGGGGATTTCATCGCCAGCCGGTAGCGCCCGCCACCAGTTGCCGGCGGTCAAGGCATTGCCTGCGGGCAGGTCGGCGGCCCAGGTCAAGCTGAGGTCGCGCTGAACTGCGCGCTCGCCGGCGGAATCCTTGCTGACGATCTGTTGCACGGGTTGCTCGTTGATCTGGATCAGCCGGCCAGGCGTCACCGGGTACAGCGGTGCGGAGGCTGCGTTCACCTCGTGCAGGCGCTTGGCGAAAGGCTCACGGTCGTCGGGCAGGATGTTCAGGGCGAAATGGTTGGGGGCGTCCTTGGGCAGTTGTGCCTGCCAGGTGTCGAGCAGCTCCGCGCGCAGCAAGGCGACCAGGGCCATGGCCAGCAGGATCAGGCCGAACGCCAGCGCCTGGCCCGCGGCAGCCATGGGGTGGCGCAGCAACTGGCCCAAGCCCAGGCGCCAGGGCAGCGGGGCGCCTGCCAGCAGTTGCCGCAGGCTGCGCAGCCCAAGCAGCAGCAGGCCGCCCAGTGCCAGCGCGGCAAGCAACCCGCCGCCAAGCAGAGCGAAGGTCAGCAGCAGGTCGAGGCTCAGGCGCCACATGATCAGGCCCAGCGCGAACAGGGCGGCGCCGTAGACCAGCCAGCTGCTGGGTGGCACGGGCAGCAGGTCGCGGCGCAGTACACGCAGTGGCGGCACCTTGCCCAGGGCGGCGAGCGGGGGCAGGGCGAAACCGGCCAGTGCGACCAGCCCGGTGGCGATGCCGGCCAATGCCGGGAGGATGCCGCCAGGCGGCACCACGCTCGGCAGCAGACCGTGCAACAGGCGGAACAGGCCCAGTTGCGCCAGCCAGCCGAGCAGGGCACCGACCAGCGCGGCCAGCAGGCCGAGCATGGCCAGTTGCAGGCAGTACAGGCCCAGCGCCTGGTGGCGGGACAACCCCAGGCAGCGCAACAGTGCACTGGCGTCCAGGCGCCGCGCTGCATAGCGGCTGGCCGAGAGTGCCACGGCGACGCCTGCCAGCAGCACCGCTACCAGGCTGGCCATGTTCAGGTAGCGTTCGGCCTTGCCCAGGGCGCCCCCGATCTGCCGGTTGCCATCGCGGGTGTCGAGCAGGCGCTGGTTCGCCGCCAGGTTCTTCTCCAGCCCCTGACGGTACTGCGCCAGGGCCTGCGCATCGCCGCGCCACAGCTCACGGTAGCTGACCCGGCTGCCGGGCTGAATGACCCCTGTGGCCTCCAGGTCGGCGAGGTTCATCATCACCCGCGGGGTGAGGCTATAAAAGTTGTTGGCACGGTCCGGTTCGTAGGTCAGAACGCGGCTCATGCGCAGGGTCTTCATGCCGACATCGATGCTGTCGCCGATGCTCAGGCCAAGGGCAGCCAGCAGGCGCGGTTCGACCCAGACCTCGCCCGGCGGCGGGCCGCCACCGGGGGTTTCCATGGCATACGGCGCCGGTGCACTGCGTACCTGGCCACGCAGGGGGTAGGCGCCATCGGCGGCCTTGATGCTCGACAGCTGAATGCCGGCATCACCACCGACCACGCTGGTGAACTCCACGACCCGTGCGTGGCGCAGCCCCAGGGCGGTGCCGGCATCGACCTGCTCTTGACGCGCCGGCGCACTGCCTTGCAATACCAGGTCGGCGCCGAGGAACTCGCTGGCGCGCAACTGCATGGCGCCATTGAGGCGGGCACCGAAATAACCGATGGCGGTGCTGGCGGCAACGGCCACCAGCAGGGCGAAGAACAGCACGCGCACTTCGCTGGCGCGGATGTCGCGCAACAACTGGCGCAGCGCCAGGCCGCACAGGCGGGAAAGCGGCATATGTTTCATCAGGCCTCCACCGGCGCCACCAGGCGGCCTGCTTCCAGTCGTATCAGGCGCCTGCAGCGGCTGGCCAGACGCTCGTCATGAGTAACCAGAACCAGGGTGGTGCCGCGCTCCTTGTTCAGGTCGAACAGCAGGTCGCTGATACGCTCGCCTGTATGGCTGTCGAGGTTGCCGGTAGGTTCGTCAGCGAACAGCACCGCCGGTTGGGCAGCGAAGGCGCGGGCGATCGCCACCCGCTGCTGCTCGCCACCGGACAGCTGGCGTGGCGTGTGGGTCAGGCGCTTGCCCAGACCGACCCGTTCAAGCAAGGTGCGGGCTTGTTCGCGAGCATCGCGACGGCCGTCCAGTTCCAGTGGCAACATGACGTTTTCCAGTGCATTGAGGCTGTCGAGCAGCTGGAACGACTGGAACACAAAGCCGACATGTTCGGCGCGAACCCTGGCGCGTTGGTCTTCGTCCAGTGGGCCCAGGTCGTGTCCGGCGAGTATCACCTTGCCGGCGCTGGGGCGGTCCAGGCCGGCCAGCAGCCCGAGCAGGGTAGATTTGCCCGAGCCCGAGGCGCCGACGATGGCCAGGCTGTCGCCCTGGGCGAGGTCCAGGGACAGTGCGTGCAGAATGGTCAGGTCACCTTCCGCACTGGGGACCACTTTGCTAAGGTTCTGCGCAACGAGAATGCTGGGGCCCATGGAGAATCCAATGCGAGTGTGGTGGTTGAGTGCCGGTCTGGCCCTGTATTGCCTGGCCCAGAGCGCAGCGGCGGGAACCTTGCTGGTTGTTGGCGATAGTATCAGCGCCGGTTTTGGCCTGGATACCCGCCAGGGGTGGGTCTCTTTGTTGCAGACCCGGCTCAGGGACGAAGGTTTCGATGATCAGGTGGTCAACGCTTCGATCAGCGGCGACACCAGTGCAGGGGGCCAGGCGCGGCTGCCTGCGCTGCTTGCAGCGCACAAGCCCAGCCTAGTGGTGCTGGAATTGGGCGGCAACGACGGGCTGCGCGGGCAGCCTCCAGAGCAATTGCAACAAAATCTTGCCTCGATGATCGAGCGGTCACGCGAGTCCGGGGCCAAGGTCGTGCTGCTGGGCATGCGTCTGCCGCCCAATTATGGGGTGCGCTACACCACGGCGTTCGCCAAGGTTTATGAGCAGCTGGCAGCGGAGAAACAGGTGGCACTGGTGCCGTTTTTCCTCGAGGGCGTAGGGGGAGTGCCGGAGATGATGCAGGCCGATGGCATCCATCCGGCGCAGGGTGCCCAGCAGCGGTTGCTGGAAAATGCCTGGCCAGCGATAAAACCCTTGCTCTGACGCTTTAAACGGGGCCGGCTTTCGGCTAATGTTGCGCCCCCCGTTTCGAGAGCCCCCGATGCCGCGCCCTGCCTGGTCCTTGTATGCCTACCAACTGATCGAGCCCGATGAGCAACTC
>Ga0247820_10001206_pt1 | contig 14549 bp, 16 predicted proteins | sample 13C_Glucose_Day1_2_FD_192480 | JGI IMG/M metagenome (GOLD analysis project Ga0247820, IMG submission 192480) | Soil microbial communities from agricultural site in Penn Yan, New York, United States - 13C_Glucose_Day14 | ecosystem: Environmental > Terrestrial > Soil > Agricultural land | place...
GGACGGGGTGCCCGGGCTCAGGGAAGGATCTTGTCCAGGGCGGAGGGGCCCTCCTCGTCCAGCTTCCGCCTGGCCCACTCGAGGTTCTGCGGGGTGAGGTCCTTGCCGGAGGCGAGGACCAGGTCCTCCGGCGACACATCGGTGCCGGTACGGGCGTGCAGCACGCTGTCCGGGGTGGCGCGGTCCTCGGGCTGCCGGGACGCGTCGGGCTGGGACGTCGACATCTTCTGGCTCCTCGGGTCCGGATCGCTGTTGCGGCCCCGGTGATGTCATCGGGTCCGATACTCACCATTCATCGCGGAAGCCCGCCGTGCATCCGGAACGCTCACGGCGCCGCGGTGAAGGACCGTTCCTCCTGGAGGGCGGGGTACCTTCCCGCGGTGCCGGGAAACCTGCCCGCGAGGGGCCGGGGGCCCGTCGCTAGAAGGCCGAGAGCGTCAGACGCAGGCCGGTGGGCGCCGTGTCCTGGATGTACGAGGCGAAGTCGGCCACGTCGTCGAAGGCGAAACCGTAGGCCCTGCCGTCCTCGGTGGCCGAGTGGACGGCCTTCGCATAGTGGTTGGTGAGCTCGGTCCGGTAGAACACCGAGGCGTCGGTGGTCGGCTGGTCGGGGTGGCTGAGCAGGGTGGAACGGTTGAATCCGGCGCCCAGTACCGCGGCGACCGGGCCGGTCGTGCCGTCGTTGGGGGCGGCGAGCGCGCCGTCGCAGAAGAGGACGTCCCGCGTCGACGGCTTGCCGAAGGAGACCTGGGCGGGCCCGTCGAAGGTGAACCGGTCTCCGCGGACCCGCCCGGTGAAGGTGCCGGCGTTGGTGGTGACCCTGAGGTCCCGTCCCGTGTAGGTGCTCCACACCTCGTCGATGTACGGGGCGAGGTAGTCCTTCGCGAACAGGCCGGCGTCCAGCCCGTGGCCCGGGGCGATGATCCGGGTGTCGTCCACGACGAGCCGGGAGAACGCCTCCACCTGCTTGACGGCGGCGAACGCGGCCGCGCGGCCGCCCTCGCGCACGGTGCCCGTCGTCTGGTCCTTGGCGCCGGTGAGCCGGATCCCCATCGGCACGCTGAACATGTCGACCATCGTCGTGTTGCAGAACATGCCCGAGGAGTTGTAGGTGAACTCGGCGCAGTCGTGCAGCACGCCGTAGTTGGGGTCGGACGTGACCCAGCCGGCCGGGTACTGCAGAGCCGCGTTGCCGTCGCCGTCCGTGACGACCTTGAACTTCAGCTTCCCGCCGAGCGAGACGTAGATCCGGCCGGACATGTACGGCAGGGACAGCTTGGTCTCGCCGCTGCCCGACAGGCCGATCGCGTAGTCGGTGAAGCCGTCGGGGCCGTTGTCGGACGCGGCGACCGGGACGACGGTGCCCTCGGGGGTGACCCGGACCTGACGGCCGTCCGCGTTGCCCACGATGTAGACGTGCACGTTCGCGTTGCCGAAGGAGCCGCTGCCGTTGACGATCGTCAGCGGCAGTGCGCCCGCCGCGGTGGTGCCGGCGCCCTGCCCGCCGGACTGGTCCGCGAGGGCGTGCGGAGCGATGGCCGCCGCCGCGGGGAGGGCCACGGCGGCACCGCCGAGGGCGAAGAGGACCTTGCGGCGGCCGACGGCGCGCTGGTGACGAGGAGTCATGTGGGGGGTCTCCCGGAGTGCTCGGACGGGTTCCTGACCACGCCGGCCGACCGGCGCGGCGAGCGAGAGAGCGCTCTCAGACGCTGCGCCGGGACCGGCGTGCGGCACTGATGCTAGGCACCGCGACAGCCCCCGCCAACGGTCCGACTTGTCCCCGGCACTCCGCTGACCTGCGCAGAAGCGGGGGAGGAGCCAGGGCCCCACGATCACTTAACCGGCCTTTAAGGGCCCCTTAAGCCCGGCCGGGCGCGGGCGCCACGGAGCGCGTCGGGAACGCTCCGGTGCGCAGTCGCTCCGAGCGCCGCCGGCCCCCGTCAGCGTGTCCCGCTGTGCAGCAGCGTCTCCGCCGAGGCCAGCACCTCCGTCACCCGGAGGGCGAACGCCGCGTCGCAGGGGTGCGGGGTGCCGGTGCGGGCCGCGGCGAGGAGGGCGTCCGCGGCCCGGGTGAGCGCCGGGACCGCGCCCTCCGTGGCCTCGGGCAGCACGGTGACCCCGGCCGCACCGCGCAGCTCGACCATCGCCCCGGCCGCCGCCGGGGGAGCGGTCAGGCTCAGGGTGAGGCTGCTCGACGCGCCGCCCGCGTGGTCGAGCACGAGATGCACGGTGTCCCCGGGACCGTACGCGGCGGCCGTGACCCGCCGCGGGGCGCCCAGCACCGGGAGCAGCACGGACAGGGCGTGCGGGCCGACGTCCCACAGGGCGCCCTTTTCCCGCCGCCACGGGGAGTCGGCGAACGGATTGCCCTCGGAGGTGAACACCGCACCGAGCCACTGCGCCCGCCCGGTGAACCAGCCGCCCACGCCCGCCTGTTCGGTGATCCAAGCCTCCGGGCCGGGCTGGAAGCGGGTGGTGAAGAAGACCACGGAGGCGACCCCGGCCTCCTCGGCCGCCCCGACCACCGCCCGCCCCTGCGCCACGGTCGGCGCGAGCGGCTTGTCGAGCAGCAGATGGCACCCGGCCCGCGCCGCGCGCACGGCGAGGTCCGCCTGCACCGCGGGCGGCAGCGCCACGGCGACGGCGTCCACGTCGGCGAGGAGCGCCCCGACGTCGTCGTACGCCCGGATGCCGTGCAGCCCGGCCAGCTCCCCGGCGGCGTCGGGCCGGCGGCCCCACACGCCCGCGAACTCGAGGCCGGGGTGTCCGCTCAGCGCGGGGGCGTGCACCGCCCGCGCCCAGGGTCCGGTGCCGAGCAGTCCGATCCGCATGCCGCCGCCTCTCCGGGCCCCGCGGCGGCCGCCGGACCGGTGTCCCGGCGCGCTCCGCCGGCGCGCTCCGGTCAGTACGGTGATCCCCGCCGGAACGCCGTGTCAACGGCCGGCCGCCCGCCGGCGGCGGGGCTCAGCCCTCGGACCGGGTGATGTCGACCATCCAGGGGATGCCGAAGCGGTCCGTGCACATCCCGAACACGTCCCCCCACATCTGCTTCTCCAGCGGTACGGCCACCGAGCCGCCGTCGGACAGCTTCTCCCAGTAGCCGCGCAGCGCGGACTCGTCGTCACCGCTGAGGCTCACGGCGAAGTTGTTGCCCGGGGCGTGGCTCATGCCCGGCGGCATGTCGGCGCCCATGAGGGTGTGGCCGGCGGGACTCGCCAGCATGCCGTGCATGATCTTGTCGGCGTGGCCGGCTCCGGCCTGCCCGAAGTCCCCGTACGTGTTGAGCCGCAGCTCACCGCCGAAGACCTCCTTGTAGAACTCCAGCGCCTGCCGTGCGTTCCCGTCGAAGCTCAGATACGGGTTGAGGAGCGAGGCCATGACTACCTCCCGGAATGTCCGCATTGGGGAAACCGTGCGCAGCGTAACGCCGGGCGGCGGCGACCGCGCGGCGGCGGCGCCGCCCGGCCGGGAGCCCATTCAGCGCCCCGTCTGCTGAATGCGTTCGCTTTCTTCTATTGGATTTCGGGCCGCGCCGGGACCAGGCTGGTACGCGCTTTCCAGGACCGTGCGACAACAGCCGGAAGAGGTCACTCGCATATGAACACCCGCCGTATCGGTGAGGTCGAGGTCGGCGCCGTCGGGCTGGGCGCGATGCCCATGTCGATCGAGGGGCGCCCGGACGAGGCCCGCTCCCTGGCCACCCTGCACGCCGCGCTGGACGCCGGTGTCACACTGATCGACACCGCCGACTCCTACCATCTGCACGCCGACGAGGTCGGCCACAACGAGGCCCTGATCGCCAAGGCGCTCGCCTCCCACGAGCGGGGCGGCGACGTCCTGGTCGCCACCAAGGGCGGTCATCTGCGCCCCGGGGACGGCAGCTGGACGCAGGACGGCAGCCCCGAACACCTGAAGCGGGCGTGCGAGGCGTCGCTGCGCCGGCTCGGCGTGGAGGCCATCGGGCTCTACCAGTTCCACCGCCCCGATCCCCGGGTCCCGTACGCCGAGTCCGTCGGCGCGCTGCGCGAGCTGCTGGACGAGGGCAAGATCCGCATGGCCGGCGTCTCCAACGCCGGCCCGGAGCAGATCCGGCAGGCCGACGAGATCCTCGGCGGCGGGCTGGTCTCCGTGCAGAACAAGTTCTCCCCGGCCTTCCGCGCCGGCGAGCCGGAGCTGCGGCTGTGCGACGAGCTCGGCATCGCGTTCCTGCCCTACAGCCCGTTCGGCGGCATCGCCCGGGCCGGTGGACTCGCCTCCGACCACGCTCCGTTCGCGCGGATCGCCCGGGCGCACGGGGTGAGCGCGTACCAGGTGTGCCTGGCGTGGATGCTCGCCAGGTCGCCGGTCGTCGTGCCCATTCCGGGGGCGAGCCGGCCGGAGTCGGTCCGTGACTCCGCGGGCGCCGCCGGTCTCGTCCTGACGGCCGGGGACATCGCGGAGCTGGACGCCGGCTGAACCCTCCCGCCCGTCTCAGGCGCCGGACGCCCGGGGCGGGCACCCCGTGCACTGGTGTACTCCTGGCACGCGGGTGTAGAAAGCGCTTGCTGAGAAAGTCACAGGGGAGGACCACCACCCATGGCGTCGTCGCTGGAAAGACCGCTCGACCACCGCTACCGCGGCGAGCACCCGATCCGCACCCTCGCCTATCTGTTCCGCGCCGACCGCGGCCGGCTGGCCGCCGCCGTCGGCGTCTTCACGTTCAAGCACAGCCCGGTCTGGCTGCTGCCGCTGATCACCGCGTCGATCATCGACACCGTCGTGCAGCACCGGCCGATCTCACAACTGTGGACCAGCACCGGCGTCATCATGTTCATCCTGCTGGTCAACTACCCGCTGCACCTGCTGTACGTCCGGCTGCTCTACGGCAGCGTCCGCCGCATGGGCACCACCCTGCGCTCCGCGCTGTGCACCCGTATGCAGCAGCTCTCCATCGGCTACCACTCCCGCGTCAGCGCCGGTGTGCTCCAGGCCAAGGTCGTCCGGGACGTCGAGACCGTCGAACAGATGGTCCAGCAGACCGCTGAGACCGGGCTCGGCGCGCTCACCGTGCTCACCGGAGGGCTCGTCATCATCGCGATCCGCACCCCCGAGTTCCTGCCGGTCTTCCTGATCGTGGTCCCCGCCGCCGCCCTGCTCGTCGCCCGGCTGCGGGCCCGGCTGCGCACCCACAACGAGCACTTCCGCCACGAGGTGGAGACGCTGTCGTCCCGGGTGACCGAGATGACCCGGCTCATCCCCGTCACCCGCGCCCACGGTCTGGAGGGCAAGGCGCTGCGCCGGATGAACGGCACCCTGAACCGGCTGCTCAGCTCCGGAAACCGCCTGGACCTGGTCAACGGCCGGTTCGGCTCGCTGGCCTGGGTCGTCCTCAACGTCGTCGGCGTCTGCGTGCTGGCCGGGGCGGCCCTCATCTCGTACTACGGCGTCTGGGGCGTCTCGGCCGGCGACGTCGTGATGCTCAGCGCCTTCCTGACCACGCTCACCAACTCCACGACCACGCTGGCGGGGCTCGCCCCCGTCATCACCAAGGGACTGGAGTCCGTGCGCTCGGTCGGCGAGGTCCTCCAGGCCCCCGAACTGGAGGACAACGAGGGCAAGGCGGAGGTCGGCGGACTGCGCGGCGCGATCACCTTCGAGGGTGTCGGCCACGCGTACGAGAGCGACGGACGCCCCGCGGTGCGGGACTTCACCCTCGACGTCGCCCCGGGCGAGACCATCGCGCTCGTCGGCGCCTCGGGCGCGGGCAAGTCGACGGTGCTCAACCTCGTCATCGGCTTCATCCGCCCGACCTCGGGCCGGCTGCTGCTCGACGGCGCCGACATGAACAGCCTCGACCTGCGCACCTACCGGCGCTTCCTGTCGGTGGTGCCGCAGGAGTCGATCCTGTTCGACGGCACCATCAGGGAGAACGTCGCCTACGGCATGGACGACGCGGACGAGGAGACGGTGCGGGCAGCGCTGCGCGACGCCAACGCCCTGGAGTTCGTCGACCGGCTGCCCCAGGGCCTCGACACCCTCGTAGGGGAACGCGGCGCCCGGCTGTCCGGCGGGCAGCGCCAGCGCCTGGCCATCGCCCGCGCGCTGATCCGGGACCCCAAGGTGCTGGTCCTGGACGAGGCGACCTCGGCGCTGGACACCCGCTCGGAGGCACTGGTGCAGGAGGCCCTCGCCCGGCTGCTGCGCGGCCGCACCACCTTCGTCGTGGCGCACCGGCTGTCCACCGTGCGCGGCGCCGACCGGATCGTGGTGATGGCGGACGGCCGCATCCAGGAGATCGGCACCCACGAGGACCTGCTGCGCCGGGGCGGGGCGTACACGGCGCTGCACAGCGGGCAGGTCGCCTGACAGCCGGTCAGGGTGCGGCGGTTTTCGGTCAATTGCGGCCAGTCGAGCAAATGGGGTGAGTGGTTCCGCCTGGTTCGGGCATACGCAGCGAAAACCAGAGAGGGGCGCCACGTGCTCGCACCGGATCCGAAGGTCGTCAGAGAGCTGCTGACGCGGTACGCCACGCTGCGGATAGCTCAGGCGGAACGGTTCTCGCCGGCGGCCGCGCGCGAACTGGAGGACGTCGGCCGCACGCTCGTCGCCATGACGGGGGCGTCCGGCGTCCATGAGGCCGTCGCCCTGGCGGACGCCCTGCTCGACCAGGCGCGCCGCGCGCCCGGCCGGGCACCCGGGGCCGAGGGGGAGAGCGGCCTGTCGCTGGCGGTCTGAGCCGGCGGGCGGCTCACCCGCCGGCCGCGGGGACGGCGCGCCGCCCGCTGAACGTCGAGCGGTAGGCGTGCGGAGTGGTGCCGACCACCTTGCGGAACCGCTCGCGGAACGCCGTCGGCGACCCGAACCCCGCCTGCTGGGCGATCCGTTCGACCGTGTGGTCGCTGTTCTCCAGCAGGTACTGCGCACGCCGCACCCGTGCCCGCAGCAGCCACTGCAGGGGTGTGGTGCCCGTCTGCTCGCGGAAGCGACGGCTGAAGGTGCGCTCGCTCATGCCGGCCCGTGCCGCCATCGCCCCGAGCGTGACCTCGTGCGCCAGGTTGTCCCCGATCCAGTCCAGCAGCGGCTCGAGGTCCGAGCCGCGGGGCACCGGAGGGTGCTCGTGCACGATGAACTGTGCCTGGCCGCCCTCCCGCTCCAGCGGCATCACCGACATCCGGGCGGCGTCCGCGGCGACGGCCGAGCCCAGGTCGCTGCGGATCATGTGCAGGCACATGTCCAGCGCGGCGGCGGCTCCGGCCGAGGTGAGGATCCGGCCGTTGTCGACGTAGAGCACGTCCGGCCGCACGTCGACCTCCGGGAAGGACCGGGCCAGCAGGCCGGCCGCCACCCAGTGCGTGGTGGCGCGCAGACCGTCCAGCAGCCCCGCCTCCGCCAGCACGAACGCGCCCACGCACACCGACGCGATCCGGGTGCCCGCCCCGGCCGCCTCGCGCAGCGCCGCGAGCACGGCCGGCGAGGGCGGCGGCGACCCTTCGGTGCGGCCGGGGACGACGACCGTGTCGGCGTCCGCCAGGGCTTCCAGTCCGCGCTCGACGCGCAGGGTGAAACCGCCGTCCGCGCGCACCTCGGGCCGCTCCGCGCAGAGCCGTACCCGGTAGGGGCGCCGGCCGTCCGGCAGTCGCGTCCGGTCGAAGACCTGCATCGGGGCGGCCATGTCGAAGGGGATCACCCCGTCGAGCGCCAGAATCGTCACGGAGTGCATGAACGCCACGATAGGCCGGTTCCCGCCACACGCGGGAGCCGGGGTGAAGCGGAGGCGGCGTAGGAAATCCCCGCTCGGAGGGGTTGGCGGGAACCCGTGGGAAACTGGCGTTCCAGCCTCTGGGTGATCATCCGGCGGGCCCCTAGCGTGAGCCCGGCACCGCCGACCACACCAGGGAAAGAGTTCCGGTGACCAAGCTCCTGCTGTCCCTCCACGTCCTCGCCGCCATCATCGCCGTCGGTCCCGTCACCGTCGCGGCCAGCATGTTCCCGCCGGCCGTCCGCCGCGCCGCCCCGGCGGACGGCGGGGGCCCCGCCGCGACGGCGGTGACCACCGTCGCGCTGCTCCACCGCATCTGCCGGGTCTACGCCCGGGTTGGCGTCGCGGTGCCCCTGCTCGGTCTCGCCACCGGTCTCGCGATGGGCGTCCTGGGCGACGGCTGGCTGATCACCTCGATCGCCCTGACCGCGGCCGCCGCCGGAGTCCTGCTCGCCTTCGTGCTTCCCCGGCAGGACGAACTCGTCGGGGAGCTGACCGGGAGCGGCGTCGTGGAACGGCGGAGCACGGTCCGGCTGGCCATGTTCACCGGGGTGTTCAACCTGTTGTGGGCGGCCGTCACGGTCCTGATGATCGTCCGCCCCGGCTCCACGACCGGGGCCTGACCCGGCGGGAACCCACCGGTGTGCCCGATGTGCGCCGCACATCCGGAGCATCCGTTCTGTGACCCGTTGTACCGGGGAATTCCCCCTTCGGACTGTTCGGCCGCCTAGACTCTGCAATCGCGTCCCGCACCGGGGCCGACGAGCAGAAAGGCACGTTGACGCGTGTTCCAGGATTCCCCGATCTACGACCGACTCATCGCGGAGTGCGGCGACGTGCCCGCACAGGTGCGCCGTGAGGCCGAACGCGTGAGCAGGGAACTGGAGATGGTCATGCGGCCTCTGCGGTCCCCGGGCTACGGACCGGGCCTGGACCGGCCGCAGTCCCCGGGCAACGGCTGGCAGCGCACCGCCCTGCTGCCCGGACCGCGCACGCGCTGAGCCCGCACGGCGGCGGCCGCTCACCGCACCGTGCTGCCGGCCTCGTCGAGCTTCGAGGGGCCGTCGGGTATGGGACGGGAGAGCCACTCGGCGATGGCCCGGGCGATCGGCTGTCCCGTCTCCACCTCCACGAACCCGAACTGCCCCGACTGGTTGCACTCGAGGAACCACCACGTCCCGTCGGAGTCCTCGGCGAAGTCAAACGCGCCGTACGCCAGTTCGGCCCGGCGCAGATAGGTGCGGACGGCGTCCGCGATGCGCGGCGGGACCCCGGCCGGCTCCCAGGGCGACCCGGGGGCGGCGAAACGCACGTCCACCTCCTTCGGATCGGCGTCCGGCGCCGTCGCCTTGCGGGCCGCGAGCAGCCGCTCGCCCACCACGGTGAGCCGGATGTCGGCCCGCTTGGCGATCCGGCGCTGCAGCAGCGTCGGCCCGAAGGCGACCGCCGAGAAGTCCGTGTCCGGCGCCACCCGGCTGGTCGGCACGGCCCGCGGCGGATCCTGCGGATGCGCCCCCGACACCGGCTTGACCACCAGGTCCGGGAAGCGTTCGGCGAACTCCCGCGCGGCCCGCGGGAACGTGGTGATCACCGTCGCCGGCACGGGCAGGCCGCAGCGCTGGGCCAGGCGCAGCTGCCACGGCTTGTGCCGGGCCTGCCGGGCCGCGTCCGGATGGTTCATCCAGCGCGCGTCGCAGCCGCGCAGCATGCCGTAGAGGGCCTGCGAGGCCTCCTCGGTCAGCCACGCCGACGGCTGTGCCGCGTGTCCGGCCGGGGTGCCGGGCCGGCGCACCCACACCGACCGCAGGCCGCCGAGGCTCACCAGCCGGCCGCCGGTGGACAGATGGCCGCGGAAGCGGCCGTGCACATACTCGCCGGACAGCGAGACGCCCCCGGTCAGATCGGCGGGGTCGAGGCGCACCACCGGCACACCGGAGCCGTTCAGATGGACGACCACCATGTCGGCGGTCACGTCCTCCTCACTGGTGAGGATCAGGACGGTCATCGTCTACCGTCCGCGTTCAGTCGTCGAAGTGGGTCTTGGAGCCCGCGGTGGACGTCGTCGTCCCCACCTCGCGCAACAGTGCGTGGTCGCAGGCCGCGATCCGTCCGTCGCCGAGTACGTTCAACTGCAGTCCGGAGTCATACGCGTACGGAGTGGCAACGGCCAACTCCACCGCCGGACGTGCGTAGTTGAGCGCGAACGGTTGCATCGTCTCTCCCTCGTCGGTGCTGCGCCGAGCAGGCAACGGCCCGCTGTGCGCCGCCGCTTGGTCCGCCGACTTCTTTTGGCTTCCAGAGACTTATACGAATCGAACGGGGGGTTGGTTTCCTCACGGAGCGTAATCGTCGGCGGGTTGCCGACCGTGCTTGCCGAGGGCCGCTCCGGGGGCCCGGGCGCCGGAGGAACCCCGCATGGTGCGCAGTGCGAGCAGAAGTACGCCCATGTCGTCCAGGTACACCGGATCGGGCAGCAGATCGGCCGGCAGCACGAGGTAGAGGACCGCGCCCCAGAACACCCAGCGGGGCCCGGTGGGCAGCCCCGCGTGACGCAACTCACGCCGGGTGCGGACCAGTCGGACCAGCACGGCGACGGCGCCGGCCAGCACCGCGGCCGCCAGGACCGCGGCGACGATGAGCACCACGGTGGTCGTCTCCAACGGACTGCCCTCCTTCTGAGCCGTGCCGCGGTCCCGCCGCGGCACACCCCTCACTGAGCGGATTCCCGCTCACGGCGCCGGTATGGCGTCAGGGACCGGCCATGCGCGCTCGCGTCCGATGCCCGGCGCGAACCGTGCGAAACACCGGAACGCCGCAGCTCATCCCGGTGGCTCAGCCAAGTGGCAGCGAGCGGTGGAGGCACCTAGTAATGGTCATCAGTCTTCCCCTGGAGCCGATCATGACCACTTTCCCCTCCTCGTCCTCCCCGAACGAACCGGTCATACCCGGCGAGGCGGCCGTCCCGCCGCCCTCCGCGACGACGGCCGCCGCGACCGGCACCCACCACACGGAGCGGGCGCCCTCGTACCCGCCGGTCCCCCCGGCGCACCCGGCCGAGGCGGAACCGCGGCCGCCGGACCCGCCGTACCCCGGCTCCCCCTACGATCCCGTCGCCACGGTCGACCTCGTGGACCCCGTCGACGGCCGGGCGGCCCTCCTGGATCCCCCGGACCCGGCGCCCGGGAAGCCGTACGGCGATCCGGTCGGCGACCTGGTGCACACCGCCGTGTCGGACCGGCCCCTGGAGGACGTCGCCGACCTCATCACCGCGCTGGAACGCTCGCCCGAGCACACGCGCTCCGTGGTCGACGCGCTCCGCACCGCCGGGATCGGCCGGTCCGTGGAGGACGTCACCCGTCTCGTGGCCCTGCTGACCCTGCCGCCCCGCGACGCGGCGAGCGCGGACGAGACGATCCGCGCGGCGGCGGCGCACCGCTCCGTCGAGGACGTCACCCGCCTGGTGGCGCTGCTGCACAGCGAGCCGCTGGCGCCCCACTGCCGCGAGGAGGCGCTGCGGGCGGCGGCGACCGGCCGGTCCGTCGACGAACTGGTCGAGCTGATCGACCGGCTGGCCGCGCAGCGGCCGGTGACGGTGCCCGCGCGCACCGGGGACGAGGCCCCCGGCCCGGAACGCGCCCGCCGCCCGCGCAGGCTGCTGTTCGCCGGGCGCGGCGACGGGCGTCCACGCCTGCCGCGCCGCTCGCCCGCGCCGGTCGTCAGGTCCGCGGTCTGGCCGAGCTGGCTCGCCGCCGTGGCCCTCGCGGTGTGCGCGGTGACCCACTTCCCGCTGCGGCACGACGGTGTCTCACTGGGCCTGCACGCCTACACCGTCGGCCTCTCGGTGCTCTGCACGGCGCTGGCCCTGATCCTGGTGGTGCGCCCCGGCGCGGTGGTGCTGGCAGGGGCGTTCGTGGTTCCCGCGCTGCTGGCCGCGGCCCACGCCTACGGCGGATCCTTCCCGTCCGCGGTGCTCTCCAGGTCCCTGGACCTCGCCCTCGCCCCGGCCTGGCTCAGCGCCCCGGCCGCCTTCGCCGCGGCGCTGCTGGCACTGGCGGCGTTGGTGGTACGGGTGGCGTCCCCGCTCTCCGACGGCCGCTGGACGCCGTCGCCGGCTCCGAAGGCCCGCCGCGTGACGGAGTGACGGTGGTCTGAAGCCTGTCGCACCACCCACCCGTGCCGCTCCCCGGAGAGGACGGCCGCCCGCGTACGGCGGGCGGCCGTCTAGCGGTGCTCCGCGGACGATTCCTCCGGCTCCGCGCGCTGGGGTCTGGGGCCGGGCTTCAGGCGTTCCAGAGTGCGGGTCAGCTGCTGGAAGGGGGACGGGGCGCGGGAAGCGGCGGGCTGCGCGGGCTCCGGGACTCCGGCCTGCTCCCGGTACGCGGCCAGCGCCTCATGGGCGCTCTCGGCGGCCTCGCGGTAGAGGTCCCGGGACTTGGTCATCGCCTCGAGCGCCTCGGCGTACATCGTCACCAGCGCCCGCTGGCGGGCGAGTTCCTCCGCCGTCGTCAGCAGACGCCAGTCCTCACGGAGCGACGTGAGGACGTCCCCCGCACCGTCCGGCAGGGCGCGCGGCAGCGCGTCGAAGCGGGTCACCGCGTCGACGAGGTCGGCCGGTTCCGTGCCGTCCAGGTACACCGCGCGCACCGCGAACGCGTCGGCGCCGTACCCCTCGGGGGCCGGGCTGCCCGGCAGCACCACCGCCCCGCCCCGCGGCACCTCCACGCCGAACTCCCGCAGCGCCCAGTTCGCCACCCGCGACTGCTGGGGCGTGGCCCGGTGCTCCACCACCCGGTCACGCAGCCCCGGCGGCAGCCAGCGCGCCAGCGGCACCCGGCCGCGCTCGTCCGTGGTCATGGCCTCGTGGACGACGACATGGATGTGCCACGGGTCGCGCGCGCAGTCGCGCAGCAGCCGGCGTACGGCCTTGTCGTCCTCCGGCAGCGGGTTGATCCGGCCCGGCCGCACCCCCGTCACGGGGTCGGAGTTCCACGCGGCGTCCGGCTCCGCCGGCCAGAACATGCCGGCGGGCGACGGCCAGGTCTGCTCCCAGGGCTGCTCCGCCTCCGCGACCAGGGTCCAGTCCCGGCCCTCGGCCGTGTCCGGCGCGAGGATCAGCCGGGCGCGCACGACGACCTCGTCGCCGACCCGCGTCCGGCACTCGAACACCAGGTCGGGGGCGGTCTCGGCGGCGGGGAGTTCCAGGAAGTCGTCGATCTCCTGGCCGGCCTTGAGCCAGTGCAGGGTGTGCCGCAGCACCGTGTCGGGTGTGGAGCCGGTGTGGCGGCCGCGGGCCAGCCAGACCGTGGGAGGGACGGTGGGGCGGGCGGTGGAGGAGGTCGGCATGGGTCCAGTCATGAGCGGGGGCACGGGCTCCTGCCAGTATCGTCGCCGTCCGCCGGCGGGATGAGCCGGGGTTCCGCCGCACGGCGTGTCGCGCGCGGGGTGTGCGCGGCGCACCCGTGGTGACGGCGTTTCACCCGTGTCCACGGTGGTGCCGGCGTCGCCACAATGGGTTCCGGGCGGGGCCGGCCCTCCATCCGCACCGGGGCCGGCCCCGCCCGCGTCCGCGGACGGCGCCCCTCCCGCGGTGCGGCGGAAGCGCGGACCCTACCAGTGGCGCCGCGCCCCTGTCGCATATTCCACCGGAAAACGCCAAAGCCCTCACCTCGACTGAGCACACACCGTAGCGTCGACGTCACGTTCGCGGTACAGCCGTGCGAGAAGGGGGATCCGGCGTGCCCGGAATCGACGAGAGCCTGCTGGAAGCCATGCGACTGCCCGGAGCGCGCGGCGCCCTGGTGGTCGACTGGATCAGCGGGCTCGCCCTGGGGGCGGTGGGCGAGGCGCCCGGCGGTGACACGGAGGCCACGGCCGCGGAGACCGCCGAACTGGCCCGCCTGGCCATGGAGAGCGGCACGCTCGCCCCCGCCGACGGCGGGAGCGCCGGGACGGGCCGGGAACCAGCCGTCGACGACCTGATCCTCACCACCGCGGACGCCTACCACCTGCTGCGGTTCGTCATCACGACCTTCGACAGCACCGTGTTCCTGTACCTCTGGCTCGACCGCGCCGACGGCAACCTCGCCCTGGCCCGCATACGGCTGGCCGAGATGGCGGACCGGCTGGTGCTGGGATGACCACGGCCCCGTGCGCGGACGGATCCGCGCCCGAACTGCTCGGCACCCTCGCGGCCGACCACGCCACCGGGGCGCTCTCCACCGAGTCCGGGATCTTCTACCTGTCGGCGGGACACGTCGTCCACGTGGAATCCGCCTACAGTCCCGATCTCGGCGACCTGCTCACCCGCAGCGGCGCCGTCGCCCCGGCCGGCTGGTGGGAGGCGGTCGAGCGGGCCGGGTCCCGGCAGCGCGTCGGCCGCCAGCTGGTGGACAGCGGGCGTCTCACCACCGGCGCGCTGGAACTGTGCCATCTTGGCGCCCTGTTCGACGCGGCCTACTTCGCCCTCACCCACCACGGCACGACGCTCCGCTTCCGCCCCGGCGTCGCGCACTGGCTCGGCGCGGTCCGTCCGGTGCCGGTGGCGACGGTGCTCCACGAGTCCCGGCGCCGGCGCGACCTGCTGCACCGCATCTGGCCCGACCCGGCCGTCGACACCGCCCCGCTCACCCGCGTGCCCGGCGCCGGTCCCGCCGAACTGCCGCCCCGCCGGGCCCGCACCCTCGGCCAGGTGGACGGCGCGCGCACCGCCGCGCAGATCGCCTCGGCCCTGGCCCACCGCACCTTCCACACCCTCGTCGAACTGCGCCGCCTGGCCGCCGGCGGACTGGTCGCCCCCGCGCCACCCCCGCCC
>Ga0247820_10001207_pt1 | contig 14546 bp, 14 predicted proteins | sample 13C_Glucose_Day1_2_FD_192480 | JGI IMG/M metagenome (GOLD analysis project Ga0247820, IMG submission 192480) | Soil microbial communities from agricultural site in Penn Yan, New York, United States - 13C_Glucose_Day14 | ecosystem: Environmental > Terrestrial > Soil > Agricultural land | place...
TGGATTCTCCGCAGGTCGTCCCGGATGCGGGTGGCGAGCTTCGTGGTGTCCCGGCGGTTCATCACGGCGCCCACGGCGGCACCCACCAGGAACGGCATGAGGTTCGGCAGATTGCGGACCGTCCGCTTCATGATCCGCTGGCGCAGTTCGCGCTTCATGCGGGTGTTCAGGGCGGCGCTCACGGTCGAGGGTCTGGTCGCCTCGACGCCGCGCTCCTCCGACCAGGAGTTCAGGTAGACGGTGCTGCGCCGGCTGAGCCCGCCGGCCGGCCGTACGCCGTAGACCTCGTGGAGTTCGGCGATCAGCTTCAGCTCGATCGCGGCGACGCCGGTGATCTCGGCGGCCAGCTCCGTCGGCATCGCGGGCGGCACGGGCATCATGGCGGCCGCGCCGACGCCGGCCCCGACCGTCGCCGTGGCCTTCGCGGCACCGGCGACGAGCTTGTCCGCGAGCTCCTCGGGACCGTGCCCGGGGAACTGCCGGCGCAGGGTCTCGAGGTCGCGTACGGGCACACGAGGGGCGATCTCGATGATCCGGTCCGCGAGGTGCGCCAGCCCCGCGCGGGCGCGCGCACCGCCCTTGCGGGCGCCTTCCCGGGCCTTCTCGCGGAACGCGGCGGCCCGCCGGTGCGCCACGGGCGCGGTGACCTCCGGGGACGCCGGGAGGTCACCCCGGCCGGCTGCCGCTTCGAGCGAGGCCGCCCCGGTACCGGTTGAGCCCCGCTCTGGTTCACGCGTGTCGTGCTGCGGGCCCTGCTGGGGCCCTTGGTCCGCTCCCCTGGTGAAGAAGCGGCGCTTCCGCGGAGGGGTCGAGCCAGTCACGGCCGACCCCGCCTCAGTCGCAGTCGCGGCAGATCGGCTGGCCGTTCTTCTCGCGGGCCAGCTGGCTGCGGTGGTGGACCAGGAAGCAGCTCATGCAGGTGAACTCGTCCTGCTGCTTGGGCAGAACCCGGACGGCCAGCTCCTCGTTCGAGAGGTCCGCGCCGGGCAGTTCCAGGCCTTCGGCGGCCTCGAACTCGTCGACGTCCACGGCCGAGGCGGACTTGTCGTTCCGCCGGGCCTTCAGCTCTTCCAAGCTGTCCGAGTCGACGTCGTCGTCGGTCTTGCGTGGTGTGTCGTAGTCGGTTGCCATGTGTCGCTCTCCCCCTCTGGGTGTATGCGGTGTCTCCAGCGCACGTAACGCGTGAGAGGCCGGACTTGTGCCCGACCTGAGGCGGAGATTTTGCCTCACATCAAGGTCTGTTACTCAATCGACACCCAACCGGACTCCTCACGAGTGATCGGCTTGGATGGCGATGGGGACCGTACACGGTCGGGATGCCGCACATCAAAGGCACCTCACCGTGTACTTCCCGTGATCAGGGCCCCCGAAAACCGGGACTTTCCCGACCATTCACAGGCATCCATGATCACGGAGAGTGGATGCCCGGGAAATCGCCCTTGTGATCGATCACACACGGGAAAGCCGGAGTGGTGCCCCGAAAATTCGGCTCAAAGCGAACACCCCGTTGTGTCGGGGGCATGATCTCAGATCGGAAGGGTGACGCGCATCACGAGCCCTCCCCCTTCGCGCGGCTGTGCGTAGATGTGCCCGCCGTGCGCCCGCGCGACCGATCGCACGATCGACAGACCGAGTCCGACGCCCTTGTCGCTGCCCGTGCGTTCGGTGCGCAGCCGCCGGAACGGCTCGAAGAGATTGTCGATCTCGTACGCCGGCACCACCGGACCGGTGTTGGACACCACCAGGACCGCCTGACCGTGCTGCACGTCGGTGGTGACCTCGACCCAGCCGTCCTCGGGCACGTTGTACCGCACGGCGTTCTGCACCAGGTTCAGCGCGATCCGCTCCAGCAGCACGCCGTTGCCCTGGACCACCGCCTGACGGCGCTCGCCGCGGATCACCACGCCCTTGGCCTCCGCCTCGCCGTGCACCTGGTCGATGGCCTGGGTGGCGACCTCGGCGAGGTCCACGGGCTTGCGCTCAATGATCTGGTTGTCGCTGCGGGCGAGCAGCAGCAGGCCCTCCACGAGCTGCTCGCTGCGCTCGTTGGTGGCCAGGAGCGTCTTGCCGAGCTGCTGCAGCTCCACCGGCGCCCCCGGATCGGAGAGGTGCACCTCCAGGAGCGTGCGGTTGATCGCCAGCGGGGTGCGCAGCTCGTGGGAGGCGTTGCCCACGAAGCGCTGCTGCGCGGTGAACGCCCGCTGGAGCCGCTCCAGCATGTCGTCGAAGGTGTCGGCCAGCTCCTTCAGCTCGTCGTCCGGGCCGTCCAGCTCGATACGGCGGGAGAGGTCCGAGCCGGCCACCGCGCGGGCCGTGCGGGTGATCCGGCCCAGCGGCGACAGGACACGGCCGGCCATGGCGTAGCCGAAGGCGAAGGCGATGATCGCGAGGCCCAGGAGCGCGCCCAGGGAACGGCTCAGCAGATCGTCGAGCGCGTGCTGCCGCTGGACCGCGTTGCACTGCTTGAGCATGTCGTTGAGCTGGCCGTTGGTGGTCGCGCTGTCCAGCTGCGGACAGGTCTGGCTGCTGATGTCGATGTTGGTGCCGGTCACCTGGAAGGACTGGCCGCCGCCACCGTCATGGAGCGCCTGGGCGGCCAGCAGGTAGATGATCGACAGCAGCAGGATCCCGGCGATCAGGAACATGCCGCCGTACAGCAGCGTGAGACGTATGCGGATGGTGGGACGCAGCCACGGGAAGGGCGGGTCGGCCTTCCTGGGGTCCCAGGTGGGCTTGGGGGGCGCCGTGGGGGGCGCGGGTGTGGCGGCCATCGTTCATCAGATCCGGTATCCGGAGCCGGGCACGGTCACGATGACCGGCGGCTCCCCCAGCTTGCGCCGCAGGGTCATCACGGTCACCCGCACCACGTTGGTGAACGGGTCCGTGTTCTCGTCCCACGCCTTCTCCAGCAGCTGCTCCGCGGAGACCACCGCGCCCTCGCTGCGCATGAGCACCTCCAGCACGGCGAACTCCTTCGGCGCCAGCTGGACCTCCTTGCCGTCGCGGAAGACCTCGCGGCGGTTGGGGTCCAGCTTGATCCCGGCACGCTCCAGGACGGGCGGCAGCGGCACGCTGGTACGCCGTCCCAGGGCGCGCACACGGGCGATCAGCTCGCTGAAGGCGAAGGGCTTGGGCAGGTAGTCGTCGGCGCCGATCTCCAGGCCCTCGACGCGGTCGCTGACGTCGCCGGACGCCGTGAGCATCAGCACCCGCGTGGGCATGCCGAGCTCGACGACCTTGCGGCAGACGTCGTCGCCGTGCACGAGCGGGAGGTCTCGGTCGAGCACGACCACGTCGTAGTCGTTGACGCCGATGCGCTCCAGGGCGGCCGCACCGTCGTACACGACGTCGACGGCCATGGCCTCCCGGCGCAGTCCGGTGGCCACCGCATCGGCGAGCAGTTGCTCGTCCTCGACGACGAGTACGCGCACGTCGCTTGTCCTTCCTCATGTCCTGCCCCCCGGTCGGGCAGCGCCTCGGGGCGCACGCGGGCAGGGTTACCGGTGGGTGTGTTGGCCTCCATCCTGCCCTTTTCGGTCATAAGTCGGCTGTAAGACGGGGTGAGCGGCCAAGGGCGTGCGGGTGCCGGACCGGGAAACGTCCGGGCGAACGGGGCGGGAATACGAGAATTTCTCGCGCGGTTAGGTTTCCGCGGAAGGGAGCTTGGGGAGGACGGGTTTTACATCCCGCGATCACGCTCTGCACGTACCGCAGCACCATGCGGTGCGCATCAGTCCGCTTCCGCAGAGCGGGCGTGGATGTCCGGCACCGTCGCCGCCCGGCCGGGCGGCGCTGGGCATCTGCTTCTGACGTGATCGTCCCTTCCCGATCGGCACACCCCCGTGCCACCGACCCACCGACCCAGGACGAGGGGGCGCAGCATGGACGCATTCACCACGGGACTTCTGCAGCGCATAAAGGCGACCGAGTCCGACCTGTCGCGCGCCCGCGACGAGGGCGACGAGTTCCTCGTCGACGTGGAGCAGGGCGAACTCGACGACCTGCGCCGCCTCGCCGCCGAACACGGCGTGGAGGTCAGCGCATAGCGTCTGATCGGCCAGTAGAAGCGGGCCCCGGCGAATCCAGCGCCGGGGCCCGCTTCTTCTGTTCGTCCGTCGTCCGCCTCCGCGGGCCCGTCAGTCGTGCCAGGCGCCGTGGTCCTCCAGGAGCCGCTGGAGCGGCTCGAAGACGCCCGGGGTGGCCGCGACCGTGAGGTCCCAGGACGGGCGGTCCCCGGGGCGGCCACCGGTCAGCGCGCCCGCCTCACGGGCGATCAGGTCACCGGCGGCGAGGTCCCAGGGGTGCAGCCCGCGCTCGTAGTAGCCGTCGAGCCGGCCGGCGGCCAGGTCGCACAGGTCGACCGCGGCCGAGCCGCCGCGGCGGATGTCCCGCAGCCGGGGGACGAGGTGGCGCGCCACCTCGGCCTGGTGGGCGCGGACCTCGGCGACGTAGTTGAAACCGGTCGAGACCAGGGCCTGGTCCAGCGGCGGCGAGGGACGGCAGGTCAGCTCGCGTTCGCCCTCCCAGGCGCCGGTGGCCCAGGCGCCGCCGCCGCGGACCGCGTGGTACGCCTCGCCGCGCATGGGCGCCACCACGGCCCCGGCCACGGTCTCGCCGTCCTGCTCGGCGGCGATGGAGACCGACCAGGTGGGCAGGCCGTACAGGTAGTTCACGGTGCCGTCGAGCGGGTCGATCACCCAGCGGATGCCGCTGCTGCCCTCGGTGGAGGCGCCCTCCTCGCCGAGGAAGCCGTCCTCCGGGCGGCGTCCGGCGATCAGCGTGGTGATCAGCTTCTCGGCCGCGAGGTCCATCTCGGTGACGACGTCGATCGGGCTGGACTTGGTCGCGGCGACCGCCAGGTCGGCGGGGCGGCCGTCCCGCAGCAGCTCGCCCGCGCGAGCGGCCGCCTCCCGGGCGAGCTCCAGCAGTTCCTGGTGCAGGGGGTCGGTCACGGCGCTCCTCACGCGTAGGGGCTGTCGGCGCCCGCTGCGGCGGGGCGGGGGGCGCGGGCCGGGCAGCAGCCCACCGGGCAGAGGTCGTGGCTCGCGCCGAGCGCGCCCAGGGCGCACGGCGTGACGTCCTGACCGCGCTCGGTGGCGGCGCGTTCCCCGATCAGCTCGCGGATCGCGGCGGCGAACCGCGGGTCGGCGCCGACGGTCGCCGAGCGGCGCACCGGCAGCCCCAGCTCCTCCGCCTTGGCCTTGGCCTCGGTGTCGAGGTCGTAGATGACCTCCATGTGGTCGGAGACGAAGCCGATGGGGGCCATGACGACGGCCGGGACGCCGGCCGCGTGCCGCTCCTCGAGGTGGTCGCAGATGTCGGGCTCGAGCCAGGGGATGTGCGGGGCGCCGGAGCGGGACTGGTAGACGAGCTGCCAGGGGTGGTCGACGCCGGTGCGCTCGCGGACGGCGTCGGCGATCAGCCGGGCGACGTCCAGGTGCTGTCGGACGTAGGCGCCGCCGTCGCCGTGCTCCCCGGCCGGGCCGGAGGTGTCGGCGGCGGCGGTGGGGATCGAGTGGGTGCAGAAGGCGATGTGGGCGCCGTCCCGGACGTCCTCGGGGAGCTCGGCGAGCGACCGGAGGACGCCGTCGACCATGGGCTCGACGAAGCCGGGGTGGTTGAAGTAGTGCCGCAGCTTGTCGACCTTCGGCAGCTCCAGCCCCTCCTGCTCGAGGGTCGCGAGGGCGTCGGCGAGGTTCTCGCGGTACTGGCGGCAGCCGGAGTACGAGGCGTAGGCGCTGGTGGCGAGGACGAGGACGCGGCGGCGGCCGTCCCGGACCATCTCGCGCAGGGTGTCGGTGAGGTAGGGCGCCCAGTTGCGGTTGCCCCAGTACACCGGCAGGTCCAGGCCGTGCGCGGCGAAGTCCTCGCGCAGCGCGGCCAGCAGGGCGCGGTTCTGGTCGTTGATGGGGCTGACCCCGCCGAAGAGGAAGTAGTGCTGCCCGACCTCCTTGAGGCGCTCCGTCGGGATGCCGCGCCCGCGGGTCACGTTCTCCAGGAACGGGACCACGTCGTCCGGGCCTTCGGGACCGCCGAAAGAGAGCAGGAGCAGGGCGTCGTAGGGACTGGCATCGCGCACGTCAGGCATGTCCCGATCCTGCCACCCGTGACCGGCGGCCGGGACACGGGGCGGTGGGTGCGAGCGGCCCCGCCGCGGCTCGGCGCGGGGCGGGGGCGGTCACCACCGGTGCGAACGGGTGAACGCGCCGGTAATCTGTATCGACCGCGGTCGCACCTTACTGAGCCCTTCGGGAGATCCCGTGCCCAGCCCGTACAGCGCCCTGTTCGCCGCGCCCGGCAGCAGGGCATTCTCCGCCGCGGGATTCCTCGGCCGGATGCCGCTGTCCATGATGGGCATCGGCGTGGTGACGATGATCTCCCAGCTCACCGGGCGGTACGGGCTGGCCGGAGCCCTGTCGGCGACCCTCGCGCTGGCCGCCGCCGTGGCGGGGCCGCAGGTCTCCCGCCTGGTGGACCGGTACGGGCAGCGGCGGGTGCTGCGCCCGGCCACGCTGGTGTCGCTCGCCGCAGCGGCGCTGCTGCTCCTGGCCGCGCACTACGGCTGGCCGGACTGGGTGCTGTTCGTCGCGTGCGCCGGCATCGGCTGCGTACCGAGCGTCGGCTCGATGATCCGGGCGCGCTGGGCCGCGCTGTACCGGGGCACCCCGAAATTGCACACCGCGTACTCGTTCGAGTCCGTGGTGGACGAGATGTGCTTCATCTTCGGGCCGATCATCTCCATCGGGCTGTCCACGGCCTGGTTCCCGGAGGCCGGCCCGCTGCTCGCGGCCTGTTTCCTGGCGGCGGGTGTCTTCTGGCTGACCGCGCAGCGCGCCACCGAGCCGGAGCCGCATCCGCGCGATCAGCGGGGCGGCGGCACGGCGCTGCGCGCCCCGGGCCTGCAGGTGCTGGTCGCGACGTTCGTGGCGACGGGAGCGATCTTCGGCGCCGTGGACGTGGTCACCGTGGCGTTCGCCGAGGAGGAGGGGCACAAGGCGGCCGCCAGCCTGGTGCTCTCGGTGTACGCGCTGGGCTCGTGTCTGGCGGGCGTCGTGTTCGGGCTGCTGCACTTCGCGGGGGCGCCGGAACGTCGTTGGCTGCTGGGCGTTTGCGCCATGGCCGTGAGTATGATCCCACTCCTACTGGTCGGGAACCTGCCGTTGCTGGCCGTGGCGCTGTTCGTTGCGGGTCTGTCCATCGCACCCACGATGATCACGACGATGTCCCTCATCGAACAGCACGTACCACGCACGCAGCTCACCGAGGGCATGACCTGGGTGAGCACCGGGCTCGCGGTCGGCGTCGCGACCGGCTCCTCCGCGGCCGGCTGGGTGATCGACGCGGCCGGGGCGCGCGCCGGGTACGGGGTTCCGGCGGTGTCCGGGGCCGTCGCGGTCGCGGTCGGGTTCCTCGGGTTCCGCCGGCTCAAGCGGCCGGCTCCGGGTCGGGGAGGCTCCGTTGGGCAGCACAGCGAGCGCGAGGAACGGCACATGGCGTAACTGGGGCGGCACCGTCTCCGCCCGTCCCGCCCGGGAGGTCGCGCCCGCCTCCGTCGACGAGCTGGCCGCCGCGGTGCGCCGGGCCGCCGAGGACGGCATGCCGGTGAAGGCGGTCGGCACCGGGCACTCCTTCACCTCCATAGCCGCCACCGACGGCCTGCTGGTCCGCCCCCACCTGCTGACCGGCATCCGCGACATCGACCGGGCGGCCGGCACCGTCACGGTGGAGGCCGGCACCCCGCTCAAGCGGCTCAACGTGGCCCTGGCGCGGGAGGGCCTGTCGCTGACCAACATGGGCGACATCATGGAGCAGACGGTCTCCGGGGCCACCAGTACCGGCACCCACGGCACGGGCCGCGACTCCGCCTCCCTCGCCGCCCAGATCCGGGGCCTGGAACTGGTCACCGCCGACGGTTCGGTGCTCACCTGCTCGCCGGAGGAGAACCCGGAGGTCTTCGCGGCCGCCCGGCTGGGCCTCGGCGCCCTGGGGATCATCACCGCGATCACCTTCGCCGTGGAACCGGTCTTCCTCTTGGCGGCCCGCGAGGAACCCATGCCTTTCGACCGGGTGTGCGCGGAGTTCGACCAACTGCATGCCGAGAACGAGCACTTCGAGTTCTACTGGTTCCCGCACACCGGTAACACCAACACCAAGCGCAACAACCGCAGCGCGGGCCCGGAACGTCCGGTGCCGCAGCTCAAGGGCTGGTTCGAGGACGAGTTCCTCTCCAACGGCGTGTTCCAGGCGGCCAACTGGGTCGGCCGCGCGGTGCCCGCGACCATTCCGGCCCTCGCCCGGATCTCCAGCAGGGCGCTCTCCGCGCGGACCTACACCGACATTCCCTACAAGGTGTTCACCTCGCCGCGCCGGGTGCGCTTCGTGGAGATGGAATACGCCATTCCACGCGAGGCCCTCGTGGACACGCTCCGGGAACTGAAGGCCATGGTCGACCGCTCCCGGCTGCGGGTGAGTTTCCCGGTCGAGGTGCGCACCGCCCCGGCCGACGACATCACGCTCTCCACGGCCTCCGGCCGGGACACCGCGTACATCGCCGTACACATGTTCAAGGGGACCCCCTATCAGGGGTATTTCACGGCGGCCGAGCGCGTCTTCACCGCGCACGAGGGGCGACCTCATTGGGGGAAGATCCACACCAGGGACGCCGAGTACTTCTCACGGGTGTATCCGCGTTTCGGGGAATTCACGGCGCTCCGGGACCGGCTCGATCCGGAACGCCGGTTCCGCAACGACTACTTGCGCAGGGTTCTGGGGTCGTAGAGGATTCGTTCCGATTCCGGTGGTTGCGTGAACTTCCCCACGTTCAAGATCGGGGAGACCGGGTAACCATGTCCAAGTCCCACCTCTTGCCAGAAGTCAGGGCGGCGCGCCAATCCACGCACGTGGCCCAAATGGAGTACTGTTGCGAGCCCTGGGTCCGGTCTCCCGTCAGGGTGCCCGAGACCTTGAGGACCGCCGGGAGGGGGCTAGTTGCACAAGGTGACGCGGTTTGTCACTGAGCGTTGCGAACAGGTAACCGTGCCATAACGGCGTTCCAGGGCCCGCGCCCGACACGCCGGGCAACTCGGCAAGGTTGTGGCAGGCTGCACCCGGGCAGGCCACACTCGACTAGCGGAAGCAGCGACGCACGTGACGTCGGCAGGCACCACCCGGGAGGTCCCCATGCCCGAACTGCGTGTCGTGGCCGTCTCGAATGACGGCACACGGCTTGTGCTGAAGGCTGCGGACAGCACGGAGTACACGCTTCCGATCGACGAACGGCTCCGGGCCGCCGTGCGCGGCGACCGTCCCCGCCTCGGCCAGATCGAGATCGAGGTGGAGAGCCATCTCCGCCCCCGAGACATCCAGGCGCGTATACGAGCAGGCGCGACCGCGGAAGAGGTCGCCCAGATGGCCGGCATCCCCGTGGACCGGGTACGCCGCTTCGAGGGCCCCGTCCTCGCCGAGCGCGCGTTCATGGCCGAGCGGGCGCGCAAGACGCCGGTCCGCAGACCCGGTGAGAACTCCGGCCCCCCGCTGGGCGAGGCCGTGCAGGAGCGGCTCCTGCTGCGCGGCGTCGACAAGGACACCGTCCAGTGGGACTCCTGGCGCCGCGACGACGGCACCTGGGAAGTGCTGCTGGTCTATCTGGTCGCGGGCGAACCGCACTCGGCGAGCTGGACGTACGACCCGCCCCGGCGGCTGGTCCAGGCCGTCGACGAGGAGGCGCGCTCGCTGATCGGCGAGTCCGACGACCTCGCCGCGCCCGAGCCCAGCTTCCCGTTCGTGCCGCGCATCGCCCGGCTGCCGCGGGACCGCCCGCTCGACCGTCCCGGCGACCGCGACCGCCCGAGCCTGCCCGCGCAGGCGTCCGAGCCCGACGAGGAGTCCCTGACCGCCACGGCGTCCGGCGAACGGGACTCGCTGACCAGCCTGCTGGAGGCGGTGCCGAGCTTCCGGGGCGACCTGGTGGTTCCCGAGCGCGCGCCCGAGACCGCCGCCGAGGAGCCGGATCCCGAGCCCGAGGCGGAGGAACCGCCGGCCCCCGCGGCCTCGGCCGGATCGGCCTACGCCGATGTGCTCATGCCGCGTTCCGTCACCAGTCACCGGGACCGCCTCATCGGCTCCACCGACCGCCAGGCCGAGGCGGACGGCGTCCGTCCGGGCCGTCGCGCGGCGGTGCCGAGCTGGGACGAGATCGTGTTCGGAACCCGGCGGAAGAACAAGGAGTAACCCCTTCGAGCGGTCCGTATCCACGGCCGGTTGACGTGATGCGAGGGGCGCTCGCCGTGCGGCGAGCGCCCCTTCGTATGCCCCGGACCGGTCTACTGCGGGTCCGGTCCCACCGCGACCGGCCGCTCGGGGTCGGACGACCACTCCGACCAGGAGCCCACGTACAGCGCCGCCGGAATGCCCGCGACCGCCAGCGCCAGCACCTCGTGCGCTCCGGAGACGCCCGAGCCGCAGTACACGCCGACCGGCGAACTCTCCGACACGCCCAGTTCCTTGAAGCGGGTGACCAGTTCGGCGGCCGGCCGGAACCGGTTGCCGGCGCCGACGTTCTCCGTGGTGGGCGCCGAGACCGCGCCCGGGATGTGCCCGCCGACCCGGTCGATCGGCTCCACCTCACCGCGGTACCGCTCCCCCGCGCGGGCGTCCAGCAGCACCCCCGAGCGCGCCAGCGCGGCCGCGCCGTCCGCGTCCAGCAGCCCGGCCTCCCCCGGCTCCGGCACGAAGTCGCCCTCGGCCGGCGCCGGCACCGAGGTCTCCAGCGGCCCATGCCAGGACGGCAGCCCGCCGTCGAGGACCCGCACATCCGGGTGGCCCGTCCAGCGCAGCAGCCACCACGCGCGGGCCGCGCCCCAGCCCATGCCGCCGTCGTACACGACCACCGGCGTCCGGGACGACACCCCCGCCCGGCGCATCGCGGCCCCGAACACCCCGAGGTCGGGCAGCGGATGGCGGCCGTGCGCGCCCGGCGCGGACGCCAGTTCCTCGTCCAGGTCGACGAAGGCGGCGCCGGGAAGATGCCCGGCCCGGTACGCGGCCCGTCCGTCGAACGGCGGCTCACCGGCCGCCCGGGCCACGCTGAGCTGCCAGCGGACGTCGAGCAGCACCGGAGGGTTGGCGCCCGCCAGGGCGCTCGCGAGTTCGGATGCGTCGATGATGGCGTTCATGGCCACCATCCTCGCGCACGGGCCGGCCGAGTCGTCCGCGTCCGGCTACTCTGCTCGGCCGAGCAGGAGCGGTCACGAGGCGTACGGTATCGGGCACATACGGTGTCGGCGGCGGCGAGGGAACGATCCGCCGGGCGGATGCGAGACGGCCGCCCCACAGGGGCGGGAGGACGACGGCCACCACACACGCGGCCGAGAAGAGAGTGACGATGACCGACGCACGGGGGAACTCCCGCCCGAACGGCGGGGTACCCGCCCGGCACACGCCCGGCACACCCTGCTGGGTGAGTCTGATGGTGCACGGGCCGGCCGCCATCGAGGAGTTCTACGGGGCGCTGTTCGGCTGGGAGTTCCGCCCCGGACCCCGGCAACTCGGCCCCTATGTGCGTGCCCTGCTCGACGGGCGTGAGGTGGCCGGCATGGGGGTGCTGCCGCCGGACCGTGATCTGCCGGTCGCCTGGACCCCCTACTTCGCCTCCGACGACGTGGACCTGACGGCCGACGCGGTGCGGTCCTGCGGCGGCACGATCGGCGTGGGCCCGCTGGACGCCGCCGACGCCGGCCGGCTGGCGGTCGGCCTCGACCCGTCCGGTGCGGTCTTCGGCATCTGGCAGCCGGAGGCGAGCCCGGGCACCGCCGTCACCGGAGTGCCCGGCACCCCCGCCTGGAACGAGCTGACGACGTTCGAGTCGGCCCGTGTCGCCAAGTTCTACGCGACCGTGTTCGGTTACGACGAGGAGCCGACGCCCTCCGCGGACGCCGGCCACGTCACCCTGCGCCTGGGCGGCCGTCCCGTGGCCGGCGTCCACGGCGTGGGCGGCGCCCTCCCCCGGGAGCGGGGCCCGCACTGGACGACGTACTTCACGGTGTCCGACACCGACGACGCGGTGGACCGGGTCCTCCGCCTGGGCGGCCGGCTCCTCACCCCGGCCCACGACACGGCCCACGGCAGGGCCGCACTGGTGGCGGACCCGGAGGGGGCGCGGTTCGCGGTGGTGGGGAGCCCGCGCTGACACGCGGGCTCCCGCGGTCTACTTGACGTCTACTTGACGACGTACAGGGTCTTCGGCCAGCCGTGGCGCTTGGCCTTGGCGAAGAGGTCCTTGATGTCGGCCGGCTTCAGCTTGACGCAGCCGTTGGAGTAGTAGTCGCCCGTGCCGTCCCAGCGCTCGGACTCGATGGTGCCCTGCTTGCCGTTCGGCTTCATCTCGCTGTGCACGAACAGCTCCGTGCGCTTGGTGCCCTTGCTGCACTTCTTGTCGGACAGCTTGATGACGTAGCCGTTGATGATGCCGTCGAAGTCCGTGCGGTGGAACTCGATGTCGTACCTGCCGTTCTTCGTGGTGGTCCCGGGCAGCCATCCCCTGCTGACGGCGCACTCGTCCCGGCTGCCGTTGCCGGAGCCGGCGCGGTACTTGGCGACGACCTTGTCCTTGGCGTTGGCGACGCTCTTCATCAGGTAGAGCTTGGAGTTGATCGGGTTGGACGTGTTCTTCTTGAAGTACAGGTAGTAGCTGCTGCCCGCCGCGTGCGCGGCCGGGGCGGTCGCGGTCGTGGTGACGGCGAGGCCGCCGACGAGGGCCGTGGCGAGGGCGAGAGGGGCGATGCGGGTACGCAGACCGTGCGTGGGCATGGGAACGACTCCTTCTTCCGAGATGGTTGGGTTGCCGCGCCGGAATCCGGTCCACCCCCGTGGGTCCGGTGTGCGGCGGCAGCACCAGAGTCTTGGCAGTGGGCGGCCGTCCGGCAACGGTTTGCGGTGTCCGGGACAGACGGAGCCTGTCCGGCCTGGTCAACGGCGCGCGCGGACGGTGCGGCCGGGCTGTCCGATAACCGCCGGACACCGGTTGCCCGTTGAGCCGGGTGTGCTGGAATGACCTCATGGTCGTCTCGGGGGGCGTGGATCCCGCGGAGGCACGGACGGCGCGCGAATACGTCGCCCTGCTGCGGGAGCTCAAGGAGCACAGTGGGCTGACCTACCGTCAGCTGGAGCAACGGGCCGCCGAACGCGACGAGGTGCTGGCCCGCAGCACCCTGGCCGACGTCCTGCGACGGGACGCGCTGCCGCGCGCGGAGGTGGTCGCGGCGCTGGTCCGCGCGTGCGGCGCCGAACGGGACGTGCCGGCGTGGCTCGCGGCCAGGGAGCGACTGGCGGCCGGGGACGCGGGAACGGATCAGGAGCCGCCCGGCACTTCACCGGAAGCGGCGGGTGCCGGTCGCGGCAGAACCGCCTTGACCGCCACGGTCGCCTCCCTCGGCACGGTGGCACTGCTCGTCGTCGGCGCGGTGGTGCTGCTGCCGCAGGACGAGGGGAAACCCACCGGCGGTACGACGCACGGGGAGGCGTCCACGACCCCGTCGGTCACCCCCGGCCCTGCCGTCGGCTTTTCACGCGTCCGCCCGGCACACGCCCCCGGGTTGTGCCTGACCGACGGGACCGTCCGCGCGGACGGCTCCGGCGAGTCCAAGCTGGTCGCGGTGCAGCGCCCCTGCGCGGAGGCCGTTCCGCCGCGCGTGCACCTCCACCGGGAGACCGACGGCATGTACCAGATCCGCTTCCACCACCCGAAGTTCGACAGCCCCGGCTGTCTCACCGTCCTGGACGACGGAGCGTTCAAGGGCACGCTCGAACCCTGGGACGACTGCCGGGCGGGTGGCGAATCCCAGTGGTTCCGCGCCGAGCGGGCCGACGGCGGCGACCGGTGGCGGTTGCACTCGGCCCAGGACGACGGGCTCTGCGTCGGCATCCGCGGGCGCGCGGAGGAATCGGGCGCGGCGGCCGTGGTGCAGCGCTGCACGGAACGCGACGGCGACGACCAGGTGTTCCTGATCGAACGGGATTGAGGACCGCCCGGGCCGAGTCCTTCAGCGGCCCCACACCCTCGGAACAAGTCTTGCTCGGGTCAAACCGGCTTCTGGAGATGGTTCTGGCACCGCACAACAGCCCGGCAGAACATCATTCCCCTCCCCCGTTGGCCAGCTCGCCGCACACGCCGCGGCGCTCGTGGGGGGACACGGCGGACACGGGGCGGGCGGCCCGCCGAGAACGGACCGCCCGCCCCTCCCCCTTCACCGACGCCTCCGTCGCCGGCGGCAAGGTCGGCACCGGCTACCTCGCCACCACCGGCGAGACCGGACTGCGCGCCCACGCCTACCCGCAGTACCTCACCGCACCCCGCGTGCGCGTGGTCGTCACCGAACTCCGGGCCGTGTACTGGGGACTGAGGCGGATCCTCGCGGCGCATCCCGGATGACCCGTCGAGGTCCGCGTCGACAACCTCGACGCCCTGGACCTCCTGCACGAGTGGCAGCGCGGGGGCTACTGGATGCCGGACGGCTACGAGACCCGGCTGCGTTCGCAAGGCCGCACGC
>Ga0247820_10001209_pt1 | contig 14541 bp, 11 predicted proteins | sample 13C_Glucose_Day1_2_FD_192480 | JGI IMG/M metagenome (GOLD analysis project Ga0247820, IMG submission 192480) | Soil microbial communities from agricultural site in Penn Yan, New York, United States - 13C_Glucose_Day14 | ecosystem: Environmental > Terrestrial > Soil > Agricultural land | place...
ACCGGACGAGGCGAAGCCGGACTTCCAGTGGCTGATGTCGTCCGACGTGTGCAAGCACTGCACGCACGCGGCGTGCCTCGACGTGTGCCCGACGGGGTCGCTGTTCCGCTCGGAGTTCGGCACGGTCGTCGTGCAGGACGACATCTGCAACGGCTGCGGCTACTGCGTCGCGGCCTGCCCCTACGGCGTGATCGACCGGCGCAGCGGGCCGGAGGGTGACCCCAAGGTGGGCATCGCCCAGAAGTGCACGCTCTGCTACGACCGGCTCACCGACGGCCAGCGGCCGGCCTGTGCGGCGGCGTGCCCCACCGAGTCCATCGTCTACGGCGACGTCGACGAGCTGCGGCAACAGGCCAACGAGCGGGTGGCCGCGCTGCACGAGCAGGGCGTGATGGACGCCCGGCTCTACGGCAACGACCCGGAGGACGGCGTCGGTGGCACGGGTGCGTTCTTCCTGCTGCTCGACGAGCCCGAGGTCTACGGCCTGCCCCCGGACCCCGTCGTGACGACCAAGGACCTGCCGCAGATGTTCACGCGGGCCGGGATGGCCGGCACCGCGCTGCTGATCGGCGCCGCCCTGTCCTTCGTGAGGCGACGGGCATGAGCGAGTCCACCCGCGCAGGGGCCGGGGCGCAGGTCCGGCACGGTGGCAGCCCCGGCCGCTCGCGGGGCAGCTCCCGCGGCGGCGACCGGGTGATGGTGCCCGACGCCGACTTCACGTCCTACTACGGCCGGCCGATCGTCAAGCCCGCTCCGTGGGAGCACGACATCGCCTACTACCTCTTCACCGGCGGCGTCGCCGCGGGCTCCTCGCTCCTCGCCGGCGGTGCCGACCTGACCGACCGGCCCGGTCTGCGGCGTGCGGGGCGGATCGGCTCGCTCATCTCGCTGCTGCTCAGCGTGGTCGCGCTGGTGCACGACCTCGGCAGGCCCAGCCGTTTCCTCAACATGCTCCGCGTGGTCAAGCTGACCTCGCCCATGTCGGTCGGCACCTGGATCCTGTCGGTGCACGGCCCGTTCGCGGGGCTGGCGGCGGCCGCCGAGCTGGTCGGCATGCTGCCGACCCGGTGGCAGGGCGGGCCGGTGCGCCTGCTGCTGCGACTCGGACGCCCGGCCGGGCTGGTCGGGGCGGTGACCGCGCCGCCGGTGGCGGCGTACACCGCAGTCCTCCTCGCCGACACCGCCACGCCCGCCTGGCACTCGGCCTACGAGGAGCTGCCCTTCGTCTTCTGCGGCTCCGCCGCTGCGGCGTCGGGCGGATGGGCCATGGTCACCGCCCCCGTCGCCGAGGCCGGGCCGGCCCGCACCTTCGCGGTCGGCGGTGCGGTCGTCGAGCTGCTGATGGCCCACCGGATGGAGTCGTCGATGGGCCTGTCCGCCGAGACGCTCCACACCGGCAAGGCGGGCCGGCTGATGCGGGCCAGCAAGGTGCTCACTGCGGCCGGTGCGGCCGGCGCGGTCCTCGGTGGCCGCAGCCGTCTGGTCTCGGTCATTTCGGGTACTGCCCTGATGGCAGGTTCGCTCTGCACACGCCTGGGTGTCTACGAGGCCGGGATGGCCTCGGCCAGGGACCCGAAGTACACGGTGGTGCCGCAGCGCGAACGTGTCGAGCGCGGCGAACAGGTGCGCTACCAGGGCTGAACGCAGGTCATCTCGGGCCTCGGACGGACGGGTCGGACGAAGGAGACGGACATGGACACGACACACACGCCTGCGCGCGACGCCGACACGGCGGGCGCGACCCCGGGCGGTTTCCGCTGGCTGCTGGTCGCGGCGGGGCTGCTGCTGCAGTTCTCGATCGGCGCGGTCTACGCCTGGTCGGTGTTCGGCGGCGCCCTGGAGAAGGCGGAGCCGTGGCAGCTGAGCAAGGTGCAGGCGGCGCTGCCGTTCGAGGTGACGATCGGCATGATCTTCATCGGCAGCTACCTCGGCGGCCGGCTGCAGGACGCGAAGGGTCCGCGGGTCGTGGCGCTCATCGGCGGCGTCGTCTACGCCGTGGGCATCCTGCTCGCCTCGCTCACCAACGGCGAGGAGGACCTCTGGCTGCTGATCCTCGGCTACGGCGTGATCTCCGGCTTCGGACTGGGTGTCGCCTACATCGTCCCGATCGCGATGCTGCAGAAGTGGTTCCCCGACCGCAAGGGGCTGATCACGGGCCTGGCCGTCGGCGGCTTCGGCTTCGGCGCCGTGCTGACCTCGCCCGTGGCCCAGAGGCTCATCGACCAGGACCCCGACGACCCGACCCAAGCGTTCCTGCCGCTGGGCATCGCCTACCTCGTGATGTCGATCGCCGGTGCGTCGGTGTTCCGCAACCCGCCCGAGGGCTACGTCGTCCCCGGCTACGAGCCGGTGACCGACGCCGGCGGCGGAGCCGGCGGTGGCAGGGACTACACGCAGAGCGAGGCGCTCCACACGAAGCAGTGGTACCTCCTCACCGCGATCCTCACCCTCAGCGTCGCCGCCGGCATCTCGCTGATCTCCCAGGCGAAGACCAGCGCCACCGACATCTCCGGCTACAGCGTCGGCGGGGCCGCGGCGCTCGTGGGCGTGCTCGCGATCTTCAACGGCGGCGGCCGGATCGTGTGGGCGGCCGTGTCGGACTACATCGGCCGGATGCGGACCTTCGCCGCGATCCTGCTGCTGCAGGGCGTCTGCCTGATCCTGCTGCCGCACGCCTCCAACATGGCGCTGTTCGCCGTCCTCGCCGCGATCGTCTACCTCTGCTACGGCGGCACCTTCGGCACCATGCCGGCCACGGCGGGCGACTTCTTCGGGGTCCGCAACGCCGGCGCCATCTACGGCCTGATGCTGATCGGCTGGAGCATCGGCGGCGTCGTCGGACCGCTCGTGGCCTCTGCGCTCATCGGCGAGGACAAGGCCTACACCGTCGCCTACACGACCATCGGGATCATCGCGCTCCTGGCCGTGGCGCTCACCTTCGTCACCAAGGTGCCGGCCGGGCGGGACGTCGACCACACCTGACCTGCGAGACTTCCCGCATGCCGTCCACGACCCGCGAGCGCATCGTCGCCGCGGCCGTGGAGATGACCACCTCGTCGGGCTGGGCGGCGGTGACGATGGCGCGGCTCGCCGAGGCGGCCGGCGTGAGCCGCCAGACCGTCTACAACGAGGTCGGCTCCAAGCCGGCGCTCGCCGAGACGATGATCCTCGAGGAGCTGGCGCGCTTCCTGCAGGTCGTCGAGCACGCCTTCGACGCCGAGCCCGACGACCTCACCCGCGCCATCGAGCGGGCGGTCACCGACGTCCTGACCTATGCCAGCGCCAACAAGCTGCTGCACGCGGTGGTGAGCGCGACGCACGGGGCCGACACCGAGCTGCTGCCCCTGCTGACGACCAACGCCGGTTCGCTGCTCGGCGCGGCCAAGGACGTGATCAGCGCGCGCGTCGCGCCGTACGCCCCCGAGATCGACGCGAGTCACCTCGACCCGGCGATCGACATGGTCGTGCGCGTCGTGCTGAGCCACGTCATGCAACCGTCGGGCTCGCCGGAGCGGACGGGCGCCGACATCGCGTGGCTCGCCGGCCGCGTCCTCCGCGGCTGAGCGGGGCGGCCCGGCTCGCCCGGCCTAGGGTGTGGTGGTGAGCGGAGTCGCGTGGGGTACGCCGACCGCGCGGGGGATCGTGGCTGCCGCCACCCTCGGCTCGGGCCTGACGCTGCTCGACGGCACGGTCGTCAACGTGGCGCTCCGGTCGATCGGGGCCGACCTCGACGCGTCGCTGGCGCAGCTGCAGTGGATCACCAACGGCTACTTCCTCTCCCTGGCCTCGCTCATCCTGATCGGCGGGGCCCTCGGGGACCGGCTCGGCCGGCGGCGGGTGTTCGTCGTCGGTACGGTGTGGTTCGCGCTGGCGTCCCTGCTGTGCGGGCTGGCGCCGACCGCCGAGGTGCTCATCGCGGCCCGGGTGCTGCAGGGCATGGGCGGGGCGCTCCTGACACCCGGCAGCCTGGCGATGATCCAGGCGTCGTTCCGGGCGACGGACCGTGGCCGTGCGATCGGTGCGTGGTCCGGTCTCGGCGGGATCGCCGCGGCGGTCGGACCACTGGTCGGCGGGCTGCTGGTCGACCACGCGTCCTGGCGGTGGATCTTCCTCATCAACCTCCCGCTCGCCGCCCTGACCGTGTGGCTGGCACAGCGGTGGGTGCCCGAGAGCCGCGACGAGCACGCCGGTGGGCGCTTCGACGTCACGGGCGCGGCCCTGGCTGCGCTCGCGCTCGCCGGCACCACGTGGGCGCTCACCGACGCCGGCGGCACGGCGACGCCGTACGCCATCGCCGTGGGGGTCCTTGCCGCGGTCGGCTTCCTCGTCGTGGAGCAGCGGCTGCGTGATCCGATGGTCCGGCTGGGACTGTTCGCCGACCGGACGTTCAGCGCGGCCAACGGCATGACGCTGCTGGTGTACGCCGCTCTCGGCGCGATCCTGTTCTTCCTCGTGCTGCAGCTCCAGACGGTCGGCGGCTACTCCGCCCTCCAGGCCGGCCTGGCGACCTTGCCGATCACCGCCTGCATGCTGCTGTTCGCCTCGAGGGGAGGGGCGCTCGGGCAGCGGATCGGTCCCCGGATCCCGATGACCCTCGGCCCTCTCGTGATGGCGGCCGGGACCGTGTGGCTGCTGGGCGTCGGCGAGGACGTGGTGTGGTGGCGCGACGTCGCGCCCGGTCTCACCGTCTTCGGGCTCGGACTGTCACTCATGGTGGCGCCGCTGACGGCGACCGTCCTCAATGCCGCGCCGGACGACAGCGCCGGGATCGCCAGCGGGATCAACAACGCCATCGCCCGCGCGGGCTCCCTGCTCGCGGTCGCCGCGCTGCCGACGGCCGTCGGCCTCGCGGGCGACGACTACCGCGACCCGGTGCGGTTCGACGCCGCCTACGGCACCGCGATGATCGCGTGCGCAGCGCTGCTCGTCCTGGGCGGCCTGGTCTCGTGGGTGACGATCCCGCAGCGCGTCCAGACACCGATTGCCTAAGGTCGGGACGTGGGCGTACGACGACGGGCGGGCGTGGCGGCGACAGCCGCCCTGCTGGTGCTGCTCGCCGCCTGCAGCGACCCGGCCTCGCCGGAGGAGCCCGACGCGACGGCGGAGCCGACCGCCGAGCCGTCCTCCGAGCCGACCTCGGGGCCGAAGAAGCAGGCCCCGACGGTTACGGTGGCCGATCCCGCCCACGCCGTCGACCCACCGGGCAAGCGCGACGGCCGGCTGTGGAGCGCCGACATCCTCGTCCAGTGGGACAAGGCCATCGACGACGACCTGCTGAAGAAGGTCGAGGACCTCGCGGGCGTGGCCCACACCGAGCGGATCGGCCTGGGCCAGGTCAGCCTCGAGAACCGGGTGCTGACCGTCGCCTCGGTCGACCCGGGCAGCTACCGCAACTTCACGCAGGCCCAGGTGGCCGACTTCCAGGAGGCATGGGACCGGGTCGCCGGCGGTGAGCTGGCCATCGACCGCACGGTGGCCCGGCGGCTGGTCGACAAGGCAGGACTGATCCAGCTCGGCGCCGAGGACGCCGCACCCGAGCTGCACGTCGGGGCATACACGCCGCAGGTGCCCACGATCGACATGGTGGTCAACACCGCGTGGGCCGAGGACATCGAGATGGCCACCGACAACGGGCTGCTGATCTCCACCGACCGCAAGGCCCCGGCGAGCATCCGCAAGCCGCTCGAGCGGCTGGTCGGGAAGGACGCGTCGGTGCAGATGCTCGACGTCGCCTCCCGCATCGGCCTCGACCCCGACGCCAAGCTCACCGCCATCCCCACCGGCGGCACGCTCGGCAGCGTCGTGGGGACCTTCCGCTACGGCGTCCTCGGCGGCGGCCGCATCGCCCCCGACCCGGCGTGGGTGGCGGCCAACATCCGCACCGAGGTGGTGCCGATCCTCGGCAGCGTCACCTGCCACCGCGACCTCTTCCCCCAGCTGCGCGCAGCGCTGCTCGAGGTGCAGCAGCGTGGGCTGTCCGACGAGATCCACCCGGGCGAGTACGCCGGGTGCTACTACCCGCGCTTCATCGCGAACACCACGACGCTCTCCAACCACTCCTTCGGCCTGGCCCTCGACCTCAACACCCCGGGCAACCAGCGCGGCACCGTCGGCGAGATCGACCGCGACGTGGTGGCGATCTTCAAGACGTGGGGCTTCGCCTGGGGCGGCGACTGGCGCTGGACCGACCCGATGCACTTCGAGCTCGCCGAGGTGAAGCGGGTCGGCTGACCGTCTCGCGGGGTAGTCCAGTGAGAAGTGGCTGTCCCGCTGGGGTAGTCCAGTGACGAATGGCTGTCCTGGACGCCCGTTCGCCACCATTCGTCACTGGACTACCCCGCCACTGCATGCGGTCGACTACCCCGCCACTGCATGCGGTCGACCACCCCGCGACTGCATAGGGTCAGCACATGCGCGCAGTCCAGGTCGTCACCCCCACCGGTCCCGCCGACGTCGAGGTGCGCGAGGTCGACCCGCCGACCCAGGGGCACGATGACGTCCTGGTCGAGGTGCACAGCGTCGGGGTCTCGTTCCCCGACCTCCTGCTGAGCCGCGGGGAGTACCAGTTCAAGCCGGAGCCGCCCTTCACCCTCGGTGTCGACTTCGCCGGCGTCGTCCTCGACCCGGGCTCGCCCGAGTCGAGCGCGTTCACGGTCGGCCAGCGGGTGGCCGGGGTCAACATCCACGGCGGAGCGGCCGAGCAGGTCGCCAACCCGGCGATCTTCACGTTCGCGATGCCCGACGCGATGTCGTACGACGAGGGCGCGGCGCTGCCGATGAACTACCTCACCGCGCTGTTCGCGCTGGAGGAGCGGGGCGGCCTGCAGCAGGGCGAGACGGTGCTCGTCCACGGCGCCGCCGGTGGCGTCGGCACGGCCACGATCCAGGTGGCCAAGGGCCTCGGCGCCCGGACGATCGCCGTGGTCAGCACGGAGGAGAAGGCGGCCTTCGCGCGAGCAGCGGGAGCCGACGACACCGTGGTCGGCCCCGACTTCAAGGACGCGGTCCGCGAGCTCACCGGCGGCCGCGGGGTCGACGTGGTGCTCGACGTGGTGGGCGGCGACGCCTTCACCGACTCGCTGCGCTGCCTCGCCGAGCAAGGGCGGATCCTCGTTGTCGGCTTCGCCGCCGGGCAGGGCATCCCGGAGGTCAAGGTCAACCGGCTGCTGCTGGGCAACACCGACGTCCGCGGCGTCGGCTGGGGGGCGTACGCCATGACCCGGCCCGGCTACATGCAGCGGCAGTGGCACCGCCTGCTCCCGATGGTCGAGTCGGGCGTCGTACGGCCGCCCGTTGGAGCGACGTACGACCTGGCCGACTTCGGTCGTGCGCTGGTCGACATGGACGAGCGCCGCACCCTCGGCAAGTCGGTCGTCCGGGTGCGCTGAGGCTGGGGCGGCAGAGTTAGGGTCGACGGCGTGACGATCCTCGACGCCGCCCGCGACGGCATGAACCCCGACATCCGACCGCAGGACGACCTCTTCGGCCACGTCAACGGCCGCTGGCTCGACGAGACTGAGATCCCGTCCGACAAGTCGAGCTGGGGCGCCTTCATCGCCCTCTCCGACGCGGCCGAGCAGCAGGTCCGCGACATCATCACCGAGCTGGCCGACCGCCCGGCCGACGGGCTCGACGAGGACGAGCGCAAGATCGGGGACCTCTACGCGTCGTTCATGGACACCGAGACGATCGCCGCCAACGGCCTGCGCCCGGTCCAGGGGCTGCTCGACCAGGCCCACCGGGTCGCCGACCTGACCGAGCTGGCGGCCTTCCTCGGCACCTTCGAGCGCATCGGCGGCCCCGGCCTGTTCGGGTCCTACATCACCCCCGACCGCGGCGACGCCTCGAAGAACATCGTCTACCTCGCGCAGGGCGGCCTCGGCCTCCCGGACGAGTCCTACTACCGCGAGGACAAGTTCGCCGAGATCCGCGAGAAGTACGTCGCCTACCTCACGACGCTGCTCACCCTCAGCGAGCACGCCGACCCCGACGGCGCGGCCACGCGTGTCATGGCCTACGAGACCCGGCTGGCCCAGGGCCACTGGGAGGCCGCCGAGACCCGCGACGTCCAGAAGACCACCAACCACCGCACCCTCGAGGAGCTGCGCGAGCTCTGCCCGGCGTTCGACTGGGTCACCTACGTCACCGGGCTCGGTGGCACCGAGGAGACGTTGCGGCGCACGATCGTCATGCAGCCCGACTTCTTCTCGCACCTCTCGACGGTGCTGGACGAGACTCCGATCGAGACCTGGCACGACATCCTGCACGTCCGCGTCGTGCGCAGCTCCGCGCCCTACCTGCCGGACGCCTTCGTCGAGGCCAACTTCGACTTCTACGGCCGCACCCTCAACGGCACCCCGGAGCTGCGGGCCCGGTGGAAGCGCGGCGTCGACTTCGTCGAGGGCGCCATCGGCGAGGCCGTCGGCAAGGTCTACGTCGACCGGCACTTCCCGCCCACGTCCAAGCAGATGATGGACGAGCTCGTCGCCAACCTCGTCACCGCCTACCGGCGCTCGATCGAGGCGCTCGACTGGATGGGCGAGGACACGAAGCAGAAGGCGTACGACAAGCTCGACCGGTTCTACCCCAAGATCGGCTACCCCACCGAGTTCCGCGACTACACCTCGCTCAGCGTCACCGCGGACGACCTCATGGGCAACGTCGCGTCGGCCTCGGCGTTCGAGACCGACCGCCAGCTCGCCAAGGTCGGGCAACCGGTGGACCGCGACGAGTGGCTGATGCTCCCGCAGACCGTCAACGCCTACTACCACCCGGGCACCAACGAGATCTGCTTCCCGGCCGCCATCCTCCAGCCGCCCTTCTTCAGCCCCGATGCCGACGACGCCGAGAACTACGGCGGCATCGGCGCGGTCATCGGGCACGAGATCGGTCACGGGTTCGACGACCAGGGCGCGCAGTACGACGGCGACGGCAACCTCCACGACTGGTGGACCGCCGACGACAAGACCGCCTTCGAGGCCAAGTCGCAGGCGCTGATCGCGCAGTACGACGCCTTCGAGCCGCGCAACCTGCCGGGCGAGCACGTCAACGGCAGCCTCACCGTCGGCGAGAACATCGGCGACCTCGGCGGGCTGACCATCGCCCACAAGGCCTACGTGATCAGCCAGGGCGGGGACGCCTCGGAGGAGGACCGGCGCACGCTCTTCCTCAACTGGAGCCACGTCTGGCGCACGAAGCGCCGCAAGGAGCAGGAGCTCCAGTACCTCACCATCGACCCGCACAGCCCCGCCGAGTTCCGCGCCAACATCGTGCGCAACCTCGACGAGTTCCACGAGGTGTTCGAGACGCAGCCGGGCGACGGCCTGTGGCTCGAGCCGGAGGGTCGCGTCCGCATCTGGTGACCCGACCGGGCCGCGACGGGGGTCGGGACCTCCGACCCCTGTCGCCCGGCCCGCCGACTTCCTACGATGGGGCATGGTCAAGAAGGAAGCCGACATCACCGGGGGCATCGTCGTCGGGCACGACGGCTCGCGCGCGTCGGGCGCCGCCGTACGCCGTGCTGCCGACCTCGCGCAGCGGCTCGGGACGACGCTCCACGTGGTGCGCGTGTGGAACCTCGCCACCGCGCCCCGGCCCGAGTCGATGGTCGGCGGCTACGTCCCGCCCTTCGCGGAGTTCGAGCAGGCGGTGGTCGCCGACCTCAAGGCCGACTGCGCGGCGGCCGGTCTGGGCGACGACCTCGACCTCCAGCTCTACGCGCTGCGCGGGCAGACCACCGAGTGCCTCGTCGACGCATCAGCTCGCGCCGAGATGCTGGTCGTCGGCTCCCGCGGCGCCGGCGGCTTCCGGGGCCTGCGCTTCGGCTCGACGGCCACCCAGGTCGTACGACACGCGTCCGTCCCGGTGCTCGTGGTGCCCAACGTCCCGGACTGACCGGCGGCGGTGTGCGCGAGCAGGCCGCCGGGGTTGTTGAATGGCTCGCGTGACGCTGCCCGGGCACGACCAGTCGACCTACCGGCTCCGCATGGAGTGGGGGCCGACCGGTGCCGAGGCGGTGCCGGCCGACTACGCCGTCGTGGTCGACGTGCTGTCCTTCACGACGACGCTCACCGTCGCGCTCGAGCGCGGCATCGAGGTCTTCCCCTACCGGTGGAAGGACTCCCGCGCCGCCGAGCACGCCCTGCGCCACGGCGCGACGCTCGCCGTCGGCCGGTTCGAGGCGCTCTCGCGCGGCGACGCTCGCCACGTCTCGCTCTCGCCCGCCAGCCTGGCGGAGGTCGAGGGGATCGAGCGCCTCGTGCTGCCCTCGCCCAACGGGTCGACCATCGCGTTCGCGCTGGCCGCGTCGGGCGCGCAGGTCGTCGGCGCGTGCCTGCGCAACGCCGCTGCCGTGGCCCGGTGGCTGGGGCCGCGCGTCGCCGACGGCGCCAGCGTGGTCGTCGTACCCGCGGGGGAGCGGTGGTACGACGACACCCTCCGGCCGGCCGCCGAGGACCTGTGGGGCGCCGGGGCGGTCCTCGCCGCGATCGACGCCGAGGCCGAGGCCTCCGCCAGCCCGGAGGCGCGGACGGCGATCGCCGCCTGGCACGCCGCGGTGCTGCCCCACGACCTGCTCCACTGTGCCGGTGGTCGCGAGCTGACCGAGGCCGGCTTCGTGGCCGACGTGGAGATCGCGGCCCAGCACGACGTGAGCGAGGTGGTGCCGGTGCTGGTGGGGGAGTCCTTCCGCGACGCCGCCGTCCTGCCCCCGGCCGGTGCCCGGCTGCGGCGCGTGGGTGACTGACCCCGGCAGAAACCGACCGATCGGTCTGGTGCGGCGGGCCGCCCGGTCCCTACTGTGATCGAGGCCACACTCGGGTGGCCCTTCTCGGACAGGACCGACCAGATGAACAGCTCGTCCCGCCTCGCCGTGCTCGGCACGGCCCTCGCCGGCCTCCTCACCCCGCTGCTCCTGCAGCCGGCCCAGGCCGCCTCGCCGGCCTACGTCGCCCTCGGCGACTCCTACTCCTCGGGCACCGGCACGCGCTCCTACATCGCCGACGGCACCAGCTGCCAGCGCTCGACGTCGGCCTACCCCAGCCTGATCGCCGCGGCCCGTGGCTACGCGCTGAACTTCCGCGCCTGCTCCGGCGCGACCGTCGCCGACGTGACCAACACCCAGCTGTCCGCACTGACCAGCGCGACCTCCTACGTCTCGATCTCGGTGGGCGGCAACGACGCCGGCTTCGCCGACGTGCTCACCGAGTGCGCGCAGCCCGGCTGGATGAGCAGCTGCGACAGCGCGATCAACTCCGCCCAGGCCTTCATCAACGGCACGCTGCCCTCGCGGCTCGCCACGCTCTACTCCGGCATCCGCAGCCGCGCGCCGTACGCCAAGGTCGTCGTCGTCGGCTACCCCCGCATCTTCAACGGCGAGGACTGCAACGCCTTCACCTGGTTCTCCCCCGCCGAGGAGTCGCGGCTCAACCAGACCGCCGACCTGCTCAACTCGCGGCTCGCCGCGGCCGCATCGGGCGCCGGCTTCTCCTTCGCCAACCCGACCAGCCGCTTCGTCGGCCACGCCGTCTGCGACGCCGACGAGTGGATCAACGGACTGTCCAACCCGGTCAGCGAGAGCTACCACCCCAAGGCCACCGGGCACGCGGGCGGCTACACGCCCACGGTCAGCCCGCTGCTCACCGGTGCGGCCGTCGCGGTGACCGCGCAGGTCGTGGCCGACTCGGCCGCGAGCGGCGACAGCCAGGCCGCACTCCAGGGCCAGTACGCCGACGCCGACCGCAGCATCGAGCCGGAGACCTTCGTGGCCCCCGACCTGACGACGCCGGAGGCCCGCCGCGCCGCGCGTCGTGCCGGGGTGGACATCGACCGCTTCCTGGCGCACGGCGCCCGCGCGCAGGGCTGACCGGCGGGGTGCCGTACGCCGACGGGCGTGCGGCGCCCTACCGTCCCGAGACCCGGTGGGCGGGCCGGTGGCTCGTCGCTGGGGGGTAGTCCAGTGACGAATGGTCGTGCGCCGCGGGTAGTTCAGTGACGAATGGCTGCAGATCGGGCGTGCCGACAGCCATCTGCCACTGGACTACCCCGGGACGCGATCCCTGGATGGAGCCACCGTGGGACCACCCGCGCAGGTGGCTGTGGAGGCGACGGTGCGGTCGTGGGTGGTCGTTGGTAGACAGGGGCCATGAACCCCCCACGACGTTCGTCACCTCCGCTGCGCCTCCCGGGAGAACGCCGCGGGGACCCCGCATGAGCACTGCGACCGGCGCGACCGACGACGTACGCCTCTCCGCCCGGGAGGCCGCGGAGCGACACCTGCGGGCGCTGGTCGGGCGTGACGACGCGGTGCTGCGCGAGGACCAGTGGGACGCGATCGAGGCGCTGGCCGTCGACCACCGCCGCGCGCTGGTCGTGCAGCGCACCGGCTGGGGCAAGTCGGCGGTCTACTTCGTGGCCACCAAGCTGCTCCGGGAGGCGGGCGCGGGCCCGACCGTCATCGTCAGCCCGCTGCTGGCGCTGATGCGCAACCAGATCGCCGCCGCCGAGCGGGCCGGCATCCGGGCGGTCACGATCAACTCGACCAACATCGACCAGTGGCAGCCGATCCACGACCAGATCCACGCCGGCGAGGTCGACGTCCTGCTGGTGAGCCCGGAGCGGCTCAACAACCCCGGCTTCCGTGACGAGGTGCTTCCCCGCCTGGCCGCGACCTGCGGCCTGCTCGTGGTCGACGAGGCCCACTGCATCTCCGACTGGGGCCACGACTTCCGCCCCGACTACCGCCGCCTGCGCACCCTGCTCGCCGAGCTGCCCACGGGCATCCCGGTCCTCGCGACCACCGCGACCGCCAACGCGCGGGTGACCGACGACGTCGCCGAGCAGCTGGGCGTGCACGGATCGCTGGTCGAGGAGGGCGCCACGCGCCCGTCACGAGACCCCTCCGCCAACGAGGGCGTCCTCGTCCAGCGCGGCACGCTCGACCGCGAGTCGCTGCGGCTCGGTGTCGTCGACCTGAAGACCCCGGAGCAGAGGCTGGCCTGGCTGGCCGACCACCTCGCCGAGCAGCCCGGGTCCGGCATCGTCTACTGCCTCACCGTCGCCGCGACCCAGGAGGTGGCGGGCTACCTCCGCGAGCGAGGCCTCGAGGTCGCCGCCTACTCCGGCCAGACCGAGGCCGACGAGCGCCACGCGCTGGAGCAGGCGCTCGTCGACGGCCGGGTGAAGGCGCTGATCGCGACGAGCGCCCTCGGGATGGGATTCGACGCCAGCCTCGGCTTCGTCATCAACCTCGGTGCGCCGTCCTCGCCGGTGGCCTACTACCAACAGGTCGGCCGTGCGGGCCGCGGCACCGACGACGCCACCGTGGTGCTGCTGCCGCAGATCGAGGACCGCGACATCTGGGCCTACTTCGCCTCGCTCGGGTTCCCGCGCGAGGAGCAGGTCCGCGAGACCCTCGCCGCCCTGGCGGCGTCCGACCGCCCCCTCTCGACCGCGACCCTGGAGACCCGGGTCGAGCTCGGCCGCAACCGGCTCGAGTCGATGCTCAAGGTCCTCGACGTGGACGGCGCCGTCCAGCGCGTGCAGGGAGGCTGGGTCGCGACCGGGCGCCCGTGGACCTACGACGCCGATCGCTACGCCCGCGTCGCGGAGGCGCGCGAGCGCGAGCAGCAGGCGATGCTGGGCTACCTGCGCACCTCCGAGTGCCGGATGCGCTACCTGCGCGAGCAGCTCGACGACGTCGGTCCGGACGGCCGTGCGGGCGACTGTGGTCGCTGCGACAACTGTGGCGGGCTGACCTTGTCGTCGTCGGTGAGCGACGCCGCCGTCGCCGAGGCCGGGCAGCGGCTGTCACGCCCCGGCGTGGTGCTCGAGCCCCGGCGCATGTGGCCGACGGCCCTGAGCAACCTCGGCCTCGACCTCAAGGGCAAGATCGCCGCGGGCGCCGAGCCCGGCCGCACCGTCGCCCGCCTGACCGACCTCGGCCACGGCCAGGCGCTGCGTGCGCTGTTCCGCGAGGACACCCCGGACGGTCCCGTGCCGCCGGGTCTCGCCCGGGCCGTGATGGACGTGATGAAGGACTGGTCGTCGGAGTGGGCTGCGCGTCCCGACGCCATCGTCGTCGTCGAGTCGGTCACCCGGCCTGCCCTGGTGCGCGACCTGGCCGAGAGCCTGTCGCGCGTGATGCAGGTCCCGGTGGTCGGCACGTGGTCGGTCCGCGACCCCTCCGTCCCCCCGCGCGCGGGCCAGTCCAACTCCGCGCAGCGCGTCGCCGCGGTCCGCCGCCGCGGCGGGCTCGACGCCGACGTCCCCGCCGGTGCGACCGTGCTGCTCGTCGACGACCAGGTGGCCACCGGCTGGACGCTCACCGTCGCCGCGACCGCGATCCGCGCGGCCGGCGCCTCAGCAGTGCTGCCCCTCGCCCTCGCCGCCCAGGGCTGATCCCGCCCCGCGCCCGGCGCGTCCGCCGGCGCCCCCCGGCGCCCGCTCGGCTGCAACGTCATGGGCGCCGGTCGTTCCGACCACCGGTCCCCATGACGTCGTCGTCGTACGTCATGGGTCGCGGTCGCGCGGACGACCACTCAC
>Ga0247820_10001210_pt1 | contig 14537 bp, 15 predicted proteins | sample 13C_Glucose_Day1_2_FD_192480 | JGI IMG/M metagenome (GOLD analysis project Ga0247820, IMG submission 192480) | Soil microbial communities from agricultural site in Penn Yan, New York, United States - 13C_Glucose_Day14 | ecosystem: Environmental > Terrestrial > Soil > Agricultural land | place...
GCGACCAGGTCGTGGATCTCGTCGAACTCCCGGCCGCGGGCCTTCATCTTCTGGTAGATCGAGTAGTAGTGCTTGCCGCGCCCGACGACCTGGCCGGGGATCTTCGCATCGGCCAGCTCGGCCTCGAGCTGCTGGGTCACGGCGGCCAGATAGATGTCCCGGGACGGTGCGCGGTCGGCGACCAGCCGGACGATCTCGTCGTACCGCTTGGAGTGCAGGATCGAGAACGCCAGGTCCTCCAGCTCCCACTTGACGGTGGCCATGCCCAGCCGGTGCGCCAGCGGGGCCAGCACCTCGAGGGTTTCCCGCGCCTTGCGGGCCTGCTTGTCCGGCGGCAGGAACCGCATCGTGCGCATGTTGTGCAGCCGGTCGGCCAGCTTGATGACCAGCACCCGGGGATCCTGGGCCATCGCGATGATCATCTTGCGAATGGTCTCGGCCTCGGTGGCGTCACCGAACTTGACCTTGTCCAGCTTGGTGACACCGTCGACGAGCCGGGCGACCTCGTCGCCGAAGTCGGTCGTCACGTTGGCCAGGGTGTATTCGGTGTCCTCGACGGTGTCGTGCAGCAACGCGGCCACCAGCGTGGTGGTGTCCATGCCGAGGTCGCCCAGGATGGTCGCGACCGCCAGCGGGTGGGTGATGTAGGGGTCGCCGGATCGCCGGAACTGGCCCGTGTGGGCCTGCTCGGCCACCTCGTAGGCCCGCTGCAACTCCTTGACATCCGCCTTGGGATGCAGGCCGCGGTGCACCGCGAACAGCGGCTCCAGCACGGTCCGGGTCGGCGGCACGGCGGCGCGTTGACCACTCATCCGCCGGGCGATCCGGGCGCGTACGCGGCGGGTCGCCGACGGGGCGGGCACCTCGGTATCGGCTTCGGCCGGATCGGGCGGCAGCACCGGCGCGGACGCCAGCGCGGTCGTGCCGACCGGCGGAAGCGGCGCGACGCGCGGCGGGCTCGCCGGCGCAGCGTCGTCGTCCGTCGCCCGGGTGCGGAGATTCTCGACGTCGGTCATCGGCACGCCTCGGCGGGGCACGGCGGCGGCCCGGGCCGGGGGTCGACGAATCCCGGTCGGGTCCGGTGGATGGACACGCTCATGAGGCACACCCCCTGGGCGACGGCGAGGGTCTGACGATCTTGTCTGCGAGCATAACGCCGCCGACCCGCCCAACCTTCCGTCCGGCGGACCGGCGGGCGCCTTACCATCGCTCTTCGGCCGTCCCGCTCGGGCGGCGTCGCTCGACGAGGAGGCAATTGTGAGCTCGAACGTGTACGGCGTCACGGAGATCGTCGGAACGTCGACCAATGGAGTCGAGGATGCCATCGAAAGCGGCATCGCCCGGGCCTCGAACACCCTGCGGGGGCTCAACTGGTTCGAGGTCACCGAGATCCGCGGGCACATCGACGAGGGCCGGGTCGCGCACTACCAGGTCGGCATGAAGGTCGGCTTCCGGATGGACGCCGACTGATCCCGGCCGCTCGAACCGGGCCGGGCAGGCACGAGCGGACAGGCGCTGTCGGACCCGCTCGCTACCCTGCCCGGCATGACGATGACCCTTGCCATGGTGACCACCGACTCCACCGACCCGGGCCCGCTGGCGGCCTGGTGGGCGGAGCAGCTGGGCGGCACGATCGTGGCCGACAACGACGGCTTCTACTACATGGTCCAGGTGCCCGACGGGATCATGATGGCGTTCCAGATGGTCGAGGCCACCTCTCCCGGCAAGAACCGGCTGCACCTGGATCTGGTGTCGGCGGACCGCCCGGGCGAGGTGGACCGGCTGGTCGCGGCCGGCGCCGTCAAGATCGCCGACCGGGACGGCGGCGGGTTCTGGTGGACCACGCTGGCCGATCCGCAGGGCAACGAATTCTGTATCGCCGACACCGGGGCGCACTGAGTAGCTGGCCGGAGCGATCGACGCTCCTTCCCTGTCGTCGTGGTTGACGTAGCCTGTCGCCATTACCCCAGCTTGCAGGGCGGTCGCCGCGGGCGGGCCTTGGAGGTGTTTTCGTGGATGCCGAGGTCCGAGCGGCGGCGGCCCTGCTGGCCCACTTCTCACAGGAGTTCACCGCGGTCGTCGATGACGCGATGGGTACCGATTTCGCCGACAACGGCGAGATCCGGGTGTTGGTGGCCATCCTTGGTGACGTGCCGCCGAGTACCGCGGACCTTGCCGAGCTGAGCCGACTGAACCGGCGAGCAGTCAGTCGGTTCGTCTCTTGGCTGGAGACCGCGGGCCTGGCGACCGTCGGTCGATCTGACCGCGACGGTCGGGTTGTCCTGGTCAACCGCACGCCGCGTGCCCGACGCCGCGGGAACCGGATGCGCCGCCAGCTCGAGGTGATGTTCGACAGATCGCGGCCGCTTGCTGCCGACGTGGTCAGGCTGCTCGGCGGCAGCGCCCAGGAACCTGGGGCCACGCCCGTAAGGGACAGCCTGGCGGTGCTCGACGCACTGGCGCAGGCTGGGCTGAAGATCATCGATCGGGCCTCACTCGATGGCGGGGCCAGTCGATTGCCCGCGCGTCAGCGAGTTGCCCTGACCCGCCTCGCATCGCATGCCGAGTTGCGACCAACCCAACTGATGGACACCCTGGGGCTGACCAGCGGTGGTGTGACCTACCTTGTTGACCAACTTGCTGCAGCCGGATTCGTCCGACGCCGGTATGGCGGCCTCGACACTGACCGACGCGCGGTGACGATCACCATCACCCCGTCCGGGCTGACGGCAGTGTCCGGGATTTATCAGGGCATCGCAGCGACGCGAGGGCCACTCTGTGACGTGTTCGCGGAGATCCGTGATCGTTTACCGCACCTTGATCGAGCACGTGTAGCTGCTGGCTGACTTACTTGGTACTGTCCTGCAGATTCGGCAGCAAGAGGCTGCGAGCTGGCCGGATTGCGGTCAACTTGTTACCAGAAGTTGCACGACAGTTGGGCGCATTCGACTTAAAGTGATCTTCCTGTGAACTGACCGTCTACTACCACTGACAGGCGGCCCCGTCCGATCGAAGACGACTACCAGCCCATGACCCACGGTCGCGACGCGAATCTGGTCCGCGACGCCGCCCCACGGCAACACGGGCGGGCATCGACGTTCAGAAGCCACCCTCTACAACTGAAACTCTCGACTCCCCTTTAAGGAAGGGCACCGTCATGCGCGTGACTCCTCGTGTCTGGATCGGCCTGGCCATCTACCTCGGCTATTGCGCCGTCATCGTGATCGTCACGAATTTGGGCGGCGTGCCCTTCCCGGAGATCGGTAAGTCGGCGGAGACCACTTTGAAGGGCGCGGTTCTCCCGCTGGGTGTTGCCGCCGTGCTGCTGGTCATCACGACCACCGCGCTCGGCTGGTGGCGGCCGGCGCTGTTCGAACGTCAACGGTCGCAGCATCGTTGGCCGATCATCGCACCCGTGGTCATGGCTATTGCCGCCGTTCTCAACCTGTTCAACACCGACTGGTCGAAGTTCGACGCGGCCTTCCTGATGTCGCTGCTCGCGCTCGGTGTCCTTGTGGGGTTCAGCGAAGAGCTGATGTCCCGCGGGCTCCTGTTGACCTCCCTTCGCTCCAGCGTGCGGGAGGGCTGGGTGTGGTTCATCTCCAGTGCGTTGTTTGGCCTGATGCACATGCTCAACGTGCTCACCGGTGGAGTCTTCCAGGACACGATCGGGCAGGCCGGCCTGGCGTTCGCCTCCGGCACGGCGTTCTACATCATGCGCCGGGTCACCGGATCACTGATCTGGGCGATGGTGCTCCACGGGCTGTGGGACGTGTCGGTGTTCTCGGTGGGGTTCGCACCCAAGGAGCTGTCCTTCGCCCCCCTGCTGGTGTTCCTCGTCGCCGCGCTGTCGCTGGCCTTCGTCTACTGGGTGATCAAGGGCGCGGACGAGAAGCCCGGACTTCTCCCAACCGCGGCGGCGGCAGTCCCGGCTTAGCCCAATTGCGTTGGCCAGATCTCGTTCAAGACGGTTTGCCGAACGTCCCTGCAGTGCCAAGCCGACCTCGGGGAGAAGCGACGAGATTTGCTCCGCTGCAAGAATGGCCCTCCGATCCGTGCCTGATCGCGTCAGCCGAGCAGGCGGACCCGAATCGCGGCCTGGGTGTCCGGGCCTACCCCGATCGCCGCCAGGTACCCGTCGAAGGAGCCGAAGTTGCGGTCCACCGAGTCCCAGGCGGTGTGCAGGTAGCGTTCGTCCACGCCGAGGAGCGCGTTGTCGCTGTCGAAACGGTCGCCGTACTTGGCGGCCAGCCAGTCGCGCAGGCTGCCCATCGCGGCGTTGCTGAGCAGGTAGTCCTGCAGGATCGTCTCCCGGTCGGCACCCAGGATGCTCAGCAGCGTCGCGATGGTCCAGCCGGTGCGGTCCTTGCCGGCGGCACAGTGCACGAGCACGCTGCCCTCGGTGTCGGCGACCGCCCGCATGATCGTGGCGACGGAACGCTGCGCCGGACCGAAAACGGGGATCGCGGCGTAGTACCGCAGGGTGCGGGCGAGCGGAGTGGCCGGGTCCTGATGGTCGGCGGCGGCCGCGTGCACCGGCATGGTGCCGTCCTCCGGGTGGAACGGCGTCACGGTGACGGTGACCGAGTCCGGCACCCGGTCCGGTCCCTCCCGCTCGATCTCCAGCTCCCCGCGCAGGTCGAACACGTCCGTGACGCCGAGGTTGACCAGGGCCTGCTGACCCGTCGGGTCGAGCCCGGAGAGCACCGCGGCGCGATAGACCAGGCCGCGCCGGACCGGTCCGTCCGGGGTCGGCAGGCCGCCGATATCGCGAAAATTCCACGTGCCGGACAGCACGTCGGCATGGGTCGGGATCACGATCTCGTCCTTCCGTTCGGCGACTGGGCCCGGCACCGATCATGCCCTGATCCGATCTCCGGCCGGTGAACACCCGGCGAACGCAGCGCGGGCCCGTCGACCGGGCGCCCGGCTACGCGCTCTGGGCGTGGTCACTGCTGACGGTCGGCCTCAACGAGGAGCTGATCAGCAACTCGTTCGGCGACCGTGTCGTGGCGGCCATCTCGATCATGTACTTGGCGTACGGCGGGCTGATCCTGCGGCGGATCCTGCGCCGCGGTGAGCTCAGGCGTCCCGCCGCACCAGCGCAACGACCGCCCCGACGACGGCCAGCACCACCCAACCGGTGAACACCGCGAAACCCTGCCAGGGGGTCAGGACGTCGCCGGTGGTGGTCAACGCGGTGAACGCGTTGCCGGCGTTGGACGGCAGGTACTTGAGCACGGCGCTCCAGTCTGACGGGAGCAACGCGGTGGCCAGCGCCGGCAGGAACAGCACCGCCCCGATGGTGGTGCCGATGGCTGCGGCGGTGCTGCGCAGCAGCACGCCGAGCGCCAGCCCGATGAGCCCCAACCCGACGACGTAGTACGCGTGCCCGAACAACGACCGGGTGACGCCGTCGTCGGACCAGCTCAGGGAGGCGGCCCCGGCGCGGTCGAGCACGGCCATACCGGCGAAGAACACCGCCACCAGGCCGACGACCACCACCGGCAGTACCACGGCCAGGAACGTGAGCAGCTTGCCCCAGAGCACGGGCAGCCGGCGCGGGACCGCGGCGAACGTCGTGCGGATCATCCCGGAGGAGAATTCGCGGGCCCCGACGACCGACCCGTAGACCGCCACCAGCAGGACGACCACGTTCGCGCCGGCCAGGATCGTGCCCAGCGGCCCGCCGCGACCGGCCACCGCCGGGGGGCCGCCGTTCGGCGCGGTGATGTCGCCGCCGGCCGCCATGGCGGCCAGCACCCCGAATCCCACGATGACCAGCAGGATCGACGCCGCGGTGATCCACGTCGAGCGCAGCGACCGGGTCTTGATCCACTCCGACCGCAGCACCCGCGCGCCGGTGGTCCGGTGCGCCGTCGGCCGGGCCGCTTCGGGCTGGGTGACGGTCTGTTCGGTGGTGGCGACCATCAGGCGGCCCTCGTCTCGGGTGGGGCGACCGATCCGTGGTAGGCGACGGTGTCGCGGGTGAGTTCCATGAAGGCCTCCTCCAGGGAGGGGGCGACGTCGACGAGTTGATGCAGCACCAGGCCGTGCGCGGCGGCGAGGATGCCGACGTCCCTCGCGGCCGCTCCCTCGATCTCCAACCGCTCCGGATCGTCGGAGGTGATGGCGATGTCCGGCCCGGCGAGCAGGTCGCGCAGCCGGGCGGCGTCCGGCGAGACCACGCGCACCCGATGCTGCGCGGACTGTCGGATGAACTCGTCCATCGGCAGGTCGGCCATGATCCGGCCCTGCCCGATCACGATCAGATGTTCTGCGGTGAGCTGCATCTCGCTCATCAGGTGGGACGAGACGAACACCGTCCGGCCCTGCGCGGCGAGCTCCTTGAGCAGGTTGCGGATCCACAGGATGCCGTCCGGGTCGAGCCCGTTGACCGGCTCGTCCAGCATGACGGTCTGCGGATCGCCGAGCAGCGCGGCGGCGATGCCGAGCCGCTGCCCCATACCCAGGGAGAAGCCGCCGGCCCGCTTGCGGGCGACCTCGGTGAGCCCGACCAGATCCAGCACCTCGTCCACCCGCCGGACCCCGACGCCGATGGTGGCGCCGAGCGCCAGCAGGTGGCTGCGGGCGGAGCGACCCTTGTCGATCGCCTTGGCCTCCAGCAGCGCGCCCATCTCGGACAGCGGCGCGGGTGCGTCCCGGAACTCGCGCCCGTTGACGGTCGCGGTGCCGGACGTCGGCCGGTCCAGGCCGAGGATGGATCGCATCGTGGTGGACTTGCCGGCCCCGTTGGGGCCCAGGAACCCGGTGACCACCCCCGGCCGGACGGTGAACGTCACGTGGTCGACGGCGGTGACCGCCTTCTCTCCCGAACCGTACTTCTTGGTCAGCTCGCGCACTTCGATCATGCCGTCCAGCGTTCCCGGCGCCGCGTCCTTCCGCATCGTCCGCGCGCAGGCTCCCGGCATACTGCGGACGCAGCAGGCCCGCGGTGCCCTCAAGCCCGACCTGAGCCCCCGCTCGCAGTTGATCATGGCGTTCGCTGCCGCGAATTCGGCGTGCCGTCGGCGTGTCGTGCAGCGTTCGCCATGATCAGGCTGGCTGGCTGGGCGCGCGGCTACTGGCGTTCAGCGGGGCGGTACCAGGCCGGCCCGGTAGGCCAGCACCACCAGCTGGGCCCGGTCCCGGGCGCCGAGTTTGGCCATCGCCCGGTTGACGTGGGTCTTGGCCGTCAGCGGCGAAAGGAACAGCCGGCCGGCGATCTCGTCGTTCGAGAGTCCCTGCGCGACCAGCGCGACGATCTCCCGCTCCCGCTCGGTCAGCACCGACAGATCCGGGCCGGTGGGGTCCGCCGGCGCGGCGGCGGGCGACGCAAGGGCCCGCTCGATCACCACCCGGGTGGCCCGCGGGGAAAGCAGCGCCTCGCCCCGGGCGACCACCCGGATGGCGTCGAGCAACTGGGTCGGCGACGCGCCCTTGCCCAGGAAGCCGCTGGCACCGGCCTGCAGCGCGGCCAGGATGTAGTCGTCCTGCTCGAAGGTGGTCAGCACCAACACCTTCACCGCGGTCAGCGCCGGGTCGGCGGTGATCTGCCCGCAGGCGGTCAACCCGTCGATACCGGGCATCCGGACGTCCATCAGCACCACGTCCGGCCGCAGGGCGCGGGTCTGCCGCACCGCATCGGCCCCGTCGATCGCCTCACCGGCCACGGCCAGGTCCTCGGCACTGTCGATCAGCGCGGCGAACCCGCCACGGATCAGCGCCTGGTCGTCGGCCAGCAACACCCGGATCGTCACGAGACCACCCGCGCCGGCTCCGGTTCGGGCCCGGCCGGGACGGCGGGCACCGGTAGTTCCGCGCGCACCGAGAACTGGCCGTGCTCCGCCGGTCCCGCGCGGAGGCTGCCCCCGATCGCGGCCACCCGCTCGTACATCCCGGCCAACCCACGCCCGGAACCGGGCACCGCATCCCGCCCGGACCCGACCGGGTTGGCGACCTCGATGACCAGGCCGGGCGGGCGGTAGGCGAGCAGCAGGTGGGCGGAACCGGCACCGTGCTTGTGCGCGTTCGTCAACGCCTCTTCCACGATCCGGTAGGCGGTCACGTCGACCAGCGGGCCGAGCGTCGTCGGGTTGCCCTCCTGCCGGACGACGACCTGCAGCCCGGTGCGCCGCAGCGACGCCACCAGCTCGTCCAGCCGGGCCAGCCCGCGCGCCGGCTCGCGAGCCGGGTCGTCACCGTCGTCGCCGTCGCGCAGCACGCCGAGCAGCGCGGCCATCTCGGCGAGCACCTGCGCGCTCGCCTCCCGCACGTGTCGCAGCGCCTCCCCGGCGCGGGCCGGGTTGCTGGTCTGCAAGTGCTCGGCGACCCCGGACTGCACGTTGATCACCGCGATCTGATGGGCCACCACGTCGTGCAGCTCGCGGGCGATGCGCAGCCGTTCCTCGGTGACCCGACGCTGCGCCTCCTCCTCCCGGGACTCCTCGGCGACCCGAGCCCGCTCGCGCGCTTCGGCCAGGGCCCGCCGTTGCAGCCGCACCGAAATGCCGACGACGGCCGCCAGCAGGCACCAGGTGGCGACCACATACGTGGTCGGCCGGTCCCAGCGGTCGGCGGTCGCGAAACCCTGGGCGATCAGCAGCAGCCCGGCCGAGCCGGCGGCCGCCAGCAGCGACCGCCGCGCGGGCCAGCGGGACGCCACCGTGTACAGAGCGACCAGCAGCGGCAGCAGCGCCGGTGACGGGCCGTGCTGCAGCAGGATCACCGAGCCGCCCGCGGCCAGGATGACGGCCCAGACCAGCGTCGGGTAGCGCCGGCGCAGCGCCAGCATCAAGCAGGACAGGAGCACCAGCGCCTGCGACAGCCCGGTCGGCGCGATCGGCGGACCGGGCAGCGCGTTCACCCGGCCACCGAACGCCGGGCCGATGACCAGCAACGCCAGCAACCCGTCGGCCACGGTCGGGTGGTCGTGCAGCCACGTCCACCCTCGGCGCCACCACGTCACGTCAGCGACTGTAAGGCGCCCGGACGCGGTTCATCGTGCGCCGGGCGCAGTACCGCCGCGGCGTCGGTACTGCGGCCGCGGTATCGGTATGCGTACCGATTCGCCGTGGGCCTCGGCCGCCTCCGACGACGAGCGAGGCCGAGCCTGACCACCGGACTCGAGATCATGGGGGTGTACTTGGCTGGGTCATCGCTTCTGTCATCACAGTCATTGTCGGGTTGAGATAGCTTTTGCCACTGGGGTGGGAAGGCGTCGACCGAATTGCTCACGGTCAGGGTGAGCCCACGGGCGGCGCTTCGTCGGTTCGGTTGCAAGCAAGTCCCTCATCGTGGTGTCGTCCAGCGATGACGCCGACGTTTGACCAGCGCAGCGACGTCATCGAGATGGCAAGCAGACCTCTCATGGTGCCCAAGTGACATCCCGGCAGCGTCACGCACCCCAGGGGCCGCACATGACGAAGGGGCACCCTGCGGACCGGGCGCCCCTTTTGTCGGCCGTGCCTCACCGACCGAGCACGTCAGACGTTACTTCTCGGGATGGTGCCGACCCAGTCCTGGACCACCGGGATATCCACCCGCTGGTAGCCATCTAGATAGCGACAGGTTTTGGGTGTACCCATAGCTCGTGACTGCGACCAGCTACCCGTTGAGGAACACAGGTCCGCCGGAATCGCCGAAGCAGGTTCCGCCACCGCCGCGAGTCGTGGAACCGGCGAGCCGGGGACCGATCAGCGAGCGGGAGAGACCAGCCAAGGCTCGTGCAAGTCGAGGAAGGTGAGGTTGTCCATCAGCTCGCCCTGCATGGCCTTGGCCATTTCCGGCGGTGGGGGCAGCGTTTCCCGTTGCCGGGCTTCGGCCTCCGAGGTGAAGTAGACGGTTTCCACGAAGGCGCCGTCACCGTGCAGGGCGACGGTCGCGCCGATGATCTCCGGGCGGAGCCGGTGCATGTCGTCGGTGTACCGCTGCATGAGCTCCCGCATCCGGTCGGCGTCGGCGGTGTGGCCCTCCATCACCTGGACGAAGCCGGCGTCATCCGAGCCGCCTTGCATCCACACGTCAACCTCGGGGCAGTCGAAGAACGTCACCGGCCCGTCGAAGCACTTTTCGGTCTGCGCCCACCAGGCGCCCTGTTCGGGTCGCTCACTGTTGCGACGGGCGGCATCCGCGGAGTCGAACCGAACCGTCGCCACGAAGGTGCCGTCGTCGGTGATCCCACCGGTCGTACCGAGCCAGCCCGTGGCGCCCGGCTGCAGGTCGGCGCGCCAGATGTCCATCGCCGCTCGCAGACCCTCGGCGTCGGCGACCTTGCCCTGGATGACCTGGATGAACATTTCCGCTGCCTCTCGTGCCGAGCGGGGCGGGACCGGTTGGCCTCGTCCGGCGGACCGCCTGGGCGGAATTCGCCGTTCATCACTTTTGTCCCGTCGGACGCTCCGCGCAAGACAATCGTCGGAATGACGGAGGGCGGCTGCCGGCACCGCAGCGACGGTCGCCACCGTGGATCGCTTCGACCGACCGGGCCGCGGCCGGATCTCCCTTCCGGGTGTCAGGAGCCGCCGGGCGACGGGTGAAGGGAAAGCGTGCAGTCCCCCAGGAGATTCCACGGGTAGGACTTCTTGCTCCTGGCCGCCCGCTCGCCGTCGTCCGACCCCTCCGGTGCGACGTGCGCGTCCGCGGCGAATACGTTGTGCCAGCCGCGGCCCAGCGTGGCTCCGGTTCGGGTGAGCCCGTCGACGAACTGGTGCCCGTCATCGTTGAACACCTTCGAACGGCCGAGCAGGGCTAGGCAGTTCGTGTACAACAGGATCGATTCGGCGTTCTGCCAGCGTCCGAAGGCGGGGTCGGTATAGGCCGCCGTGTCGGCGTTCTCGGGCGCGGTGGCGCCACATCCGTTGTGGATCAGGATGCTGGGCCGCCCCGGGCAGCGCCCGCTCCAGCACATCGGCGGCCGCGAGTGCGGAGAAGCCGTCGCCGGCCGGATGAGCCACCGCGGCCACCGAACCGGGCCGGGTCGACCACGCCCCGGTGCGGAAGCGGTGGTTGCTGTCCAGATGCTCGGCCAGCAGCCGGCGTTCGAGGAGCGGGTCCGGTTCGAACTCGTCGGGCCGGATCACCCACACGGCCGGGTCGGCGCTCGGCTCGGTGGCGTAGTTGACGGTGCTGGTGAACGGGGCGGGCCGCGTCGGTGACGGCGCCGTCCACGAGCCGGCCGCGGGTGCCGGTGGCCAGGCTCCGGTCGCTGGGTAGCCGGACCGCCACGTGGGAGGCGTTGATCCGGGACACCGCAATCTCCGGCAGGGCGATCGGATTGGGCAGGGTCCGGCTGGCCGCGGCGATCTCCGGGTCGCTTCGGAACTGGTCGATCCAGACCCGGGCGATCGGTCCGATCAGGTTCTGCCGGATCCGCGCCTCGTCCAGGTAGAACACGTCGCGAGTGGTGACCTCGGGCTCGAACTCGACCACGTTGCCGCTGATCTCGTGGCCGGTCCGCAGCCAGTCGGCGTGGGTGGCGTCGGCGCCGGTGGGCAACAGATACAACCCTCGGCTGGTGACCGAGGGCCGTACAGCTGTTCCCACCCGCCGGTGGGGTCGCCCAGCACCGCGTCGGCGCTGGCCGCTACCAGTTCCGGAGCGACCGCCAGGTACCGGCGTCCGGCGGTGGCCACCCCGCTGATGGTGCGCTCGTAGGCGGGTGCCCACGGCCAGCGCCGCAGGATCTGGGCCTCGGGGAATCGGCCGACCAGCACCACGGCGGTCAGCCCGAATGCGTCCCGGGCCTGCTGCAGGAAGCGGCGCAGGGCCAGCAGCACCCAGCCGTCCTTCTGCGTGCCCCCCTGATACAGCCGGGCCGTGACCAGACGGCAGTCGTTGCCCTCCCGACGCACGTCGGCGACCAGCCGGTCGAGCGGTCGGCCAGCGCGGCCCCGCCGGCCAGCGGTGCCAGCAGCCGCGATTCCACCAGCACCAGGACCAGGCGGCGCCGCGGATCCGGCTCCCCGAGAGCCGCCGACCGGCCGGCCTACCCCAGGGACACGATCTCCGGCTCACCGTCCCCGGCCAGGTTCGTCCCGGCCATTCCCGCCATCAACTGCTGCAAACGGTCCATCACACCCTCACATCCGGATCAAAAAGATAAACAGGCATAGGTTCAGCGACAGAGCAACGGCAAACCACCGTCAGAGCCGCCACTGTTGGCTCGGCCGCCCGTTCCAGGTCGCCTGCACGATCCGCGCGGCCGGCGCCGTCGAGCCGCCCGCCGTGTCCAGGGCCAGGCCGCTGTGCACGGCCACGATCCGGACGAACCCGCCGGGCAGCGACTGCACCCGGAACCGCTGGTTGGCGCCGCCGTGCCAGTCCGACTGCACCGCGGGCGCACCTGGCTCCGTGGCGGCGAAACCGATGTCGAGCACCTTGCCGCTCTCCCGGATCACCAGCCGGAACGTGCCGTCGCCCAACGGCCGACCCGCAGCCGCTGATGGCGGCCACCGTTACCCGGATACTGCCGCAGGTCCACGCCGCTGCCGACGCTGCGGCCCGGCACGTCGAAGGCCCAACGTCGACCGAACCCAGGTGATGTCGCATTTGTCCTTACGGATTGGTGACAGGCGGGCGCAGGCAGGTCCTTGACCATTCTGGCGAACCCGACCACGTCGCCGAATCGACGGCGGCACTCCGAGGGATGCGCGACACCATGTACGACGCCACCCCGCTCATGGATCCCTTCCGGACGCCGGCAGGTCAGGCGGCGCTCCGAGCCATCGGTTGATTTCGGTGGCTTGTCACTGCTCAGCTTGAAGTGAGAGTTCGCCTTTCGAGCACTGACGCGAAGGTATCCGTCTGTCCGGTTAGTCTGTTTTGGTCTGCGGTCGGGTCGGGGGACCGCGGGCGGCGGGGCTGGTGCACGACCTGGTGCCGGCCCCGCCTTCCGGTCCGGTCAGTGGCGGAGGACGGGAGCGGCCGCCGGGTGGGGATTGCCGGCGGCCACGGGGCCGGTGCCTGACCAGTGCGCTCTCGGCGAGTGGTCGCTCGTGGCGACGGAAAGGTTGTGGTCCCCGGGGCAGCTGGCCAGGCACCGTCCGCGGGTGCAACGAGGCGGCGGCCAGGGGTTATTCCGCTGGGGCGAGTCCGGCCGGATCAGCCGCGTGCCGTCGACGCCTCGACCGTGTCGTGGGCCTTGTGGCCGTTGCCGGTGGTGATGGCCTCGTCGGCGGTGTCGCCGTGGCTGATGCTGATCTTGCGGGGCTTGGCCTTCTCGGCCACCGGGATCACCAGCCGCAGGACCCCGTCTCGGTAGCCGGCCTGGATCCGGTCCAGGTCCAGGTTGTCGCCCAGGACCAGTTGCCGACTGAACACCCCGCGCGGCCGTTCGGCGGCCAGGAACTCGGACTTGTCGTCCAGGGTGGGTCGTTGCGCGGTCACCGTCAACACGTTGCGTTCCACGTCCAGATCGACCGAGCCCGGGTCGACTCCGGGCAGGTCGAACTCGACGACGAACTGGTCCCCGTCCCGCCAGGCGTCCATCAGCATCGTCGACGGGCGGGCGTTGGTGCCCAGTAGCTGCTGGGCGAGCCGGTCGAAATCCCGGAACGGGTCGGTACGCATGAGCATCACGAACCACCTCCCATGGTCTGTTGCCGGTGCGCTGACACCCTCGTATCTACAACGACGGGTATAGATTTGTTGTAGCACTGGTAGGGCTTGAGGGCAAGTAGGTGGTGAACCCGGATGGACCACCACGGCGGCTGGGCCGCCACCGTCGGGCCGGCCGTGGATGAGCCCGGTCGGTGGGGGCCGGCCGATCCTGATCGGGTCGACCTGACCCGGCTGCTGGGCGGGCTGCGGCACCTGAGCGCGTCACCCGAGCCGGCCCGGGTGTTCGCCGAGCTGGCCACCGTGTGCGTGCCCGCCCTGTGTGACCAGTGCCTGATCCAGATCACCGAACAGGACCGGTGCCCGTACCGGATCCGGCAGGGCGGGCCGGCCATCTCGATTCCGGCGTGGATGACCGATGCCGAGGTCATCGCGGCACTTGCGGGCCGGGGCGGGGTGTTGGACGGGCACCCGGCCGGTGGGGCGGTCGTCGAGGCCGGGGACCGGACCGTGGTCGCCCGGTTTGCCAGTCCGCCCGGCACGCACTGCGGCGCACAGAGACTCAACTCGAACAGACGCAAACTCTTTCAGGCACCGGTGATCGCATCAACCTCCCCTCACCCGTCGCCGGACGCGATACATCCCGCGGGGCGGAGGAGAACGCTGCCGCCGCCCGCCGCCACGGACCCCGACCGGAGTGCCCGGTCGACACCCCATCGGCCATGCATCGGGGCACCGTGCACGGTGTGGCCACCCTTGGTCCACCGACAGCCCCGGCCGCCGCCGCATCCCGGTTCGGGATTCCGCCGCTCCGCTCACGATCCCGGCGAACTCCGCGTCCAGCCACTCCTCGTCCTCGCAGACCAACGCCCAGAACTGCGCCGACTGGCCCGGAACTGAGCGCCGTCCCCGTGTCCACCCGGCCGACCATGACGGAATCACCACCTCGCACCTACTCGCTGACCGCACGGATCTATGTG
>Ga0247820_10001214_pt1 | contig 14513 bp, 13 predicted proteins | sample 13C_Glucose_Day1_2_FD_192480 | JGI IMG/M metagenome (GOLD analysis project Ga0247820, IMG submission 192480) | Soil microbial communities from agricultural site in Penn Yan, New York, United States - 13C_Glucose_Day14 | ecosystem: Environmental > Terrestrial > Soil > Agricultural land | place...
CGGAACCGGCGCCCCGACGCGGTGAACTCGAGGCTGACCTCGGGCACCGCGTCCCGGGGTGCGTGGTCGCTGCGCAGCGACCGGCCGGACGGGCGGGCGCCGGGCACGTCGGCATAGAGGGCGAAGCAGATGGCGTCGAGGATGCTCGTCTTGCCGGCCCCGGTCGCGCCGCGGATGAGGAACAGGCCGGCGGAGGAGACGTCGTCGAAGTCGATGTCGACGGTGCCCGCGAACGGGCCGAAGGCGGTGAGGGAGAGGCGGTGGAGTCTCACGCCACGACCCCCCGTGCTGCCGGGCCCGCGGTGGCTGCGCCCTCGGCGTCGTGGTCGGCGCGGCTGCGCCGTGCTGCCTCCACGGCGCCGGCAATGACCTCGCGCTCGGCACCGGTGGCGCCGTTCCCGGAGCGCACGTGGGAGAGGAAGTCGCAGCAGACGTCGACCTCCGAGCGCTGCGCGACGCGGGCGGCATACGTGCTCACGGGGACCGGGGCGCCCTGGGGGTCGAACTGCAGCGACAGGGTGTGCGGGAACCGCCGGCGCACCTGCTCCATCGCGCCCAGGGGGCGGACCGCGTCGGTGAGGGTGACCTGGCACCACGCCCCCTCGGCATACCGGTGGTCCGGGTGCTCGAGCAGGTGGGCCAGCTCGCCGCGCAGGAGGGCCAGCGGGCGGAGCACCGGGGACTCGACCTGCTCCGTGCGCACCCCGTGCTCGTCGACGTCGACGAGCCAGGAGCCCTTGGTGTGCGAGGTCTCGCTGAAGGACATCGCGACGGGGGAGCCGGAGTACCGGACGGTCTCGCAGATCTGCTGCCGCCCGTGCAGGTGGCCCAGCGCGACGTAGTCGGTGCCGTCGAAGACCCGCGGGTGCACCATGGCCACGCCGCCGACGCTGATGTCGCGCTCGGAGTCGCTGGTGGCCCCGCCGTTGACGAAGGCGTGTGCCATCACCACCGACTGCCCCTGCCGGTTGGCCCTGTCTGCACGGACCCGGACCATGGCGGCCTCCAGGACGCCGGCGTGGGTGCGCTCTCGAGCGCCGAGGGGATCGGCGGCGATGGACGGCTCGAGGTAGGGGAGGGGGTAGATCGCCACGCCGTCCACCACCACGGGACGACCGACGGAGGCGATGGAGGAGCGGATGTGCAGACCGGAGCGCTCCAGCAGCCCGGCGGCGAAGCCGAGGCGGATCGCCGAGTCGTGGTTGCCGCTGGAGAGCACCACCTCGGCGCCGGTGTCGATGAGCCGGGTGACGGCCTCGGAGAGCAGCTCGACGGTGTCGGGCGCCGGCAGCGCCCGGTCGTAGACGTCGCCGGAGACCAGCACCGCGTCGACCGACTCGGAGCGCACCGTCTCGACCAGGTGGTCGATGAACGTGGCCTGGGCATCGAGCAGCCCCACCTGGTGGAACGAACGTCCCAGGTGCCAGTCGGAGGTATGGATCAAGCGCACGACACGAAGGCTAGGAGAGCCCGCCGACAGGACCGCTGATTTCGGCGGGCGCGCCCCGGATCGCCCCGAGACAATGGGCACACGAGGCACGTCTGGGGACGCATTGGCTCCCACGCCACCGGTGTGGTTGGGTCAAGGCATCAGCCGGCACACGCCAGCACCCGAGGGAGGTCCGGTGGGCGAAGAGGTCAGCGCTCAGAGCTACACGCGCGAGCAGCGGCAGCGCTACCGCGAGAAGGTGCGCCAGAACCTGGACGTCTTCGAGCGCATGCTCTCGCAGAGCCACTTCGAGTTCGACCGGCCCATGACGGGCCTCGAGATCGAGCTGAACCTCGTCGACGAGCACTTCCAGCCCCGGTTCGCCAACGCCGAGGTGCTCGAGGAGATCGCCGACCCCGACTACCAGACCGAGCTCGCGCGCTACAACATCGAGCTCAACGTGCCGCCGCGGCCGCTGCCTGGCGACTCCGCCCTCGAGCTCGAGCAGCACCTGCGCGAGTCCCTCACCCGGGCCGACGACGCCGCCCAGCGGCGCGGCGCGCACATCGTGGCGGTGGGCATCCTCCCGACGATCATGCCGGAGCACTTCCAGGGCGAGTGGATCAGCGCCAACAACCGCTACACCGCGCTCAACGACTCGATCTTCGTCGCCCGCGGAGAGGACATCTACCTCGACATCGAGGGCCCGACGGGTGAGCGGGTGGCGACCTACTGCGAGACGATCGCCCCGGAGTCGGCGTGCACCAGCGTCCAGCTGCACCTGCAGGTCGCGCCCACGGACTTCGCGGCGCACTGGAATGCCGCCCAGGCCCTCGTCGCCCCTCAGATCGCGCTCGCGGCCAACTCGCCGTTCTTCTTCGGCAAGCGGCTGCACGCCGAGACCCGCATCGAGCTGTTCAGCCAGGCGACGGACACCCGCAGCGTCGAGCTGAAGAACCAGGGCGTGCGGCCCCGGGTCTTCTTCGGTGAGCGGTGGATCACGTCGATCTTCGACCTGTTCGAGGAGAACGTCCGCTACTTCCCCGCCCTGCTCGCCGAGGTCTCCGACGAGGACCCCGTGTCCAAGCTCCAGGCCGGGGAGGCGCCCACGCTGTCAGAGCTGCGCCTGCACAACGGCACCGTCTACCGGTGGAACCGGCCGATCTACGACATCGTGGGCGACCGCCCCCACCTGCGGGTCGAGAACCGCGTGCTCCCGGCGGGACCGACCATCCTCGACGTCATGGCCAACGCGGCGTTCTACTACGGCGTCATCCGCAAGCTGGCCGCCGACGACCGCCCGGTCTGGACGAAGATGAGCTTCGGTGTCGCCGAGCAGAACTTCCTGAACGCGGCTCGCGACGGCATCGACGCCACCCTCTACTGGCCGGGCTACGGCCAGGTCAGCGTCGACGAGCTCGTGCTGCGCCACCTGCTGCCGCTGGCCCACGAGGGCCTCAAGGAGTGGGGGGTGTCCGACGCGGTGCGCGAGCGCTACCTGTCGGTCATCGAGGGTCGCTGCAAGACGGGCAGCAACGGCGCGACATGGCAGACCCAAGCCGTCCAGCGGCTCGAGGAGCAGGGCATGGACCGTCAGGCCGCCCTGAGCAGGATGCTCGAGATCTACCACGGCCACATGCACACCAACGAGCCAGTGCACACCTGGCCGCTGCCCTGAGCGGACCTTCGCCCGCCACGAGGTATGCCGGGTGCCCGCCTACGCGGGCCGGTTCCACATCCGGATGGCCGGGAGCTCCCGCTCGAACTCGAGGACACTGACCGCCCCCGCGTCCAGCAGCAGCTGGGCGCCGAACCGCGGCTCCTTCTGGAGGAAGACGGCGGTCAGCACGCGCAGCAGGTGCCCGTGGGCCACCAGGGCCACGTCCCCGGACGCCAGGGCCTCCGTCGCCCGCCGTACGACGCGGGAGGCTCTGGCAGCCACCTCCTCCACCGACTCGCCGGGTGTGTCGCCGGCGGCCACGCCGTGCTCGAAGACGGTCCAGTCGTAGCCGAGCTGCTCGCGCACCTGCGCGGTGGTGAGGCCCTCGTAGGCGCCGTAGTCCCACTCGGCGAGGTCGTCGTCGATCTCGGCACACAGGCCGGCCAGCTCGGCGGTGCGGCGGGCCCGTTGGCGGGGCGAGGAGAGGACCAGCGCGAATCGGTAGCTCTGCAGGGGAGTGGCCAGGGACCGAGCGGCCTCCTCGCCGGCCGGGGTCAGCTCGATGTCCGTGACCCCGGTGTGCTGGCCCGACCGCGACCACTCCGTCTCGCCGTGCCGAACCAGCACGAGCCGGCCCTCTGGCGCCTTCACCGCTGTCGTCTGCTGAGTCTCCACACCGGCCACCCTAGGGTCTGCCAGAGTGTCCCCATGAGGCTGCCGTTCCGCTTGCTGAATGTCTTTGCCAACCCGGGTGACCCGTTCTCAGGCAACCCCCTGTGCGTCTTCGAGGACGCGGTCGACCTCGAAGAGGAGCAGATGCAGGGACTGGCTCGGCAGTTCAACCTCTCGGAGACCACGTTCGTGACACCTCCCGACGGGCCTTACCACCCGCAGGCCGACGTGCGCGTGCGGATCTTCACGCCCCACTACGAGATGGCCTTTGCCGGACACCCCACCCTCGGCACCGCCCACGTGGTCCGCGACCTCCTCGACACCGGTGACCGGGTGCGCCTGTCGATGCCGGCAGGGGTGATCCCGGTGCGAGCGCACGGCGACGTCTGGACCCTCACCGCCAACGAGGGCGAGGTCGAGCGCGACTTCGAGCCGGCCGACATCGCCACGACGGTGGGCCTGGACGCCAACGACCTCGTGGGCCCGGTGCAGCAGGTCAGCACGGGCAGCGGCCAGATCATCGCCCAGGCCTCGTCGCTCGAGGCTGTGCGCCGCGCCGTGGGCCACCCGGACCTCATGCGGAAGTATGCCGGGATGGGCACCCGTGGCGGCGAGACCTTGGTCTACCTGTGGGCGCCGACCGGGCCGGACACCGTCGAGGCCCGCGCCCTGTTCACCCAGGGGGCGGCCGTCGTGGAGGACCCTGCGACCGGGTCGGCGTGCTCCAACCTCGGCGCGTGGCTCGTCGCGCAGGGTCGCACCGGCCTGACCTGGCGGATCAGCCAGGGTGCGCAGGTCGGGCGTCCCTCGACGCTGGAGCTCGCCGTCTCCGAGGAGGGTGTGGTCCAGGTGGGGGGTCTCGTCGTGGAGGTCGGCGCCGGGGCGGTGCACCTCTGACATGCCCACCTTCGTGGTGCTGCTGCGTGCCGTCAACGTGGGGAAGCGCAAGCTGCGCATGGAACATGCCCGGAAGGTGCTGGAGGACAGCGCGTTTCTCGACGTGGCCTCGCACATCCAGACCGGCAACCTGCTCGTGACCACCCCGATGCGCAGCCCTGCACGGGTCGAGGTGGCAGTGGGGGAGTGCCTCTCGACGGCAGCCGGGTTCGACATCGTCGCGATGGCCCGCCGGCCCGGAGAGCTGACGGACCTCGTTGCGGCCGTGGACGGCATACCTCCGGCCTTTGACACAGAGGTGGCGCGCTACGTGGCGTTCTGCCGGGAGGAGGTGACGCCCGACGCAGCCACCCGGCTGGCGTCCTGGGACACGGCGGGCGAGCGCGTCCACGTCCTGGGCCGCGACGTCGTGATAGAGCTGGGCAAGGCATTCCACGAGGCGAGGCTCGGCAACGCCGAGGTGGAGAAGATCACCGGCAGTCCCGCCACCACGCGGAACCTGACCGTCGTGCGCACCCTGGCGCAGAAATGGGGCACCTGAGATGACCGACATGGCCGAGGAGACGGGCGGGACGGGCCCAGGCCACCGCGCCGTGACGCTGACGCGGGTGAGCAAGGGCGTCTTCGACGTCACCAACGAGCGCGGCGGGACCATGCGCATCGGCGGCGGTGGCGAGGACTTCAGCCCGGTCGAGCTGCTGCTCGCGGCGATCGCCGGGTGCACCGCCATCGACGTCGACTTCATCACCACCAAGCGTGTGCAGCCCGAGACGTTCACGGTCGAGGCGTCGGGCGAGAAGCTGAGGGACGACACCGGCAACCACATGGGCGACCTCAGGCTCGAGTTCACCGTCACCTTCCCCGAGGGGGAGGACGGCGACCAGGCGCGCAAGCGGCTGCCCGGCGCCCTCACCCGCTCGCACGACCGCCTGTGCACGGTGAGCCGCACGGTGGAGCGGGGAACCCCGATCACCACCCGCGAGGCGGGGGCCGGCTCCTAGCCCACGCGGTCGCGCGCGGCGACGAAGGCCGCCACACACGCGCGCACGTCGTCCTCGGAGTGCGCCGCCGACAGCTGCACCCGGATGCGCGCTTTGCCCTGTGGGACGACGGGGTAGGAGAACGCGATCACGTAGACACCCTCGGTGAGCATCTCGTCGGCGATCTGTGCGGCCAGCCGCGCGCCGTCCTCGCCCGGGAACATCACCGGGGTGATCGGGTGGCTGCCCTCGAGGAGGTCGAAGCCCTCAGCGGCCATCAGCTCGCGGAACAGGGCCGTGTTGCGCTTCAGGGCCGCCCGTCCGTCGGCGGACTCCCGGGCGATCTCGATGGCCTTGAGCGAGCCCGCCGCCACCACCGGGGCGACCGCGTTGGAGAAGAGGTAGGGACGGGAGCGCTGACGGAGCAGGTCGACGATCTCCTGGTGGGCGCTGACGTAACCGCCGGACGCGCCGCCGAGGGCCTTGCCGAGCGTGCCTGTGAGGATGTCGACCCGGTCCATCACGCCGAAGTGCTCGGGGGTGCCGCGGCCGCCCTCGCCGATGAACCCCACGGCATGGGAGTCGTCGACCAGGACCAGGGCGCCGTGCTTGTCGGCGAGGTCGCAGATCTGGTCGAGGGGCGCGAGGTAGCCGTCCATGGAGAACACGCCGTCGGTCACGATGACCTTGCGGCGGGCATCCTTCGCGGCGACGAGCTGGGCCTCGAGGTCGGCCATGTCCGCGTTGCGGTAGCGGTAGCGCGCTGCCTTGGACAGCCGGATGCCGTCGATCAGCGAGGCGTGGTTGAGCTCGTCCGAGATGATCGCGTCCTCGGCGCCGAACAGCACCTCGAAGACGCCGCCGTTGGCGTCGAAGCACGAGGAGTAGAGGATCGTGTCCTCGTGGTGCAGGAAGTCCGAGATCGCGTGCTCGAGCTGCTTGTGCAGCGTCTGGGTGCCGCAGATGAAGCGGACGCTGGCCATGCCGAAGCCCCAGTCCTGCAGCGCCTGCGTGGCGGCGGCGATGACGTCGGGGTGGTCGGCGAGGCCGAGGTAGTTGTTGGCGCAGAAGTTGATCGCCTCGGCCTTGGCCGTCGTGATGTGCGCCTGCTGCGGCGAGGTGAGCTCGCGCTCGTTCTTGGTCAGACCCGCGGCCTCGATCTCGGCGAGGGTGGCCCGGATCTCCTGCTTGACGTTGCCGTACATGCGATTCCCTTCAGCTCCAGTCCATGACGACTTTGCCGCACTGCCCGGAGCGCGCCGCGTCGAACGCCTCCTGCCACTTCTCGGCAGGGAAGCGGTGGGTGATGACGGACGCGACGCGCTCGCGCAGGACCGAGGAGGTCTGGAGCATCGAGCTCATGGCGTACCAGGTGTCGTACATCTCACGGCCGTAGATGCCCTTGATGGTGATCATGTGGGTGATCACCCGCCCCCAGTCGATGGGGAACCGGTCCTGGGGCAGGCCGAGCATGGCCACGCGGCCGCCGTGGTTCATGTTGGCCAGCATGTCCTCGACTGCTGAGGGGACGCCCGACATCTCCAGGCCGATGTCGAAGCCCTCCTTCATGCCGAGCTCGGCCATCGCCTCGCGCAGGTTGCTGCGGGCGGCGTTGACGACGAGGTCGGCCCCGGCGTTCCGGGCCAGCTCGAGGCGGTAGTCGCTGATGTCGGTGACGACGACGTGGCGGGCGCCGACGTGGCGGGCGATCGCCGCCGCCATCACGCCGATCGGGCCGGCGCCGGTGATGACCACGTCCTCGCCGGCCATCGGGAACGACAGGGCGGTGTGCGTGGCGTTGCCGAAGGGGTCGAACACCGCGCCGAGGTCGGGGTCGAGGTCCTCGGGCTGCACCCAGACGTTGCTCGCGGGGATGACCACGTAGTCGGCGAAGGCGCCGTCGCGGTTGACCCCGACGCCCTTGGTGTGGATGCAGACGTGGCGGCGCCCGGCGCGGCAGTTGCGACACATGCCGCACACGATGTGGCCCTCACCGGAGGCGCGCTGGCCGACCTGGACGCTGGTCACGTCCTCGCCGACCTCGGTGACCTGACCGTAGAACTCGTGGCCGATGGTCATCGGCGGCTTGACCGTCGAGGCCGCCCAGTCGTCCCACTGCTCGAGGTGGAGGTCGGTCCCGCAGAGCCCGGCGCGCAGGACGCGGATCTTCACATCGGCCGGCCCGACCTCGGGCTCCGGCACGTCCAGCATCTCCAGTCCGGGCCCGGCTGTGGTCTTCACGAGTGCGCGCACGCGCCCAACATAGTGGGCACGGCATACAGTCCTGCCATGGCCAGGTACTTCGATGTGCACCCCGTCGACCCCCAGCCGCGGTCCATCCACCAGGCCGTGCAGATCATCCGCGACGGCGGGCTGATCGCCTACCCGACCGACTCCTGCTTCGCCCTGGGGTGTGCGCTGGGGAACCAGGAGGGCAAGGACCGCATCCTGCGGATCCGGCAGCTCGACGAGCGGCACCACTTCACGCTCGTCTGCCGGGACTTCGCGCAGATGGCGCACCTCGTGCACCTCGACAACCGGGTCTTCCGCGCCGTGAAGGCGGCCACGCCCGGTCAGTACACCTTCATTCTCCCCGCGACCAAGGACGTGCCCCGACGGCTGATGCACCCCAAGAAGAAGACTGTCGGCGTGCGCATCCCCGACCACCCCGTGGTCCATGCGCTGCTGGCCGAGCTGGGGGAGCCGCTCCTCTCGAGCACCCTGCTGATGCCCGGCGACGAGGAGCCGATGACCCAGGGCTGGGAGATCAAGGAGAGGCTCGACCACCAGATCGACGCCGTCATCGACTCGGGCGAGTGCGGCCTCGAGCCCACGACCGTCGTCGACTTCTCCGAGGGCTACCCCGAGGTGGTCCGGCGCGGCGCGGGCGACCCGACGCCCTTCGAGTAGGTCATGGGCTCTCGCGGCGGACCACCCCGCCCACGGCCTCGATGAGGGAGACGGCGTCGTGGGGTGCGAACCCCTTCGCGTCGTTGTCGAAGTACACGTAGACGTCGTGCCCCTCGTCGCGCCACGCCCGGCACTGCCCGGCCCACCGGTCGAGGGACGCGTCGCTGTAGCCGCTGGTGTAGAGCTCGGTGTCGCCGTGCAGCCGGACGTAGCGGAAGTCGCTGGTGCCGTCGCCCATCGAGGGCCATCGGCCGGCGCTGTCGGCGACCACCATGCAGATGTCGTGCTCGGCGAGCAGCGCGTGTGCCTCGGGCGTGTCGAAGCTGGCGTGCCGGGGCTCGAGGGCGTGGCGGATCGGCTGGTCGCCCTCCGCGGTGATGAGCACCCGGTCGGGGAGGAGGCCGAAGAAGGCGGCCATCCGGTCGGGGTCGAAGGCCAGCCGTTCCGGCAGCTGCCACAGCACCGGCCCCAGCTTGGGCCCGAGCGCGAGCACGCCGGAGGCGAAGAAGTTGGCCAGGGGCGTCTCGACGCCACCCAGCCTCTTCATGTGGGTGATGAAGCGGCCACCCTTCACCGCGAAGACGAAGTCGTCCGGCGTCTGCGCCCGCCACGCGGCATACGAGCTCGGGCGCTGCAGCGAGTAGAACGAGCCGTTGATCTCAACCGTCGTCATCCGCTCGGCGGCGTAGGACAGCTCGTCGGCCTGGCGCAGCCCCTTGGGGTAGAAGTCGCCACGCCAGCCGGCGTAGCGCCACCCGGAGATGCCGATGCGAACCCTGGCCATGGCGCGAGCCTAAGGGCCGGCCTTGGCCCCCGCAGAACGGCGCAGTGCTGTTCAATCAGGCCATGGGTCAGACGGACCAGCGACTCGCCACAGCGCAGGACGCCGCACGGGCCACCCTCGCGGGCATGGCCGAGATCGAGCAGGACGCGTTCATGCTGCGCCTCGAGCGCTGGTGGGACGATCTGGTGGCCGGACTCGAGGTGCTGTACCCGTCCGTCGACACGATCGCGCTGTCGGTGCGCCTGGTGGAGCGGGCCGCTCGGTCGTACGCCGAACGGGACCCGGAGCTGCGGCGGCTCGACCAGCGCCGGGTGCTCCAGCCCGACTGGCTGCAGCAGCCCGCCATGTTCGGCTACGCCTGCTACACCGAGAGGTTCGCCGGCAGCCTGAGCGGGGTCGCCGACCGGTTGGACTACCTCGAGGACCTCGGCGTCACCTACCTGCACCTCATGCCGCTGCTGCAGCCCCGCGAGGGCGACAACGACGGGGGGTATGCCGTGCAGGACTACCGCACGGTGCGCGCCGACCTCGGGAGTGTCGACCACCTGCGCGAGCTGACCCGGGTGCTGCGGGGACGGGGCATCTCGCTCGTGCTCGACCTGGTGCTCAACCACGTCGCCCGCGAGCACGAGTGGGCGCAGAAGGCGAGGGCTGGAGACCAGCGCTATCGCGACTACTTCTACGTGTTCCCGGACCGCGAGCAGCCGGATGCCTTCGAGCGGACTCTCCCCGAGGTGTTCCCGGACTTCGCGCCGGGCAGCTTCACGTGGGACGACGAGCTCGACGCCTACGTCTGGACCACCTTCAACACGTGGCAGTGGGACGTCAACTGGTCGAACCCCGAGGTGCTCGTCGAGTACGCCGACATCGTGCTGTTCCTCGCCAACCTCGGCGTGGAGGTCCTGCGCCTCGACGCCATCGCCTTCACGTGGAAGCGGCTCGGGACGAACTGCCAGAACCAGCCTGAGGTCCACGCGTTGACGCAAGCGTTGCGCGCAGTGGCCCGGATGGCCTGTCCCGCAACGGTATTCAAGGCTGAGGCCATCGTGGGTCCGCGCGATCTCGTGCAGTACCTCGGGCTGGGGGAGCATGCCGGCAGGGTCAGCGACCTCGCCTACCACAACAGCCTCATGGTCCAGGTGTGGTCGATGCTCGCGGCCCGCAACGTGGTGCTGGCCCGGCAGGCCCTGGCCGCGCTCCCGCCGACGCCGCCCAGCGGCACCTGGATCTGCTACACGCGCTGCCACGACGACATCGGCTGGGCCATCGACGACGACGACGCCCGCGCGGTGGGCCTGGACGGCTTCGCACACCGTCGCTTCCTGTCGGACTGGTATGCCGGGGAGTTCCCCGGGTCGTGGGCACGGGGCCTGGTGTTCCAGCACAACCCGGCGACGGGGGACAAGCGCATCAGCGGGACGGGGGCGTCCCTGTCTGGCTTGGCCGACGCGGTGACCGCCGGCGCCGAGAACAGCGGCCTCGCCCGGCTCTTCCTCGCCCATGCGATCGTCGCGGGCTGGGGCGGGATACCGGTCCTGTGGAGCGGCGACGAGCTCGGGATGCCCAACGACCCGGACTGGGCTCGCGAGCCGGGGCACGGCGACGACAACCGGTGGGCCCACCGTCCACGGCTCGACTGGGCCAGGGCGGCTCGACGGCACGACCTGTCGACGGTCGCCGGCAAGGTCTTCGAGGGCCTCGCCCACCTGGCGCGGGTGCGGTCCGGGCTCCCACAGCTGCACGCGGCTGCCGACACGCGTGTGGTCATGGACACCGATGACGGCGTCCTGGCCACCGTCCGCCTGCACGCCAGTGGCCCCATGGTCTGCGTCTACAACGTGACGGACACCTGGCGACCTTTTGCGTTCGAGCGATTCGCCGAGGCCGGCATCGTCGAGCCGCACAACGCGCTGGGGGGACATGCCGTCTACGGGGGCGCGGACGGACAGGTGCTGCTCAGCCCGTATGCCGCGTGGTGGGTGGTCGAGGCGTCGTCACCGAGTGCTGGTGGGGGAGAGGCGAGGCGGTAGCAGTGCCGGGGGAGGCCGCGCCCCGGACACCGGAGGCGTTCTTCGCCGGTCACGAGGACGGGCTGGCCGTGTACCGTGCGGTGGCTGAAGCCGTTGCTGCGCTGGGGGAGTGCGACGTGAGGGTCTCCAGGAGCCAGATCGCCTTCCGGCGCAGGCGGGGGTTCGCGTACGTGTGGCGCCCGGGCCAGTACGTCGCTTCCGATGTGCCCGCCGTGCTGTCGGTCGCGCTCGACCACCCGGTCGAGTCCGACCGGTTCAAGCAGGTGGCCCACCCCGCCGCCGCAGTCTGGATGCACCATCTCGAGGTGCGCCGCCCGGCCGAGGTCGACGCCGAGGTCAGCGGTTGGCTGCGCGAGGCGTGGGGATCTGCGGGCTGATCGGCTCCCGTGCATCGGGACCTAGGCCCTAGTCCGGGGTTAGGGGAAATGGCGTAGGGGGGTCGTCCGTTGAGGTCAATATGACCCCCTGCGCGTGAAATCGGTTACTACACAACGTGGTTCGTTGTTCCCGGCGCAAGACTCGTCATGGAGCTCACGCGAGCTCCGGCATGTGCGAGCGGTCTTCGGAGGGCCGTCCAGCTGTGTGCCCCATGACGTCGAGAGGTCAGGCGCGTGAGAAGAGGTGCGCAGCCCGAACGCCTCAGGTCGGCGCACAGGCCAGTCCCAGCCATTCCTGCCGCCGGCGGGGGAACGGTTGCCGACGGCACGGGCGGGGACAGGGTGTCGGTCTTCCTCGACCCGTCAGGTCGTCGGTGGCGGCGGTTCCGGTTGGGGGTCCTCCTCCTCGCGGTCCTCGTCGCCCTGCTCCTTGCCGTAGTCCTGCCCCGGCTCTATGCGAGCCCGGCCCTGGCGGCACAGGGCCAGCGGCTCGGACCGGTGGTGACCAGCGCCGACACCGGGCTGCACACCCCGCTGGTGGGGGAGGGGCCTCTCGTGCGGGTTCTCAGCGTCCGGCATGGAAGCGGTGTCGCCTCCGGTCACGACCCGTTCACCGGGCGCTCCGTGGTGACGTTCACGCCCGCGGAGGCGCAGGTGATCGGCTCCAGCCGCTACGCCATCCAGCGGTTCGGGTACTCCGCTGCTGCGAAGCGGACCATCTCGCTGACGTTCGACGACGGGCCAGACCCGGTGTGGACTCCTGAGCTTCTCGACCTGCTGTCCGAGAACAAGGTGCCCGCAACGTTCTTCACCACGGCGACCATGATCGCCAAGTACCCGGACCTGTTCCAGCGTGAGGTCCGCGAGGGCCACGCCGTCGCCAACCACTCGCTGACCCACGTCGACGTGAGCACCACCAGCAGCGCACGGGCTCGCGTCGAGATGGTGGTCGCAGACCGGGTCATCCGCGCAGTGACCGGCCGGGAAGTCGCGTACTTCCGCCTGCCCTACGAGGGCAACGACGTGGAGTCGACGCAGAGCACCATCGACGGCATCCTGCGGGCCCAGCGTCTGGGCTACCTCGTCACGTCGCACGACTTCGACACCGACGACTGGGCGTATGCGGCGAACCAGCGCCTCGGCGCCATCCCGCTGCCGCCGCTGGACGGCCGGAACGTCACCCTGCTCCTGCACGACGGGGGTGGCAGCGGGCGCGGGATGACCGTCGACTACGTCCGTCGGCTCATTCCCTACGCCAAGGCGCACGGCTACACGTTCCAGACCATGCCGCAGGTCCAGCCGGACCTCGCGTCTCGGGTGGCCGTGGTGCAACCCGATGTCTGGGACCACGTGGGCCTGCGGGCGGTGCAGATGGTCTTCGTGTGGCCCGACCTCCTGGTCCGTTCGCTGTTCCTCTTCGCGGTCCTCTGCGTGGTGGTCATCAACACCATCAACGTCGTTCTCGCCGTGCGACGTCATCGCCGCCGCGCCCGGGTGCGGTGGCCGGCCGCGGGGGAGACGGGCCTCGCGGTGTCCGTGCTCCTGGCTGCCTACAACGAGGAGCGCGTGATCGCCCGCACGCTTCGCACGGTCCTGGCCTCCGACTTCCCGATCCGCGAGGTGGTCGTGGTCGACGACGGCTCCACCGACCGCACCGCTGCCATCGTGCGCCACCTGCGCGAGCGGGACAGCCGCATCGTCCTGGTGACGCAGCCCAACCGGGGCAAGGCGCGGGCCCTGAACAACGGCCTGCGGCACGTCACGGGGCAGTACGTCGTCACGCTCGACGCCGACACCGTGCTGACGCCGACCACGGTGACCTGCCTGGTGCGGCACTTCGCGCTCGACCGCACCGGCCGTCTCGGTGCCGTGGCGGGGGTGGTGGCGGTCGGGAACCGCGAGCGAAACCTGATGACCCGGTGGCAGGCCCTCGAGTACCTCACCCAGATCGGCATCGACCGCGCCGCCCAGGACGAGATGGGTGCGATCACTATCGTCCCCGGGGCCTGCGCGGCCTGGCGGACGGCGGCGATCCTCAGTGTCGGTGGCTACACGAACGCCACCCTGGCTGAGGACTGCGACCTGTCACTGTCGCTGCATGCGGCGGGATGGCGGCTCACGCAGGACGACGAGGCGATGGCCTACACCGAGGCCCCCGACAACGTCGACGCGCTCCTTGCCCAGCGCACCCGCTGGGTGTTCGGCACGCTCCAGTCCATCTGGAAGCACCGGGACATGGTGTTCCGCAGACGCTATGGGCCGCTCGGCTGGTTCGTGTTGCCCACGTACGTCCTGTCCATCGCGGTGCCGTTGGTGTTCCTGCCCTTCACCACGCTCATGGCGGTCTATGCCGTGCAGCAGCAGGGCATGGGGGTCGTGGTCCTGTACTTCCTGCTGTTCATGCTGGCCCACCTCGCCGTCGCGGCGGTCGCCGTGGTGCTGATGCATGAGCGGGCCGACCACCTGCTGCTCGTGCCGGTGTACCGCGTCGTGTTCGAGCCGCTGCGGGCCTACCTGCTGTACACGTCGGTTCTCATGGCACTACGTGGTGTCCGAGCTGGCTGGCACAAGCTCGCCCGGACGGGAGCCGTCGACACCAGTGTCATCTGCGCCATCGAGGCGCCGGAGCGAGCGCTGGTCGCCGAGCCCAAGAGAGCGTCCTGACCGCAGGCCAGCGGTGGGCCAGGGGTCGGCTGCTCACGACGAGGGGAGTGCGCCGCCCCATGGGACTTTCCCGTTAGTTGACATAATGTCGATTATCGGCGTTATTCCCC
>Ga0247820_10001216_pt1 | contig 14500 bp, 15 predicted proteins | sample 13C_Glucose_Day1_2_FD_192480 | JGI IMG/M metagenome (GOLD analysis project Ga0247820, IMG submission 192480) | Soil microbial communities from agricultural site in Penn Yan, New York, United States - 13C_Glucose_Day14 | ecosystem: Environmental > Terrestrial > Soil > Agricultural land | place...
AACGATGGGGAAGGGTGGGGCGGGCGAGCCTGACGCTGGGTGAACAGCATGGTGCAGTACCTCGTTATTGTTCTTATTGGCGAAAACGCATCAAGGCGTTTTTCGAGAGCTACATTTCAAAGCACGATGTGATGGCCTGTCGAAACCATCCGTGGGCCGACTCTAACGGTCGAACCTTTCGCTAACCTTTCAGCGGGCTTTCACGGTTTTCGGGCTTCACAGTGGCGGATGCGGCTGTAAACTCCGCGCCAAAGAATGGCGTCGAACATCCCTGAATGAGGTAAATATCCATGCGTGTTCTGCTCGTCGAGGACCATCTGCAACTGGCTGAAAGTGTCGCCCAGGCGCTCAAGAGCACTGGCCTGACCGTGGACGTGCTGCATGACGGCGTGGCGGCCGACCTGGCCTTGAGCAGCGAGGAATACGCCATGGCGATTCTCGACGTCGGCCTGCCGCGCATGGACGGTTTTGAAGTGCTGGCGCGCCTGCGGGCCCGGGGCAAGAACCTGCCGGTGCTGATGTTGACGGCCCGCAGCGACGTCAAGGACCGGGTTCATGGCCTGAACCTCGGCGCCGACGACTACCTGGCCAAACCTTTCGAGCTGACCGAACTTGAAGCCCGGGTCAAAGCCTTGCTGCGCCGCAGTGTGCTCGGTGGTGAACGTCAGCAGACCTGCGGGGTGCTGGCTTACGACCTGGACACCCGGCGCTTCACCCTCGGCGATGAACTGCTGACGCTGACCTCCCGCGAGCAGGCGGTGCTCGAAGCCCTGATCGCCCGTCCCGGCCGGGTGATGAGCAAAGAGCAATTGGCCGCCCAGGTGTTCGGCCTGGACGAAGAAGCGAGCCCCGACGCCATCGAGATCTACGTTCACCGCCTGCGCAAGAAACTCGACGGGCAACCGGTCGCCATCGTCACCTTCCGCGGTCTCGGCTATTTGCTGGAAAGCCGCGATGCATAAGCCCAGCAGCCTGCGCTGGCGGTTGCTGTGGAACCTCGCGCTGTTGCTGGTGGTGTTGATGCTGGCCAGTGGCTTGAGTGCCTACTGGAACGGTCGCGAAGCCGCCGACACCGCCTATGACCGGACGTTGCTGGCCTCGGCCCGGACCATCGCCGCCGGGGTGTCCCAGCGCGATGGCAGCCTCAGTGCCGATGTGCCCTACGTGGCCCTCGATACCTTTGCCTACGACAGCGCGGGACGGATTTTCTACCTGGTCAACGACATCAACCAGAAGCTGATTTCCGGCTACGAAAACCTGCCGCCACCGCCGCCGGGTACACCGCGCACGGACGACTACCCGGCGCTGGCACGCTTCTACAACGCTAAATACCAGGGGCAGAACGTACGGGTGGTCAGCCTGCTCAAGCCCGTGAGCGAGCCGAACATGAACGGCATGGCGGAAATCCGCGTCGCGGAAACCGACGAGGCGCGGGTCAGCATGGCGCGCAGCCTGGCAGCGGACACCTTGCTGCGTCTGGGCATGCTGGCGATCGGTGCGTTGTTGATGGTGTGGTTCGCGGTCAGCGCGGCCCTGCGCCCGCTGGAGCGCTTGCGCACGGCGGTGGAAGAGCGTCAGCCCGATGATTTGCGGCCGTTGCCGCTGGTGGAAGTGCAACACGAGTTGTGGCCGCTGGTGCGTGCGCTCAATCACTTCACTGAACGCCTGCGCGGGCAGTTCGAGCGGCAGGCGCAGTTCATTGCCGATGCGGCCCATGAACTGCGTACGCCACTGGCGGCGCTCAAGGCTCGCCTCGAACTGGGCCTGCGCTCGACCGAGCCGCAGGCCTGGCGCAGCACCCTGGAAACGGCCGCCCAAGGCACGGATCGCTTGACCCATCTGGCGAACCAGCTGCTGTCCCTGGCACGGGTGGAGAATGGCGCGCGGGCGATCGCCGAGGGCGGCGCACAGCTGCTGGACCTCAGCCAGTTGGCGCGCGAACTTGGCATGGCGATGGCGCCGTTGGCGCACAAGCGTGGCGTGGCACTGGCGCTGGAAGCGGATGAGCCGGTGTGGCTGCGCGGCGAACCGACGCTGTTGAATGAATTGCTCAGCAATCTGGTGGATAACGCCCTGGCCCACACGCCTCCGGGCGGCAATGTGATTTTGCGGGTGACCGCGCCGGCCGTGCTGGAGGTCGAGGACGATGGCCCCGGGATCCCGCTTGAAGAGCGCGATCGGGTGTTCGAGCGTTTCTATCGACGCAATCAGCAGGTGGCCGGGTCCGGGTTGGGCCTGGCGATTGTCGGCGAAATCTGCCGCGCGCACCTGGCGCAGATCAGCCTGCATGATGGCGAGCAGGCGGGGTTGAAGGTGCGGGTGAGTTTTATTGCGGGGGAGTGATGGTGTCTGTCCCGGCCTCTTCGTCGGAACGCCGCCCGGAGCAAGCCCGCTCCCACAATTGATCGAGTTCCTCCTGGAGAAATGCGATCGAATGTGGGAGCGGGCTTGCTCCGGGCGGCGTTCCGACGAAGGGCGCGACGCGGTCTCGATCAGTAGAACATCGAACGCGATTCTTCCAGCGCCCTGCATTGCACCTCGTTCTCCAGATCAATGCCCAGCTTCTTGAGCGCCGGCACGCTGGACGCGTCGATTCCGCCAAGCGGGTGGTCCGTGCCCCTGTAGCAAAACAGGCAAGCCACCTGCACCAGGTCGACATAATCGACCCGCACCGACTGGCGCTCGAAGTCCAGGTACTTCCCGGGCAACTGCATCAGCATCTCCGGAAACTCCCAGACCCTGAGCAGTTTGTCGCCGATCAATGGATGGATCTGGTCGATCACATGGTTCAGGCTGATCGAGTCGGACAACAGTTCATTGTGTTCTTCGGCGTAGGTCAGGATCGGCAGCACGCCGATCTGATGCACCAGCCCGCCGAGGGCGGCCTGGTCGGGTTTGAGTTGGGTGTAACGGCGGCACAGCGCGTAACTGATCCCGGCGATTTCCAGGCTTTTGCGCCAGACGTCGCGCATTTTCTGTTCCACGACCTCGGAGCGGGCGTGGAAAATCTGCTCCATCACCAGGCCGATCGCCAGGTTGCTGCTGTAATTGACGCCCAGGCGAGTGATCGCCGTGTGCAGGTCAGTGACTTCCCGGGTCGCGCGCAGCAGCGGGCTGTTGACCACTTTGATCAGGCGCGCCGACAACGCGGTATCCCGGGCGATCACTTTGCTGAGGGTGCTGACGCTGATTTCCGGGTCTTCGGCGGCCTTGCGAATCTGCAAGGCCACTTCCGGTAACGTTGGCAGAACCAGGTCATCGTTATCGATGGCCGCAACCAAATCCTGTTGGACCTTATCCGCCAGCTTGTTCATTTCGTATCTCTGGGTGTTGCGACAAGTGCTGCATTCAGCGCTGGATTTCGCGATCGCGATCCAGTTGATAAGGCAGGTCGAGCAGGTGCAGGGCGGGCCCTTCGAGCGCGCCCAGATGAATATCGCCACCTTCTGCTGCTTCGGCCTGCAGCACGGCCAGGAGTTCAATGTTTTGTCCGGCGCGGGCGGCCAGCACCACCTCGCCGATGGCGCTGCCATGGGTCGGCGAAAACAGTGGCGTGCCGGGTTCCGGCAATTCGTCGGCGTCCAGGCTCAGGCGATACAAGCGGCGCTTGAGTTTGCCCAGGTACTGCATCCGCGCAACGATTTCCTGGCCGGTGTAGCAACCTTTTTTGAAACTCACGCCACCGACTGCCTGCAGGTTGAGCATCTGCGGGATGAACAGTTCACGCGTGCCCGGCATGACCTGACCGATGCCTGCGCGGATCTGGCCCAGCAGCCATTGATTCAGATCGCCTTCGGCCAGCAGCGCCGAGAGCTTGCCCTTGAGGGCGTCCGCTTGATCGGCGGGGACCCAGAGTTCGACGCGATCAGGGGAAACGCGGATGGCAACCAGCCCGCCATTGCGCACGACGCTGTCGGTTTCTGCCGGCAACTCAAGACCCAGGCTGAGCAGCGCGGCATCGCCATGCTCGATGCCGAAGCGCACCCAGGCGGCGCTTTCATCGGTCAGTTTCGATTTGGAGAACACTGCGTACTTTTTCAGGTCCGCCAGTTGCGGTTCCAGCAGTTCGGTGGCCATTGCCATCAGCACGCCGTCACCTTCGAGCAGGATGCGGAAACTGGACTGCATCCGGCCTTTCTGCGTGCAGCGCGCGCCAAGGCTGGCCCGGGTGTCGCCCAGGTAGTCAAGGTTGCAGGTCAACTGACCTTGCAGGAATTTACCGGCATCCGCGCCGCGGACCGCGAGAACGCCTTCGTGAGACAGGGTGCAGAAAAAAGCAGAATCGGCCATGGGTCATCGCAGGATAAAGAGTCTGGGGGACATCATAAGGGGGCGCCCATGAAATGGGTAGTTTACAAAAGACCCTGTGGCCCGACCAAAGCCGAGTGTTCGACGGAGCAGGGGGCTGTATACTTGCCGCCTATTTGAGGAGCGCTCCATGGTCGAAGATGTTGAACTGAATCGCCTCTACTGGCACAGCCGTCGCGGCATGCTTGAACTTGACGTGTTGCTGGTGCCGTTTGTGAAAGAGGTTTATCCGCACCTCAACGAAGTCGACCGCGCCTGCTACGTAAGACTGCTCGAATGCGAAGATCAGGACATGTTCGGCTGGTTCATGGAGCGCGCCGAATCGGAAGATCCGGAGCTGCAGCGCATGGTGCGCATGATCCTGGATCGTGTCCAGCCCAAGTAATTCGTTCGAATGCCGCTGGCAGGCCTCACGGCATCTGCTGGCGGTGTATCTGTTGGCCCAGCTGTTCGCGCTGGGTGCGTTTTTTCTTCTGTCTATACCGCTCTGGGCCAGTCTGCTCGGCGCTTCGCTGTGCGTGGCTCATGGCGCGTGGGCGTTGCCGCGGCAGATTCTGCTGACGCATCCCCGGGCGTTTCGCGGCTTGCGTCGCGATGGGGATGGCTGGCAACTGTGGAGTCAGGCAGCGGGCTGGCAACCGGTGCAACTGCGGCCGGACAGCCTGGCGCTGCCCTTGATCGTGGTGCTGCGTTTTCGCCTGCGGGGTGAGCGGTATGAACGATCGATCTGTGTGCCCCGGGACTCGCAGGCGGCGGATCTGCACCGACGCCTGCGGGTCCGGCTCAAGTTCAGTCGACGTAGGTGGGCGGCACCAGAATAGTGTCCAGGGCGTCCGGCAGCATGTTCGGGTAGTCGAGGGTGTAATGCAGGCCGCGACTTTCCTTGCGCTCCATGGCTGACTGGATCATCAGCTCGGCCACCTGGGCCAGGTTGCGCAACTCGATCAGGTCGCGACTGACCTTGTAGTTGCTGTAGAACTCGTCGATTTCGTCCAGCAGCAGTCGCACGCGGTGTTGGGCCCGTTGCAGGCGCTTGTTGGTGCGCACGATACCCACGTAGTCCCACATGAACCGCCGCAGTTCATCCCAGTTGTGCGCAATGATCACATCTTCGTCGGAATCGGTGACCTGGCTCGCATCCCAGACGGGCAGGGCGACAGGAATCGACACCAGGGGCAATTGCTCAAGAATGTCCGCCGCCGCCGAGCGCGCATAAACGAAGCATTCCAGCAGGGAGTTGCTGGCCATGCGGTTGGCACCGTGCAGGCCGGTGAAACTGGTCTCGCCGATGGCGTACAGGCCCGGCACGTCTGTGCGGCCCTGTTGATCGACCATCACGCCGCCGCAGGTGTAGTGCGCCGCCGGCACCACCGGAATCGGTTGCTTGGTGATGTCGATGGAAAACTCGAGGCAGCGCTCGTACACCGTCGGGAAATGAGCCTTGATGAAGGCTTCGGGCTTATGGCTGATGTCCAGATAAACGCAATCGACACCCAGGCGCTTCATTTCATGGTCGATGGCCCGGGCGACGATGTCCCGGGGGGCCAGTTCGGCGCGAGGGTCGAAGCGCTGCATGAAGCGTTCGCCGTTGGGCAGCTTCAAATGCGCACCCTCGCCGCGCAGGGCTTCGGTGACCAGGAAACTCTTGGCTTGCGGATGATAGAGGCAGGTGGGGTGGAACTGGTTGAATTCCAGGTTCGCCACCCGGCAGCCGGAACGCCAGGCCATGGCGATGCCATCACCACAGGCGCCGTCTGGGTTGCTGGTATAGAGGTAGACCTTGGCGGCGCCGCCGGACGCGAGGATCACAAAGCGCGCGCCGTAGGTGTCGACTTCTCCGGTGCCCCGATTGAGCACGTAGGCGCCGAGGCAACGGTCGCCTTCAAGGCCCAGGCGTTTTTCAGTGATCAGGTCGATCGCGACCCGCTGTTCCAGCAGTTCGATGTTCGGTCGCTGCCTGGCCTTGTCGAGCAAGGTCCTGAAAATCGCGGCGCCGGTGGCATCGGCGGCATGGATGATGCGCCTGTGACTGTGACCCCCTTCACGGGTCAGGTGGAACTCGAAGCCACCGTCCTCGGTACCTGACTGTTCGTCGCGAGTGAACGGCACGCCCTGGTCGATCAACCATTGAATCGCCTCTTTACTGTGCTCGACGGTAAAGCGCACGGCGTCTTCGTGACACAGGCCGCCGCCGGCATTGAGCGTGTCATCGACGTGGGATTCAACGGTGTCGGTGTCATCCAGGACGGCTGCGACACCGCCCTGGGCCCAGAACGTCGAGCCATTGGCGAGGTCGCCTTTGCTCAGGACGGCGATGCGCAGATGATCGGGCAAGGTCAGCGCAAGGCTCAAGCCGGCAGCGCCGCTGCCAATTACCAGAACATCATGTTGAAACTGTTGGCTCATTTCAGGATTCCGCTCAAAGCGACCCGGGTCGGGGTTGGCGCATGACACCGGGGTCGGCGAGTCAAGACAGCCACTCAGCCCACTAGTATATAGAGGGGGGGAGCGGCACAATAGCCGAGCCTGTATGGCATTGTGAAACTACTGTGACGTAAAAAAGGGGACGCTTCGTCGGATGATTTTTCCTCCGGTTCGGCGACACCAGCACTGTATCGTGGATTTAACACCTTTTTCCGTTCACGGACGCACAATGTCGGCTTGGTCCGGCTATAAATATTTGAACTTTTGCCAAAGGCCCAAGATCAATAGACGGTTGCCTGAATCAAGGGACAGTGTCGGCTTCAGTGCTGGATCGTGGTTGGATCCTCACCGGCGAAACCGATGACAGATTATTCGCGCAGCCGGGTTAACTCGCGCTGCGCTTTTCGTGCGTGCCAAATCAGAGCCCGCAGGAAACTTGCTTGGAGGGGGAGAACTTTTGCGAAAAGCCCGAGTCTATGTTTGCAAGCCTGGTCGTTTAGTCATGCAAGCCTCCTCCGAGCTTATCGAGGAGTGTTCATGCTAACCCAGGAAGAGGATCAGCAGCTGGTCGAACGCGTTCAGCGCGGCGACAAGCGAGCTTTCGATCTGCTAGTGCTGAAATACCAGCACAAAATTCTCGGGTTGATCGTGCGATTCGTGCACGACACCCATGAAGCCCAGGATGTGGCACAGGAAGCCTTTATCAAGGCGTACCGTGCACTTGGAAATTTTCGCGGAGACAGCGCGTTTTATACGTGGCTTTACCGCATCGCCATTAACACGGCGAAAAACTATCTGGTTTCACGCGGCCGCCGGCCGCCTGATAGCGATGTCAGTTCCGAGGATGCAGAGTTCTACGATGGCGATCATGGCCTCAAGGATCTCGAGTCGCCAGAGCGTGCATTGCTGCGCGATGAGATCGAAGGCACTGTCCATCGAACCATCCAGCAACTGCCAGAAGATTTGCGTACGGCCTTAACTTTACGTGAATTCGATGGTCTGAGTTACGAGGACATTGCGGCCGTCATGCAATGTCCGGTGGGTACCGTGCGCTCCCGGATCTTCCGCGCTCGGGAAGCCATCGATAAAGCCCTGCAGCCGTTGTTGCAGGAAAACTGAAGACAGCGGCGATAGCCAAGAGAGGAACGCCATGAGTCGTGAAGCCCTGCAGGAATCGCTGTCCGCGGTGATGGATAACGAAGCGGACGAACTGGAATTGCGTCGGGTACTGAATGCCTTTGACGATGTTGAAACCCGTGAAACGTGGGCTCGTTATCAAATCGCTCGGGCAGTGATGCACAAGGATCTGCTGCTTCCACGCCTGGACATTGCCGCGGCAGTTTCCGCTGCGTTGGCTGACGAAGCCGTACCGGCAAAAGCTTCCCGTGGCCCATGGCGCAGCCTGGGTCGTCTGGCAGTCGCCGCTTCGGTCACCGTTGCAGTATTGGCAGGTGTTCGTCTGTACAACCAGGACGAGATCGCCGGTGTCGAACTGGCCCAGCAATCCACTCAGCAAGGCCTGGCCGCTCCTCAGGTCAAGGGTCCAGCTGTTTTGGCAGGCTATAGTGAGAGTTCGGATGCCACCGGTCCCATGGCCAATGGCGTATTGCAAGGCCAGCCAGGCTGGCACGATCAGCGTTTACCAGGCTACTTGCGCCAACATGCTCAGCAGGCCGCACTGAAAGGTACTGAAAGCGCGTTGCCGTATGCTCGTGCAGCAAGTCTGGAAAACCGTTAAGGAGGACCATGCGCTCCATACCTCTACTTACGCTTCTGCTCGGTGGCTGGTTCATTGTTCCAGCCCACGCCGATGATGCCCAGAACTGGTTGACCCGTCTGGGCCAGGCTGAGCAACAGCAAAGCTTTCACGGTACATTCGTCTACGAGCGTAACGGTAGTTTTTCTACCCACAACATCTGGCACCGCGTCCAGGATGGCAAGGTCCACGAGCGTTTACTCCAGCTCGATGGCTCGGCCCAGGAAGTCGTGCGCATTGATGGACAGACTCAATGCGTCAGCGGCACCCTGATTGCAGGACTCGGGGACGCCCCGAATTCCACTGCTCGTGTACTCGATCCTCAAAAGCTCAAGAATTGGTATGACCTTGCCGTCATTGGCAAGTCGCGTGTGGCCGGGCGTTCGGCAGAGATCATTTCCCTGACGCCTCGCGACCAACATCGCTATGGATTCGAACTGCATCTGGATAAAGAAACCGGCCTGCCTCTCAAGTCATTGTTGCTCAATGACAAAGGGCAGTTGCTGGAGCGCTTCCAGTTCACGCAGCTCAATACCGCTGACATGCCGGCAGACAAAGACGTGCAGCCGGGCGATGACTGCAAGGCCGTTGCTGTCGTTAGCGACAAGGCCTCCGCCGCCAAGGTTGCCCAGGCCTGGCATTCGGACTGGTTGCCGCCCGGTTTCGAGCTGACCAGCAGCACCACGCGCAAGGATCCCGAAACCAAGGCGCAGGTCAATAGTCTGATGTATGGCGACGGCCTTGCCCGTTTCTCGGTCTTTCTCGAGCCATTGAATGGCGCAACCGTCATCGATACTCGCGTCCAGTTAGGCCCGACCGTGGCTGTATCCCGACGCTTGAGTACCTCTGAAGGCGAAATGATGGTCACCGTGGTCGGTGAAATTCCCGCCGGCACCGCTGAACGCATTGCGCTGTCCATGCGTAGCGATAGCGCTGCCACCAGCAAGCAGTGAACTGACGTCGGCGATTTTCACTTCGTCGGCGCGACGTCGAAATGTTTGCTGAGCATTTTCATTTGCAAATATCCCGAAAATTTTTTATAGGTCAGAGCATCTCGGCTCTGGCCTTGTTTGTTGTTCCCGGAACAAAAATGCCGGCCTGTCGTGACCGGTGTTTTATGCTCCATATCGCTTAACCCTGCTCGTCGTAATGGGAGCTGTATGTCGATACTCAGTTTGAAGTCTTATCTCTCCGTTGTTGCCACCGTCCTGGTGCTTGGCCAGGCGGTTCCTGCGCAAGCGGTCGAACTGCCTGATTTTACGCAGTTGGTCGAGCAGGCCTCGCCGGCGGTCGTGAACATCAGTACCACGCAGAAACTGCCAGACCGAAAAGTGAACGAGCAGATGCCCGACCTTGAGGGCTTGCCGCCGATGCTGCGTGAGTTCTTCGAGCGCGGCATGCCGCCCCAACCGCGTACGCCACGGGGTGATCGTCAGCGTGAAGCCCAGTCCCTGGGGTCGGGGTTCATCATTTCGTCCGACGGCTACATCCTGACCAACAACCATGTGATTGCCGATGCCGACGAAATCCTCGTCCGCCTGGCTGACCGCAGCGAATTGAAAGCCAAGCTGGTCGGCACCGATCCACGCTCCGACGTGGCCCTGCTGAAAATCGAAGGCAAGGACCTGCCGGTGCTCAAGCTCGGCAAATCCCAGGACCTGAAGGCCGGCCAATGGGTAGTGGCGATCGGATCGCCGTTCGGTTTCGACCACACTGTGACCCAGGGCATCGTCAGCGCCGTCGGTCGTAGCCTGCCGAACGAAAACTATGTGCCGTTCATCCAGACCGACGTGCCGATCAACCCGGGTAACTCCGGTGGTCCGCTGTTCAACCTGGCGGGCGAGGTAGTAGGGATCAACTCGCAGATCTACACCCGTTCCGGCGGCTTCATGGGCGTGTCGTTCGCGATTCCGATCGACGTGGCCATGGACGTTTCCAACCAGCTGAAAACCGGCGGCAAAGTCAGTCGTGGCTGGTTGGGCGTGGTCATTCAGGAAGTGAACAAGGACCTGGCCGAGTCGTTCGGTCTTGAGAAGCCTGCCGGTGCGCTGGTAGCGCAGATCCAGGATGACGGCCCGGCGGCCAAGGGTGGCCTGCAAGTCGGCGACGTAATCCTGAGCATGAACGGCCAACCGATCGTCATGTCTGCCGATCTGCCGCACCTGGTCGGCGCGCTGAAGTCCGGCTCGAAGGCTGATCTGGAAGTGATTCGCGAAGGCAAGCGCAAGAATGTCCAGCTGACGGTGGGCGCTATTCCCGAAGAGGGCAAAGAGCTGGACGCCCTGCCAAAATCCAGTGTCGAGCGCAGCAGCAATCGCATGGGCGTTGCCGTGGCCGAGCTGACCGCCGAGCAGAAGAAAACCTACGACCTCAAGGGTGGAGTGGTCATCAAGGAAGTTCAGGACGGTCCTGCTGCCCTGATCGGCTTGCAGCCTGGCGATGTGATTACTCACCTGAACAATCAGGCGATTGGCTCCACCAAGGAGTTCACCGACATCGCCGAGGCACTGCCAAAGAACCGTTCGGTATCGATGCGGGTTCTGCGTCAAGGTCGCGCCAGCTTCATCACCTTCAAGCTGGCTGAATAATCCGGTTGTTACTGTAGGAGCAGCCGGTCGACGCTCGATTGCTCCGGGCGGCGTTCCGACGAGGGTCTCAAGGGCGACGCGTTCATGCAGAAAGAACGCGTCATCGTTGACGTCCATCCCTGTAGGAGCGAGCTTGCTCGCGAAGGTCTCAAGGTTGACGCGTTCATTCAGAAAAAACGCGTCATCGTTGACGTCCATCCCTGTAGGAGCGAGCTTGCTCGCGAAGGTCTCAAGGTTGACGCGTTCATTCAGAAAAAACGCGTTATCGTTGACGTCCATCGCGAGCAAGCTTGCTCCTGCAAAGGGCCGTTTTTATGCGTCGGTAAAACGCGTCAGCCCATCATGTCCTTGATCATGCGCTCCTGCTCCATCAACTCCCGTTGCCGCGCGTCGATCCGCGACGACAACGGGAAGTTGGTGCCGGCCTTGCGCTTGGCGAAGTCCAGTTGCTGAATGGCTTGGCGGTAGTCGCCGACCAGGGCGAAGTATTCGGCGCGGGCCTGGTGCAGGCCAATGATGTTGCCCGACAAGCCACGGGTCTCGGCCACCATGTACCAGACGTCCGGATCGTACGGCCGATTCTTGAGCAGGCTCTCCAGGGCTTTCTCCGCTTCGGGCGCCCGGTTTTGCTTGAGCAGCAAGTCGACACGCACTGAGTTGAGCGGATAGTTGCCCGGATACTGGGTCAACATCCGGTCCACCCGGGACTGAGCATCGGGCAGCCGATTGTTGGTGATGTCCAGATCGACCTGAGCCAGGTTATAGATGATCTCGTTCGGCGACTTGGCCAGCAGCGACGCCAGGTTTCCCCGGGCTTCGTTCAACTGGCCACCCTTGATCTGGGCGATTGCCAGGCCGTAACGCGCGACATCGTTTTTCGGATTTTCATCCAGCTGGGCACGGAAGCGCTTGGCCCCCAGGCCCGGGGTTTCTTCGTAGATCAGTTGGACCCGGGCACGAATCAGCTGGTAACGCATGCTGTCTTCAATACCGCCGGGCTTGGCCTGTTCGGCACGGTTGCGGGTGTCGGCGATCCGCGATTCGGTCACCGGGTGAGTCAGCAGGAATTCCGGTGGCTTGGCGTCGAAGCGGTATTGGCGCGACAAGCGTTCGAACATGGTCGGCATCGAGCGCGGGTCGTAACCGGCCTTTTCCAGATTGAGGATGCCGATGCGGTCCGCTTCCTGTTCGTTCTGCCGCGAGAAGCGTCGCTGTTCCTGGATCGCCGCCGCCTGCGAACCGGCAATGGCGGCGATCCCGGCATCGCCGGCGCCGGCAGCGGCAATCACGATCCCGGCCAGCAGGGCGGCCATCATCGGTACCTGCATCCGCTGTTGGGCTTCGACGCCACGGGCAAAGTGGCGCTGCGACAAGTGAGCCAATTCGTGAGCCATTACCGAGGCGTATTCGCCTTCGGTCTGGGCATTGAGGAACAAACCGCCGTTGACCCCGACAATGCCCCCCGGTGCCGCGAATGCGTTGAGCTGCGGGCTGTTGATCAGAATGAACTCCAGGCGCCGGTCATTGACCTGGCTGGTCTCCACCAGGCGGTAGACGCTGGATTCGACGTAGTCCTTGAGCTGTGGATCGTTGAGCTGGGACACCTGGCTACGTAACATCGCCAGCCAGGCCCGGCCCAACTGGTGCTCCTGTTGCGGCGAGACGATGGCAGAACTGGCGTCGCCGAGTGACGGCAGGTCGTCGGCGAAGCCCGGAGAGGCGAGCAGGCAAGCGAGCGTCAGCAGGGTAGGGCGCAGAAATGTCATGCACAAAGCCTTAGTCGACAAAGACCTTACTGTAGCCGGACAGTACGCTCGGGACCAGATATTCTAAGTCCCTAGACCACCTGACCGGAGTGATGCAATGACCGACGCTGTAGCCCATGACGCCGAACTTGACGCCAGCGGCCTCAATTGCCCGCTGCCGCTACTCAAGGCCAAGCTGGAACTCAATCGCATGGCCAGCGGCGCGGTGCTCAAGGTAATCGCCACGGATGCGGGCTCGCAGCGCGACTTTCGCACCTTTGCCCGATTGGCCGGTCATACGCTGCTGCGCGAAGAAGATGAGGCGGGTGTTTACCGCTACTGGTTGAAAAAAGCCTGAACCCGCTGCGTTCGTTTCTAAGGGATTATTGATGTTCAAGGTGTTACGCGACTGGATTCAGCGTTATTTTTCCGACGAAGAGGCCGTGGTGCTTGCCGTGCTGCTGGTGCTGGCGTTCACCGCGGTACTGACGCTCGGTGGCATGCTCGCGCCGGTGCTCGCCGGGATGGTGCTGGCGTATCTGATGCAGGGCCTGGTGGCGACGCTGGAGCGCTTGCGTGTGCCGGGCGGCGCGGCGGTCGGGCTGGTCTTTGCGTTATTCATGGGGCTGCTGCTGGTATTCATCGTGGTCGTGGTGCCGTTGCTCTGGCATCAGTTGATCACCTTGTTCAACGAACTGCCCGGCATGCTCGCCAAGTGGCAGTCACTGTTATTGCTGCTGCCCGAGCGTTACCCGCATCTGGTGTCCGATGAGCAGGTGCTGCGGGCCATCGAAGTGGCGCGGGGCGAGATCGGCAATTTCGGCCAGTGGGCGCTGACGTACTCGCTGTCGAGCCTGCCGCTGCTGGTGAACATCATGATCTACCTGGTGTTGGTGCCGATCCTGGTGTTTTTCTTTCTCAAGGACCGGGAAATGATCGGCCAGTGGGTGCGCGGTTACCTGCCGCGCGAGCGGGCACTGCTCACCCGCGTTGCCCGGGAGATGAACCGACAGATCGCCAACTACATTCGCGGCAAAGGCATCGAGATCGTCATTTGCGGCGGCGCGACCTACATCGGTTTCGTGGTGCTGGGGCTCAACTATGCGGCGCTGCTGGCGCTACTGGTGGGCGTGTCGGTGGTGGTGCCCTATGTCGGAGCCGTGGTGGTGACCGTGCCGGTGCTGCTGATCGCGCTGTTCCAGTGGGGCTGGAGCGATCAGTTCATCTATTTGATGGCGGTCTACGGCATTATCCAGGTCCTGGACGGCAACGTGCTGGTGCCGCTGCTGTTCTCGGAAGCGGTCAACCTGCACCCGGTGGCCATCATCTGCGCGGTGTTGTTGTTTGGCGGGTTGTGGGGGTTTTGGGGAGTGTTCTTTGCGATTCCCCTGGCGACGCTGTTCAAGGCGGTGCTGGATGCGTGGCCGCGCAAGGAGCCGGTGGTGGCGCCGTTGCTTTAGCTATCAGCCTTGGGGGCCTCTTCGCGGGCAAGTCGGATCGCCGCACCGCTCGCTCCTACAGGTTTTGTGGCAATTCGATGAACGCCGCAAAATCTGTAGGAGCGAGGCTTGCCCGCGATGACGTCGGAACAGACTCTAAAAATCTCAGGCCTTGTTCAGCGCCTGCGCAGCCGCCAACACAGCATCCACATGCCCCGGCACCTTCACCCCACGCCTTTC
>Ga0247820_10001219_pt1 | contig 14490 bp, 13 predicted proteins | sample 13C_Glucose_Day1_2_FD_192480 | JGI IMG/M metagenome (GOLD analysis project Ga0247820, IMG submission 192480) | Soil microbial communities from agricultural site in Penn Yan, New York, United States - 13C_Glucose_Day14 | ecosystem: Environmental > Terrestrial > Soil > Agricultural land | place...
CCCCCAGACAGCATGAAACCGGACTCAGAGCCTGCCCTGCCCCGCCCAGCGAGACATGCGTGCTGTCAGCCCCCCTGCGGGAGGATGCGGCTCGTGAGGACCCGCAGCGCTGTCCCGAGGTAGATGAGGTTGAACACCATCTGCACCGTCACCATGACCCGCGCGACCGTCCCCGCCGCATGGACGTCGCCGAAGCCGACCGTCGCCATCGTGGTGACGGAGAAGTACAGCGAGTCCGTCCTCGTTTCCATGCCGGCGAACGAGGCCGGGTCCGCGGCATCGGTGATGGCGTACAACAGCGCGAAACCGAGAACCAGGACGTACAGCGTGGTCAGCAGCAGCTGGATGCGGTAGTACTCCGGGCGCTGCCGGGCACGGCTGCGTCGCGTGGCCCACCGCAGGAAGAACCCGAGCACCACCATCGCCAGGAGCGCGAGGGCGAGGCGGGCCGCGTCGAACGCGTCGGTCCACGGCGGACGCAGCGGCACGAGGTAGTAGCCGATGGTCAGCAGCACGAGGGCCACCGTCGTGTGCCCCAGCGTGGCGAACAGAGGATGACGCTCTCTCGGCCCAGCCATCGCGACCCCCTTCTGCGAGTCAGGGAGCGATGCCACCAGCTAGGGGGCGATGCCGACGTACTTGGTCTCGAGATACTCCTCGATGCCCTCGAAGCCGCCCTCGCGCCCGAAGCCCGACGCCTTCACCCCGCCGAACGGTGCGGCAGGGTTGGAGACGATCCCCTGGTTGAAGCCCATCATGCCGAACTCCAGCGCCTCGCTGACCCGAATCATCCGGGAGAGGTCCTTCGTGAACACGTAGGCCACGAGCCCGTACTCGGTGCCGTTGGCCAGCTCGAGCACCTCGTCCTCGGTCGAGAAGGACGCGATCGGGGCGACGGGCCCGAAGATCTCCTCCCTCATGACGCGGGCGTCCCTCGGCACGCCGGTGACGACGGTGGGCTCGAAGAAGTAGCCGGCACCCTCCGCGGGGCCACCGCCGAGCACGACCGTGGCGCCCTTGGCGCGCGCGTCCTCGACCATCTCCGCGACGCCGTCACGGGCCTTGGCGTCGATGAGCGGGCCGACGTCGACGCCGTCCTCGGTGCCCTTGCCGACGGTGAGCGCGCCCATGCGCTCGGCGAACCGGCGGCCGAACTCCTCGCTCACGCTCTCGTGGACGTAGAACCGGTTGGCGGCGGTGCACGCCTCGCCGATGTTGCGCATCTTGGCGAGCATCGCGCCGTCGACGGCGCGGTCGAGGTCGGCGTCCTCGAACACGATGAACGGAGCGTTGCCACCGAGCTCCATCGAGACCCGCAGGAGCTGCTCCGCCGACTGCTCCACCAGCTTGCGCCCCACCTCCGTGGAGCCGGTGAAGGTGAGCTTGCGCAGCCGCGGGTCGCGGATGAGCGGCTCCATGACGTCGCCGGTGTGGCTCGTCGTGACGACGTTGAGCACGCCGTCGGGCAGGCCGCACTCCTGCAGCAGCTGGGCGAGCGCGAGCATCGAGAGCGGGGTCTGGCTGGCGGGCTTGACCACCATCGTGCAGCCGGCGGCGATCGCCGGGCCGATCTTGCGGGTGCCCATCGCCAGCGGGAAGTTCCACGGGGTGATCATCAGCGTCGGGCCGACCGGGGCCTTCATCGTCATGAGGCGCGTCGCACCGTTGGGGGCCACCGAGTAGCGGCCGTGGACGCGCACCGCCTCCTCGGAGAACCAGCGGAAGAACTCGGCACCGTAGGTCACCTCACCCCGGGACTCCGCCAGGGTCTTGCCCATCTCCAGGGTCATGAGCATCGCGAACTCGTCCGCGCGCTCGGTGATGCGCTCGAAGGCGGCGCGCAGGATCTCGCCGCGGTCGCGCGGCGGCACCTTCGCCCAGTCGGGCTGCGCCGCGACCGCGGCGTCGAGCGCCGCCTTGCCGTCGGCGACCGTGGCGTCGGCGACCTCGGTGAGGACCTCACCGGTGGCGGGGTCCTCGACCTTGAGCGTGCCGCCGTCCGAGCTGTCCCGCCACGAGCCGCCGATGAGCAGCCCCGTGGGGACGGAGGCGATCAGGTCCTTCTGCGAGATGGCCATCAGGGCTTCTCCTCGGTCTCAGTGGTGTGGGGGTATGCCGTGTGGTCGCCGCCCTTGGGCGGCCAGGTGTCGCTGTGGTCGTGCGACAGCCCGGTGCTGTGGTGGTGGCCGTGGCCATGGGGTGCGCCGCCGAACGGCTGCGCCGGCTCCGGCACCCGGCCTGCGAGCAGCGGCTGCGCGGGGTCCCACCGGGTTCCGTCGCGCTCGTCGCGCCGCTTGCGGGCGATGGCCGAGAGCGCCTCGAGGACAACGCGGTTGGCGAGCGCAGCGGTGATGTCGGCATGGTCGTAGGGCGGGCTGACCTCGACGACGTCGATCCCGACAACGGGCAGCTCGAGGCAGATCCTGCGCACCGAGTCCAGCAGCTCGCGGGCGCTGAGCCCACCCGGCTCGGGGGTCCCGGTACCAGGCGCGTGGCCCGGGTCGCAGACGTCGATGTCCACCGACAGGAAGACGCCGTCGCACTCGTCGGTGGCGATCGTGAAGGCCTCGGACAGGCACTCCTGCAGCCCGCGGTGCACGATCTCGGTCATCTCGAACGAGCGCATGCGCTGGCCGGCCATCCAGTCCAGCGTCTCCGGCGGGGGCCAGTAGCCGCGCAGACCCACCTGGAGGAACCGGTCACCGCGCAGGGCGCCGGACTCGATGAGCCGGCGCATCGGCTGGCCGTGGCCCCACAGCGAGCCGAACTCGATGTCGCCGGTGTCGGCGTGCGCGTCGAAGTGGATCATCGAGACGCGACCGTGGCCGAGGACATTGGCCACGCCCTTGGCGTCGGGGAAGGCGATGGAGTGGTCGCCGCCCAGGACAACCGGGATGGCGCCGGCCCGGGCGACCTTCTCGACCGCTGCTTCCAGCGCCGGAAGGGCCACCTCGATGTCCCCGGAGTACATCTCCACGTCGCCGGCGTCCACCACCGTGAGGTCCACGAGCCCATCGCTGCGCAGCGCCAGCGAGGGACGTGAGCCGTCGTGCGGCAGGTAGTCCGTCATCCGGATCGCCTGCGGCCCGAACCGGGTTCCCGGCCGGTGGGAGGTGCCGCCGTCGAAGGGCGCACCGAGGACCACGACGTCGGCGCCGGCATACGTCTCCGGGTCGTCGAGGTCACAGGCGGGAACGCCGAGGAAAGTGATGTCGGGCCCGAACTGGGCGCCGTAGCGCGTCATAGGGCCGATCCTAGGCCGAGGCCGAGGAGGCCGCCGGACGGTCCTCCAGGCCCCACGCAGAGCCGTATCCCTCCGGCTTCGGGGCCGCCAACAGCTCGAGGAAGGGCACGGCGTCGAAGGCCTCGGGACCGAGCACTCCGCTGCCCTTCCAGGCTCCGGAGGCGAGCAGCTCCAGCGCGACGACCGGGTTCACCGCGGTCTGCCAGACGACGCACTGGGCCCCGTACTCGCGCATCGTCTCCTCGTTGTCGGCCACGTGGTAGAGGTAGGTGCTCCGCGCCTGGCCGTCCTTGCCTGTCCCGGTCACCCACAGGCCGGCACAGGTCTTGCCGGTCATGCGGGGACCGATGGTGGCCGGGTCCGGCAGCACGGCCGCGACGACATCGCGCGGGGACACCTCGACCCCGCCGACGCGCACCTTCTCGGTACGGTCCAGGCCGAGGGTGTTGAGGGTCTTGAGCACGCCGATGAACTCGTCGCCGAGGCCGTACTTGAAGGTGACACGCCTGGCGTCCACCCAGCGCGGCATGAGCAGCACTTCCTCGTGCTCGACGTTGACGCACTCCACCGGCCCGATCCCCTCGGGGAACTCGAACACCTCCGGCTCGGAGAACGGCGGGGTGGTGAACCAGCCGCGGCCCTTCTCCCAGACCACAGGTGGGTTGAGGCACTCCTCGATGGTCGTCCAGATGGAGAAGCTCGGCGCGAAGACCTCGTTCCCGTCGTCGTCGTGCACGGCGAGGTTGGCGCCGTCCCGCGTACCGAGCTCGTCGATCTCGGAGAAGAGGTGGTCCGCCGCATACCGGGCGAAGACGTCGGACAGACCGGGCTCCACGCCGATGCCGACCAGCGCCAGACGCCCAGCCGCCTCCCACTGCCCGGCCATGGCGAACTGCTCGTCACCGAGCATGACCCCGGTCTTCGCGTACGGCTCCTCGGGGTGCCGCTGGGACAGGCTCATCGCCATGTCCAGGTAGTCGGCGCCGGCGGCCAGGGCGCCGCGGAAGATCGGCATGACGAAGCGCGGGTCCACGGCGTTGAAGACGTGCGTGATGCGGTGCTCGCGAGCCAGCGCCTCGACGTCCTCGGCCCGGGAGGCGTCGACGCGGGCGGCCACGAGCCGGCTCTCGCCCTCGCGACGCGCGGTTGCCGCCTGCACCGTCGCCCGGGCCCTCTGCTCGTCGTAGTCGGCGACCACGAGGAGCTCGAAGAAGTCCCGCTCGACGGCGATGCGGGCGGCGGCGTCACCGACCCCGCCGGAGCCGACCATGAGGATGCGCATGGGCGTCAGGCCGCAGGCTCGCGGCGGCGGCTGAGCAGCTGGCCGAAGATCACGAACAGGAACGCGAAGAGGAACATCAGGGTGCCGATCACGTTGACCTGTACCGGTGCCCCGCGCTGGGAGGCGCCCCACACGTACATCGGGAAGGTGATCGAGCTCGGGCTCGCGTTGAAGTTGGTGATGATGTAGTCGTCGAAGCTCAGGGAGAACGCGAGCAGCGCTCCGGCGGCGATGCCAGGCGCGGCCAGCGGCAGCGTGACCCGCAGGAAGGTCTGCAGCGCGTTGGCGCCGAGGTCCGCGGCAGCCTCCTCCAGGCTGGGGTCCAAGGTCGCCACGCGGGCCTTGACGGCAACGACGACGAACGAGACGCAGAACATGATGTGGGCGATGAGGATCGCCGTGGCCCCAGCCGGGATGCCCATCATCAGGAAGAGCGTCAGCAGGCTCGAACCCATGACGACCTCGGGCGTGGCCATGGGCATGAAGATCAGGAGGTTCGTGCCCGACCGCCCGCGGAAGCGGTGCCGGCCGAGGGCGAACGCGATCATGGTGCCGAGCACGGTGGCGACCAGCGAGGCAGTGATGCCGATCCGCAGGCTCAGCCCCACGGACTCACAGATGCCCTGCGCGCCACACGGGTTGGTCCACGCATCCGTGGAGAACCTGTTCCACTGGTAGTTGAAGCGGCCGACCGGGTCGTTGAACGAGAAGATGGCAACGATGAGGTTGGGGATCAACATGTACGCCAGGACCGCGAACGCGGCGAAGGCGAGCAGGTGCCGCCGGATCCACGCCATCTAGACCAGCTCCTCGGTGCCGGCCCGTCGCACGTAGAGCGCCACGAGCGTCACGATCAGGATCAGCAGGACGAAGGACAGCGCCGCCGCGAGAGGGTAGTCCAGGACGCGCAGGAACTGCGCGTCGATGACCTGGCCGATCATGATCGTCTGCGTGTTGCCGAGGAGCCGTGAGTTGATGAGGTCACCGGCCGCCGGGATGAACGTCAGCAGCGTGCCCGCGACGACTCCCGGCAGGGACAGCGGCCACGTGACGCGGCGGAACGACTCCCACGGAGAGGCGTAGAGGTCCCCCGCGGCCTCGACCAGCCGGGGGTCCAGGCGCTCGAGGCTCGCGTAGAGCGGCAGGATCATGAAGGGCAGGAAGTTGTAGGTCAGTCCGCAGATCACCGCGAACTTGGATGCCAGCAGGGTGTCCGTCTCGGTCAGCCCCACCGCCTGCAGCAGCGAGGTGAACCCGATCGCCTGGGCGAAGTCCGTCACCGGGCCGGTGTCGGACAGGATCGTGCGCCAGGCCAGGGTGCGGATGAGGAAGCTCGTGAAGAACGGGGCGATGACCAGGACCAGCACGACGTTCTTCCACCGACCGGCCTTCTGGGCGATGAAGTAGGCGAGCGGGTAGCCGAGGAGCAGGGCAACGACCGTCGCGGTCGCGGCGTAGCCGATCGACCGCAACAGGTGTGTCCAATAGGCCTGCAGGGCGTCGCTGTACACGCTCACGTTGCCGGTGAAGGTGTAGCCCTCCTCGACGGAGCCCTCCTGGAGGGACTGCGAGAACAGGGTGATCATCGGCGTGACGAAGAACACGAAGAGGAACAGGAGACCCGGCGCGAGCAGTGCGTAGGGCACCCAGTTCCTGCGGCCTCGCACCCGGTGGTCGCTGATCCCGGTCGAGAGAGCCGGTGCCTCAGCCACGGCCGGCCTCGTGCTCGGCGCCGGCCCCCGCGTCCTGGGAGGCGTCGAGGGCGAAGCCGTGCTCGGCAGCCCAGGACATCGTGACGTTCTCGCCGACCCTGGCCCGTGCCGAGCCGTCGTTCTGCTGCACGACGACCAGTTCGCGGCCCCACGGCATCCGGACGAGGTACTGGGTGGCAACGCCGGTGAAGGACACGTCGGTGACGTCACCCTTGAGCTGGTTCGGGCCTCCTTGCTCGCCGAGCCGCAGCTTCTCCGGGCGCACGCCGAGCCAGATGTCGCGGATCCCTGCCGGGACGTGGTCGCGCGAGACCTCGAGCTGCTGTCCTTGGACGTTGACCATCACCACGCCGTTGGCCGGCTCGCCCTCGACCGACGCACGCAGGAGGTTGGACTGGCCGAGGAAGTTGGCGACGAACGTCGACTCCGGGTTCTCGTAGAGCGTCGCCGGGTCCCCCAGCTGCTCGAGGTTGCCCCGGTTCATCACCGCGATGGTGTCGGCCATCGTCATGGCCTCCTCCTGGTCATGGGTGACGTGCACGAAGGTCAGCCCGACCTCGGACTGGATGCGCTTCAGCTCGATCTGCATCTGCCGACGCAGCTTGAGGTCGAGCGCACCGAGCGGCTCGTCGAGGAGGAGGACGTCGGGACGGTTGACGAGAGCGCGCGCCAGCGCGACGCGCTGTTGCATGCCACCAGAGAGCTGGCCCGGCTTCTTGCGCCCGACCTCCCCGAGCTGGACGAGGTCGAGGGCCTCCTTCGCCTTGGCCATCGCGTTCTTGTCACCGCGGCGTTTGAGGCCGAAGGCGACGTTGTCGAGCACGGTCATGTGCGGGAACAGCGCATACGACTGGAACACCGTGTTGACGTTGCGCTGGTACGCCTTCGTGCGCGTGATGTCTTCCTCACCGATGAGGATCCGGCCCGCCGTCGGCTCCTCGAGGCCCGCGATCATCCGCAGGGTCGTCGTCTTCCCGCACCCCGAGGGCCCGAGCAGTGCGAAGAAGGACCCCTGGGGAATCTCCAGGTCCAGGGAGCGGACAGCCGTGAACGCGTCGAAGGACTTGCTGAGCCCGACGAGACGCAGGTCGCCGGAGTTTGTCGTGTGTGCCATCAGCCGGTGGTGAGCGAAGCGAACTGCTTGGAGTACTTCGTCTCCTCCTCGGCGCTGAGGCCGCGGAAGACGTGCGCCCTGGTCAGGACTTCCTCGCTGGGGAAGATGAGCGGGTTCGACGCGGTCTCCGGGTCATCCTTGGTCAGGGCTTCCTTGGTGCCCTTCACCGGCGGGATGTAGTTGACCCAGGCCTCCACCTGCGCCATCACGGCCGGGTCGTAGTAGTAGTTGATGAGCGTCTCCGCGTTCTTCTTGTGCTTGGCCAACGCGGGGATGACGAAGTTGTCGGACCAGAGGGTGAAGCCCTTCTGCGGCAGTGCATAGCCGACGTCCGGGTTCGCGAACTGCAGCTGCACGACGTCGCCCGTCCACGCGACGCAGGCGGCGATGTCGCCCTTGGACAGCCCGTCGGTGTAGTCGTTGCCGGTGAAGCCCTTGAGCTGCCCGGCGTCCTTGGCCTCCTGGATCATGGCGATGGCGGCGTCGTAGTCGGCGTCGGTGAAGTTGGCGGGGTCCTTGCCCTGCTCGAGCAGCACGAGCCCGACCGTGTCCCGCATCTCCAGGAGCAGAGTGACCTTCCCCTTGAGCGCCGGGTCGGTCAGCAGCTGCTCGATGGTCTCGATCTTCTTGCCACCGGTGGCCTTGAGGTTGTAGCCGATCCCCGCGAAACCGCTCTGCCAGGGCAGCGAGTAGAGGCGGCCCGGGTCGAACTCCACGTTCTTCAGCGATTCCTCGAGGTTCTTGGCGTTGGGGATGTTCGCCAGGTCGAGCTTCTGCACATAGCCCTGGCGGATCAGGCGCGCCACCATCCAGTCAGTGCTGCACCAGACGTCACGGCCGGTGTCCTGCCCGGCTGCGAGCAGCGGCCGCACCTTGGCGTAGAACTCGTCGTTGTCGTTGTAGTCCTCGGTGTAGTTGACCTTGATGCCGGACTGCTTCGTGAAGGCATCGAGCGTCGGGCGGCTCTTGCCGTCCTCGGTGACGTCGATGTACTCCGTCCAGTTGGACCAGTTGATGACCTTCTCGGTGTCCGACATGTCCTGGGCCGCCTTCGCGCTGGGCGTGGCTGAGCCGCTGGCACCGCTGGAAGGGCTGCGTCCCTCCGAACCACAGGCAGCCAGGGCCGTGACGCCCAGGCCTGCGGCACCCATCATGAGGGCGCGTCGCGAGACAAGGCCGCGCATGAGCGCAGCGGTGAGGACCGGGGGGGTCTGGTTGTCCATGTTCTCTCCTGCGGTAGTGCCTGGGTCCAGGGGGCGTGAGGCGAGCCGGGCGGCTCAGCTGTCGATGTTGGCCATGACGTGCTTGATGCGGGTGTAGTCCTCGAAGCCGTACATCGAGAGGTCCTTGCCGTAGCCGCTCTTCTTGAAGCCACCGTGCGGCATCTCGGCCACGATCGGGATGTGCGTGTTGATCCAGACACAGCCGAAGTCGAGACGCTTGGACATGCGCATGGCGCGTCCGAAGTCCTTGGTCCAGACGCTCGAGGCCAAGCCGTAGTCGACGCCATTGGCCCAGCGAACGGCCTCGTCCTCGTCGGAGAACTGCTGGACGGTGATGACCGGTCCGAAGATCTCGTTCTGGATGGCCTCGTCGTCCTGGCGCAGGCCCGACAGGACCGTCGGCTCGAGGAAGTAGCCCTCCCCCAGCCCCGAGGCGCGGTGGCCGCCCGCCGACACGAGGGCGTGGTCGGGAAGGCGCTGGATGAAGCCCTGCACGCGCTCGAACTGGTTGGCGTTGTTGACCGGGCCGAAGAGTGCGTCCTCGTCGTCCGGGAGGCCCACCTTGGCGGAGCTCTTGGCGTACTCGGCCAGGGCGTCGACGAAGTCGTTGTGGATGCGCGGAGCGGCAAGCACCCGCGTCGCGGCCGTGCAGTCCTGTCCGGCGTTGAAGTAGCCGGCAGTGGCGATCCCCTCCACCGCGGCCTCGATGTCCGCGTCGTCGAAGACCACGACCGGGGCCTTGCCGCCGAGCTCGAGGTGGACCCGCTTGAGGTTGTGGGCGGCGCTCTCGGCCACCTGCATGCCCGCCCGGACCGAGCCGGTGATGGCGACCAGGGCCGGGGTCTTGTGCTCGACGACCGCGCGGCCGGTGTCGCGGTCACCGGTGACGACGTTGAACGTGCCCGGGGGCAGGAACTCTGCGGCGATCTCGGCGAGCAGCAGTGTGGTCTCGGGCGTGGTGTCCGACGGCTTGAGGACGATGGTGTTGCCGGCGGCCAGCGCGGGCGCGATCTTCCAGATCGCCATCATCATCGGGTAGTTCCACGGGGTGACCTGCCCCACGACGCCGATCGGCTCGCGGCGGACCCACGAGGTGTGGCCCTTCATGTACTCGCCGGCGGCCCTGCCCTCGAGCACCCGGGCGGCGCCGGCGAAGAACCGCACCTGGTCCACCATGGGCGGTACTTCCTCGGAGGCGGTCAGCGCGTGCGGCTTTCCGGTGTTCTCGCCCTCGAGCCGGACGAAGTCCTCGGCCCGTCTCTCGATCGCGTCGGCGAACTTCAGCAACGCCTGCTGTCGCTCGCTCGGGGTGGCCTGGCCCCACTCCGCGAAGGCGGCGTCAGCCGCGGCATACGCCTTGTCGACGTCTGCCTGCGTTGACACAGGGGCCTTGGCGACGACCTGCGCGGTGGCGGGGTTGACGATGTCGGACGTGGTGTCGGTCTCCGCTTCGACGTAGTCGCCGTTGATGAAGTTGCGCAGGACACGAGGGCTGGCAGGCACGAACTCTCCCGTGGGTCGGTACGGATTCCGGTGTCACGCACAATAACGCCTGACCCGCTGTTTTCAATAGGTTCTCGCGACCTGATCGTCGAAATCGACACCCAAACTGGATTTTGGCTACGGATTCAGTGGTCCGAGTACTTGCGCACTTCTGCCCGAGACGACACCATGGCGGGCGTGACCCGCTCCCAGCCCAACGGCTCCGAGGTGCGACTCGATGACGTCTCGAAGGCGATCATCGAGCACCTCCAGGAGGACGGCAGGCAGTCCTACGCGACCATCGCCAAGCATGTCGGCCTGTCCGAAGCCGCTGTCCGGCAGCGGGTCCAGCGTCTTCTCGACGCCGAGGTCATGCAGATCGTCGCGGTGACCGATCCCCTCCAGGTGGGCTTCCGCCGCCAGGCCATGATCGGCATCCGCGTCGACGGCGACCTCATCCCGGTCGGCGACGCGTTGACGGAGATGAAGGAGGTCTCCTACGTCGTCACGACCGCGGGCAGCTTCGACCTGCTGGCCGAGGTCGTGTGTGAGGACGACGACGAGCTGCTCGAACTCCTCACGCGGCGGGTGCGGACTCTTCCCGGGGTCCAGTCCACCGAAACGTTTGTCTACCTGAAACTCAACAAGCAGCACTACAACTGGGGTACACGATGACCACCGAGCCTTCCGCCATCTACGAGCCGTCCAGCGACACCCACACGCCGATGGGCACGCTGCACAGCGAGGCCGCCCGCGACCACCTGTGGATGCACTTCACCCGGCACTCGGTCTTCGAGGACCGCAGCGAGGGGGGCCAGGGCCACTCGGTGCCCATCATCACCCGCGGCGAGGGCCACAAGATCTGGGACGACCGGGGCAACGAGTACATCGACGGCCTCGCCGGGCTGTTCGTGGTCCAGGTCGGCCATGGCCGCGAGGAGCTCGCCGAGGCTGCGGCCAAGCAGGCGAAGGAGCTCGCCTTCTTCCCGCTGTGGTCCTACGCCCACCCGCGGGCCATCGAGCTCGCGGAGCGCCTGGCCGCCGGCGCCCCCGGAGACCTGAACCGCGTCTTCTTCACCACCGGCGGCGGCGAGGCCGTCGAGACCGCCTGGAAGCTGGCCAAGCAGTACTACAAGCTCATGGGCAAGCCGACCAAGCACAAGGTCATCAGCCGCAACGTGGCCTACCACGGCACCCCTCAGGGCGCTCTCTCCATCACCGGAATCCCGGCGGCGAAGGAGATGTTCGAGCCCCTCGTGCCCGGCGCCTTCAAGGTCCCGAACACCAACCACTACCGGGCGCCGCTGCACCTGCGCGACGACGAGAAGGCCTTTGGCCGCTGGGCAGCCGACCGCATCGGCGAGGCCATCGAGTTCGAGGGGCCCGACACCGTGGCTGCCGTGTTCCTCGAGCCGGTGCAGAACTCCGGTGGCTGCTTCCCGCCGCCCCCCGGGTACTTCGAGCGGGTGCGCGAGATCTGCGACGAGTACGACGTGCTCCTGGTCTCCGACGAGGTGATCTGCTCGTTCGGGCGGATCGGCTCGATGTTCGCGTGTGACGACTTCAACTACGTCCCCGACATCATCACCTGCGCCAAGGGCATGACGTCGGGCTACTCCCCCATCGGCGCGATGATCGCCAGCGACCGCCTCTTCGAGCCGTTCAAGCTGGGGACCACGTTCTTCCCGCACGGCTACACCTTCGGCGGCCACCCGGTCAGCGCCGCCGTGGCGTTGGCCAACCTCGACATCTTCGAGCGCGAGGGCCTGAACCAGCACGTGAAGGACAACGCGCCGAAGTTCCGCGACACCCTCGAGCGGCTGCTCGACCTGCCGATCGTGGGCGACGTGCGCGGGGCCGGGTACTTCTACGGCATCGAGCTCGTCAAGGACAAGGACACCCGCGAGACCTTCAACGACGACGAGTCCGAGCGACTGCTGCGCGGCTACCTCTCCAAGGCGCTCTTCGACGCCGGGCTCTACTGCCGTGCCGACGACCGGGGCGACCCCGTCATCCAGCTCGCTCCGCCGCTCATCATCGGCCAGACGGAGTTCGACGACATCGAGTCGCGCCTGCGCTCGGTCCTCAAGGACGCCGAGAAGCACCTCTAGCCGGCGCCGCACGTGGCCACACCACTGCGCCCCCTCTGGTGGGAGGGGGCGAGGACCTCTGCTGACGCGGCGTCCGCGCTGACCGGCGACTCCGCCGCCGACGTCGTGATCGTCGGCGGCGGGTACACCGGCCTCTGGTCGGCCTACTACCTGCTGCGCGACCAGCCCTCGCTCGACGTGCTCGTGCTCGAGGCCGAGCACGTCGGCTTCGGCGCGAGCGGACGCAACGGAGGCTGGGCCTCGGCGCTCTACCCCATCGGCCCGGCGACCCTGGCACGGGAGCACGGCCACGACGCGGCGCTGGCCATGGTGGGCGCGCTGCGGGACACCGTTACCGAGGTCGGGGACGTCGTGGGGGCCGAGGGCATCGACTGCGGCTTTCGCCAGGGCGGCACCCTGGTGGTCGCCCGCAGCACGGCCCAGGCCCAGCGGGCTCGTGCCGCCGTGGCGGCCGGCGAGCAGTGGGGCGAGGGGACCGTCTGGCTCGACGCGGGCGCGACCCGGGAGCGCCTCGACGCCGCCGACGTCCAGGGAGGGACCTTCAACCCGCACTGCGCGCGAGTGCACCCCCGACGACTCGTGGACGGACTGGCCGACGCCGTCCGCGCCCAGGGCGGTCGCATCGTCGAGGGCACGCGGGTCACCTCGATCGGCCCGGGCTCGGTGCACACCGCAGGCGGGCACCGCGTCACCGCCCGCCACGTCATCCGTGCCACCGAGGCCTGGACGCCGACCCTGCCCGGCCGCCGCCGGGCGATTGCCCCCGTGTACTCCCTCATGGTGGCCACCGAGCCTCTCCCCGCGCACACGTGGGACGCGATCGGTCTGGCGGAACGGGAGGTCTTCGCCGACAACCGTCACGTCGTGGTCTACGGCCAGCGCACGGACGACGACCGGATCGCGTTCGGCGGACGCGGCGCGCCGTACCACTGGGGTTCGCGCGTGCGGCCCAGGTTCGACCACGAGGCAGGTGTCTTCGCCGACCTGCGCCTGACCCTGACCCAGATGCTGCCCCAGCTCGAGGGCGTCCGCTTCACGCACGCGTGGGGAGGGCCGTTGGGCATCGCCCGCGACTGGCACCCCAGCGTGGGCCTGGACCCCGAGACGGGGCTGGGGTGGGCCGGAGGCTACGTCGGGGACGGTGTCGCGGCCAGCAACCTCGCCGGCCGCACGCTGGCCGACCTCGTGCGCGGGCGGCATACGGCCCTCACCTCGCTCCCCTGGGTGGGGCACCGCTCCCGCGCGTGGGAGCCCGAGCCGCTGCGCTGGATCGGCATCAACGGCGCGCTCCGGCTGGGGCTGTCCGCGGACCATGAGGAGGAGCGCACCGGCCGGCCCGCGAGGCGGGCGAGGCTGCTCGAGGCGCTGACGGGTCACTGATCCACGAGACTGGCGCGGTGGCCCTCGATCCCGCTGCCCTCTCCGACGACGCCCTCGCGTTCCTGGCCGCCCGCCACCTCGCGACGCTGACCACGCTGCGTCCTGACGGTTCACCGCACGTCGTCCCGGTGGGGTTCACGTGGGACGGCGAGGCGCGGGTGGCGCGCGTGATCACCAGCGGCACCAGCCGCAAGGCCCGCAACGCTGCGCGGGGTGCTCGCGCGGCGCTGTGCCAGGTGGAGGGCCGGCACTGGCTCTCGCTGGAGGGTGCGACGCGCGTGCTGACCTCACCGGAGGCGGTCCGTGACGCCGAGCAGCGGTATGCCGCCCGCTACCGCGTGCCGCGGGAGAACCCGCTGCGGGTGGTGGTCGAGATCGGCGTCGACCGCGTGCTGGGGAACCTCTAGCAGGCACCCCAGAGCGTCCGCTTGCACGAGCAGGCACCCCAGAGCATCCCGCGGTCGGGGAACCGCCGAGCGGTATGGCGCTCGGCACCACCCCGACCCAGCGACTAGTTCGCCGGGGGCGGGAACGGCTCGAGGGCCAGGGCCAGGAAGTACAGCGGTTCGTCGCCCCAGTCGCGCAGCTCGGCCTGTGTCGCCTGGGCCGTCGCACCCCACCACGTCCAGGACCGGTTGACCGCGTGGGTGACCATGGCGGCGGGGAGCAGGGCCTCGATGTCGCTGCGGGTCAGCAGGTCCGACCACACCTCACAGTAGGCCGCCAGCACCTCCGCCCAGGGGAGGTCGCTGCGCTGGGTGAGCCAGCCGTAGGGCACCGCCAGCGCCTCCAGGGCGTGGGACCACTGCGCGTCGCCGAAGTCGAAGACCCGCAGGGTCTCGCCCACCTCGAAGACGTTGTGAGGGTGCAGGTCACCGTGCTGGAGCGAGACCGGCAGCGGCGAGTCGGACAGGGCGGCGACGGCCTCCTCGCCCACTCCCC
>Ga0247820_10001220_pt1 | contig 14482 bp, 13 predicted proteins | sample 13C_Glucose_Day1_2_FD_192480 | JGI IMG/M metagenome (GOLD analysis project Ga0247820, IMG submission 192480) | Soil microbial communities from agricultural site in Penn Yan, New York, United States - 13C_Glucose_Day14 | ecosystem: Environmental > Terrestrial > Soil > Agricultural land | place...
GGATCGACCTCGACGTGAATCCCGGCGAGACCGTCGCCATCGTGGGTGAATCCGGCTCCGGCAAGAGCCAGACCATGATGTCGGTCATGGGGCTTCTCGCCTCGAACGGCTGGGCGGAAGGATCGGTGAAGTATCGCGGCGACGAGCTCGTCGGCCTCTCGCCCGACAAGCTCAACGACTATCGCGGCTCGAAGCTCACCATGATCTTCCAGGAGCCGATGACCTCGCTCGACCCTCTCTACCGCATTGGCGACCAGCTCGCCCTGCCGCTCATGGCCCATGGCGGCATGAGCAAGGCGAAGGCCCGCGCCCGCGCCATCGAGCTCCTGGAACTCGTCCGCATTCCCGATCCCGCGCGCCGCCTCAATGCCTATCCGCACGAGATGTCGGGCGGGCAGCGCCAGCGCGTGATGATCGCCATGGCGCTCGCCAACAATCCCGATGTGCTCATCGCGGACGAGCCGACCACCGCCCTCGACGTGACCGTGCAGGCCCAGATCCTCGAATTGCTGCGGGACTTGCAGAAGCGCCTCGGCATGTCGATCGTGTTCATCACCCACGATCTGGGCATCGTGCGCCGCTTCGCGGACCGAACCTACGTCATGAAGCGCGGCGAGGTCGTGGAGAGCGGCAGTACGCAGGACATCTTCTCGGCGCCGAAACATCCCTACACGCAGATGCTGATCGACGCCGAGCCGACCGGGCGCAAGGAGCCGGTCTCGATGAACGCGCCGCTGGTGCTGGACGCCCAGAACATCGAGGTCCAGTTCGCCATGAAATCGGGCCTGTTCGGCCGCACCAGCCATGTACTGCGCGCCGTCGACGGGGTCAGCTTGTCGGTCAGGGCAGGCGAGACAGTGGGCGTGGTGGGCGAATCCGGCTCCGGCAAGTCCACTCTCGGCCGGGCGATCCTGAGGCTCCTGCCTGCATCCGGCACTGTTCGCTTCGAGGATCGCAACCTGATGCCGCTCGATCGCGGCGGCATGCGCCCCTTGAGGCGGCACCTGCAGCTCGTGTTTCAGGACCCCTTCGGGTCGCTCTCCCCCCGCATGACGGCCGGCGAAATCGTGACAGAGGGTCTTCTGGTCCACGAGCCCAGCATCTCCCGCAAGGAGCGTGACCGGCGCGCGTCGCAGGCCTTCGAGGAGGTCCGCCTCGACCCGGCCTGGCGCAACCGCTTTCCGCACGAATTCTCCGGCGGCCAGCGCCAGCGCATCGCCATCGCCCGGGCCATGATCCTGCACCCGAAGCTCGTGGTCCTCGACGAGCCGACCTCGGCCCTCGACCGTTCGGTTCAGAAGGAGATCGTCGAGCTCCTGCGCGACCTCCAGAGGGCCCACAGCCTCGCCTACGTGTTCATCAGCCACGATTTGGCGGTGGTGCGCGCGCTGTCAGACGAGATCATGGTGATGAAGAGCGGCAAGGTGGTGGAGCGGGGCACGGCTGAGGAGATCTTCGACCGGCCGAAGGAGGACTATACCCGCGACCTCATCGCGGCGGCCTTCCTGCACGAGCGGACTCCGAAAGCGCCGGCGGCGGGCAAATCCCTGGCGTCCTGAGAGTTGGAACCGAAAGCCGGGCGCGGATTTGACTCCGCGCCATGGCAAAGCTCGCGCCCTATCGCGCCAAACGCGATTTCACCAGGACCTCCGAACCTGCGGGACAATCGACCCGCAAGGCTGGAGCCTCCTTCGTCGTCCAGAAGCATGACGCGTCCAGTCTGCACTACGATTTCCGCCTCGAACTCGACGGGGTGCTGAAGAGCTGGGCTGTCGCGAAGGGCCCCAGCCTCGTCAAGGGCGAGAAGCGCCTCGCGGTCCATGTGGAGGACCATCCGGTCGAATACGGCGACTTCGAAGGCACGATCCCGGAGGGTCAGTATGGCGGCGGCACCGTGCTTCTCTGGGACCACGGCACGTGGGAGCCCGAGGGCGATCCGCACGAGGCCTATGCCAAGGGCCGCCTGACGTTCCGCCTCGATGGCGAGAAGCTCCACGGCGCTTGGCATCTTGTGCGCATGGCGAACCGCCCGCGGGAGCGCCAGGAATCCTGGCTTCTGATCAAGGCCGAGGACACATTCGCCCGCAGCGAGGACGATCCCGACATCCTCGACGAGGCGCCGCTCTCCGTCAAAACAGGCCGCTCCATCGACGAGATTGCGGGACGAAAGGCGAAATCCTCGGCGAAGACACCTGCGGCATCGAAAAAGCCGGCCGCCAAGGCCAAGGCGCCGAAAGCCGCCGGCTCCGCATCATCCGCGAAGAAAGACAAGGACGACCACCGGGTGGAGGTCGCCGGCGTGTCGCTGTCCCATCCCAACCGCGTGCTCTGGGAGGAGCAGGGCGTGACCAAGCAGGATCTGGGGGAATTCTATGTCGGAATCGCCGACTGGATCCTGCCGCATCTGGTCGACCGCCCCCTCACTCTGATCCGCTGTCCGTCGGGTTCGGAGAAGAAATGCTTCGTCCAGCGTCATTCCTGGGCGGGACTGAGCGACTTCATTCACCGAGAGATGATACCCGACGACAAAAACGGCGAGCAGCAAGTGCTCGCCGTGCGCGACATTCTGGGTGTGGTGGCGCTCGTTCAGTCCGGTGTGCTGGAGATGCATGTCTGGGGAGCAACGCTCGAGGACCTGGAACGGCCCGACCGCCTGATCTTCGATCTCGATCCCGGCGAGGGCGTGGACTGGGCGCGCGTGATCGAGGGGGCCCACGCAGTGCGCGAGCGTCTGACGTCACTGGGCCTAGAGAGTTTCGTCAAGACGACGGGAGGCAAGGGCCTTCACGTGGTCGTACCGCTGATCCCACGCGCGTCCTGGAAGGAAGCCCTGGCCTTCACGCGCTCGATGGCCGAGGCCATGGCGTCCGACGAACCGGACCGCTACACCACCACGTCCGTGAAGCTCGAGCGCGAAGGGCGCATCTTCATCGATTACCTGCGCAACAACCGCGAGGCCTCGGCGATCGCGCCCTACTCCACGCGCTCACGGCCGGGTGCTCCCGTCGCGACGCCGGTCGCCTGGGACGAGCTGTCGCCGAAGCTCAAGCCGAACGGCTTCACGGTCGGCAACCTGCCCGAACGGCTGCGAACCCTCAAGGTGGATCCCTGGGCCGGGATGTCGAAGATCGACCAGGTCCTGCCCGAGGCAAAGCGCACCCGGCCCAAGCCCAAAGGCTGATGGGCCTCAGACGAAGGGCGCCTGGATGCCCTCGATCTTGAATGTCTCCTGCACGGCAGGACGTGCCAGGACGCGTTCGGCGAAGGCTCCGAGATTCGGGATTTCCCGCGGCGGACGCGGCATGCCCCGTCCCCAGCGGATCAGCATGAGCAGGAAGAGGTCGGCCGCCGAGAACCGATCTCCGAGCAGCCATCGCTTGTCGTCGAGCTGCGCGGAGATCACGTCGAACATGCGCTCCAGGCGCTGACGGGCTCCTTCCTTCACGCTTGGGGCGGCAGCCTCGTCGCTCACATGCTCGTGCGGATAGAACCACGCGCGGTATTCCGCCTGCGGCGTGTTGGTGAGGTGGACCATCCACTTGTAGAACTGAGCCCTCTCGGCGCTGCCCACCGCCGGAGCGAGGTCGGCCTCCGGGAACTTGTCGGCGAGATGCAGGGCGACGGCCGCCGTCTCGAACAGGACGAGGTCGCCGTCGATCAGGACCGGAATGCGGCCGTTGGGATTGAGCCGGAGATAGTCGACACTCTTCTGGGCATTCTGGCTCCGGTCCACGAGGCGCAGCTCGAAAGGCGCTCCGATCTCCCGCAGCATCATGTGCGGCAGCAGGCTGGCATTGCCGGGATAATAATACAGCGCGAGCATCCGATGGCCTTCCGATCTGTCGATGGTGCTCTTTGGTAGGATCGGCTCGTCGGGGAGTAAAGCCGGTTCGTGCCGCCATCCAGACCTTCCTTTCGCCCCTCCCCGCTCTATCGTTCTGAAGCAGGCTGGGAGGAGCGCAATGGCGGATCAAGGGCGGGAACTGATCGAAAGGCTTCGGGTGAAACCCGGCAAGCCGGTCGACCTGAAGGACATCGACCCGCGCGACAAATGCGGTTTCGATGACGATGAGTCGACGAAGATGGCGACCGAGATACTGGCTCATGAGATCGACGCCCTCCAGGACCGCCTCTATGCGGAGGGGCAGCGCGCGCTCCTGGTCATTCTCCAGGGCACCGACACGTCGGGCAAGGACGGCACCATCCGCGGCGTGTTCAATGCCACGGGCCCTCTCGGCGTCTCGGTCACGGCCTTCCGGCAGCCCTCCGAGACAGAACTGGACCACGACTATCTCTGGCGCGTTCACGCGGTCGTCCCGCGGCGCGGCACGATCGGAATCTTCAACCGGTCGCACTATGAGGATGTGCTGATCTCGAAGGTTCGGGGCTTTGCCTCGAAGGGGCAAATCGAACAGCGCTACGATCAGATCAACGCCTTCGAGCGGATGCTCACCGAGAACGGCACCGTCATTCTCAAGTTCATGCTCCATATTTCCAAGAAGGAGCAGGCGGAGCGCCTTCAGGAGCGTCTCGACGACCCGAAGAAGCGATGGAAGTTCAATGCCGGGGACCTTGAGGACAGGAAACTCTGGGACGAGTACCAGGAGGCCTACGAGGCGATGCTGAGCCGCTGCTCGACCCCCTGGGCGCCCTGGCACGTCGTTCCTGCCGACAGGAAGTGGGTTCGCAACGGCGCCATTGCGTCGGTCGTCAAGACGACTCTGGAGGAGATGGATCCCGCCTATCCGAAGGTTTCATGGAACCCGAGCGATTTCACGATAGTCTAAGCCTCCGTCAGTTCCGCCGGACAGGGCCCTGGAATGAGTGCGTCGCCTTTGCTGAAGCGGTACGATGCCGAGGTGAGAGGCTGGACCGGCACTCCGGCGCCGGGCTTTCGCATCGAGCGCGCGGGAGCCATCACCCGCCTGATCGGGCCGGGACCCGAAGCCCATGGCAACGCGGTTCTGCATGCGGAATTGAAAGCGTCCGATGCGGATTCCGCCATTGCCGACCAGGTCGCCTTTTTCGGCGCGCTGGGACATTCCTTCGAATGGAAGCACTACAGCCACGACCTCCCGCCCGACCTTCCCGGGCGGTTGCGCGAAGCGGGCTTCGTGGCCGAGGAACCGGAAACCTTGGTTGCCCTCGACACCGCTCGGGAATGGCCCTCCAAACCTCTGCCCGACGAGGTTCGAATCGAGCGTCTCGTCGATCCCGCTTCGCTGGGCGTCATTACGGTCGTGAATGGTGCGGTCTACGGCGACACCGATCACGCCTCCTGGCTCGCGGGAACGATCATCCAGGAGAAACGAGCCGACCCCGACAGCATCGACATCTATGCAGCCTACGAACAGGACCGGCCGATCAGCGTCGGCTGGATGCGCCACAAGCGTGGAGATGCCTTCGGCAGCCTTTGGGGAGGTTCGACCCTGCCCGAATGGCGCAGCCGGGGTGTCTATTCGGCACTTGTGGCTATCCGCGCCGCCCGGGCGCGCGAGCGTGGGTGCCGCTGGCTGACCGTGGATTGCAGCCCCATGAGCCTTCCCATTCTGACGCGGCGGGGATTCCAGCCATTGTCGGTCATCACGCCCTTCATCTGGGCGTCAACGCGGGGCCGCCCGCAACCTTGACCGTAGGGCTTGCCGACGGACGGATTGAGCGCGACAATACAGATATGAAAAGCATCCTTGTTCCCATCGAAGACCATGGCGTGGTCGAGCCGATCCTGGAGACCGCTCTGCTCCTGGGCAGCATCTTCGACAGCTATATCGAGGGCCTTGCGATCACGCCGGATTATCCGGTCGTGCTCCCGGTCGATATCGCCATCGGCGTTCCCTCGCCCATCACGCCTGAGAACCGCATGGAAATGTCGCGGGCCTGCCGGGAGCGCTTCGAAGCCTTCATGCTGACGAAGCAGATCCCGCGCGCCGCTGCCGGCCTTGCGGCCTTAAGCTTCGGATGGCGCCAGGACGGTCTCATGGAAGATGCCTTCCTGGGAGCCTATGGCCGCGTCTTCGACGTCACCGTCCTCGGACGGCCAGACGGCAGCAACGGCCAGACGCGACTGTCCACCGTCGAAGCGGCCCTGTTCGAGACCGGCCGGCCGGTTCTCGTCGCGCCGACGACGATCCCGACCAGCCTTGGCGAAACCGTCGTGATCGCCTGGAACAGGAGTACGGAGACGGCCCGCGCCGTGCTTGGCGCCATGCCGCTTCTCGAGAAGGCCGGCCGGATCGTCGTCCTCGAACTCGAGGATTGGGGCGTTCCCGGGCCGTCGGCCGTCGAACTGGTCCGCGCCCTTGGACGCCGTGGCGTTCAGGCAGAGTCACTGACGGTCCCGGACCCCAACAACCGTCCGGGCGAGACAATCCTGTCGGAAGCCGACGCCCTCGGCTGCGATCTCCTGGTGAAGGGAGCCTATACGCAGAGTCGCCTGCGGCAGATGTTCTTCGGCGGCGCGACGAGTCACATCCTGAGCAACACCTCCATTCCCGTGCTGATGGCGCACTGAGCGGATACCGTCGATGATCAGGGATGTGGCGGTGATCCTCGATGAGCGCTTCCGGCGCCTCGTCATCCCGACTGCCCGTCTGGAGAAGTTGGCGGAGGGCTGCCGCTGGGCCGAGGGGCCGGCCTATTTCCCGGCCGGACGCTATCTGGTCTGGAGCGACGTCCCGAACGACCGGATGATGCGCTATGACGAGACGTCGGACGCAGTGAGCGTCTTCCGGGCGCCGTCCGGCTATTCGAACGGCAACACGGTCGATCGGCGCGGACGCCTCGTCACCTGCGAGCACGGCACTCGACGCGTGACGCGCACGGAGCATGACGGCGCGATTACGATGCTCGCGAGCCATTTTCAGGGCAAGCGTCTGAACAGCCCGAACGACGTGGTGGTGAAGTCCGACGGCTCGATCTGGTTCACCGATCCGGCCTACGGGATCGATTCCGACTACGAGGGCCACAAAGCGGAAAGCGAGATCGGCGGCTGTCACGTCTACCGCATCGACTCTCACAGCGGCGAGGTCGCCATTGTGGCGGACGACTTCGCCCGCCCCAACGGGCTCGCTTTCTCACCAGACGAGACGAAGCTCTATGTGGCGGATACCGGCGCCACCCATGTGACGGATGGTCCGCGCCACATCCGCGTCTTCGACGTGAGCCACGATGGCCGCCTGAGCGACGGCAGGGTCTTCGCCACGTGTACGAGCGGCCTCTTCGACGGATTCCGGCTCGATGAGACGGGTCGGATCTGGACCAGTGCCGGCGATGGCGTCCATTGCTACGAGACCGACGGGACGCTCATCGGCAAGATCCTCGTCCCCGAGGCGGTGGCGAATGTGGTCTTTGGCGGCGTGAAGCGTAACCGCCTTTTCATCTGCGCGACGACGTCGCTCTACGCCATCATGCTCCCCGTGAACGGAGCCCGTACGTTCTAGGCGGGTTTCCAGCCGACGGGTTGTCATTTTCAGCCGGATCACCCATGGATGATTCGTGCCGGCGGCGCTTTACCTGAGTCTTCCATGTCTCTTCCGTACACCTCCAAGATCCGCTCGGGCGTGCCCTTCGGCATCGCCCTGATGCTGCTCGGCGTGTTTCTGTTCTCCATGAACGACGTCATGGGGAAGTGGCTCGTCGCCACCTATTCCGTCGGCCAGGTCCTGCTCCTGCGCAGCATCGCGGCCCTGGCTGTCCTGCTGCCGCTCATGCACCGGCAGAAGGTTCCGTTCACCATTCCTCCTCAGCCCGGCCTTCACGCGCTCAGGATCACGCTCTCCACCCTGGAGGTGGCGTGCTTCTATTGGGCCGTGACCTATCTGCCCCTTGCGGACGTGATGACCTATTACCTCGCAGGACCGATCTACGTGGCGGCCTTCGCGGTGTTCTGGCTCGGGGAACGGCTCGACTGGCAGCGGGTCGCGGCGATCGGCGTCGGGTTTGCCGGCGTCCTGATCGCCCTGCGCCCCTCTCAGGCCACCCTCAGCCTGCCCGCGATGATCGCACTGGCTGGAAGCATCTTCTACGCCCTGCTGATGATCACCACCCGCAAACTGCGAGAGACCCACGACGCCACGCTGGTTCTGGGCCAGATCATCGGCGCCCTGATCTTCGGACTCGCAGCCGCGCCCTTCGCCTGGGTGAACCCCGGCCCTCTCGACCTCGCAGGCCTCTTTCTGCTCGGGATCGTGTCGATGGGGGGACATGCCTGCGTCAACCGTTCCCTCAAGATCGCACCGGCTTCGATCGTTGCACCCTATCAGTACACGCTGATCGTCTGGGCCATCGTGCTGGGCTACATCTTCTTCGGCGACGTCGTGCAAGTCTGGACACTGGTGGGCGCGGGCGTCATCTGCATCGCCGGACTTGCACTCCTTCTTCTCGAACGCGAAGCCGCCCGGCGCGAAAAGGACGTGGCTCCTCCGATTCTGCCGGAGGCCTGAAGACCCTCCACAGATGGTCCGAGAGTCGTCCTTGACAGGCACGCGGACGAAAGCGTGAATGACGTTATAAAGAAAAACGGGGAATTCGATGCGCCTGAAACTCAACGTCGCTGCCGCTACGGCAGCGCTCTTACTTACCTCGAATGCCTTCGCGCAGGATATCAAGATCGCCCTGATCGCCGGCAAGACGGGTCCGCTGGAGGCCTATGCCAAGCAGACCGAGGCCGGCTTCATGATGGGGCTGGAATACCTCACCAAAGGCAGCATGGCCCTGAACGGCCGCAAGATCTCGGTCATCATCAAGGACGACCAGCTCAAGGCCGACCTCGCCAAGACCCTGCTCGAGCAGGCTTACAACGACGACAAGGTGGACCTCGCGGTCGGCACCACATCCTCGGCGGCGGCGCTCGCCATGCTGCCGGTGGCGGAGGAGAACGGCAAGGTTCTGATCGTGGAGCCGGCCGTGGCGGACGCGATCACCGGCGAGAAGTGGAACCGCTATATCTTCCGCACTGCCCGGAACTCGACGCAGGACGCCTACGGCGCAGCCGCAGCGATCCCGGCGAGCGGCGACGTGTCGATTGCGACGCTGGCGCAGGACTACGCCTTCGGCCGCGACGGCGTGGCGGCACTCAAGAATGCGCTGGCGCAGATCCGTCCCAACGCGAAGGTCGTGTTCGAGGAATACACCCCGCAGAACGCCACGGACTTCACCGCGTCCGCCCAGCGCATCTTCGACGCCCTCAAGGACAAGCCGGGCAAGAAGATCATCAACATCATCTGGGCTGGCCAGCATCCCCTGCCGAAGATCGCAGATCTGAAGCCGGAGCGCTTCGGCATCGAGATCGCGCCGGGCGGCAACATCCTGCCCGCTATGCAGATCTACAAGAACTATCCGGGCATGGAGGGGGCGGTCTATTACTACTACGCCTTCCCGAAAAACCCGATGAACGACTGGCTCGTGGCCGAGCATCAGAAGCGCTACAACTCGCCGCCGGACTTCTTCACCGCCGGCGGCTTCGCGGCTGCCTCCGCGGCCGTGACGGCCATCCAGAAAGCCGGCGGAACGGATCCCGAGAAGCTGATCACGGCCATGGAAGGCATGACCTTCGAGACTCCGAAGGGTCCCATGACGTTCCGCAAGGAGGATCACCAGGCCCTGCAGGTCATGTACCACTTCAAGGTCAAGGCCGATGGCAAGGACGCGAACGATCTTCTCGATCTCGTCAACACCATTCCGGCCGATCAGATGCCGATCCCGGTCCGCAACAAGCGCTGATCCGTGCAAACCACCGCAGTCACGACGCCCGCGCTCGAAACGCGCGGGCTGACCATTCGGTTCGGCGGCCATGTCGCCGTCAACGACGTGTCGTGCCGGTTCACGCCCGGCACGCTCACGGCCATCGTCGGGCCGAACGGCGCAGGCAAGACCACCTATTTCAACCTCGTCTCGGGACAGCTCCGCGCGACCTCCGGGCAGGTTCTGGTCGACGGGGAGGACGTCACCGCCCTGCCCGCTTCCGCCCGGACGAAGCGCGGGCTCGGGCGCGCGTTTCAGCTCACCAACCTGTTTCCGCAGCTGACCGCGCTGGAGAATGTCCGCCTCGCCGTCCAGAGCCGCGCCGAGGCGGGATGGTCCCTCTTCAAGGTCTGGAACAGCCGCCGCGATCTCATCGAAAAGGCCGAGGCCGTGCTCGAGCGGGTGCGCCTCGCCGACAAGCGCCACGTGGCACCCAAGGCCCTCTCGCACGGGGACCAGCGCAAGCTCGAAGTGGCGCTGCTCATCGCCATGGAGCCGAAGGTCTTCATGTTCGACGAGCCGACGGCCGGCATGAGCGTCGACGAGGTGCCGACCGTTCTCGAACTCATCGACGACATCAAGCAGCGCGGCGACGCCACAGTGCTCCTCGTCGAGCACAAGATGGACGTGGTGCGATCGCTCGCGGACCGCATCGTCGTGCTGCACAACGGGACGCTCGTTGCCGACGGAGAGCCCGCCGAGGTGATTGCCTCGCCCGTGGTTCAGGAAGCCTATCTCGGACTGGAGGCAGCCCGTGCCTGAGCCCTTGCTCCAGCTGGATGCCGTGCAAACCCATATCGGCCCCTACCACATTCTTCACGGCGTCAGCTTCGGCATGCCCGCGGGAAGCCTGACGATGCTCCTCGGCCGCAACGGCGCCGGCAAGACCACGACGCTGCGCACGATCATGGGGCTGTGGCACGCCTCGTCGGGCAGCATCCGCTTCGACGGGCGCGACATCACCACGAGCGCAACGCCCGACATCGCGCGGGCAGGCATCGCTTATGTACCGGAATCCATGGGCATCTTCACGGACCTCTCGGTGCGCGAGAACATCGTGCTGGCCGCCCGGAGCGGGCCGGTGGACAGCGCGCGCCTCGATTGGATGCTGGGACTTTTCCCGGCGCTCAAGCGCTTCTGGAACCTGCCGGCGGGCAACCTCTCCGGCGGCCAGAAGCAGATGCTCGCCATAGCCCGCGCCATTGCGGAGCCGCGCCGTCTCCTGCTGGTGGACGAGCCGACCAAGGGGCTCGCGCCGGTGATGGTGCGCAGCATGATCGAGGCCTTCAAGGCGCTCAAGGCCGCCGGCGAGACGATCCTGCTCGTCGAGCAGAACTTCTATGCCGCCTCGGCGCTCGGCGACAACGTGCTGGTCATGGATGATGGCCGCATCGTCCATTCCGGCCCGATGAGCGACCTCGTCGCGGACCAAGCCCTGCAGCAGCGCCTGCTCGGCCTCTCCCTGGATGCCCATCAATGAGCGACATGGCTGCCGATACCTCGACCGTGACCGAGCTTCCGCGCACCAGAACGGATTGGGCTCCCCTCGCTCTCGTCCCGGCCCTTGCGCTGGTCGCTCTGCCCTTCGTCGGCGAGCCCTCCACCTGGGTGACGCTCACCGTAGCCGGCCTCGCGATGGGCATGATGATCTTCCTCATGGCATCGGGCCTGACCCTCGTCTTCGGCCTGATGGACATCATCAATTTCGGCCACGGCGTCTTCATCTCACTCGGCGCCTACGCGACCCTCCTGGTTCTCGGCCCCCTTGCGAGCTGGGCGCAGGCGGATTCCGTCGGGCTGAATCTCGCCCTGCTTCTGCTCTGCATCCTGGCGGCCATGGCGGTAACGGGCGTCGTCGGCGCGGTGTTCGAACGCGTGATCGTGCGCCCGGTCTATGGCAGCCACCTTAAGCAGATCCTGGTCACCATGGGCGGTCTGATCGTCGCCGAGCAGGCGATCCACGCGATCTGGGGCGCGTCGCCGATCCCTATTCCCCTGCCGGGGACCCTGCGCGGCGCCTTCGTGCTCGGCGACATTGTCATGGAGCGCTACCGCGTCTTCGCGGTCGTGGTCGGCCTCGCCGTCTTCATCGCCATGCAACTGCTCCTCAATCGCACCCGGATCGGCCTCCTGATCCGGGCCGGCGTCGAAAATCCCGAGATGGTCGAAGCCCTCGGCTACCGAATCCGTCGCCTCTTCGTGAGTGTCTTCGTGGCGGGATCGGCGCTCGCCGGCCTCGGCGGCGTGATGTGGGCCTTCTACCGGCAGACCCTCACCGCCGGTATGGGCATGGAGGTGATGGTGCTCGTCTTCATCGTTATCATCGTCGGCGGACTCGGCTCCGTCGGCGGCTGCTTCGTCGGCTCGATCCTGGTCGCTCTGGTGGCGAACTATGTCGGCTTCGTAGCTCCCAAGCTGGCGCTGATCTCCAACATCCTCGTCATGGCCCTGGTGCTGATCTGGCGTCCCCAAGGCCTCTTTCCGGTAGCACGCCGATGACCGCGACCTCCGCTCCCACAAGCCTTCCCTTCGACGAGACCAGGGCTCGCAGCGGCATTCTGCAGAGCCTCCTGTCATCGGACTTGCCGCGCTCGCGGGTCCTATCCCTCCTCCTCGTCGCCATCCTGCTCGTGCTCGCGGCAACACCTTTCCTGTTCTCCGGCAGCCAGCCCCTGAGCACGGCGGCGAAGATCTGCGTCTTCATCGTCCTGGTGGCGAGCTACGACCTGCTGCTCGGCTATGCGGGCATCGTCTCCTTCGCCCACACCATGTTCTTCGGCATCGGCGGCTACGGCGTCGCGATCGCCCTCGAGCGTCTGGGAGCGACATGGGCCTCCGTCTTCCTGGGCCTGGTGGGGGCGCTCGCCTTGTCGGCAGCGCTTGCGGCCGTCATCGGCCTGCTGTCGCTGCGCGTGCGCGCGATCTTCTTCTCGATGATCACGCTGGCTGTCGCGTCGGCCGTGGCCGTGCTCGCCTCGCAGATGTCGAACGTCACCGGCGGCGAGGACGGCCTGTCCTTCCAGTTGCCCTACGCCCTGCGCCCGGCCTTCCGCCTGTTGTCGGAGCCGGTCCTCGGCACGGCTCTCAACGGCCGGGTCATCGCCTATTACCTAGTCTTCTTCGTTTCGCTGGGTGTCTTCCTGCTGCTGCTGCGGATCGTGAATTCTCCTTTCGGGCGCGTCCTCCAGGCGATCCGCGAGAACGAGTTCCGAGCCGAGGCCCTGGGGTACCGGGTCGTGGCCTACCGCACCGCGGCCTCTGTCATCTCCGCCCTCGCCGCCACGGTCGCCGGCGCCCTCCTGGCTCTCTGGCTGCGCTACAACGGGCCCGACACGACCCTGTCCTTCTCGATCATGATCGATATTCTGCTCATGGTGGTGATCGGCGGCATGGGAACCATGTACGGCGCCGTCATCGGCGCGGCCCTGTTCGTCCTGGCTCAGAGCTACCTGCAAGTCCTGATGGAGGCGGGCAGCACGGCACTCGCGGGAATTCCCCTCCTGCCGAACCTGATCCATCCGGACCGCTGGCTCCTCTGGCTCGGCGCGCTGTTCATCGTCAGCGTCTATGCCTTTCCGGGCGGGATCGTGGGACGGCTGCGACAGGCGAGGCGATAAAGGGGTGCCTTCCGCAACTTCGTAGGCTGCCGTTCGTTTCCTCCAAGGACCGGAGGGTGCATGATGAGCAGTGCCTTTGTTCGTGAGCGCGAGGGCGGCGAGGCCTTCGAAGATCTGCCTGACCGGCCTCTCAGTCCCCATCATCTCGTCACGCCGTCCGGCCTCTCCCGCATGGACGACGAGATCGAGGTTCTGAAGCTGCGCCTAGCCGAGGCTCAGGCTGCGGACGACAAGGCCGAGGTGGCCCGCGCTTCCCGGGACCTGCGCTACTTGACCCAGCGAAGGATGACGGCGGAACTCGTTCCGCCCCCGTCCGACCGATCCCATGTCCGCTTCGGATCCTCCGTCACCTTCGCGCGGGACGACGGCCGGACCCAGACCTACCGGATCGTCGGCGAGGACGAGGCCGATCCGGCGAAGGGAAGTCTCTCCTACGTCTCTCCTCTCGCTCAGGCCCTGATGGGCAAGGCGGTCGGCGACGTGATTGCCATCCCGCAGGGCGAGGCGGAGATCGTCGAGATCCGCTGATCGTCCTTGGCCGCGTCCATGGTCAGCCGTTCAGAGACAGGTCGGCCCCAAGGTGGAACCCCTCCTTCGGAGGCATGGCTCTAGCCCTCCTCCGCTTCCTTGAGCGGCACGACATTGTCGAATGCAGCGATGCCATCAGGGTTAGACTTGGCTGCCGCCAGTACCTTGTCCCGCAGCATGAGGTCGATTTCCTGCTGGATCACCAGGAACTCTTCCCATTTCGAGGTCAGAATGAGCGCCTGGATCTCGGCCTTCGGCTTCTCCTCCTGCCCCTCACGCAGCCGCACCTGGACCGAGCCGACCTCGATCCGCGGATGCTCGGAGACGAGGGACGCCAAAGCCTCGATCTCCTGACGGATGCCCGCGCTGTCCGTCGCCTGGAGGCCGATCGTGCGATCATACGGCATCCGGTCGCGATTGGTCAGGTTGATGATGTTCATGTTCACGAAGGTTGCGTTCGGGATCGTGATCAGCGATCGATCGAGCCCCCGGATGCGGGTGGAACGGATGCCGATCTCCTGCACGCGCCCCTCGAGATCGCCGAACCGGCAGAGATCGCCGACGCGCACGGGGCGATCCGCATAGAGGATCAACCC
>Ga0247820_10001221_pt1 | contig 14475 bp, 12 predicted proteins | sample 13C_Glucose_Day1_2_FD_192480 | JGI IMG/M metagenome (GOLD analysis project Ga0247820, IMG submission 192480) | Soil microbial communities from agricultural site in Penn Yan, New York, United States - 13C_Glucose_Day14 | ecosystem: Environmental > Terrestrial > Soil > Agricultural land | place...
TTCGGCGACCACCGCGAGCTGGCCGACCTGTACGCCTACCTGGCCGCCGACGGCTCCGGCTACCTCACCGGCGACCTGATCGTGATGGACGGCGGGCGTTGGATGCAGGGCGTGGGCGGGCCCACGTGGCGCGCGATGCAGGAGTGGGACGACACCCAGTGGGAAGCGATGCGCAGTCGCTGAGGGATGCCCAGCTGATTTTGGAGCCGGCAGGAGTTGACCCGCGTCCGACAGACGCCTTCTTCTCGCACCGGCCTGCGCCTAGCAGCCAGGCCGAGCGCAGCTAGGTTGTCGTGTCGACCCCGACCATCAAGTTGAGCGTCGGTCAACCTCGGCGTGCCGCGGCGACCCTTCAGCCACCCTTACTTGCGCGGCCCTCGCGCACTGCTAGCTTCCAGTAGATCCGCGGCCATCGTGCGCGCCGCAAGTGCCGCGTCGACGGCACCATCCATCTGCTTGGCAATGACAGCGCCGTCGTAAAGCAGCATGAGTTGCTGCGCGAGCAAGCCAGGGTCGCGAGCACCGGCTTCGGCGGCGAGCGTTCTGAACAGCTCGCGCTGCCAACCGCGCGCCGTGTCGCAAACAGCCTTGACCGAGCTGCCCTCCGGCATTTCCGCGTTTGCGCGCACGAAGGCGCAGCCACGGTAGCCAGGCCGCGCCCGCGTCTCCGTAACGCTATCGAAAACCGCTAGCAGTCGCTCGCGCGGGCTGCGATGGCGCGCGATGTGATCGAGCACCGTGGCCTTGCGCACTTCGTGGCGATCCTGCAGGTAGGCCCGCACCAACTCCTCCTTGCTCCGGAAGTGAGCGTAGAGCGACGCCTTCGCCACGCCGGCCTGCTCGATGACGCGGTCGATGCCCACGTTGTTGATGCCCTCCCTGTAGAAGAGCTCGTCGGCGGCGGCCAGCAGGCGAACGCGCGCAGATGCCCGCGGCGCGGGCGAAGCGGCAGTTGAAGTCATGGCTTGACTTTAACAGACAGGTCTGTATAGTTCAAGCGAACAGACAGATCTGTTCATATTGGAGCCGCCGTGAACTGTTCCGCCGCCACCCTCGACGCTCGCCCGCCAGCGCGCACCTACACCCTGCCGCCGCGCGTCGCCTTCTTCCTGTTGGCGTCGATCACGACGTCCTTTTTGGCTGGCTCGAGCGCGCCGACGCCGCTGTACCCGATCTACCAAGGGCTATGGCACTTCTCTCCCGTCACCGTGACGGTGATCTTTGCGGCCTATGCGCTGGCGCTGCTGGCGATGCTCCTGGTGGCCGGACGGCTGTCAGATCACGTTGGCCGTCGCCCAGTACTCTTGGCCGCGACCGCCGCGCAGACGCTGACGATGGTGGTGTTCGCCACGGCCGACGGAGTGGGCGCCCTGGTCGCGGCCCGAGTGCTTCAAGGTCTGGCGACCGGCGCCGCGCTGGGTGCCGTCGGGGCCGGCATGATGGATCTCGACCGCGAGCGCGGTACGGTGGCCAATGCAGTCGCACCGGCGATGGGAACCGCCCTTGGGGGCGTGATTGCCGGAGCGCTCGTGCACTACCTGCCACTGCCGACGCAACTGGTCTTCTTCGTCATGGCCGCGCTGTACGTGCTGCAGGGCGTGGGCGTCGCGCTGATGGCCGAGCCCGGCAGCCGGCGCCCGGGTGCGCTTGCCTCGCTGAAAGTTCAGCTGAGCGCACCGCGCAGTACGCACGGGCCGCTGCTGACGGCCGCGCCGCTGCTCATTGCAGGGTGGGCACTCGCAGGCTTCTATGGCTCGTTGGGGCCCGCCCTGGTGCAGCGTGTGTTCGGCCTCGACTCCTCGTGGGCCGGAGGCCTAGCCCTCTTCCTACTTGCGGGTAGCTCGAGCGCGGCCGTGCTGGCATTGCATCGCACCAACGAGCAGCGCATGCGCGTGGCCGGAGCAGCTGCGCTTGCCTCAGGCGTTGCCGCCGTCGTGGGGGCCCTCGCGCTGCATTCAGCGCCCGTGTTCTTCGCCGCATCGATGATTGCCGGCGCGGGCTTCGGCCTCGGTTTCCAGGGCGCCGTGCGTGGCGTCATGGCCGCTGTCGCGGCCGCCGAACGCGCTGCGGTGCTCTCGATCATCTTCCTCGTCTCGTACCTGGCGATGGGGCTGCCCGTGGTGGCGGCCGGCGTCGTGGTCGCACGTACTGGACTCCTCGTGGAGACGTCGCTCGGATTTGCGGCAATGGTGATCACGCTGGCGACGATCGCGCTGCGAGTTGCCGCACGCAAGGCGCCCGCTCCGACCTTGGGCTAGCTTGCGTGAACCTTGAGAGTTTCTCGCCTGGATGAGCCGGGGGAGCACCTCGAAGGCCAGCACGCGCACCAGCGCGTCTGGCGACGGGAAGTACTTGTAGAAGGTGCCGCGCGGCACCTCGGCCCCCGCGATGATGTCGTCTATCGTGGTCGCCGCGGGCCCTTTGGCGGCAACCAGTCGGAGGGCGCTGCCGAGCAGCCGGGCCCGCATGCGTTCGCGCCTCTCAGCGGCCACTCGGGGTCGATGGTCTTGGCTCTCCATGAGGACAATTGTGCTGCCGGTCGTGCTGCTCACTGCCGGGCCGCGATGAGCGGCAATTCGTCGGACGCTTCGCGCACCGCATTGCGCACAGTGCGCTTGGCGGCGTAGCAGGCGCAGTCGGCCGCCTCCATGACACCGTCATCGTGGCGCGCGCGCCGGCGATCTCCACGACGCCCTTGCTCGCGGACACGCCTTGCGGATGGCCTTCCACCTTGCTGCTGCCTTGCACGTCGGCGCGGATGGCTTCGGCGATCGGCATCGCCCGATCCAGGGCCACGCCCAGGCCCATCAGCAGCGCAACGGTGATAGCGAGCCGGAGCTTCAGGGAGTGCAAGGGAGTGGAAATGTCGGTCTCGCGCGATCGGGTCGTGGTGTGCCGACCTCACTCTCAGTGAAAACGACTATTTTGTCAAGATGACGTTATTGTCATCATGAGTGCACCAGACTTGGAAAGAGGAGACATGAAGACAAGTCATCGACTGTCGCCCCGCGACGTTGCTGCCGCCTGGGCGCTGTGCCTGTGCGCCCCCGCGTGGGCGGTGAACGGCGCACAGCCGGGCGGACACGGCGCCGCCAACGCCTCGATGGGCGGCGCGTCCATCGCCCTGCCGCTCGATGCCGAAGCGGCTGCCAACAACCCGGCCGGCGTGGCGCTGCTCCCCTCCTCGATGACGCTGGGCGTGCAGGTGTTCCATGGCGAGTCGTCCGCGCAGTACGTGCTGCCCGGCAACGAGCTGCACAACCGCAGCACGACCTTGGGTCCCGAGGGCGGCGCGATCTGGCGCATGTCCTCCGAGTGGACCGTGGGCCTGAGCGTCGCCGTCGGCGGCGCCGGCTCCGACTACAAGCACCCTGCCCTGCCCGTGCCGGGCGCATCGAACGCGGAGACCTCGCTCTCGGTAGTCGAGTTCATCCCCACCGTCGCCTGGCGGCCGCGCGAGGACCTGGCCCTCGGCCTGGCGCTCAACCTGGCATACGAGCGCTTCGAGGCGCAAGGCGTCATCGTCCCGGCGCCGGTGCCCGGCGGGCTGCTGCCGCTGCCCGCACACGGCAGCCAGGATGCCGGCGGCGTCGGCGTGCGCGCGGGCGCGCTGTGGAAGCCCCTGCCCCAGCTGTCGCTGGGCGTCAACTTCAAGTCGCGCACCCGCATGGGCCAGCTGCGCGGCTACGAGCAGGACCTGCTGGCCTACAGCGATGGCCGGATCGACATCCCCAGCGAATACGGCATCGGCGCCGCCTGGCAGGCCACGCCGGCGATCACGCTCGCGGCGGACGTGCTCCGGATCAACTGGGGCGAGCTCGCCGTGATGAAGGATCCGGCCGGCTTCCACTGGCGCAACCAGCCGATCGCGCGGATCGGCGCGGCGTGGACGGCCGACGGTGGCTGGACGCTGCGGGCAGGCTACAGCCGCAGCCGGCGCCAGATCACCAGCGACCGCACCGTGCAGAACCTGCTCGTGCCCTCGATCCACAACGAAGCCTTCACCGCCGGCATCACCTGGCCGCTCGACGGGACCGGCTCGCTGAACCTGGGCTACGAACTCAACCCGCGCACCACGCTGCATGGCAGCGGCCCCAGCACCGGCACCTCGCTCACCAGCAAGGTCCAGATGCTGATGGCGAGCTACCAGCACAACTTTTGAGGATCCGGCCATGGCCAAGAACAAGGCGGTGCTGCGACAGCCCGAGTCGTACCGCGAGAGCCGGCTGCCGGCCGGTGTGCAGCCGCTGCGGCGGCCACCCGCCGCGGGCCGCGCGGTGGAGCTGGCGTTCCTTCGCTGGGAGAAGCGCGAACTGCTGCCCACCGAGCGCTTCTGGCGCGACTTCGGCTTCCACATCGTCAGCGCGACGCCGCAACGGGTGGTGGCACGCGCGGCCGGCAGCGCGCCCTGCATCGCGATGGCCGAGCGCGCCGCGGCGAACCGCTTCGTGGGCCCCGCGTTCCGCATGTCGGACGACACCGATCTCGAGGCTTACGTGAAGCGCTTCGGCGCCACCCGACTGCCGCCCGAGCGCATTCCCGGCGGCGGGCGCGGCGTCTCGCTGCACGACCCTTCGGGCCGCGGCGTGTGGCTGCTGCAGGGACAGGCGCGCGTCGAGCCGCTGCCGCTGCGTGAACCGATGAACCCGCTCGCCAACACGGCGAGGCACGCGCCGCGCGTCAACCGCACCGTACGCACGCCGATCGAGCCGGCCAAGGTGGCCAAGCTCGGCCACCTGGTGCTGCAGACGGCGGACTTCGCCGGCCTGACACAGTGGTACCTGCAGGTGCTGGGGCTGATCCCCACCGACGTACAGTACCTGGGCGATGGCAGCCCCAACCTCGCGTTCTGCCGCCTCGACCTCGGTGGCGAGCCGGCCGACCACCACACGCTGGTGCTGGTGGGTGGCCTGGAGGAGAAGTACGAGCACAGCGCCTACGAGGTGATCGACCTCGACGCGCTCGGCCAGGGCCAGCAGCTGCTGCGCGCGGCCGGCCACTCGCACCTGTGGGGCATCGGCCGCCACCTGCTCGGCAGCCAGCTCTTCGACTACTGGCGCGACGCAGAGGGCTTCGAGCACGAGCACTACACCGACGGCGACCTCTTCACCGCCGACCATGAGACCGAATATTCGGCGCTCACGTTCGGCGGCATCTGGGCCTGGGGCGACGACGCGCCGGCCTCGATGAAACCCAGCAAGAACCTGCCCACGCTGCTGCGCGTGCTCAAGCTGCTGCGCAGCCGTGCCCTCACGCCCGCGCGCCTGAAGCTGCTCGGCGCCGCCCTCGACGCTCCCGCCAGACCCTGGCTCTGACCTCACCCATCCCATGCCTCGCACCATCGTCCGCTACCTCGAAGCCGGCAACGCATCCACACCGCGGTGGGGTGTGCAGTTCGGCACCCGCATCGCGCCGCTGACCATGCAGCCGCAGACCACCCGCGAACTGCTGGCCGACCACTGGGACGCGCTCTGGCAGGTCGCACCATCGCAGGCGACCCTGCCGCTCGATGGCCTGCGCCTGCTGGCCCCGGTGACGCAGAACCAGCAGTTCATCTGCCAGGGTGTCAACTACCGCAGCCATGTCGCGGAGTCGGGGCTGAAGCTCTCGGACTTCCCGTTCAACACGATCTTCACCAAGGCGCCCTCGTGCATCACGGCTTCCGGCGCGCCGGTGGCGCGCCCGCCCCACGTGCGCCTGCTCGACTACGAGATCGAGCTCGGCCTCGTGCTGCGCCGCGACCTTCCGCCGAACACCCGCGTTCAGCCCGAGGACCTGGGGCAGTGGCTCGCCGGCGTGACCATCGTCAACGACCTGTCGGCGCGCGACGTCCAGCTGCCGCAGGGCCAGTTCTACAAGGGCAAGAGCTACCGCGGCTTCGGCCCGGTCGGCCCGGGCCTGGTGCTGCTGGCTGCCGACGAATGGAAGCGCTGGCCCGAGCTGCACATGCGACTTGCAGTGAACGGCCAGGTGCGGCAGGACGGTTACTGCAAGGAGATGATCCACGGGCCGGCGGCCACCCTCAGCGAGTTGAGCGGCCTGCAGGACCTGCACGCCGGCGACCTGATCGCCACCGGCACCCCGGCCGGCTGCGCCGCCCGCGCGCCGGGCAAGGCGGTGATGTTCATGATGCGTCACTTCATGAGCGACGCCACCAAGTGGCGCCTGTTCATTGGCAAGGGCCTCGCCAACCCGGCCTACCTGCAGCCCGGCGATCGTCTGAACCTCTCGATCCGCACCGACGACGGGGCCATCGACCTGGGGGAACAGACCACCGCCATCACCAACTGATCCGGGCACGCAAAGGGGTCCCCATGTCATCGACTCTTCAGCCCGCGCCGGATGCTCTGGACGCAGGCGTCATCGACACCGACGTCTTCGTGGTCGGGCTCGGTCCGGTGGGCGCCGCCCTCGCCGCGCTGCTCGGGCGCTACGGCATTCGCGTGCTGGCGATCGACAAGGCCACGGAGCCCTTCACCAAGCCGCGCGCCATCGCGCTCGACAACGAGGCCTTGCGCATCCTGCAGCTGATCGGCGTTCGCGACGGCGAGTTCTCGACGGTCGCGATCCCGCAGGTGCAGTACCACTCGCCGATGTTCGGCCGCTTCGCGCGCCTCAGCACGGCCGGCATCATCGATGGTCACCCGATGCTGGTGACCTTCTACCAGCCCGAGCTCGAGCAGCTGCTGCGCGGCAAGGTCGCCGACCATCCCAGCGTCGACATGCGCCTGGGCGTATCGCTCGAAGGTGTGGTCGACGACGGCCACTTCGTCCACGCCCGCTTGAAGGATGCCGACGGCACGGAGTTGCAGGCGAGGGCGCGCTTCATGGTGGGCACCGACGGCGCCAACTCGCTGGTGCGGCGCCTGCTGGGGCTCGATTTCGAGGGCCAGACCTTCGCTCAGGACTGGTTGATCGTGGACGCGCTGGACGTTCCGAACCCGATCGACCATGTCGAGTTCATCTGCGATCCGCGCCGGCCGACGCCGCACATGGTGGCCCCCGGGGGCCGCCAGCGCTGGGAGTTCATGCTGCATCCGGGTGAGGATGCGCAGGCGATGGAGCAGCCGGAGTCGATACGCCGCCTGCTCGCGCCCTGGTGCGACGTCGACCGCGTCCGCATCGAACGCACCGCGGTCTACCGGTTCCACGCGCGCGAGGCCAGGTCGTTCTCCAAGGGCCGCTGCTTCCTGGCCGGTGACGCGGCGCACGTCACCCCGCCGTTCGCAGGCCAGGGGCTCGTCGCGGGCTTGCGCGACGTCGCCAATCTGGCGTGGAAGCTCGCGTGGGTCGTGCGCGGCCAGGCTGGTGCCGGCATCCTGGACAGCTACGACATCGAACGACGTCCCCACGCGAAGAAGATCATCAAGCTTGCGCGTTTCCTCGGCGCGCTGGTGATGCCGCGCAACCGGGCGGTTGCACTCGCCCTGCACGGCCTGATCCGCGCGATCCGCGTGCTGCCTGCCGGCAGAACGCTGTTCGACGACCTGAAGATCAAGCCGGAGAACACCTTCGACACGGGGCTGTTCTGGCGCAACCGCAGGAACGAGCGGTTGCGCGCGGGCTCGACGCTGCCGCAAGGCTGGGTGCGGCCGGCCGCAGGCGTCCCGCTGCTGAGCGATGACGCGCTGGGCCTGCACTGGGCGCTCGTGGGTGTCGGCGTCGACCCGGCGATTCGGATGCGCCCCGACCAGCTGCACAGCTGGCAGCGCGCGGGGGGCAAGGTGTGGCAATGGTGCCAGCGCGGACAAGCGCAGCACCTGGCGGCCGCCGACCGGCGCGTGGAGGCGCTGGACGAGACGCTGCTGCCTCGTCGCACGCCCCTGGGCTGGGTCTTCATCGTCCGCCCCGACCGTTGCGTGATGGCCGAGGGACCGATCGAGCAGGTGCAGGAGCTGGTCGATCAGGCGCTTCGGCGTCTGGCGCCCTCCGCCGAACACGTGCCACAGCGAATTGCCAACCCGGTCTCCTGGAGTGCCATCGATGAGACGTGAACTGATCTGCCTGGAGCCGTCATCGCCGCCGCGACTCCAGGTGCGCGAGAGCGCCATGCCCGCACCGCGACGCGGCCAGGTGCTCGTGCGGGTAGAAGCCACGTCCGTCAATCCGATCGATGCCAAGCGTGCCGCCGGCTATGGGCAGCGCCTGCTCGGACTCAAGGGCGCAGGGCGCTTTCCGCTCGTGCCCGGCAACGACCTGGCAGGGCGCGTCGAAGCGGCCGGCCCGGGCGTCTCGACGCTCGGCGTGGGACAGCGCGTGTTCGGGCTCGTGGCCACCAGCAAGGCCGGCGGCGCCCACGCTTCGCATGTCGTGGTTGCACAGTCGCTGCTGCAGGCCGCTCCGGACGACGTCGAGGCTCCCGCCCTGGCTGTGCTGCCCTACTCGTTCACGACGATGTGGCTGGCGGTGCGCTCGACGCGGCTGACCCACGCCAACGCGGCCGGCAAGCGGGTCCTCGTCCACGGCGCCGCCGGGGCGCTCGGGCGGCTGGCCCTGCAGTTGCTGTCGGGGTGGGGCGGCCACATCACCGCGATCTGCGACGCCAGCATGACCGACGACTGCCGCGCGCTCGGCGCGCAGGTCGCGGTCGAACGAGGGCCACGGGCTATCCGCTCTCTGCCAGCCGAATTCGATGTGGTGCTCAACTTCGCCAGCTGGGACGACGAACTCGCGCTCGCGTCGCGACTGGGCGCGAACGCGCTCGGCCATGCGACGACCGTGCATCCTCTGCTGGGCCACTTCGACCGACTGGGCTGGCTGCGCGGTGCGCTCGCCAGCCGGCGTGATGCGCACACCGTGCGTTCGGCCGTTCGTCAGCGGTCCGCCGCAGCGCACTACGCCTGGACGGTCTTCAAGCCGGACCCCGAAGCACTCGCCGCGCTGGCCGCCGGGGTGCGCGAGCGCCGCTTCTCGTTGCCGGTGGGCCTGAGCGCCGGCTTCGACCAGGCGGACCTCGCGTTCGCCCATGTCGCGGCGGGAAAGCCCGGCCGTGCCGTGCTGCAACCCTGACCTTCATCGCCCGACCCGAACGAGGATGACGCCCATGATTGGAATTTCCGGCATGCCCGACGTCGTGGCCGTCGAACGCGACGCCCCGACGCTGCCCGCCAGCACCTACGAGATGATCGGCCAAGCGGCGGCGGCTCACGCCGATGCGCCGGCGCTGTCGTTCTTCCTGCGCGCGCAGGACCACGACCGGCCGCTGACCTGGGACTACGCGACGCTGTTTACCAAGATCACGGCGACCGCCAATTTCTTTCACAGCCTGAGCATCGCCAAGGACGACGTCATCGCTTTCGTCCTGCCAAACCTGCCGGAGACGCATCTGGCGATCTGGGGAGGCCAGGCCGCCGGGATCGTATTCGCGATCAACCCGCTGCTGGAGCCGGCCGCGATCGGCGAACTGCTGAAGGCCGGTGGAGCGAAGGTGCTGGTCACGCTCGCGCCCTTCCCCGGCTCCGACCTCTGGCCGAAATTGCAACCCGTGATCGGTGATGTGCCCGGACTGCGGCACGTGGTGCTGGTCGACCTTGCTGGGCATCTGCCTGGGGTGCCCGGGCTGCCGGCCGCCATGCCGCAAGGTGTCGAGATCGGCACCGACCGCCTCGCGGTGCACGCCTTCGCCCACGGCGTCGACAGCCAGCCCACCGACAGGCTGGTCAGCGGCCGTGTGATCGCGCCCGACGACTTCTCCTCCTTCTTCTGCACCGGCGGCACGACGGGAACCCCGAAGATCGCGATGCGCCGCCATGCGAACGAGGTTGCCAATGCGTGGAGCGTCGGCTACGTCCTGGGCGACGGCATGACGGCCGGCAAGACGCTCTTCTGCGGCCTGCCAATGTTCCACGTCAACGCGGTGCTGGTGACCGGCCTGCTGCCGTTCTCCCGCGGCGCGCACGTGATCCTGGGCACGCCGCAGGGCTGGCGCGGCGAAGGCGTCATCGCCCGATTCTGGGAGATGGCCGAGCGTCACCGCATCAACTTCTTCAGCGGCGTGCCGACGGTCTACGCGGCGCTGATGCAGCAGCCCATCGCCGGACGCGACGTCAGCTCGCTCGAGTACGGCCTGTGCGGCGCCGCGCCGATGCCATTGGAGCTGATGCGCGGCTTCGAGGAGAGGACCGGATTGAAGATCCTCGAGGGCTACGGCCTGACCGAGGGCACCTGCGTCAGCACAGTCAACCCGCCACGCGGCGACCGCCGCCTCGGCTCGATCGGCGTGCGTGTGCCGCTGCAGTCGATGAAGGCGGTGATCCTGGACGAAGGCGGCACGTACGTGCGCGACTGCGGCGTCGGCGAAGTCGGCGTGCTTGTGATCCGCGGTCCCAACGTGTTCGCCGGCTACAAGGTCGCCGAACACAACAAGGGTCTGTGGATCGATGCCGGCGACGGTGAGCGATGGCTGAACACCGGTGACCTCGGCCGACAGGACGCCGACGGCTACTTCTACCTCACCGGGCGGAAGAAGGAACTGATCATCCGCGGCGGCCACAACATCGACCCGGCGAGCATCGAGGAACCGCTGCACCAGCATCCGGCCGTGCAGCTCGCCGCCGCCGTCGGCCGCCCCGATCCGCACGCCGGAGAACTGCCGGTCGCCTATGTCCAACTCAAGCCGGGCGCCGCGGCGACCGAAGCCGAACTGCTCGCCTTCGCCCTGCGCGAGATTCTCGAACGCGCCGCGCAACCCAAGGCGATCAGGATCGTCGATGCGATGCCGTTGACGGGCGTAGGAAAGATCTTCAAGCCGCGGCTGCGGCAGCGCGAGATCGAGGATGCGCTCGCCGAGGCGCTGCGCAGTGCTGATGTGTCGCTCGTCTCGGTGCAGGCTCGGAGCGATCCTGCCCACGGCACCGTGGTCGACGTTTCGCTCGCCGAACCTGCAGACCCGCACGTCGCCCGGCGCGTGCTCGGGCAGTTCCCGTTGCCGTTTCGGCTGGTGGACGAAGCGGGCAGGCCCGCACAAGCCCAGGCTCCGAACCCCTCACCACTGGAGAAGAAGTGATGCACCTAATGCGAAGCCTGATGCTGGTTCTCGCAGCCATGGTCGGCTCCCTCGCCCACGGCCAGACCTATCCCGCAAAGACGATCACGCTGCTCGTGACCTACCCGCCAGGCGGGCCGGCAGACGCAGTTGCCCGCGCCATTGCGACCGCGCTGCAGAGGGAGCTGGGCCAGGCGGTCATCGTCGACAACATCGGCGGCGTCGGCGGCGCGCTCGGTGCCCAGAAAGTGCTTGCCGCCGCGCCGGATGGTCACACCATCATGTTCGCCACGCCGATCGAACTCATGCAGACGCCGATGGCTGTCGCCGGCGCGAAGTACAGGCCCGAGGACTTCCGCATGATCGGCCCGATCGCCAGCACCTACCTGGTGATGATCGTGCGCCCGGACCTGCCGGTGGCGAGCGTCGCCGAGTTCGTCGCACTGGCCAAGAAGCCCGGCGCCAAGGAACTGACCTATGGAAGCGTCGGTCGCGGTTCGGCATATCACCTCGTCGCTGAACGCTTCGCCCAGGACACCGGGATCAAGATGCTTCATGTGCCGTACAAGGGCGCACAGCAACTGGTCACGGACTTGGCAGGAGGCCAGATCGACATGGCCTTCCTTGCGCTCGGCGGCTCGGTCCGGGGGCTGCTGCAACAGGGAAGGTTCAAGACCATCGGATACACCGGCCGCTCGCGTCACCCCGCGTTCCCCAATACACCGACGATGGACGAGAGCACGGCCGTCAAGGACTTCGTCTTCGATCTGTGGGGCGCGCTGATGGTCGGCAAGAACGTGCCCGAGCCCGTCGTGGCGAGGCTTTCCACAGCGTTGAACGAGGCGCTGAAGAAACCGCAGCTGCGCGAGAACCTCGAGGCCACGGGCGTCCTGCCCGCCGATCCCACGGGTTTGGGTCGTTCCGCGGGCTTCTATGCGTCGGAGATCGCCCGCTACCAGAGCATCGGCCGATCCATCAACCTGCAGCCTGAGTAGCAGCAAACGCCGGGACCGCATGACCTGCAAAGCACCTATCAAGGACACCCTTTTCGTCTTGACCAACCTGGCCGCAACTCGCGACACCGCGGCACTGGCCGGGTTCGAGCACGCCGACCTCGAAACCGCCACCGCCATCGTCGAGGAATGCGCCACGCTGTGCGAGGGGTCGATGGCTCCGCTGAACGCCGCCGGAACCCGGCTGCCTGGAACGCCGGCGCCGTAACGACGACCGAAGGCTTCGGGCAGGCCTACCGCGAACTTGCATCCGGCGGCTGGCAAGGCCTCCCGCATCCGGTGCAGCACGGTGGCCAGGGCCTGCCCAAGGTCGTGGCGACCGCCGCGATCGAGTTCACCAACAGTGCAAACTTGGGCTTCGGGCTGTGCGCGCTCACCTGAAGGAGAAGGTCATGAGTTTCGAAACCGTGAGTGTGACTGTGGCTGACGGAGTTGCCCAGGTCGAGCTGAATCGACCGGACAAGGCCAATGCCATGAACCATCAGATGTGGGCGGACATCCGCTCGGCCTTCCGCGTCGTCGACGACATGGCCGAGGTGCGCGTCGCCGTGATCAGCGGGAGCGGAAACCAGTTCAGCGCGGGCATCGACCTGGCCATGCTGGCGGGACTCGAAAGCGAACTCGGGAACGCCTGCGAGGGGCGATCGCGGGAAAGGTTGCGCCGGAAGATTCTCGACCTCCAGGATGCGCTGACCAGCATCGAACGCTGCCGCAAGCCCGTCATCGCCGCGATCCATGGCGCGTGCATCGGTGCCGGCGTCGACCTCATCACCTGCTGCGACATGCGCTATGCCACCGTCGACACCTATTTTCAGGTGAAGGAGATCGACGTGGGCATGGCCGCCGACGTGGGCACATTGCAGCGCATGCCCAAACTCGTGCCCGACGGCATCGTGCGCGAGCTGGTCTACACCGGCCGGCGCTTCGATGCCGAGGAAGCCAGGCAAATGGGTCTGGTGAATCGCGTGTATGGCTCGGTGGACGAGATGAGAAACGGTGTGGCGCAGATCGCCGCGAGCATCGCCCACAAGTCGCCGCTAGCCATCCGCGGCAGCAAGGAGATGCTCGTCTACTCGCGCGACCACTCCGTGGCCGAAGGCCTGAATTACGTCGCCACCTGGAACGCCGCGATGCTTCTCTCGGCCGATCTGACCGAGGCGATGACGGCGGCAAAGGAAAGGCGGCCGGCCCGATTCGGGGAGTAGGTGGCCAACGCTCGATTCGCCGCATCTTGTCCGCGACGATGCCGATCTCGTCCGTTCTCAACCTCGTCGCGGCCTTGGCTGCTTCTGACAATTCAGGCGATCGAACACACCCCTCAATGGAGACACTTTCATGCAAGCCAATCAAGAGCTGCTCGTCCAGCGCCTGCTGCCGCGCGACCTGTTCAAGGGCAAGACGGTGTTCGTCACCGGCGGCGGCAGTGGTATCAACCTCGGCGTGGCTCGCAATTTCGCCGCCCTCGGGGCGAAGGTCGCGATCTGCGGCCGCACGCAGGCCAAGCTCGATGCCGCAGCCGAGGAGCTGCGCGCGTTCGGAGCGCAGACCTGTGCCGTAGCCGCTGACGTTCGCGACAGCGCGGCGCTGGAGGCGGCGCTCGCGCGCAGCGGCGAAGAACTCGGCCCGGTCGACGTGCTCGTCTGCGGCGCCGCGGGCAACTTCCTCGTGCCTGCGGAAAAGCTGTCGACCAACGGATTCAAGAGCGTCATCGACATCGACCTGCTCGGCTCGTTCAATGCGGCACGTGCCGGGTTCGAGCAGCTGAAGAAGACGCGCGGCAGCCTGATCTTCATTTCCGCGGGAATGGCCTACATGCCCCACGCGTTCCAGGCCCATGTCGGCGCCGCCAAGGCCGGCATCGACATGCTGATGAAGAACCTGGCGATCGAATGGGGCACGCACGGCATCCGCTGCAACTCGATCGTCCCTGGGCCGATCGAGGGCACCGAGGGCATGAAGCGGCTGGTCGATGCGGGAGCGCGCGACCAGTTCACCGCCATCGTGCCCCTGCGTCGCATGGGCACGGTCGACGACATCGGCCAGACCGCAGTAATCCTCGCCTCGCCGCTCGCCTCGTACATCACCGGTTGCGTGGTCGTCTGCGACGGCGGTCAGAACCTGGTGGGCTCGGCACTGTTCAACATCGGTGCCGCGCAGGCGCTCGAGGCGCAGGCCAAGGGCCGAGCGACATGACCATCCATCCGATTCGACCAAGCACCATGAGCCCGCAAGAACTGAACGAAACCTACGGCCCGGCTGCGGTCGCCAGGTCGCTGATGCTGACCTTGGTGACGCCGCGCTCGGCGAAGAGCTTCATTGCCGCGGCATGCCATCCGATGCGGCCCAGCCTGGCCAGACGGTCGAGGCACTCTCCGGGCGTGGCCTTGGAGTGCGGGCTGCGGCCCAGGACGACCCCGATGCGACGGTTGCCTTGAGTTTCTCCAGCACGCCGAGCCCGAAGGCCGCGGCCCGCACTCC
>Ga0247820_10001223_pt1 | contig 14468 bp, 15 predicted proteins | sample 13C_Glucose_Day1_2_FD_192480 | JGI IMG/M metagenome (GOLD analysis project Ga0247820, IMG submission 192480) | Soil microbial communities from agricultural site in Penn Yan, New York, United States - 13C_Glucose_Day14 | ecosystem: Environmental > Terrestrial > Soil > Agricultural land | place...
CCCCGGCCCGCCCCCACGGCCGAGGAGACCAGGGCCCGCACCGCCCGCTTCAGCAGCTTCCGCCAGGCCGTCCGCCCGCCCACCCCGGACGACACGGCCGACCCGGACACCGGCGCCGTCACGGACACCCCCGGCGCCGCGCGTACGACTCCCGAAGCACAACCCACCCCCGCAACACCGGAAGGCGACACCACCACATGACCGGCACGACGACCGCCGACGAGAAGCTCACCTGGCTGCTGGAAGGCCTGCTGGAGCGCACGCCGGGCGCACGGCACGCGCTCGTGCTCTCCCGTGACGGCCTGAAACTGTGCCGCACCCCGGAGCTGTCCGCCGACCAGGCCGACCAGCTCGCCGCGATCGCCGCCGGCATCCAGTCGCTGTCGCACGGCGCCTCCGTCGAGTTCGGCGACGGCAGCGGCGGGGTGCGCTCGGCGATGACCGAGTTCTACGGCGGCGTGCTGTTCATCGTGGAGGCCGGCGCCGGCGCGCACCTGGCGGTCGTCACCAGCGAGGACGCGGACGCCGGGCTCATCGGGCACAACATGAGCGAACTCGTGGAACAGCTCGGCGAGCACCTGACCGCCCTGCCCCGCAGCTCATGAGCAGGCCCGGCAGGGACGACGCCCCCGACCGGCTGTACACCCTCACCGGAGGGCGCAGCCGGTCCGGGCCCGACAACCCCTTCGACCTGGTGACCCTGGTCGTCGCCGAATGCGATCCGGTGCCCGGCATGCAGTCCGAGCACGCGGCGATCCTTCGGCTGACCGAACGCCCCACGGCCGTCGTGGAGATCGCGGCCGAGCTGAAGCTGCCCATCAGCATCACCCGGATCCTGCTCTCCGACCTCCAAGCGGTGGGCCGGGTCAGCGCCCGTCACCCCCGCAAGGCCGCCGTACCCGACCCCGACATCCTGGAGCAGGTGCTCGTTGGACTCCGCAACCTCTGAGACGCGCACGGAAACGGTCGACGAGACCCGTGCACCGCTGGGCGCCTCGGCCGACAACGGCCTGAAGATCGTGGTCGTGGGCGGCTTCGGCGCCGGCAAGACGACGATGGTCCGCTCGGTCAGCGAGATCCGTCCCCTCAACACCGAGGAGACGATGACCCAGGCCGGCGAGGCCGTCGACGACACCAGCGGGGTGAGCGGCAAGACGGCGACCACCGTCGCCTTCGACTTCGGCCGCATCACCCTGGACGCGCACAACGTGCTGTACCTGTTCGGCGCGCCCGGCCAGGAACGTTTCTGGTTCCTGTGGGACCGGCTGTTCTCCGGCACCCTGGGCGCCGTCGTGCTGGTCGACACCCGGCGCATCGACGACTCCTGGTACGCCATCGACCGGCTGGAGAGGCACGGCACGCCGTTCATCGTGGCCTGCAACGACTTCGGCGGGGACACCTTCACCCCGCAGCAGATACGCGAGGCCCTCGACCTCGACCCGCACGTGCCGCTGGTGAACTGCGACGCGCGCTCCCGGGAGTCCAGCAAGATCGTGCTCATCACGCTGGTGGAGCACATCCAGAGCCTGTACGCCGACCCGGCCCGAGCCCCCCGTCAGGAGCTGGTGTGAGTCCCGCTTCCGTTCCCAACGCCGTCCGCTTCCAGGGGTCCCTGCTCCAGGACGACCCGGCCCGCGTGTACCGGGAGCTGCGGCGCGAGCACGGCAGTGTCGTCCCGGTGGTGCTGGACGGGGACGCACCGGCCTGGCTGGTGCTCGGCTACCGCGAGCTGCACCAGATCACCGGCGACCCGGGACTGTTCAGCCGCGACTCCGAGCTGTGGAACCAGTGGGAGAACATCCCCGACGACTGGCCGCTGCTGCCGATGATCGGCCGCAGGCAGCCCTCGATCCTCTACACCGTCGGCGACCGGCACCGCGAGCGGGCCGGGATGCTGGTGGACGCGCTGGAGGCGGTCGACCCGTTCGAACTGCGCGGCTATGCCGAGAAGTTCGCCGACGAACTGATCGACGGGATCTGCGCCAAGGGCACCGCCGACATCATCGGCGAGTTCGCGATGCTGCTGCCGGTGCGGGTGCTGGCCCGGCTGTACGGGTTCCCCGACGACGAGGGCCCGGCCCTGGTCACCGCCCTCAACGACATGGTCAACGGGCGGGAGCGGGCCCTCGAGGGCCAGATCCACCTGTTCACGTCGATGACGGCCCTGGTGGCCGCCCGTGGGGAGAGTCCCGCCGAGGACGTCACGTCCCGGATGCTCGCCAACGCCGCGGGATTCACCCCGGAGGAGGTCTGCCAGGACCTCATGGTGATGATGGCCGCCGGGCACCAGCCGACCGCCGACTGGATCGGCAACTCGCTGCACCTGATGCTCACCGACGCCCGGTTCGCGGCGTCCCTCTTCGGCGGCCGCAACAGCATCGCCGAGGCGATGAACGAGGTGCTGTGGGAGGACACGCCCACCCAGAACGTGGCCGCCCGCTGGGCGTCCCGCGACACCCAGCTCGGCGGACGCCGGATCCGCGCCGGCGACATGGTGCTCCTCGGCCTCCAGGGCGCCAACTCCGACCCCCAGGTGCGCACCGACGGCTCGGCGCTGACCGGCGGCAACGGCGCCCACTTCTCCTTCGGCCACGGGGAGCACCGCTGCCCCTTCCCGGCGCAGGAGATCGCCGAGGTGATCGCCCGGACCGGCATCGAGGTCGTACTGGACCGGCTGCCGGACATCGACCTCGCGGTGCCGGCCGCGCGGCTGACCCGCCGCCCCTCGCCGTGGCTGCGCGGACTGTCCGAACTCCCGGTCACGTTCACACCCACTCCCGCCCTTGGAGGCACGCGCGCATGACGGCTGCTACGGACACCGCGACGACGGACACCGGACAGACGCGTATCCCCCTCGACCCGTTCGTGTCCGACCTGGACGGGGAGAGCGCGGCGCTGCGGGCCGCGGGGCCGCTGGCCGCCGTGACGCTGCCGGGCGACGTGCCGGTGTGGGCGGTCACCCACCACGCCGAGGCGAAGAAGCTGCTCACCGACCCGCGCGTGGTGAAGGACATCAACGTCTGGACCGCCTGGCAGCGCGGCGAGATCGCCCCCGACTGGCCGCTGATCGGGCTGGCGAACCCGCCCCGCTCCATGCTCACCGTGGACGGCGCCGACCACCGCAGGCTGCGCACCCTGGTCGCGCAGGCGCTCACCCCCCGCCGGGTGGAGCGGATGCGGGAGCGGATCACGGAGCTGACCGAGGGCCTGCTGGACGCGGTGGCCGCCGAGCCCGGCGACACGGTCGACCTGAAGGCCGCGTTCGCCTACCCGCTGCCGATGTACGTCGTCGCCGACCTGATGGGGGTGGCGGAGGAGCGGCTGCCGCGGCTGAAGGAGCTGTTCGAGAAGTTCTTCTCCACTCAGACCCCGCCGGACGAGGTCATCGCGACGCTGACCGAACTGGCCGGGATCATGGGCGAGACGGTCGCGCACAAGCGGGAGAACCCGGGCGACGACCTGACCTCCGCGCTGATCCAGGCGTCGGAGAACGGCGACCGCCTCACCGACGAGGAGATCGTCGCCACGCTCCAGCTGATGGTCGCGGCCGGCCACGAGACGACGATCTCCCTCATCGTCAACGCGGTGGTCAACCTGTCCCTCCACCCGGAACAGCGGGAACTGGTGCTGTCCGGCAAGGCCGACTGGTCGGCGGTGGTCGAGGAGACCCTGCGGTTCGCCACGCCGACGTCCCACGTGCTGATCCGGTTCGCGACCGAGGACGTCCCGGTGGGCGACAAGGTCCTGCCGGCCGGTGACGCGCTGATCGTGTCGTACGCGGCGATCGGCCGGGACGAGCAGGCGCACGGTCCGACGGCCGGCGTCTTCGACATCACCCGGGAGACCGCCAGCCGGCACATCTCCTTCGGCCACGGCCCGCACGTCTGCCCCGGCGCGGCCCTGTCCCGTCTGGAGGCGGGCGTGGCCCTGCCGGCCCTGTACGCCCGCTTCCCCAAACTGGACCTGGCGGTCCCGGCGAGCGAGCTGCGCAACAAGCCGGTGGTCACCCAGAACGACCTGTTCGAGCTCCCGGTGAAGCTCGGCGGATGACCTCGGGGGCGGTGGCCGGGCCTCCCCGGCCCGTCCACCGCCCGTTCACCGCCCGTCCCGCCACGCGTCTCAGCGGACGGACGATGTTTCGCCCGGGTTTCCCTCAGCCGCTAGGCTCCGACCGTGGCTGAGATCCGGATTCCTGCTGACATCAAGCCCGCCGACGGTCGTTTCGGCGCGGGTCCCTCCAAGGTGCGGACGGAGGCGCTGGACGCCCTGGCCGCGACCGGCACGTCCCTCATGGGCACCTCCCACCGCCAGGCCCCGGTCAAGAACCTGGTCGGCAAGGTGCGCGAGGGCGTCCGCGACCTGTTCCAGCTCCCCGACGGCTACGAGGTGGTCCTCGGCAACGGCGGCTCCACCGCGTTCTGGGACGTCGCGACCCACGGCCTGATCGAGAACAAGTCGCAGCACCTGACCTTCGGCGAGTTCAGCTCCAAGTTCGCCAAGGCGGCCAGGCTCGCCCCGTGGCTGGCCGACCCGTCCGTCGTCTCCTCCGACCCGGGCACCCACCCCGAGGCGGTCGCCGAGGCCGGCGTGGACGTGTACGCCTTCACCCACAACGAGACCTCCACCGGCGTCGCCATGCCGGTCGAGCGCGTCGCCGGCGCCGACGAGGGCGCCCTCGTCCTGGTCGACGCCACCTCCGGCGCGGGCGGCCTCCCGGTCGACATCGCCGAGACGGACGTCTACTACTTCGCCCCGCAGAAGTCCTTCGCCTCCGACGGCGGCCTGTGGATCGGCGTGTTCTCCCCCGCCGCGATCGAGCGCGCCGAGCGGATCCACGCCTCCGGCCGCCATGTCCCGGAGTTCTTCAGCCTGCCCACGGCGATCGACAACTCCCGCAAGAACCAGACGTACAACACCCCGGCCCTGGCCACCCTGTTCCTGCTCAACGAGCAGCTGGAGTGGATCAACGGCCAGGGCGGCCTCGCCTGGTCCACGGCCCGTACGAAGGACTCCTCGACCCGTCTGTACGGCTGGGCGGAGAGCGCGAAGTTCGCGGCCCCGTTCGTCGCCGACCCGGCCAAGCGCTCCCAGGTCATCGGCACCATCGACTTCACGGACGAGGTCGACGCGGCCGCCGTCGCCAAGGTCCTGCGCGCCAACGGCGTCGTCGACACCGAGCCGTACCGCAAGCTCGGCCGCAACCAGCTCCGTGTGGCGATGTTCCCGGCGATCGACCCGGCGGACGTCGAGGCCCTGACGAAGTGCGTCGACTACGTGATCGAGCAGCTCTGACCGCTCCCCTCACGGCGACGAAGGGCGCCCGGCGGCAGGTCCGCCGGGCGCCCTTCGCGTGCTGCGACGACTCTCACGCGTCGTTCACGTCGCCGTGCAGCTCACGCTCGGCGCACCTCCGCCGCCGGGCGCGCCCCCGAAGCCGAGGCTGGCCGAGCCGCCCGCCGGGACCGCCCCGTTGTGGGCGGCGTTGGCGGCGGTCACCGTCGGCCCGGACTGGGTGTACGAGGCGTTCCACATGTTCGTCACCTTCTGGGCGCCGGGCCAGGTCCACTTCACCGTCCAGGACTTCAGCGGCACGGTGCCCGTGTTGGTGACCTTCACCTCGGCGTTGAAGCCGCCGCCCCAGTCGTTGGTGACGGTGTAGGCGGCGCTGCAGGCGGGGCCGTCGCCGCCGGGCTCACCGGGGTCGTCCGGGTCCTCCGGCTCACCGGCGGGGAAACCGGGTGCCTTGATGTCCGCGAGGTACCCGTCCTTCACGGTGTTCACGGTCGTCCAGTCGGCGTTGAGGATGCCTCCGGTGTCGCCGGAGTTCGGGTTCCAGGACCAGAAGGTCCAGTGGAAGCTGTCCGAGCCGTACGCGGACGTGGACCGCAGGTACGTCGTCAGGGCGGAGAGCCACTTCTGGTCCACCGTGGACTCCAGCGTCGTGCCGAACTCGCCGAGCCAGACCGGGGCGATGTCCCGCTTGAAGATGTAGCCCCAGTACTTGTCCCAGATCCCCGGCATGTTCGCGGGGAACGACGGGTCGCTGAACCAGCTCTGCTGGGCCACGCTGGTGGCGTAGTCATGGGCGGAGTAGACGAGCCGGTTCGGCACGTCCAGCCGTACGGGGTGGTCGGCGACGCCCATCAGGTTGCCGCCCCACCAGCCGTTGACGCCGTTGTACGACTGCACGCCCTCGACGAAGACCAGCAGGTCCGGGTTGACGGACAGCACCGCGTTGCCGGCCCGCTCCGCGGCGAGCCGCCAGTCCCTCGTGGTGTCGCCGCAGCCCCAGCAGGCGGGGTCGTGGGGCTCGTTGTGCAGGTCGATGCCGATGACGGTCGGATCTCCGTCGTAACGGGCGGCGAGCGCCTTGAGGTTGGCGATCCACGTCGTCTCGGGGACGGCGGCGGTGTACCAGAGCGCGGACTGTCCGGCCGCGTCCGGGCGGTGCCGGTCGAGGACGACCTTCAGGCCCGAGCGACCCGCGTACGCCACGATCCGGTCCAGCACCTGGAGCGAGTCCAGGCCCTGGAGGTCGGTGTTCTTCCCGTCGAAGTTGATGCTGCCGGGCATGGTGCCCGGCTTGAGGATGTCGTCGCTGAACGGCATCCGGATGGTGTTGTAGCCCAGCGACTTCATCTGGTCGATCATGCTCTTGTAGTCGCGGGCCCACAGACCGTGCGGCGCGTGGACGTCGGTCTCGAAGCCGAACCAGTTGACGCCGGCGATGCGCACGGGCCGGCCGGCCGCGTCCAGGAGCTGCCGGCCGCTGGTGTGCCAGTAGCCGTCGCCCGGCTCCGCCGCACCGGCCGACGGCGCACCCGCCAGCGGCAACAGGAGCGCCGCCACGGCCGCGCACAGCGCTCTTCGCAAGCTGCGGAACATGTAGCTGCTTCCTCTCGGGTACGGGCCCGGAACGGATGGGAGCGCTCCCATCACCCCGCTCCCCTATGGAAGACGCGAACGCATGAACACGTCAAGAAGGCGGACGGCGCCGGCTTGCCCGGCACCGCCCGCCTCACCCCGCCGTCCGCCGCTCAGCGGCTGAGCCGCTGGAACCTGCGCACCGCCAGCGGCAGGAAGACCGCCGTCAGGACGAGCGGCCAGACCCCCGCCATCAGCAGCGCGTGCCGCTCGACCCAGGAGCCGCCGCCGCCGACCGGGGTGCCGAACAGGTCGCGGGCCGCCGCAGCCGTGGAGGAGATCGGGTTCCAGGCCGCCACCCAGCCCAGCCAGTCCGGCATCAGCTGCGGGGCGACGAAGATGCTGGAGATCATCGTCAGCGGGAAGGCGACCGCGAACAGGCCGCCCGCCGCCTCCGGGTTGGGCACCAGCAGGCCCAGCCAGACGCCGATCCAGATGAGCGCGAACCGCAGCCACAACAGCAGTCCGAACGCCGCCAGGAAGCCCCAGCCGCCGTCCGGGCGCCAGCCCATGGCCAGCGCGGTCAGCATCATGATGCCCAACTCGGCGCAGGCGACGGCCAGATCGGTCACCCCGCGTCCGGCCACCACCGCCGACGAGGACATCGGCATGGAGCGGAAGCGGTCGATGACCCCCTTGGTGGAGTCGTGGACCACCACGGTCGCGGTGTTGATGAAGCCGAACGCCATCGTCATCACGAACATGCCCGGCATCAGGAAGTCCTTGTAGTCCCCGCCGCCGGGCACCGTCATCGCGCTGCCGAAGACATAGCCGTAGAGGAGGACCGACAGGATCGGGAAGCCCAGCTGCCAGGCGATGTTGACCGGCTGCCGCCGGTAGTGGGTCAGGCCGCGGCGGACGATGTTCCAGCAGTCCGCCAGCGCCCAGTACGCGCGGCCGTGCGCGGCCGGTGCGGTCAGGTCGAGCGCGCTCATGCCGCCGGCTCCTCCTTCTCCGTGCGGTGTCCGGTCAGGCGCAGGAACACGTCGTCGAGGCTGGGCCTGCGCAGCCCGATGTCCTCGACCCGTACACCCTCGTCCTGGAGGGTGCGGGCCACGTCCGTCAGCGCGGCCACCCGGTCGGTCACCGGGGCGTGCACCCGCAACTCGGTCTCGTCCGCATCCGGTTCGCCGTCCGCGACCCGGGCGACCACCTTCACCACCCGCGGGATGTCGGTCCGTTCGGCGACCACGACCTCGATGCGGTCGCCGCCGACCAGGTTCTTCAGCCCGTCCGGGGTGTCGTCGGCGATGGCCCGGCCCCGGTCGATGACGGTGATCCGGGAGGCGAGTCTGTCGGCCTCCTCCAGATACTGCGTGGTCAGCAGCACGGTCGTCCCGTCGGCCACCAATGCCCTGACCGATTCCCAGACTTCGCCCCGGCTGCGCGGGTCGAGGCCCGTCGTCGGCTCGTCCAGGAACAGCACTGCCGGCGCGAGGATCATCGAGGCCGCGAGGTCGAGCCGCCGCCGCATGCCGCCGCTGTAGCCGCCGACCCCCTTGTCGGCGGCGTCGGTCAGGTCGAACTGCTCCAGCAGTTCGGCCGCCCGTGCCCGGGCACGGGCGCCGCCCAGATGGAACAGCCTGCCGAACATCTCCAGGTTCTGCCGCCCGGTGAGCACCTCGTCCACCGCCGCGTACTGCCCGGTGAGCCCGATCCGCGCCCGCACCTCGCGCGCCCTGCGGGCCACGTCGAGCCCGGCCACCGTGGCGCGGCCGCCGTCGAGCCGGATCAGCGTCGACAGGATGCGCACGGCGGTGGTCTTTCCCGCGCCGTTCGGCCCGAGCAGCCCGTGCACCGTGCCGGCGCGGACGGCGAGGTCGAAGCCGTCCAGGGCGCGCTTCTCGCCGTACCGCTTCTCCAGGGCCTCGGCCCGTACCGCGTAACCGTCGTCGTCCATGGGTCCCCCTTCCACTAACTGAGTACACCGTACCCGATTACGCGTACGCTGTACTCAGTTTTTCGCCGCGGACTTAGACTGCCCTCATGAGCAGCGGCACGGGCGGCACGGAGACCAGCGGCAGCGGCGACATCGCCCGCACCCTCGACCTGCTGTGGGACACCGGCCCGCGGGCCAGTCGCGGCCCCAGGCCGGGCCTGACCCTGGACCGCGTCGTGGAGACCGCCGTCGAGGTCGCCGACCGGGACGGGCTCGGCGCGCTGTCCATGCGCCGGATCGCCACGGAACTCGGCACCGGCGCGATGTCCCTGTACCGCTACGTCCCCGGCAAGGCCGAACTGCTCGACCTGATGCTCGACCGGGTCCAGCGGCCCTCGCGGAACCCGGCCGACCTCGGCGACGGCGGCTGGCGCGGCGCGCTGGAGGCCCTGGGCCACGCCACCCTCGCCCTGTACCGCCGGCACCCGTGGCTGATGGAGGTCAACCAGTCCCGCCCGGTCCTCGGCCCGAGCGCGCTGGACGGCATGGAGAAGGTGCTTTCCCGGATCAAGCCGATGGGCCTGTCCGACCCCGAGCTGGTGTCGGTGATCATCCTGATCGACGGGTACGTCGTCGGCGCGGCCCGCACCCAGCTCTACCAGGAGCACGCCGAACGCAGCTCCGGGCTCACCGACGCCCAGTTCTGGGAGGCCCAGCGCCCGGCGCTGGAGAAGGCCATGGAGAGCGGCCGCTACCCCGTCCTCGCGGGACTGTCCGAGGACACCTTCGGCCCCGGCTTCGACCACTTCGACTTCGGCCTGCAGCGGATCCTGGACGGCCTCGAGGTGCTCGTCGCCGGGCGGCGCACCACGGAGTGATCAGCGGGCCCGGCGGCGCGTCAGCCGGAGGACGAGCAGCAGGACGAGGGCCGCCACCACCACGCCGCCCGCCTTGACCGTGCCCCCGGTCCCGTCGCCGCCGCCGCTCTCCGCCCCCTCGGCGCTCCCGCCGCCGGCCGACGACCCCTTCCTGCCGCCCCCGCCGGGCGCCTCCCGGGACTCGACCGCGCTCTGCGTGCCCTCGCTGCCGTACATCAGCCGGGACCCGTCGGCGGAGTACGTCACGGACTCCCCCTGCCCCTGGAGCGGCACGCTCAGCCGCCCCTTGCGCTGCAGCTCGCCGCCGTTCCAGGAGTAGTGGATGCCGCCGAAGTAGCCGCGCACCGCGAGCTGTTCGCCGTCCGGGGAGAGCGCCGCGTCGGTGGCCCACAGCTCCACCGGGGCGATCGGACGGAACACGTTGTCCCCGGTCGCCGAGAGCTTCGCGGGCCCCTCGTACAGGTGCCCGCCCTCCTCCTTCTTGTCGACGATGTAGACGCGCCCGGTCTTCGGGTGCACCACCATCGACTCGGCGTCCCGGGCCCCGTCGGAGTACTTCACGACGTACTGCGTGGCCCGCACGGTGGCGTCCTTGAGCTCCTTCGGCTCGGGCAGCTCGTAGATCCAGACGTAGGGCCAGGTGCCGCCGAGGTTGTCGCCGATGTCCCCGACGAAGATCCGGTTGCCGGGCCCGATGGAGATGGCCTCGACGTCCCGGGGCGAGCCGATGCCGGTGAGGGTGAGGCGGGCGACGGTCTCACCGGTCGCACTGTCGACGGCGTAGAGGTAGGGGCCGTCGTCGCTGTCGTTGTGGGTCCAGTAGACGCCGGGGTGGAGACGGGAGGCGGCGAGCCCGCTGGACTCGGTGATGCGCGGGTCCTTGACGGTGAACCCCTCGTCGCCGTCGGCTGCGGAGGCGGGCACGGCCGGGGCGCTCATGAGGAGGGCCGCGGCGAGCAGGGCGAAGGGTCGGCGCATGTGCCAAGAGTGCCATCCCGCACCGCACTTCACGGCGGGTGTTCGGGCTCACATCGCGGTGACCGGGCCGATCGACCATGATGACGGGGTGCTCAGGTTCATGCCCGTAGGTGACTCGATGACGATCGGGAGCGCGGGTGAACACACCTGGCGCTACCGGCTGTGGCAGCACCTGTGCACGGCGTACGGCGGCCCCTTCACGCTGGTCGGCCCGCGCGAGACGCTGCACGACCCGGCGACGGACGCCCCCACCTCCCACGCCTACGCCGACCCCGGCTTCCCGCGCGGCCACCTGGCCGGCTGGGGCGAGGGCTGGCACCACATGACCCCGCTGATCGGCGAGACCGCGCGCTCCTGCCGCGCGGACGTGCTGCTGGTCTCGCTGGGCCTGATCGACCTCGGCTTCTACACCAACGCCGAGCAGACGGCGGACAACGTCCGCGCGTTCGTCGCGGAGGCCAGGGCGGCGAGGCCGGGCATCCGCATGGCCGTCATGCCGGTGATCCGGAACATCCGGGTGGAGGCCGACACGGCCTTCGCCGACCAGGTAGCCCACTTCAACGAACTCCTCGCCAAGACCCTCACCGACCTGGACGCACCGGACTCCCCCCTGCTCCTGGTCCCCCCGCCGGCGTCGTACGACTTCCACACGGACACCTACGACGGCACCCACCCCAACGAGACCGGCGAACACAAGATCGCGGGAGCGTTCGCGGAGGCGCTGTGGCGCGAGTGGGGTCTGGGCGGCCGCTACGAGGCGGCCTAGCCGCCGGGGGCGCCCCTGGCATATGCACCCGGCCCCGTGTCCCACCCGCCGTGCGTATCGTTGTACCGCGCGGCCGACTCGTCCGTGGGCGGCCGGGGAGGAGCGCCACGATGACCGTCCTCGACGACAGGATCGCGATGGCCGAGAGCGACAACACGCGCCAATTGGACGAGATGTTCGAGCGGCTCGAGAAGATGCCCGTCCCCGAGGGATACAAGGTCGAAATCGTCGGGGGGGCTGTCTACATGGCGCCGCAGCGGGACATCCACTGGGAGACCATTCGCATGATCCTCTGGGCCCTGGAAGACCGGTTCGGGCGACAGGCCAGGCTGTTCTCGGATGTCCGCATCGACTTCCCCGGCCACCGCAACGGGTTCTGCCCGGACGTCGCGAAGATCAGAGACGGAGCGCGCAAGGACGACCAGGGCAAGTGGCGTTATCAGGACGTGGAGTTCGTCGCCGAAGTCATCTCCAAGGACACGGCGCAGAACGACTATGACCCCAAGAAGACCGCGTACGCCCTCGCACAGGTGCCGGTCTACCTGATCGCCGATCCTTATGTCCGCAAGTGCCGCCTGTTCACGCACCCCAAGAACGGCACCTACGTGAGCGACACGTCCATCGACTACGGCGGCGAGGTCGACATGACGACCACCCCTGTGGGCCTGGTCCTCAAGACCGACGGCTTTCCGTGCGACCGGCCCCCTCTTGCATAGAGCGCACTCCAAGTCGTTGGCTTGACGACCATGAAGTACACGCAGCTCGGACGCACGGGACTCAAGGTCAGCCGGCTCGTCCTCGGGACGATGAACTTCGGTCCGCAGACCGACGAGGCCGACAGCCACACCATCATGGACGCCGCGCTGGACGCCGGCGTCAACTTCTTCGACACGGCCAACGTCTACGGCTGGGGCGAGAACAAGGGCCGTACGGAATCGATCCTCGGGAACTGGTTCGCCAAGGGCGGCGACCGCCGGGACAAGGTGGTCCTCGCGACCAAGGTGTACGGGAACATGGCCGCCGACGGCGACGCCTGGCCCAACCACGACAAGCTGTCGGCGGTGAACATCCGCCGGGCCGTCGACGCCTCGCTGAAGCGGCTCCGGACGGACTACATCGACGTGTACCAGTTCCACCACGTCGACCGGGACACGCCGTTCGAGGAGATCTGGCAGGCGATCGACGTCCTGGTCCAGCAGGGCAAGATCCTCTACGCCGGTTCCTCGAACTTCCCCGGCTACAAGATCGCCCAGGCCAACGAGATCGCCGCCCGGCGCGGCGGCACCATCGGCCTGGTCAGCGAGCAGTGCCTCTACAACCTCGCCGAACGGCGCGCCGAGATGGAGGTCATCCCGGCCGCGCAGGAGTACGGCCTCGGGGTGATCCCGTGGTCGCCGCTGCACGGCGGTCTGCTGGGCGGTGTGCTCAAGAAGCAGGCCGAGGGCGGCCGCCGCGCCTCCGGGCGGGCCGCCGACACCCTCGCCGATCCGTCGTCCCGGGCGCAGATCCAGGCGTACGAGGACCTGCTCGACAAGCACGGCGTCGAGCCCGGCGAGGCCGCGCTGGCCTGGCTGCTCACCCGGCCGGGGGTGACCGGCCCGATCGTCGGTCCGCGCACCGCCGCGCAGCTCGCGTCCGCGCTGAAGGCGGTCGAGCTGGAGCTGGGCGAGGAGCTGCTGACCTCGCTGGACGAGATCTTCCCGGGTCCGGGGCCGTCGCCGGAGGCCTTCGCCTGGTAGCGGCGGGTACGGCGGCCGGCGGCGGCGCTACCTGCCCAGCGCCGCCGCCAGAGCCACCACGACGAACATCAGTACGAGCGCACCGGCCATGATCCGGTTCCGGGTCTTCGGGTCCACGTCGTCGAGCCTAACCGGCCGCGCCGAGTGCCCGGCGGGCGACCGCCTCGTAGCGGGGCTGTTCGCCGGGCACACCGGACCTCGGCAGGCTGCTGCGCACGAGCACCAGTTCGTCCACGGTCCAGACCCGGCTCCGGAAGTCGCGCAGGGCGTCCACGTACGGCCGTACGTCCACGCCGTCCCGGCTGCGGGCCACCGTCAGGTGGGCCTTGTAGCGGCGGTGCTCCCCCATTTCCACGCCGGCCTTCCGCGCCGCCGCCTCGGCCCGCCCGGCCAGCAGCCGCATCGTGCGCAGGTCACCCTCGGCCCCGGCCCACAGCGCCTTCCCGCGCCCGAACTGCCCGCCGCCGAGCAGCCCCAGCCGGAACGGCTCGGTCCGGGACGCGGCCCGCCCCAGCCGCGCCGCCAGCTCGGGCACGAGCCCGTCGTCGACCTCGCCGTAGAACGCGAGCGTGAAGTGCCACCCGGCCCGCTCGGTCCACCGCATCCCGTCCGCCCCGGGCAGCCCCCGCAGCCCCCGCACCGCGACGGCCAGCTCCCGCACCACGTCCTCGGGCGGCAACACGGCGGCGAAGAGTCTCATACGCCCAGTCTCGCAAGGGAACGTACGTACGCTCACGCGTGTCCTGGTCGCCGTGCGTATCGTTGTACCGCGCGGCTGTGCGCATTGAGCGGCAGCCGGGGAGGAGCGCCACGATGACCGTCCTCGAAGACAGGATCGAGATGGCCGAGAGCGGCGACGAGCTCACGCTCGACATGATGTTCGAGTGGCTGGAAAAGATGCCCATCCCCGAGGGTTACAAGACCGAGATCGTCGGGGGGCACATTTTCATGACGCCACAGCGGGACACGCACTGGGACATCATCGCGGACATCTACGATCAACTGCGCGCGAAGTACCCGCGCAAGCGAGTCAAGTCCGACGTCCGCATCGACTACCCGGGGCACCTCAACGGATTCGCCTCCGACGTGACTCTGATGGCCGAGGGCGCAACCAAGAACGCCGACGGGCGGTGGCGTTGCGAGGACGTCCAGTTCGTCGCCGAGGTGATTTCCAGGAAGACCGCCGGCAACGACTACGGTCCCAAGAAGGACGCGTACGCCGCCGCCGGGGTGCCGGTGTACCTGATCGTGGACCCGTACACCGGCGAGTGGCACCTGCACACGCTGCCGGGGGACGGGAAGTA
>Ga0247820_10001224_pt1 | contig 14468 bp, 14 predicted proteins | sample 13C_Glucose_Day1_2_FD_192480 | JGI IMG/M metagenome (GOLD analysis project Ga0247820, IMG submission 192480) | Soil microbial communities from agricultural site in Penn Yan, New York, United States - 13C_Glucose_Day14 | ecosystem: Environmental > Terrestrial > Soil > Agricultural land | place...
CGCCCATCCCCGGCAATCATCCAGCCGGACGCCGAACTCGACGAGCAGCAGACCCGCCATATCGCCGGCCTGATGCGCATCAACCACACCGGCGAAGTCTGCGCCCAGGCGCTGTACCAGGGCCAGGCCCTGACCGCCAAGCTGCCCCAGGTGCGCAAGGCCATGGAGCATGCGGCGGAAGAAGAAATCGACCACCTGGCCTGGTGCGAGCAGCGCATTCGCCAGCTCAACAGCCACCCCAGCGTGCTCAACCCGGTGTTCTACGGCCTGTCGTTCGGCATCGGCGCCCTCGCCGGGCTGGTCAGCGACAAGGTCAGCCTGGGCTTCGTCGCCGCCACCGAGCATCAGGTGTGCAAGCACCTGGACGAACACCTGGAGCAGATCCCCGAGAACGACGGCAAGTCCCGCGCCATCCTCGAGCAGATGCGTGTCGACGAGGAGCACCACGCCGAATCCGCGCTGGAAGCCGGCGGGTACCGTTTTCCGGCCCCCGTGCGCTTTGGCATGAGCCTGCTGGCCAAGGTCATGACCAAGAGCACCTACCGGATCTGAGGCACTCGCCATGGCACGCTTCGACGCCAGGGACCTGGCACGCGCCGTGAGCGCCGGGGTGCTGCAGCCCGGCCAGGACCGTGCACTGGTGGACTTCCTGCGCCAGCAACCGCAGGCCTCCGGCAGCTTCCAGCTGGCTCACGTTGCGTTCTACTTCGGAGCCCTGCTGATCATGGGCGCCATGGGCTGGCTGCTCACGGAAGCCTGGATGCGCATCGGCGACTCAGCGCTACTGACGATCGCCCTGCTCTATATTGCCGCGATCACCTTGTTTGCCCTGTCACTGCAACGCCGTGGCCAACCTGTTGCTGCGGGAGTACTGGCAGCGGTGGCAGTCAGTATCGTTCCACTGGCGGTGTTCGCCGTTGAGCGGTTGGTCGGCTGGTGGCCACTGGAGGATGCCCAGGGCGATTACCACCAGTACTACACCTATGTGCAGGGTGGTTGGCTGGCCATGGAAGCGGCAACCGTGCTGGCCGGCCTGCTGATGCTGCGCCTGGTGCCCTTCCCCTTCATCGTCATGCCGATTGCCGTGGCTTTGTGGTTCATGTCGATGGACCTCACCGAATGGTTGCATGGCGATGTCTTCGACTGGGAGCAACGCCGCACCGTGTCGCTGTGGTTTGGCCTTGGCATGCTGCTGGTATTTCTCGTGGTGGACGGGCGCACAGCGCGGGACTATGCCTTCTGGGGCTACCTGGCCGGGCTGGCGGCATTCTGGGGCGGGCTGACGCTATTGGACAGCGGGAGTGAATGGGGCAAGTTCCTGTACTGCCTGATCAACCTGGGGTTGATGAGCCTGGCCGTGCTGTTGCGCAGGCCGGTGTTCATGGTGTTCGGCGCAATGGGTGTGGCGGCTTACCTGGGTTACCTTTCCTACGAGGTCTTCGCCGACTCCCTGCTGTTCCCGGTAGTGCTGACCCTGATCGGCCTCGCGGTCATCGGCCTGGGCGTGCTCTATCAGAAGCGACGTGAAACATTGAGTGCGCACCTGCGGGCAAAAATACCTGCCAGCCTCTTGCAACTGCTACCGGCATTGCGGCGTTGAGCGTTCGCATGCTCACCGCCCGCCTGCTGCAAGGCCTTGGGCTGATACTGGTTGCCTATCTCTTTGTTTGCCTGATGACCGCCGGTCTCAGGCAAACCGGATTCAGCCTGGAACTGCCAGATCTCGTCGAGCCCGACAGCAACAGTGCGTTGGAACTGCTGCTCTTCGCCGTACCCGGGCTATTGCTGTTTCTGCTGTTCGGCTGTTTTATCCGCAATCGTCGAACGCTCATCCACACTTATGTGCTGCTGGCGATCATGGTCGCGCAATTGCAATGCCTGAACTTTGCCGAAAGCTACGGCAGTACCTGGAGCGGCCTGGAGCTTGTCATGCTGCTGGGCATGAACACGCATTGGTTGTTGCTTGCCCTCATCCCAGGGCTCGCACTGCTGCTGGGTATCGAGCAGTTGCGCAGACAGAGCGCCTGAAGAGCAGGCGCTCCTGCACATCAACCAAGTTCGACGATTTCGTAACCGTGCGTGATCTCGACGCCAGCGCGATCCAGCATGATCGAGGCCGAGCAGTACTTCTCCGCCGACAGCTCCACCGCACGCTTGACCTGCGCCTCCTTCAAGCCGCGGCCCTTGACCACGAAGTTGAGGTGGATCTTGGTGAACACCTTGGGGTCCTCATTGGCGCGTTCGGCGTCCAGGAAGGCCTCGCAGCTTTCCACGGCCTGGCGCGACTTCTTGAGAATGCTGACCACGTCGAAGCTGCTGCAGCCACCGAGGCCAAGCAGGAGCATCTCCATCGGGCGCACGCCCAGGTTGCGGCCCCCGGCTTCAGGCGGACCGTCCATCACCACGACATGGCCGCTCCCCGACTCGCCGAGGAACATCGCTTCACCGGCCCACTGGATGCGTGCCTTCATCTATCCGGACTCCCGATCTCGTAAAAGGGTGTCAGCTTAGACCTTGCGAGGCTGTCGGAAAAGCTCAAGCCGCGTCGCTTTTGTGCCGATTCAAGTTGAAGTGTCTGATAAGCTGGCGCCAAATGACTGGCGCATGCTGCCAGGCAGCCCCTATAAAAAGCCAATGCGTCACATCGAACAGGATTTCGTGATGGTCTCCTCAGCCCTGCCACCCAAGATCAAGAACATCGACAAGCTGCTGGCCCACTGCCAACGCCGTCGCTATGCCGCCAAAAGCAACATCATCTGTGCCGGCGACCGGGCCGAGACCTTGTCGTTCATCATCAAGGGCTCGGTGACCATCCTGATCGAGGACGACGACGGCCACGAGATGATCATCGCCTACCTCAACAGTGGCGATTTCTTCGGTGAGCTGGGGCTGTTCGAGCCGGCAGGCCAGGAACATCAACGCAGCGCCTGGGTGCGTGCCAAGACCGAGTGCGAAGTGGCCGAGATCGGCTACGACAAATTCCGTGAGCTGGTACGCCTGGAGCCGGAAATCCTCTATGCCCTGGGCAGCCAGATGGCCCAGCGCCTGCGCAACACCACCCGCAAGGTCGGCGACCTGGCGTTTTTCGATGTCACCGGCCGAGTTGCCCGCTGCCTGCTCGACCTGTGCAAGCAACCCGACGCCATGACCCACCCCGACGGCATGCAGATCAAGATCACCCGCCAGGAGATCGGTCGTATCGTCGGTTGTTCACGGGAGATGGTCGGCCGCGTCCTCAAGGACCTCGAGGAGCGCAGCCTGGTGCAGGTCAAGGGCAAGACCATGGTGGTCTACGGCACCCGTTAATCCTGTGGCAGCTCCGCCAACACTTGCTCATAGGCCTGGCTCAAGCGCTCGAACCAAGGGGCGGTAGGCGCCACCTCGTGCAGGGCGATATGGCTGTCGGCGCGGCAGCGCTGGTCCAGCTCGCAGCACTCATTGAAGCGGTTGACCGCCGCGACCATCGATTCGCGTTCGTTGTCCAGCAACAGCGCGCCATGCACCAACACCACCGGGCGCTTGCCCCCCATCCCCTGGCGCCAGCGCTGGGCCGTGCCGACCAGCTTGCGGCCATTGAGGTTGACGTTGTAGCGGCCATCGCAGAAGGCGCCGTCGATCTCCCCCACCGAAGCGACACCGCCCCATTCGCGCAGGACATCGCACAGCGGCAGGCACAGACGCTCGTAGGCATTCTCAATGCGGCCGTGGTCACCCTCGCTGCGCGGTGCCACATAGACCAGTGCCACGTTGACCGTCGCATGGGATTGCGGCACGGGCTCGCCACCGGTTTCGCGCAGCAGCACCGGCCAGCCGGCGATGGCCAGCTCGGCGCAGGCGGCCTCGAAGTTGTCCAGGCGGCTCATGCGCCGGGGCATGACCAGGGCATGGTCGGTCGGGCGCCAGAACAGCACGCCGGATTCGCGCTCGCCGCGGCAGACGGCGGCCAGCAGGTCCTGTTCGGCGTGCAGGCCTTGTTCGACGGTGAGGGCAAGGGGTTGATCGGTCATTGATCCACCATTGATGTTGGATTCTATGGCCTCTTCGCGGGTAAACCCGCTCCCACAGGTGCTGCACACTCCTTGAGAGCGACAGAAGTCCTGTGGGAGCGGGTTTACCCGCGAAAGGGCCGGGGCAGGCCTACAAAAAAGCCGGCGTAACGCCGGCTTCGTTTAAATCAGTCCAGTTGCTGAACAGTCTTCTTCACCTGTTCGGGGAAGAACAGCCGCTGCAGCTCCAACCCTGGCTGCTCGGCGCGCATGAACGCCTCGCCGACCAGGAACGAATACACCTCGTTGATTTCCATCAGCTCGACATCGGCACGGTTGAGGATGCCGCTCTCGGTGATGGCCAGGCGATCGCGGGGGATGCGTGGCAGCAGGTCGAGGGTAGTCTCCAGGCTGACTTCGAAGGTATGCAGGTTGCGGTTGTTGACCCCGACCAACGGGGTGTCGAGGGTCTTCAACGCACGTTCCAGCTCATCACCGTCATGCACTTCGACCAACACGTCGAGGCCGACGTCCTTGGCGGTGGCGGCCAGCTCGGCCATCTTCACGTCGTCCAGCGCCGAGACGATCAGCAGCACGCAGTCGGCGCCCAGCGCACGGGCTTCGACGATCTGGTACGGATCGACCATGAAGTCCTTGCGGATCACCGGCAGCGAAACGGCGGCGCGCGCCTGCTGCAGGTAGACGTCGGCACCCTGGAAGTAGTCCACGTCGGTCAGCACCGACAGGCAGGTCGCCCCGCCTTTCTCGTAGCTGACGGCAATCTCCGCCGGTACGAAGTTTTCGCGGATCACGCCCTTGCTTGGCGAGGCCTTCTTGATTTCGGCGATCACCGCAGGCTGCTTGCGCGCAGCCTGCTCGATCAATGCCCTGGCAAAGCCACGGGGCGCATCGGCCGCCTTGGCCAGGCGCTCGAGTTCAGCCAGGCTGACCCGCGCGCTGCGCTCGGCCACTTCCTGGAATTTGCGGGCGATGATCCTTTCCAGCACCGTCGGTACGCTCATGCTTCGTTCTCCACCTTGAATACCGCGGTAAAGGCGCCCAGCTCCTGCAGTTTCTCCCAGGCCAGCCCGGTGTGCAGCACATCGTGGGCCAGCTCGACACCCTGGGCCAGGGTCATCGCGTGGTCGGCGGCATACAGCGCCGCGCCAGCGTTGAGCACGATCATCTCGGCGGCCTTCTGGCCGTTCTCGGTCTTGCGCCGGCCCAGGGCGTCACGGATCAGCTCCAGCGATGCCTGCGGCCCCTCGACCGCCAGGCCATGCAGGCTCTGGCTCTTCATGCCGAGGTCTTCCGGCTCGACCCAGTACTCGGTGATCTGGTCATTCTTCAGTTCGGCGACGAAGGTCGGCGCGGCCAGGCTGAACTCGTCCAGACCGTCCTTCGAGTGCACCACCAGCACATGCTTGCTGCCCAGGCGCTGTAGCACCTCGGCCAACGGGCGGCACAGGGCCTGGGTGAAGACCCCGACCACCTGGTGTTTCACACCGGCCGGATTCGTAAGCGGGCCGAGCATGTTGAACAGGGTGCGCAGGCCCAGGTCGCGACGCGGGCCGGCGGCGTGCTTCATGGCACTGTGATGGGTCTGGGCGAACATGAAACCGATGCCGAGGCTATCGATGCAGCGGGCGACCTGGACCGGGGTCAGATTCAGGTAGATACCGGCGGCTTCCAGCAGATCGGCGCTGCCGCTCTTGCCGGAAACCGCACGGTTGCCATGCTTGGCCACGGTGCAACCAGCTGCAGCCAGCACAAAGGCCGAAGCAGTCGACACGTTGAAGATGTTGGCGCCATCACCGCCGGTGCCGACGATGTCGACCACGCCGTCGAGGGTCTTCAGCTCGACCTTGTCGGCCAGCTCACGCATCACCGACACCGCGCCGACGATCTCGTCGATGCTTTCGCTCTTCATGCGCATGCCCATGAGGAAGGCGCCGATCTGCGCCTCGCTGCACTGGCCGGTCATGATCTGGCGCATGACGTCGCGCATTTCCTCGGTGGACAAATCCAGGTGGCCGACGATACGGCTCAAAGCGGTCTTGATATCCATGATCGGTCCTTAACGGCGTCCGCCGGTCTGCTTGAGGAAATTGGCGAACAGCTCGTGGCCCTGCTCGGTGAGGATGGATTCGGGATGGAACTGTACCCCTTCGACGTTCAGGGTTTTATGACGCAGGCCCATGATTTCGTCGACGGCACCATCTTCGTGGGCGGTCCAGGCGGTCACTTCCAGGCAATCGGGCAAGGTTTCGCGCTTGACCACCAGCGAGTGGTAGCGGGTCACGGTGAGCGGGTTGTTCAGGCCGGCGAACACGCCCAGGTCACGGTGCAGCACCGGGCTGGTCTTGCCGTGCATCACCTGGCGGGCGCGCACCACGTCGCCGCCGAAGGCCTGGCCGATGGACTGGTGGCCCAGGCAGACGCCCAGGATCGGCAGCTTGCCGGCGAAGTGCAGGATGGCCTCGATGGAGACCCCGGCTTCGCTCGGCGTGCACGGGCCCGGGGAGACGACGATGCGCTCGGGGTTCAGGGCTTCGATCTGGGCGATGGTCATTTCGTCATTGCGAATGACCTTGACCTCGGCACCCAGCTCGCCAAGGTACTGCACGACGTTGTAGGTGAAGGAGTCGTAGTTGTCGATCATCAGTAACATCTGCAACGAACCTCTTGAATACTGACTTTTGATTCGAGCCTTCCGCTGCCGCTCATGTATGCGGCCGATCCCGCACGGGGCGGTTGACGGAACAAGTGGGGAAGGCAAACGGGGACGGGCCGGGCGAACCGGCAGGAGAAAAAGTCAGGCGCGCCAACGCCAACGGGCGACGGCCTTGATAACGCGCATCAAGAGTTTGCTGACGATCAACACAGGGTAGGTCTCGTTCATACGTTCCGGGACAGTAACCTACCGGGGCGGCGGGTGCAATATGCCCCTAAACACTGGAAAAACATTGCCATGCTGGGCAAAGACCGGCGATTTGCTATGTTCATGCGGCTTGCCTTAATAAAAACAACGAAAAGGATATTCATGCATGCGCAAGACCCCATTCCTGCACGTCACCCTCGGCATGCTCGCCCTCGCCTGCAGCCAGGCCATCATGGCCGCGCCCTCCCCCTACGCATCACTCATCGTCTTCGGTGACAGCCTCAGCGACGCCGGGCAGTTCCCCGACCTGACCGGCGGCACGCCAGGCATGCGCTTCACCAACCGCGATGCCAATGGCAACTACGCGCCGGTGTCGCCGATGATCCTGGGTGGCAGGCTGGGCTTTTCCGGCACAAGCCTGGGGCCCTCGACGTCGCTGACCAACCAGCTGCAAGGCACCCCGGACGGCAACAATTGGGCCGTGGGCGGCTACACCACGCAGCAGATCCTCGACTCGATCACCGACACCTCGCAAGCCGTCATCCCACCCGGTCGACCCGGCGCCGGCACGGTTCTGCGCGAGCGTGACGGTTACCTGGCCAACGGCCTGCGGGCCGATCCCAATGCCCTGTACTACCTGACCGGTGGCGGCAACGACTTCCTCCAGGGCCTGGTCAACAGCCCCGCCGACGCGGCCGCCGCCGGTGCCCGCCTGGCGGCCAGTGCGCAGGCGCTGCAACAGGGCGGCGCGCGCTACATCATGGTCTGGCTGCTGCCGGACCTGGGGCAGACACCGAACTTCAGCGGCACGCCCCAGCAAGGGCCGCTGTCGCAACTGTCCGGCGTGTTCAACCAGTCGCTGGTCAACCGGCTCGGGCAGATCGACGCCGAGATCATCCCGCTCAATGTCCCAGTACTGCTACGCGAGGCCCTGGCCAGCCCCGCCCAGTTCGGCCTGGCCGCCGACCAGAACCTGGTCGGCACCTGCTACAGCGGCGACGGCTGCGTGGGCAACCCGGTCTACGGGGCGAACGGCACGACGCCGGACCCGACCCGGCTGCTGTTCAACGACTCGGTGCACCCGACCATCGCCGGTCAGCAACTGATTGCCGACTACGCCTATTCGATCCTCGCCGCGCCCTGGGAACTGACCCTGCTGCCGGAAATCGCCCACGCCAGTATCCGCGCCCACCAGGATGAACTGCGCAACCAGTGGCAGACGCCCTGGCAGGCGGTCGGTCAATGGCAGGCGTTCGTCGCCACCGGCGGCCAGGACCTGGATTTCGGCAGCCAGCGCAGCGCCGCCAGTGGCGACGGGCGCGGCTACAACCTGACCCTCGGCGGCAGCTATCGGCTGGATGACGCCTGGCGCGTGGGGCTGGCAGCGGGCGTGTACCGGCAAAAGCTCGAGGCCGGCCAGGAGGATTCCGACTACAAGCTCGACAGCTACCTTGCCAGTGCCTTCGCCCAGTTCCGCCAGGATCGCTGGTGGGCCGACGCGGCGCTGACCGCCGGGCACCTGGACTATCGCGACCTCAAACGCACCTTCGCCTTGGGGGTGAATGACCGCAGCGAGAAAGGCGATTCCAATGGCGAAGCCTGGGCCGTCACCGGCCGGGTGGGCTACAACCTGGCGGCCGAGAGCAGCCGCTGGCAACTGGCACCGTTCATCAGCGCCGACTATGCGCGGGTCAAGGTCGATGGGTATGACGAGAAAAGCGGCCGCTCCACGGCGCTCGGCTTCGACGATCAGGAGCGCACATCGCGCCGGCTGGGGGCCGGCCTGCTAGGGAGCGTGCAGCTCTTGCCGACGACCAGGCTGTTTGCCGAGGTGGCCCGCGAGCACGAGTTCGAGGACGATCAGCAGGACCTGCGCCTGCACCTGACCAGCCTGCCGGCGAACGACTTCACCCTGACCGGGTATACGCCGCACAGCAACCTGACCCGCGCCAGCCTGGGGCTGAGCCATGAACTGGTGCCGGGGGTGAACCTGCGGGGGAACTATAACTGGCGCAAGAGTGATGAGTTGACCCAGCAAGGGGTGAGCCTGGGGGTCAGCGTCGACTTCTAGCTCTTTGGGGCCGCTCTGCGGCCCCAATCGATCTACTTGACGGAGGTCTGCTCGGCCAGCGCCACCGCGCGGAACATCGCCCGGCGCTTGTTGATGGTTTCTTCCCACTCCAGCGCCGGCACCGAGTCGGCGACGATGCCGCCACCGGCCTGCACATGCAGTTCGCCGTCCTTGATCACCGCGGTGCGGATGGCGATGGCGGTGTCCATGTTGCCGTTCCAGGCAAAGTAGCCCACCGCGCCACCGTAGACGCCGCGCTTGACCGGCTCCAGCTCGTCGATGATCTCCATGGCACGGATCTTCGGCGCACCGGAGAGGGTGCCGGCCGGCAGGATCGCCCGCAGCGCGTCCATGGCCGTCAGCCCGTCACGCAGTTGGCCGGTGACGTTGGACACGATATGCATGACGTTCGAGTACCGCTCGATCACCATTTTCTCGGTCAGGCGCACGCTGCCGGTGGCCGACACCCGGCCCACGTCATTGCGGCCCAGGTCGATGAGCATCAGGTGCTCGGCGATTTCCTTGTCGTCCGACAGCAGGTCGTCTTCCAGCGCCCGGTCGGCTTCTTCGGTGGTTCCGCGTGGGCGGGTACCGGCGATCGGGCGCACGGTGACCAGGTTGTCCTCGACCCGCACCAGCACTTCCGGCGAACTGCCGACCACATGGAAGTCGCCGAAATTGAAGAAGTACATGTACGGCGTCGGGTTGAAGCAGCGCAGCGCCCGGTACAGGTCGATGGGCGCGGCCTTGAAGTCGATGGACATGCGCTGGGACGGCACCACCTGCATGCAGTCACCGGCCAGGATGTATTCCTTGATGCGGCCCACGGCGTTTTCGTAGTCGGCTTGTGTGTAGCTGGAGCGGAATGCCGGCTCGGCGGCCATCGGCCCGCTCAGGTCCAGGCCACGACGCGGAGTGATCGGCTGGCGCAGGGTGTCCAGAAGCCCCTGCAGGCGAGCCTGGCCTTGCTCGAAGGCCTGCGCCTCGGCCGGGTCGACCAGCACGATGGCGTGCATCTTGCCCGCCAGGTTGTCGAACACCACCACGGCATCGGAGACCATCAGCAGGATATCCGGCACCCCAAGCGGATCCGGATTGGGGCTGGCGCCCAGGCGTTTTTCCACGTAACGCACGCAGTCATAGCCGAAATAGCCCACCAGGCCGCCGTTGAAACGCGGCAAGCCGGGAATGTCGGCGACCTTGTAGCGGTCCTTGAACGTCTCGACGAAGGCCAGCGGATCCTCGACGTCGTGGCTTTCCACCTCGACGCCATCCTGCAGGATGCTGACGTGGTAGCCGTGCACACGCAGCACGGTGCGCGACGGCAGGCCGATCATCGAATAGCGGCCCCATTTTTCGCCGCCCTGCACGGACTCGAGCAGGTAGGAGTTGGGCTGGTCGGCCAGCTTCAGGTAGATCGACAGCGGCGTGTCGAAGTCGGCCAGGGTTTCGCAGGCCAGGGGAATACGGTTGTAGCCGGCAGCGGCCAGGCGCAGGAATTCTTCGCGGGTCATGTGTAGCCTCGGGGCAAGCAGCAATGGGGGCGGGCAAATGGATGTACCGGCAGGCGCCGGTGGGCAGGAGTCAGGCGCGCCAGCGCCAGCGGGCCAGGGCCTTGATGACTTTCATCCAGAATTTGCCGGTAACCACCACGTTGTTGTCTCTGCTTTGCGGGGCTTGAAGGTCCGCCAACGTTATCCCAGTGTCGGTGACTAAGCAACCGGGCAACAGCAGGCGCAGGTCGTCGATGACCAGGCTGGGTGACTCGTCGCCGATCGGCCGGCCATGGTTGTAGCCGTAGCTCAGGCCAACGCACTTGACGCCGGCGGCCTTGGCGGCCAGCACGTCGCTGCGCGAATCGCCGACGAACAGCGATTGTTCGGCACTGACGCCGGCCATTTTCATGACGAACAACAGCGCCGCCGGGTCGGGTTTCTTCTGTGGCAGGGTGTCACCGCCGATGATCCAGCGGAAATAGCGGCCGATCTTCATCTGGTCGAGCAAGGGGGCGACGAAGCGTTCAGGCTTGTTGGTGATCAGCGCCATCTCCACGCCCTGCTTGCGCAGCCAGCGCAGGGTATCGCGTACACCGGGGTAGACCACGGTGAGTTCATGGTTGTCGGCATAGGCCTCCATGAACAGCGCCAGCGCGCGTTCGGCCAGCTCGTCGTCCACCGCGACGTGATCGATATCGCCGGCCAGGGCCCGGCGCACCAGCACCTGGGCGCCGTTGCCGACCCAGTGGCGCACGGCCTCCAGGCCTGCGGGCGGTCGCCCGAGTTCGAGCAGCGTGCGGTCGACAGCTGCGGCCAGGTCGGGTACCGAATCGATCAGGGTGCCATCCAGATCGAACATCACCAGCCTGGGCAGTGTCCCCGGGAACAGCTGCTCGAAACCGCTCATGCGCGTGCCAGCGCCATTTCGGCACGCATCTTGTCGATGACTTCCTTGTAGTCCGGGGCGTTGAAGATCGCCGAGCCGGCCACGAAGGTGTCAGCGCCGGCGGCGGTGATCTCGCGGATATTGCCTACGTTGACGCCGCCGTCGATCTCCAGGCGGATGTCACGGCCACTGGCGTCGATCAGCGCGCGGGCTTCGCGCAGCTTGTCGAGGGTGCCGGGGATGAACTTCTGCCCGCCAAAGCCCGGGTTGACGCTCATCAGCAGGACCATGTCGACCTTGTCCATCACGTACTTCAGCGCATCCAGGCCGGTGCCCGGGTTGAACACCAGGCCGGCCTTGCAGCCGCCGTCGCGGATCAGTTGCAACGAGCGGTCGAGGTGCTGGGTGGCTTCCGGGTGGAAGGTGATGTAGGTGGCGCCGGCCTCGATGAAGTCGCCGATGATGCGGTCGACCGGGCTGACCATCAGGTGCACGTCGATCGGCGCGGTCACGCCGTACTTGCGCAGGGCGCTGCAGACCATCGGGCCGATGGTCAGGTTGGGCACATAGTGGTTGTCCATGACATCGAAGTGGACGATGTCGGCCCCGGCGGCCAGGACCTTGTCGACGTCCTCGCCCAGGCGGGCGAAATCGGCGGACAGAATGGAGGGGGCAATAGCGTAGGGCTGCATGGCGCACCTGTTGGGCAGAATCACGGTGGCGCGCATTGTAACCCAGGGAAGCGGATGAGGGCTGATTGGTATCAATTGGCCCCCCTTTCGCGGCACAAGGCCGCTCCTACAGGAGACCGCGACCCCTTGTAGGAGCGGCCTTGCGCCGCGAAAGGAGGGCAAAGCCCTCCCGGCAGTCAGGCCGGCTGCTGGGTCCTCAGCTTCTCGCTGCGCCCACGCAGCCACTCCAGGGTCAGCAGCAGGATCACCGAAAAGGCGATCAGCAAGGTGGCCGCCGCCGCGATGGTCGGGCTCAGGTTCTCGCGAATGCCGCTGAACATCTGCCGTGGCAGGGTCGCCTGCTCGGGCCCGGCGAGGAACAGGGTCACCACCACCTCATCGAACGACGTGGCGAAGGCGAACAGCGCGCCGGAGATCACCCCGGGGGCGATCAGCGGCAAGGTCACCCGACGGAAGGCCAGCAATGGCGAGGCCCCGAGGCTGGCCGCCGCGCGCACCAGGTTGTAGTTGAAGCCCTGCAGCGTGGCCGACACGGTGATGATCACGAACGGCACACCCAGCACCGCGTGCACCAGGATCAACGAGGTGAAGCTGTTGCCCATGCCCAACGGGGCGAAGAACAGGTAGCTGGCCACGCCGATGATCACCACCGGCACCACCATCGGCGAAATCACCAGCGCCATCACCAGCGACTTGCCGGGAAAGTCGCCGCGCGTCAGGCCGATGGCCGCCAGGGTGCCGAACACCATGGCCAGCACCGTGGCCGCCGGGGCGACGATGATGCTGTTCTTCAGGGCGCGCATCCATTCGGCGGAGGCGAAGAAGTCCTGGTACCAGTGCAGCGAGAAACCTTGCAGCGGGTACACCAGGAAGCTCCCGCTGTTGAACGACAGCGGGATGATCACCAGTACCGGCAGTACCAGGAACAGCAGGATCAGGCCGCACAGGATGCGCAGGCTGTAGAACCACACCCGTTCCACGGGCGACATGTAGGGGCTCAGCATGACAAGGCTCCTCAGCTCAGGCGCAGGCGGCTGGCGCCGACCAGCCAGCTATAGATCAGGTACAGCAGCACGGTCGCCAGCAGCAACAGCCCGCCCAGGGCGGTGGCCATGCCCCAGTTGATGCTGGTGTTGGTGTAGAAGGCGACGAAGTAGCTGACCATCTGGTCGTTCGGGCTGCCCAGCAGCGCCGGGGTGATGTAGTAGCCGATGGCCAGGATGAACACCAGCAGGCAGCCGGCGCCGACACCGGCGTAGGTCTGCGGGAAGTACACCCGCCAGAAACTGGCGAACGGATGGCAGCCGAGGGAGATCGCCGCGCGCATGTAGCTGGGCGAGATACCTTTCATCACGCTGTACAGCGGCAGGATCATGAACGGCAACAGGATGTGCACCATGGAGATGTACACGCCGGTACGGTTGAACACCAGCTCCAGCGGCTGGTCGATGATGCCCATGGCCATCAGCGCACTGTTGATCAGCCCGCCTGACTGCAACAGCACGATCCAGGCCGCCACCCGCACCAGGATGGAGGTCCAGAACGGCAGCAGCACCAGGATCATCAGCAGGTTGCTCTGCCGGGTCGGCAGGTTGGCCAGCAGGTACGCCAGGGGATAGGCCAGCAACAGACAGATCACGGTGATCACCACACCCATCCACAGGGTGCGAGCGAAGATGTCCAGGTAGATGGCCTGGTCGGGGGTGGCCTTGGCCAATTCGCCCAGGTCGTCGATACGGTGGTCCAGCGCGGCCAGCAGGTAGAACGGCGTGACACTGCTGGTGTTGCGACGGATCGCCTGCCAGTAGGCAGGATCGCCCCAGCGCTCGTCGAGCGTCTGCAAGGCTTCTTTGTAGGAGGCAGGCTCGGCCTTGAACGGCAGCGCCCGTGCTGTCTTGGCCAACAGGCTGCGGTAGCCGGCCAGCTCCATGTTCAGGCGCTTGGAAAGGTCACCCAGGGTCTGGTTCTTGCGAGACTCGGCCAGGTCCTGGCTCAGGGCCTTGTAGACCCCCTCGCCCGGCAGGCTCTTGCCGTCCCACTGCGTCACTGCCTCGACGGTGCGCGGCAGGCCGGCGACCACCTCGGGGTTGCCGACGCTTTTGTACAGCAGTGCCGCGATCGGCACCAGGAACACCAGCAGGAGGAACAACGCCAGCGGCGCGATCAACGCCTGGGCCTTCCAGCGGTTGACCCGCTCGGCATGCTTGAGGCGCTGCTTGAGGCTTTTACCCGCGCCTTCGTTGAGGGGCACTGCAATGGCCATGGCGAACTCCGAAAAACCGATGAACAGAGGAGCGCCAGCCCATCAGGCCGACGCTCCGGCGCAGGTGTTACTTCTTCGCCGCCCAGGCGTTGAAGCGTTGCTCCAGCTGTTCGCTGTTGTCGGCCCAGAAGGCCACGTCAATCTGCACCTGGTTGGCGATGTTCTCAGGTGTGGTCGGCATGTCCTTCTTCAC
>Ga0247820_10001225_pt1 | contig 14466 bp, 11 predicted proteins | sample 13C_Glucose_Day1_2_FD_192480 | JGI IMG/M metagenome (GOLD analysis project Ga0247820, IMG submission 192480) | Soil microbial communities from agricultural site in Penn Yan, New York, United States - 13C_Glucose_Day14 | ecosystem: Environmental > Terrestrial > Soil > Agricultural land | place...
CGGCCAGCCGGGCCGGGACCCAAGACCCTGGTCGATCCCCGGCGGTGAGCCGGACCGCTCAGGCGCGGCGTCGTCGGTAGACCGTGGGCGGCATCCCCGCGTACGCCCGGAAGCGGGACGAGAAGTAGAGCGGGTCGACGAAGCCGACCGTGCGAGCGATCTCGGCCACCGTACGCGGGGTGAGCTCCAGCAGCTGCTCGGCCAGTCGCATCCGCTGCCGTTCCAGGTAACGCATCGGGGACACCCCGACCTGCTCGGTGAACAGGTGCGCGAACCGCGAGGGAGACAGGTCCGCGCGCCGGGCCAGCTCGGCCACGGTGATCGGCTCGGCGAGCCGGCCGGCCATGTCCTCCATCGCGGCCAGCACCCGCGGATCCAGCAGGCCCGCTCCGGGGTCGGACGTGGTGCACCACAGCAACGCGGCCTCCACCGCGTTGAGGGCGAACATGGTTGCCTGGCGCAGATCGCTGCGGCCGAAGGCATCCGCGGCCTGCAGGGCCTCGCGGATCCGCCGGCGGGCATCGCCGCCCGTTCGCACCCGCACCACCCCGGGTGCCGGCTGCGGCCAGTCGAGCCAGGCCAGCCACTCCGGCCGGGGGCGGAAGTGGGCGAACTGCAGGGACCAGCGCCCGCCGACACTGCTGGGGGCGGGCCCGGTCCCGTAGTCGTGCGGCACCCCGGGCCGGATGATCACCACGTCACCGGGCTCGGTGATCACGTCCGGGTGTCCGGCCACACCGATCCGGCCGGCACCCTCGAGGGTGTTGAGCAGCAGCCAGTCCTCGGTCCCGGCCGGCCGCCACACGTCGTAGCGATCGTCTTCGGTGAATCCCCCGACCAGCACCTGGTCGACGGCGGGGGCGGGTAGTCGCACACGGTGCACAGCAGGATCTTCCATGTTCCCGACCGATAGCGCCATGGTCTGGGCGATGCGGACCGCGAAGACTGGCCCCCATGAGTCAGCTCGCGGTCGAACGCACCGACATCGCCCAGCGGTACGCCGAGACGGGCGTGGTGCTCATGCGCCAGCTGCTGAGCCCGACCGAGGTGGACCGGATCCGGGACGTCTACACCACCCAGATCGAGACCGACCGCTCGTTCGGGTTCGACGACGGGTTGCCGGCGGACGACATCCTGTCGCGCTATCCCCGCATCGTGCACCCGCACCGCCGGCCGGACTCCGAGGTCGGCGAGATCGCGTGGGAGCTGATGCTGGACGAACGCATCCTGGACGTGGTCACCGAGCTCATCGGGCCGGCCCTGGCCGCTCAGTCGATGTTCTACTTCAAGCCCCCGACGGCCCGCGGCCAGGCGCTGCACCAGGACAACCTGTATCTGCAGGCGCACCCCGAGACCTGCATCGCCGCCTGGATCGCAGTCGACGACTGCGACGCCGACAACGGCGGCCTGGCCGTGGTCCCCGGCTCGCACGTCATCCACGTGATGTGCCCGGAGGAGGCCGATCCCGAGGCGTCGTTCACCAACGTCACCGTGCCCGTCCCCGAGGGAATCGAGGTCGTGCAGACCGAGATGAAGGCCGGGGACGTGCTGTTCTTCCACGGCAGCGTGGTGCACGGATCACGACCCAACAGCACGACCGACCGATTCCGCCGGTCGCTGATCTTCCACTACATCCCCGAGGCCAGCGTCGAGGTGTCGACGTTCTTCCAGCCGTTGATCACCCCGGACGGTCGGGAGGTCACCATCCAGATCTCCCCCGACGGCGGGCCGTGCGGGGAAGGCTGGTCGGCCGGCGGCCACTGATCGGCGGAGCCGGAGATCTGGCTCAGAATCGCTGCTCAGGCGGGGATCCCGGCCCGGCGGGCCGCGTCCAGCAGGACACCGGCCGCGACCTCGATACCCTCGATCCGGCCCAGCGAGACGTCCTCGTGCTCGATGTTGACCCACATGTCCTCATCGACGGCGTACAGCGCCGACAACCACGTCGACCAGTAGACCGCGTCGTGACCGCGGCCCAGGGCCACGAAGTCCCAGGCGGCGTCCTTCGGCCACTCGTTGGCCCACTCGTCGCCGCCGAGGTTGGTGCGCGGCTCGTCCGGTGACAGCTTGCGGAAGCGGTTGTCGAGCACCCCGTACACGGCCGCGGCCGGGTTGATCTTCACGTCCTTGGCGGCGGCGTGGAACGTCAGCGGTCCGAGGTCCTGGACGACGGCCACCGGATCCATCCACTGCCAGAACAGGTGCGAGGCGTCCAGCTCGACGCCGACGTGGGTGGCACCGGTCCGCTCCACCAGCTCGCGGATCCCGGCCGGGTTGAACACGAGGTTCTGGGGGTGCAGCTCGAGGGCCACCTTCACCCCCAGATCGGCGGCCTCCCGATCGATCTCGCGCCAGAACTCCTCGGCCACCTGCCACTGGTACTCCAGCACGTCCAGCGCGGAGGAGTTCCAGGCGTTGACGATCCAGTTGGGCCGGGTCGCGCCGGGCTCGCCGCCGGGCAGCCCCGACATGGTCACCACCCGGGTCTGACCGAGCCGGTTCGCCAGCCGGATGCTGCGCCGGATGTCGGCGGCGTGGGCGACACCGATGACGCGATCGGGGTGCAGCGGGTTGCCGTTGCAGTTCAACCCGGCGATCTCCACCCCGGTGCCCTCGAAGAGACCGAGGAAGTCGTCCCGGGCCGTGTCGGAGGTGAGGATGTCGTCGAAGGTGGGGATGTGGACGGCCGGCAGGAAACCGCCGGAGTTGAGCTCGATGCCGCTCAGCCCCAGCCCACCGATCACCTTCAGGGCCTCGGGCAGGGAACGGTCGTGCAGGATCGCGTTGTAGAGGCCGAACTTCATGCCGAGATCTCCTCGAGCTGGGTGGAGCGCTGGGTGGGGACGGTGACCGCGGCGCCGCGGCGGGCCGCGGACTCGGCGACGGCGGCCAGGACCTCCATGTTGTGGACGCCCTCGGAGAACGGGGCACAGCGCGGCAGCGAGTCCGCCTCGTCGAGTCCGGCGACCTCCTCCAGGAAGGCGCGAGCCTGGTAGACGAAACCGTCGTTCTGACCGAGACCGACACCAGGGGCGTCCATCGGCAGACCGCCGGCGACGTACGGGTGGTCTGGGCCGATGATCACCCGGCGGTAGCCGTTGGTGCCGGTGGCGCTGCCCTCGTTCAGCATCAGCTGGAACTCGGCCGGCCGCTCCTGGGCCCAGGTGGCGGCGCCCTTGTCCCCGAACACCTCGAGCTCGAGCCCGTTCGGGTGACCGGCGGCGACCCGGGACACCTGGATGACCCCGGCGCCGTGGGCGAACGAGGCGCTGAAGGCCGCGTAGTCGTCGTTCTCCACCGGCTCGTAGGTGTCACTGACCTCGACCTTGCCGTGGCCGACGACGGCCCCCAGGGCCACCGGCCGCTGGGTGATCGCGGTGGTGAACCGACCGCCACTCACCTCGGTGATGTCCCCAGCCAGGAACTCCGCCAGGTACGCGGTGTGACTGCCGATGTCGGCCAGCGCTCCGGAGCCCGGAGCACCCTTGTAGCGCCAGGCCATCGGACCCTGTGGGTCGGCGGCGTAGTCGCACCAGTAGCGCGCGTCGAGGTGCAGGATGTTGCCGAGCGTCCCGTTCTGGATCAGGTCACGCAGGGCCGCCACGCCAGGGGCTCGGCGGTAGGTGAAGCCGATCCGGGCCACGGAGCTGGCCGCGTCGGCCGCCTCGACCATCGCGCGGGCGTCGTCCAGGGTGTCGCTGAGCGGCTTCTCGCACAGCACGTGCTTGCCGGCCGCCAGCAGCCCCTCGACCATCTCCCGATGGAGTCGGTTGGCCACCACGACGCTGACCACGTCGATGCTGGGGTCCTCGGCGAGCGCCTGCCAGGACGTGTCGTTGCGCTCGTACCCGAAGCGGCGGGCCGCCAGCTCGCCGAGCTCGGGGCTGACGTCCGCGATCGAGACGTACCGCAGCGGCGGCAACGTCGAGGCGTACAGCGTCGGAGCGGTCCGGTAGGCGGCGGCGTGTGCGCGACCCGCCATGCCGGCCCCGATGACAGCAACACCGAGAGTCATCAACGACCTTCCCTCTGATCTGTGACTCACATCACTAGACCGGTCTAGTTCCTGTCGGAACCGTACGACGCCCTGCGCGACATTGTCAAGACATTCGAGCCGGTGGAGGACCGGTGCTGGCACGGACCTGGAGACCCGACTGGAGCACGATCTCGCGTTCCTCGACCCGCCGCCGGTTGATCCGGTCCACGATCCGCTCGACGGCCAACCGGGCCAGCTCGGCCGGCTGCTGGACCACACTGGTCAGACCCACCAGAGAGAGCGCGGCGGCCTCGCTGTCATCCCAACCGATCACCGACACCTCGGCGGGGACGGCGATCCCCTGCTGGGCGAGCACTCCCATCACCGCCGTCGCGGTGTCGTCGTTGTACGCGATCACGGCGGTCGGCAGATCTCCCTCCTCGACCAGCTGCCGGGCCGCCCGCTGACCGTCCACCTGGGCCTGACCGCCCGGAACCACCCGCGCCGACTCCCCCAGGTCATGCCGGCGCATGGCGGCGAGAAACGCCGCCCGGCGGGACGCGCCGATCAGCGTCTCTCCGCCGTCGAGGTGGGTGATCCGTCGATGCCCGAGTCCCACCAGGTGATCCACCGCGGCCGACATCCCCGTCTCGTCGGAGGTGCGGACCACATCCACCCGGGGGTGATCAACGTGCCAGCCGACGACGACCACCGGCAGCCGACCGGCCAGCAGTGGTTCCGGCGTCGCCGGTCCGAGCATGATCAAACCGTCGAAGCGGAAGTCCTGCAGGGACTCCGCCGCCTTCGCCTCGTCCCGGCCCCGGGTCACCGGGCTCAGGATCAGGGTGTAGCCGCGTTCTTCGGCCGCCGCGTAGAGACCCTCCAGCAGGTCGAAGTGGAAGGCACCCACCCCCACCCCGAACATGACGCCGATCAGGTTCGAGGCCCGGCCGGCCAGTGACCGGGCGCGGGCATCAGGGCGGTAGCCCAGCTCCTGGGCGGCGGCCAGCACCCGCTCGCGGGTGGCGGCGCTCGCTCCGGGTGCCTCGCGCATCACGATCGAGACCAGCGCGCGCGACACCCCGGCCCGCTCGGCCACGTCGTCCAGGGTGACCCGACGGCGACCCCTGTCGGTCATGGAGCCGTCGGTCACTGGGCGTGCAGCTGCAGCTCGCTGCCGAACCGGTCGGCGATCATCACCAGCCGATCCAGCTCGGGGTCGCGCAGGATGATCATGCCGTCGGAGATCAGGGTGGCCCGCCAGTCGCGCCGGTGCGCGCCGACCGGCAGCAGGTCCAGCACGCACACGCTGTCGCCGTGCTCGGCAAGCAGTCGATCCAGCCCTTCCACCCGGGTGATGTGCCCCGATCCCCTGGCCCGCTTGAAGATGCTCACCGCGTTGTACGGCCGCGAGATCGGCTCGGCGCTCCCGGTGATCACCGCTGCGGCCCAGGTCCGGAACAGATCGGCGTCACACGCGTAGTTCATCACGTCGACCGTGCGGGCCCCGGGGGGTCGGGCACCGATCTCGCCGAAGACGACCTCGCCGTCGACCTTGCGGTACCACTCCATGTGGGTGAACCCGGCGGTGAACCCGAGCGCGGTGATCACCCGGTGTCCCATCTCGATGCCGCCGGCCAGCTCGGCTCGATCGAGATCACGCAGTGCGATGGTCTGCGGGCTGATCCACTCGTGGGACCGGGCCTGCAGGGGTCGGGGCCGATACCAGGACACGTTGTCGTAGAGGATGTCCCCCGCCCCGCAGATCGTGTCGTAGGTGAACTCCTCGGCCTCGATGAACTCCTCCACGCTGACGGTCTCCACGTGCCCGATCATCGGCAGCACGGTCTCCAGCTCGGCCAGCGAGTCCACCCGGTAGGTGTCCGCCGAGCCCGCACCGGCGATCGGCTTGATGATCAGCGGGTAGCCGATCTGCTCCGCAGCGGCGTAGATCCCGGCGTTCGTGCCGGTGCTCGCGTGCCGTGGTGTGCGGATCCCGGCGCCGTCCAGGACCTGCTTCATCAGCTCCTTGTCCCGGAACGGCAGGGTCTGGTCCACCGTCATCCCGGGCAGTCCCAGCTCCTCCCGGATCCGCGCCGCGAGCACCATGTAGGGCTCCCACAGGCACTCGACCTGGTCGATCCGGGCGTGCCGGGACAGTCCCCGGAGCGCCGCGATCACCGCGTCCTCGTCGGCCAGGGAGACGTGCTCGTAGTGCGCCAGCGCCGCGCGCGCCTCCGTCGGCAGCCCGTGCACCGGCTGATCGCCGACACCGATCACCGTGGCCCCGACCTCGGCCAGGGCCCGGGTGAAGTAGGCCATCTCCAGCGGGAAACCCGGTGAGATCATCACGACGTTGGGCATGGTCAGTCCTCGTCCTCGGTCATTGGCCTTCGATCAGCTCGACCCGGGCCGTGGCGACGATCCGGGCCAGCGCGTCCTCGACCACGGCGGTCTCCGGATGGCGCACGGTGATGAAGCCCTCGCCCTCGTACGAGCTGTTGGCCGGCGTGCCGGGCTGCGGCAACCGCGAGGCGACCACCAGGTGCCCGATCTCGGCCTGCAGCTGGTCGATCCCGTGCACCGTACGGACCTGGCCGCGTCCCATGCCTCGCAGGTAGGCGGTGCCGGAGGCGTATCGCCGCTCGCTCGGCGCGAAGGTGCCCTTGATCACCAGCTCGGCCCAGGTCGCGTAGAAGTCGATGTCGTGGCTGAAGCCGATCATGGACGCCAGCTGGGCACCGGGTGGCCGGGCCCCGACCTCCGAGATCGCCACCGAACCGTCGGGGCGCTCGAACCACTCCATGTGCGAGAACACGTCCCGGACCCCGAGGGCCCGCAGGGCGGCCGGGCCGATCGAGCGGATCGCGTCGTACTCGCCGCCGGAGACATCCCGCGGCAGCAGCACGGTCCACTGCACCCACGGGGTCCGCAGCACCTCCAACGGCGGCGGCCGGTAGTCCGAGATGGACGCCCAGATCGTCTCGCCGCCGAGGGTGACGGAGTCGAAGGTGTGCTCCTTGCCGGTCAGGAACTCCTCCAGCAGCCACACCTCGCCGGGGTCGTGCTGCGCGGCGGCCAGCCAGGAGTCGAAGTCCCCGGCCGAGTCGAGCCTGAAGGTCGCCTTGGCCCCTGCCCCGTCCGGCGGCTTCGCCACCATCGGGTAGCCCACCAGGTCCCGGAAGCTCCTCGCCTCCTCGGTGCGGCGCACCAGCTGGTGACGGGCACACGGCACCCCGGCCGCGGCCAGCACCGACTTCATCTGCGACTTGTCCCGGACGTTGGTCGCAACCTCGGCCGACATCCCCTCGATGCCGAGGGCTTCCCGGGCCTGCGCCAGCGGCACCTGCAGCTGCTCCAGCGCCCCGATCAGGCGCTCGACCCGACCGACCTGCCCGGACAGACCGCGGACCGCGTCGGCGATCTGCTGCGGATCGAGGGCGTCGGCGACCTGCCAGTGCCCTGCCAGGGCCTCCCGCAGCTCCGGGGAGAGTCCGTCCACCGGCGACGTGGTGATCACCGCCAGGCGCACGTCCGGCAGCCGGGCCGCCGACAGCACGAACCTCGACGTGGCCTCCAGCAGATACGGTGCGACGAACGCGGCGACGACCATGGTCGAGAAACTACCGGCACGGCTCCTGGAATCGCCAGGGGTGGGATGACAGAGTCTCCCGCATGCCTGAGTCACCGACGACGTCGTCCGCGCCGCTGAACTCGCCCGGCCGGGTCATCACGGCGAGCATGATCGGCACCACGATCGAGTTCTACGACTTCTACGTGTACGCCACGGCCGCCGTCCTCGTCTTCCCTCAGCTGTTCTTCAAGACCGGCAACCCGACCACCGCGCTGCTCGCTTCGTTCGCGGTCTTCGGTGCGGCCATGGTGGCTCGTCCGATCGGCGCGATCTTCTTCGGTCACCTCGGCGATCGGCGTGGGCGCAAGACCACGCTGGTGATCAGCCTGCTGGTGATGGGCATCGCCACCTTCTTGATCGGCTGCCTGCCGACGTACTCCTCGGTCGGCGTGCTGGCCCCCTTCCTGCTGCTCGTGCTGCGCCTCACCCAGGGCTTCGCCCTCGGCGGCGAGTGGTCGGGAGCGGCGCTCGTGGCCACCGAGAACGCCCCGCCCGGCAAGCGCGCCTGGTACGGCACCTTCCCGCAGCTGGGAGCGCCGCTCGGCTTCATCATCGCCAACGGGGTGTTCCTGATCATCAACTTCGCGCTGCCGCACCCCGACGGCCCCACCCAGCGGTCCGAGGCCTTCCTGTCCTGGGGCTGGCGGGTGCCGTTCCTGTTCTCTGCCGTGATGGTCATCGTCGGGCTCTGGGTGCGCCTGAAGCTGGTCGAGTCCGAGACCTTCCGGGCCGCCGAGGAGCGCGGCGCCATCCGCAAGGTGCCGCTCTCGACGACCTTCCGCTACAACTGGCGCGAGGTCATCCTGGGCACCTTCATCATGCTGGCCACCTACGTGCTCTTCTACCTGATGTCGAGCTTCACCCTGACGTACGGGACCGCGAAGACCGACGCCACCCCCGGTGGTCTCGGGTTCAGCTACACCGACTTCGTGCTGATGCAGATCATCGGCGTGGTGTTCTTCGGACTGTTCACCCTCATCTCCGGCCCGGTCGCCGACATGATCGGTCGTCGCCGGCTGCTGATCTGGACCACGGTCGCGATCATCGCCTTCGGCTTGAGCTTCCAGCTGTTCCTGCAACCCCGCGACGATCTCGCCTTCACCGGAGCGCTCACCCAGGCGTTCCTGATCTTCGGCTTCATGTTGATGGGCACCACCTTCGGGCCGATGGGCGCACTGCTGCCCGAGCTCTTCCCGACCAACGTCCGCTACACGGGCTCGGCCATCGCCTACAACGTGGCCAGCATCCTCGGTGCGGCGGTCGCGCCGATCATCGCGGTGGCGCTGTGGGCGACGGCCGGCGGCCAGGTGTGGCCGGTCGGGGTCTACCTGGCCGGAGCCGGTGTGCTGACCCTGATCGCGCTGCTGCTCAGCAAGGAGACCAAGGACGTCGACTACGCGGCCGTCTCGGCGGACGACGCCGCGACGCCGGTCAGCGCAGGCGCAGCACGCGAGCTGTGAGGCCCTCGATGCCCGGTTCCACGGTGAGCGTCCCGGTGTTCTCGAGTCCCTCCGTGCGCCAGGCCGGCAGGGTCGTCGGATAGACCGTCTCGACGCCGCCCGACCAGCCCTCGATCGTCGAGAGGTCGAGGGTGACCCCCTCGTGGTCGCCGCCCTTCGGAAACCAGACGTAGAGGTAGGTGGCCGCAGGTGCCCGCAGTCCCAGCACCACGACCTCGTCGCGACTGGTCGGCAACCCCAACGGCCAGAACGGCACCGACTGGGCCAGATCAGCGCGCAGCCCCTCGTACGCCGCCACACCCTCCCGGACCAGCGCCAGCTCGCCGGCGCTCATCCGGTTGAGGTGCCCGGACAGGTACAGCCGGCCGGCAAGCCCGGTGACCAGGCAGAAGGCGATCTCCTCCGGCGGCATGCCCGGCTGCGGGTACGCCCAGTTGCCCGCCTGCTCGGGAGTCAGCGAGGCCGGGGCGGCGGCGGCGATCGGTGCGTAGAGGGCCGGGTCCATCTGGTCCGACGTCGACTGCAGCTCCAGCAGCGACATCAGCGCGTAATCCATCCGCATCGCTCCGGAGGAGCAGTTCTCGATCAGCAGGTCGGGGTGCCGGTCCCGGACGCCGATCAACCAGTCGAGCTGGGCCCGGTTCTGCTGCAGCAGCCCGGCGCCGACGCTGAACGCGTCCCGGTCGGTGCCGGCTCCCGGGGTCACGTTGTAGTCGAACTTGAAGAACCGGGCACCGTAGCCGTCGACGAGGCGGTCGACGACCTCGTCGAGATGCGCCCGGGCGGCGGGGTGGCGCAGATCGAGGAAGTAGCGTTCCTGCTCGACGATCCGGCGCCCGTACCGCTGGAGGAAGGCCTCGTCCGGCAGCCGTTGCGCCGCCGGGGACCGCACCCCGATCACCTCGGGTTCGACCCACAACCCCGGCAGCATGCCGCGGTCGCGGATGTGGTCCAGCACGCGCTGGAGACCACCGTCGGGGAAGCGGCTGGTCGAGGGCTGCCAGTCCCCCACGCTCGGCCACCAGTGACCGCCGTCGTCGTACCAGCCGGCGTCGATGCAGAAGTACTCGGCGCCGGTCTCGGCGGCGGCGTCGATCAGCGGCAGCAGCTTCTCGGTGGTCGGATCGCCCATCAGGGCGTTCATGTAGTCGTTGACGATCACCGGCAGGTCGGGGCGGACCAGGGGCCGCCGGATGGCCCGCCGGTGCGCGGTCAGCGCGGCGATCGCCCCCTGCCAGCCGTCCCGGGAGACCGCGACCGAGGCCGGTACGGTGGCGAACGACTCCCCCGGGGCCAGCCGGATCGTCCAGTGGTGATCGACGTCGTTGGGGCCTCCGATGATCACCGCGACCTCGTCCAGCCCCATCCAGCGACCGTCGACCTCCCAGCGCCAGGCCCCGTTGTGCTCGATCTGCCAGGCCAGCGCGCGTCCGGTGGCGGTGTTGTCGATCATGGCCGTGGGCAGGATCTGGCCGGTCGACCAGGTCGAGGTGCTGACTGCGGCCCGGTAGGTCCGTGACTCGATGTCCCAGTCCGGTGGCGCGATCCGGCCCAGACCCTCGTCGTCCCGCAGCCGCACGGTGCTCCAGCGGCTCTCCGCGCACCAGCTGTTCTGAGCCGAGTGGAGCACCAGGTCGTCGAGGGACTCGCCGTCGTCGAGCACACAGCCCAGGGCCAGCGAGCTGACCATCTGCACGATCTGCTCGGTCTCGGAGGTGTTCCGAACGGTGCTGTGGGCTTGCAGGGCGGGCACGTCGTCGTACGCGGTGAAAGTGGTGCTGGTCGCCAGTCCGGTCGCGTCGTCGCGCTGCTCGATGATCAACCGAGTCGTCCGGTCGTCGACGACAGTGCGATGGGAGACGTGGCGCAGCCGCTCGCCGACCCCCGTGCTGGTGAACCGGGTGTTGTTGAGGGTGCGACCGTCGCCCAGCGTGAGCAGCTCCACCAGGGGCTGCCGGGACGGCACCGTCCGCTCGTGTCCCGCGACGTCCAGGCTGTCGATCGTGACCGGTCGGTCGTCAACGAACCCGATCACGACGCTGATCTGTGCGTTGCCCCAACGGATGCTCGTCATGATCGAAGAACCTAGCGGGCGTCGAGCCAGGTGATCGAGTCCGCGACAATCGTTGTCGCCACCGCGTGACCCCTCGCCATCTGTCGACTGGATCTGACAGTGTCGCGGCGTGAACCATCCTCCTGCATCTGAACCGGTCGCATGGTCTGAGCCGGCCGAGGATCAGTGGGCGGAGAGGTACCCGAGCCTGTTTCGACCACACCCTCATAGCTGGGGAGGCGTACGACGTTCCTACTCCATCGAGCTCACCCTGGACCGTCCCGACGACGACCTGGTGGTCAACGTCCGGCTCATCGCCACCGAAGATGACCGCGTCGTGGTCTGCGAGACCGCTGAGGGCTGGCGCACCCTTCCTGGCGGTAGCCGCGAACGTGGTGAGTCGATCGAGCAGACCGCAGCCCGTGAACTGCTCGAGGAAGCGGGCTGCATCGTCGCAGGTCCCATCGCCTGGTTCGCGAGCTTCACCGTCACCGGCAACACGAGTCCATGGCGGGACTGGCACCCCCACCCGATTTCCGCCTGGCTGATCGGGGTCGTCAAAGCTCGCCGCCTGGGTCCGCCGACCAACCCACCCGATGGTGAGGTCGTCGTGCGCGTCGACACCCTCGACCCTGACCGAGCCGTCAGCTATCTCTCCGAGTTCGACAACGGAGGCCAGGCAGAGCTCGTCGCCCTCGCTCGCGACCTCGGCCTGATCGGTTCGACTCGACGTCCCCCGCCCCTCGAGCCGCGGTGAAACCGTCAGTGTGAATTGTCAGTGGCCACTTCTAGAATCGACAACATGTTCGATCGCGGTCGGTTGGAGAGCGACGGAGATCCCGGCGTCGGTCGGACGCCGGGTCGCGTCCTCGCCGATCGGATCGTGGCGCGGGAGGCACGGATCCGGACCGATGAGGTCGGCACCGTCCTCGATCTGAAGGCCTGGATGGACCTCCACAGCGTCGATCCCAGAGACCCGCTGGCCAAGGGTGTCGCCGGTGGCTCAGGACGGCAGGCCGGTTCGGACGGCACTCCACTGGTCGATGAGTACGCGGTCTACGAGTACGCGAAGCTCCGCGGGCAGGCCGACGGTACGGCGCGAGCGTTCCTCACCGACGTCGCGGATCTGGAGCACCGGTTTCCGAAGCTGTGGGCCGCGGTGCTGGCGGTATCCATCCCGGTGTGGCAGGCCCGCAAGATCGCCGCCGCCTGCCGAGAGCTGTCGAAGGAAGCCGCCGGCGCGGTGGATGATCAGATGGCAGCGGTCGCGCCTGGGCTTCCCTGGGGCCGCATCCTGACGTTGCTCGGCGCGGCCATCATGCACGCCGACCCGGCGCTGGGGGAGAAGAAGCGGCAACACGCGAAGTCGGCCCGTTTCGTGCGGCTATGTCGCTCCGAAGACGGCATCAACACCCTCATCGCCCGCGCCGACCAGGGCGATCTCGTCATGGTCTACGCCCTCGTCGACCGACTCGCCGACATCCTTGCGGCGGAGGGCAGCCTCGAGTCCGCCGACGAACGACGAGCCACCGCCTTCGGGCTCCTCGCCCAACCGGCGATGATCCTGCAGATGCTGCTCCGCCACGCCGACGACGGCACCTCCACCGCCGGCGAGAAGGACGACCAACGCCAGAGCAGCGCCCCGGCTGGCACACCTGGACCGGGTGATCCGCCGCCGGACGAAGAGAAACCCACGAACGACAAGGCGGACGAAAGTCGGGACTCGGCGGCGGACGGGCGGATGTCGGAGCCTCGGTCCCAGTCAGAACCCGCTCCCGTGCCTCCGCCCGACCCGCACGCCGAGCCGCCCGAGTGGACCGCCGAAGACTACGACGAGCCCGATGACCCGACGCCCATCGATCACCCGAACATCCCCGACTACTGGCAACAACGCCTCCGACCCCGCCCCGCGCCGGAGCCACCCGCGCCCGGCTGGCAGCACGAGCCCGATGACCCCGACCCTCCGGACGGATCCGGCCTATGCCTCGACCCACCCGGACTCACCGACCGGCTCAGGAAGCAGGGACTGCGCGCTGCCCGCCCGCGGGTGGTGCTCAACGTGTTCCTGACCGACCAGACCCTGCGCACCGGCGAAGGCGTCGTCCGTACCGACCATGCCGACCTCGGACCCATGCTCGCCGCACAGCTGCGCGAGTTCCTGATCAAGCACTCCTGCCACATCACCCTGGGCCGGTGCTGGACGTGGATCGGGTGCCGGCCGTGGACGCCTACGAGATCCCGCAGCGGATCCGCGACGCCGTCCGGCTCCGCCACGTCGCTTCGGTCTTTCCCTACTCCGGCGCCACCAGTGCTCGGATGGATCTCGACCACACCGACGCGTTCCGGCGGGACGGCACGCACGGCCAGACCGGCACGACGAACCTCGGACCCCTCAGCCGCGGCGAACACAACGCCAAGACCCACGGTCGGTGGGCCGTCTCGTCCCCTCACCCGGGCGTCTTCCTCTGGCGATCGCCGCACGGATACTGGTTCCTCTGCACCAACCAGGGCACCCAGTCACTCGGACCCCGGCCGGAGAGTCAGCGGCGAAAGGCCCCGGTCGCGTGATCGACCACCGCTTCTGATCGAACAGCAGGCGCGCGCAGCGGTCGATCACCGCTGATCGGGCACCGTCTCTCGCTGCGCAGAGACTCTGTTCGCGACGCGGTACTGCACGAACCACACGATGCCGGCCACCGTGATCACCAGCGCGAACACGGTGAGTGCGTTCACGAAGGTGGCCGCGTACGCGCCGACGGCGGCGTACCCGATGGCGGGGACGATGTTGCCCACAGCCCCGGCCCAGGCCACCTGCCACCATCGCAGTCGCCCGGTGCCGGCCATGATCGAGACCGACTCGGCCAGCATCGGGACGGGGCGGGTGGCGATGATCGCCCAGACGCCGTACCGGTCGAGCAGGGCGACCGCGCGGGCCTGCTGCTCGGTTCCCGCCCAGCGCTCGAGCACGGCCTGGCCCCGGCGCCCGAGCAGGAACCCGACCACGGTGGCCCCGGTCCCACCGATCACCGACAGCACCGCACCCACGGCGACCCCGTAGACGGCTCCCTGCACGATCATCACGCCGCTGGAGGGCACCGGCAGGATCACGTCGGCGATGAGCAGAGTGACGCCGATCGCGCCCGGCGCCCAACCCTGGGCGGTCGAACCGGGATGCGGATCGGTGAGCAGGGGGAGCTGGAGCTGCTCGACCACCACGAACGCGATCATGAAGACGACCACCAGCGCGACGGTCGCGCTGCCGTACACGTGCCGGCGCAGGAGGCTGATCACCTCAGTCTCCCGACACCGGCGCGGCGGCGTGCCCGTAGTGGAACCGCGGCCC
>Ga0247820_10001226_pt1 | contig 14462 bp, 17 predicted proteins | sample 13C_Glucose_Day1_2_FD_192480 | JGI IMG/M metagenome (GOLD analysis project Ga0247820, IMG submission 192480) | Soil microbial communities from agricultural site in Penn Yan, New York, United States - 13C_Glucose_Day14 | ecosystem: Environmental > Terrestrial > Soil > Agricultural land | place...
CCACCCACCCGCACCCGAGCACCGCGCCGCAGGCCCTACTTGGCCCGATCGAAATCGATCGCGCTGTACGCCCGCAGCTTCGAAAGCCGATGCTCGGAATCGATCCGCCGCACCGTCCCCGACTTGGACCGCATCACGATGGAGTCGGTCGTCGCCGTCTCCGACCGATACCGCACCCCCCGCAGCAGCTCACCATCGGTGATACCCGTCGCCACGAAGAACACGTTGTCCCCGGTGACCAGGTCCTCCGTGGTCAGCACCCGGCCCAGATCGTGCCCCGCGTCGACCGCCCGCTGCCGCTCCTCCTCGTCCTTGGGCCACAGCTTGCCCTGGATCGTGCCGCCCAGGCACTTCACCGCGCAGGCCGAGATGATGCCCTCGGGAGTGCCGCCGACGCCGAGCAGCAGGTCGATGCCGGTGCCCTCGCGCAGCGCCAGGATCGAGCCGGCCACGTCGCCGTCGGAGATCAGCTTGATCCGTGCCCCGGTCTCCCGGATCTCCTTGATGATGCCGTCGTGCCGCGGCCGGTCGAGGATCACCACGGTGACGTCCTCCGGGGTGACCCGCTTGGCCTTGGCGACCCGCCGGATGTTCACGTTCACCGGCGCGTTGATGTCGACGAAGTCGGCGGCCTCGGGGCCGGTGACCAGCTTGTCCATGTAGAACACGGCCGACGGGTCGAACATCGAGCCGCGCTCGGCCGCGGCCAGCACCGCGATGGCGTTCGTCATGCCCTTGGCGGTCAGGGTGGTCCCGTCGATCGGGTCGACGGCGATGTCGCACTCGGCGCCGGTCCCGTCGCCCACGCGCTCCCCGTTGAAGAGCATCGGGGCCTCGTCCTTCTCGCCCTCCCCGATGACGACGACGCCGTTCATCGAGACGGTGGAGACGAGGGTGCGCATGGCGCGCACCGCCGCGCCGTCCGCGCCGTTCTTGTCGCCGCGCCCCACCCAGCGGCCGGCGGCCATCGCCGCGGCCTCGGTGACCCGTACGAGTTCCAGGGCCAGGTTGCGGTCGGGGGCCTCGGAGGGAACATCGAGCTCGGACGGCAGGTGATGGTGTTCGGTCATCGGAGCGCACCTTTCTGTACGACGACGGCCGGATGAGGGTGTGGGCACGACTCTATCGCCAGTACGACAGTATGAGCAGGGGACCCCACGGATGAGCGCACCGGGCACCTGCGACGATGGGGGGCGTGGCAGGAACGAGCAGCATGCAGAAAACGGCCCGGGACATGATCCTGTCCCTGGCCCTCATCGTGCTCGCGGCGGGAGTGGTCTGGCTGTTCATCCCGCACGAGGACGGCGAACCCGACATCAAGCGGGTCGACTACCGGGTCGACCTGCTCACGGCCCGCCGGGCCGCCTCCTACCCCGTGGCCGCGCCCGAGGGGCTGTCCGAGGCGTGGAAGCCCACCTCCGTCCGCTACCGGGGGGCCGAGTCCGAGGCCTGGCACCTCGGCTTCCGCGCCCCCGACGGGGAGTACGTGGCGGTGGAGCAGTCCACGGGCAAGCGGTCGGCGTTCATCGAGGACGCGACGCAGGGGGCCGCGAAGACGGACGCCACCCAGCGGATCGACGGCGAGACCTGGACGCGCTACGAGGGCGACCACTACGACGCGCTGGTGCTGGAGGGCACCGAGGGCTCGACCACCGTGGTCACCGGCACCGCGTCGTTCGACCGGCTGACGAAGATGGCGGAGGCGCTGCGCACCGAGTGAGCGCGCACGACGAAGGGGCGGGGCCCCGGCGGATCACCGATCCGCCGGGGCCCCGCCCCTTGTGCCGTGCGCCGAATCCGGCTCAGACCGTGGTGACGACCTGCTCGAACTCCAGGCGCGGCCCGCGCGGGAACCAGGCGTCGGGGCCGGGGCGGCCGATGTTGACGACCATCAGCGGGGTGTGGTCGTCGTCCAGGAACTCCTTGCGGACGCCCTCGAAGTCGAGGCCGGTCATCGGTCCGGCGGCCAGGCCGGCGGCGCGGACGCCGATGATGAAGTACGCGGCCTGGAGCGCGGCGTTCAGCGCGGCGGAGCCCTCACGGACCGGGCGCTCGCCGAAGAAGGCGTCCTTGGCCTGCGGGAAGTGCGGGAAGAGCTGCGGCAGCTCCTCGTGGAACTCGTTGTCCGCGGACAGGATCGCGACCAGCGGGGCCGACGCCGTCTTGGGCTGGTTGCCCTCGGCCATCAGCGCGACGAGACGCTCACGGGCCTCGGGGGAGCGGACCAGCGTGACGCGCAGCGGCGACTGGTTCATGGACGTGGGGCCGTACTTGACCAGGTCGTAGATCGCCCGCACCTGCTCGTCGGTCACCGGTTCGTCGGTGAACGCGTTCGCGGTGCGCGCCTCGCGGAACAGCAGGTCCTGGGCGGCGGGGTCGAGGACGAGAGACATGCGTGAACCTTCTCGGGGTACGTCGGTCCGGCATCCGTGTACGGACCACGGATTGCTTGGCGGAGTCGACCGTACGCCGATAAAGTTCAACGCTCAACTAAATGTGGACCGTGGTGATCCATTTCACGGATCGCCGCACCCCGGCCGGACCGGTCAGCCCTCCTCCGCGGCCTCCGCCCCCGCCTCCCGCGCGAGCGCCGCGTCCAGCCGGGCCCGCGCACCCTCCAGCCAGCGCCGGCACACCCCGGCCAGCTCCTCGCCGCGCTCCCACAGCGCGAGGGACTCCTCCAGCGTCGTACCGCCCGCCTCCAGCCGCCGTACGACCTCGATCAGCTCGTCCCGCGCCTGCTCGTACCCGAGCGCCTCGGCCGTGGCCGCCGTCTGCTCCGTCTTGCCGGTCATTCCGCCCACCCTACGTATCGACTCGAACGTTGAACTCGCCCTCGGAAACCCGCGCCCGCAGCGCCTGGCCCGCCTCCACCTCGCCCGGGGCGCGCACCGCGTGCCCGTCCGCGCGCTGCAGCACCGCGTACCCCCGCTTCAGCGTCGCGGCGGGGGAGAGGGCCACCACGCGCGCATGCGTGTGCGTCAGCTCGGAGTCCGCCCGGTCCAGCTGGTGGCGCAGGGTGCGCCGGGCCCGCTCCAGCAGCGCCGTGACCTCCTCGGCCCGGGCGTCGATCATCCGGTGCGGATCCTGGATCGAGGGCCGGGCCAGCGCCTGGGCCAGGCCCCGCTCCTCCCGGTCCAGCAGCGCCCGGACACAGCGCCGCGCCCGGTCGCGCAGCATCCGCACCCGCTCCGCCTCCTCACCCACGTCCGGCACCACCTTCTTGGCGGCGTCGGTCGGCGTGGAGGCGCGCAGATCGGCGACATGGTCGAGGAGCGGATTGTCCGGCTCGTGCCCGATCGCGGAGACGACCGGAGTACGGCACGCCGCCACCGCCCGCACCAGCTGCTCGTCGGAGAACGGCAGCAGGTCCTCCACGCTGCCGCCGCCCCGCGCGACGATGATCACGTCCACCTCGTCGGCCGCGTCCAGCTCCTTCACGGCCTGGACCACCTGCGGCACCGCGTGCACCCCCTGCACCGGCACATTGCGCACCTCGAAGCGCACGGCCGGCCAGCGGTGCCGGGCGTTCTCCAGCACGTCCCGCTCGGCCGCCGAGGCCCGCCCGCACACCAGCCCGATCAGCTGCGGCAGGAACGGCAGCGGCTTCTTCCGCTCCGCCGCGAACAGCCCCTCCCGCGCGAGCGACTTCTTCAGCTGCTCCAGGCGCGCCAGCAGCTCCCCGACCCCGACCGGCTTGATCTCGGTGGCACGCAGCGACAGCTGCCCGCGCGGCGCGTACCACTCCGGCTTGCAGTGCACCACCACCCGCGCGCCCTCGCTCACCACGTCCGCGACGGCGTCGAACACCTGCCGGTAGCAGGTCACGCCCACGGAGATGTCGTGCGAGGGGTCCCGCAGCGTCAGGAACACCACCCCGGCGCCCGGCCGCCGCGACAGCTGGGTGATCTGTCCCTCCACCCACACCGCGCCCAGCCGGTCGATCCATCCCCCGATGAGCCGCGACACCTCCCCGACCGGGATGGGAGCTTCCGCAGACGTGTTGACAGCCATGCCGCGAGGGTAGTGCGCCCCACCGACAACGCACCGTGACCGCGCCCCCCTGTGCGGCCTTACGATGGGACGCATGACCGCTTCGCCTGGCCGCCGTGTCCTGCTCGCCGCCCCCCGTGGCTACTGCGCGGGTGTGGACCGCGCCGTGATCGCCGTCGAGAAGGCCCTGGAGCAGTACGGGGCCCCCGTCTACGTCCGGCACGAGATCGTGCACAACAAATACGTCGTGCAGACCCTGGAGAAGAAGGGTGCGATCTTCGTCGAGCAGACGGACGAGGTCCCCCCGGGCAACATCGTCATGTTCTCCGCGCACGGCGTCGCCCCCGTGGTCCACGAGGAGGCCGAGCGCGGCCGGCTCGCCACCATCGACGCCACCTGCCCGCTGGTCACCAAGGTCCACAAGGAAGCCGTCCGCTTCGCGAACGACGACTACGACATCCTCCTGATCGGCCACGAGGGCCACGAGGAGGTCATCGGCACCTCCGGCGAGGCCCCCGACCACATCCAGCTCGTCGACGGGCCGGCCGACGTCGCGAAGGTCGAGGTCCGCGACCCGTCCAGGGTCGTCTGGCTCTCCCAGACCACGCTGAGCGTGGACGAGACCATGGAGACCGTCGACGCCCTCAAGGAGAAGTTCCCCCAGCTGATCTCCCCGCCCAGCGACGACATCTGCTACGCCACGCAGAACCGCCAGCTCGCGGTCAAGCAGATGGGCGCCGAGGCGGACCTGGTGATCGTGGTCGGCTCCCGCAACTCCTCCAACTCCAAGCGGCTGGTGGAGGTCGCCAAGCTGGCCGGCGCCCGCGCGGCGTACCTGGTGGACTTCGCCGACGAGATCGACGAGGCCTGGCTGGAGGGCGTGACCACGGTCGGCGTCACCTCGGGCGCCTCGGTGCCGGAGATCCTCGTCGAGCAGGTCCTGGAGTGGCTGTCGGGGCGCGGCTTCGAGGACGTCGAGATCGTCAAGGCGGCCGAGGAGTCGATCATCTTCTCGCTGCCCAAGGAGCTCCGCCGCGACCTGCGCGAGGAGGCCGCGGCCCTGGCGGCCGAGCGCGGCGGCTCGGGTGCGGACTCGGCTCCGTGACCGTCGGTCGTACGTCGTAACGTAGGGCCATGCAGATCTTCGGCGTGGACATCGGCGGTTCCGGGATCAAGGGTGCCCCGGTCGACCTGGACAAGGGGGACCTGGCGCAGGAGCGCTGCAAGGTCCTCACCCCGCACCCGTCGACTCCGGACGCGGTGGCCGACGGCGTCAAGGAGGTCGTCGACCACTTCGGCTGGACCGGACCGGTCGGGGTCACCTTCCCGGGCGTCGTCACCGGCGGCACCACGATCCGCACGGCGGCCAACGTCGACAAGAGCTGGATCGACACCGACGCGCGGGTGCTGCTCGGCGACCGTCTGGGCGGCCTGCCGGTGACGGTGGTCAACGACGCGGACGCGGCCGGCGTCGCCGAGATGCACTTCGGCGCCGGCCGCCACCACCGGGGCACGGTGATCCTGCTGACCTTCGGCACCGGCATCGGCAGCGCCCTGTTCGTGGACGGCGTCCTCGTCCCCAACACCGAGCTGGGCCATCTCGAGCTGCACGGGCACGAGGCGGAGAAGCGGGCCTCCAGCAAGGCCAAGGAGGACCACGCCCTGTCCTGGGAGGACTGGGCGCACCGGGTGCAGAAGTACCTGGCCCACCTGGAGATGCTGTTCTCCCCGGAGCTGTTCGTCATCGGCGGCGGCGTCAGCCGCAAGTCCCACAAGTTCCTGGACCGCATCGAGGGCGTCAAGGCGGAGATCGTCCCCGCCCAGCTGCAGAACAACGCGGGCATCGTGGGCGCGGCCATGCGGGCGGCGACGGGCTCCTAGGGCCTGAGAGCGTCAGGCGCCGGGGCGGTTCCGTGCGACGCGGCGGTTGACCGCGCGCACCCGGCGCACCCTGCGGGCGATCACCAGCACACCCGCGACCAGCGTCCCGCCGTACAGCCACCCGGCCTGGGTGGCGAGGCCCGTCACCATCCCCATCAGCCGGTCGAGGGTGCTCCCGCCGCCCTCGTCGGCGACCGGGACCAGTCCCACGGCGAAGGCGATCGGCACGACGACGGGCGCGATGAGCAGGTCGCCCTCGCGCACCCACAGCGCGGTCAGCACGCACACCGGCAGGAAGAGCACGCCGTACACGGTCGGGGACGCCCCGAACAGCGCCTCGGTCAGCAGTCCGAGCAGCAGCATCACCAGTCCGCAGAACAGGCCGGACCCCAGTCCGGTCAGCCGCGGGTTGGGCAGCCGCCGGGCCGCGGGCGGGGGAGCGGGCCTCCGCTGCGGCAGCCGGGCGGGCCGGGAGGCCCGTACGACCCCGCCCCCCGCCGCCCGTGCCGCCTGCGGCGGCAGCGGCGGACGGGCGGGCTTGGCCGGCCTGTCGCGTCGCGTTCCGTACCGTCCGTACTGCGTGGGTCGCGTCCTGGGTTGCTCCACCGGACCAACTTAGGTCGTTTTATGTGTCGAACAGCCCGTCAGACACGCCGGGGGGCCGAAGCCCGTCCGGACGTTCGATACGTCGCCGGGGCGCGGGCGGGCACGCCGTAGACTGGTGGATCGGCCCACGGAGCCCAGTCGGCCGGTCCTCGTCCCCCATCCTCACGTACGGGAAGTCGCAACGTGTCGCTCACGATCGGAATCGTCGGTCTGCCGAATGTCGGCAAGTCGACCCTGTTCAACGCCCTGACCAAGAACGACGTGCTGGCGGCCAACTACCCGTTCGCCACGATCGAGCCGAACGTCGGAGTGGTCGGCGTCCCCGACCCCCGCCTCACCAAGCTGGCGGAGATCTTCACCTCCCAGCGGGTCCTCCCGGCCACGGTCGACTTCGTGGACATCGCGGGCATCGTCCGGGGCGCCTCGGAGGGCGAGGGCCTGGGCAACAAGTTCCTCGCGAACATCCGCGAGTCCGACGCGATCTGCCAGGTCATCCGTGCCTTCAAGGACGAGAACGTCGTGCACGTCGACGGCAAGGTCTCGCCGAAGGACGACATCGAGACGATCAACACCGAGCTGATCCTCGCCGACCTCCAGACCATCGAGAAGGTCCTGCCGCGCCTGCAGAAGGAGTCGCGGATCAAGAAGGACATCGCGCCGAAGGTCAAGGCCGTCGAGGAGGCCAAGGAGATCCTGGAGAAGGGCGACACGCTCTTCGCCCACGGCATCGTCCAGGGCACCGAGCGCAACGAGCTCCTGCACGACCTGCACCTCCTCACGACGAAGCCCTTCCTCTACGTCTTCAACGTCGACGAGGACGAGCTGACCGACGAGGACTTCAAGAACGAGCAGCGCGCCCTGGTCGCCCCCGCCGAGGCGATCTTCCTCAACGCCAAGCTGGAGGCGGACCTCGCCGAGCTGGACGAGGACGAGGCCCTCGAGCTCCTCCAGTCCGTCGGCCAGGACGAGCCCGGCCTCGCCACCCTCGCCCACGTCGGCTTCCGCACCCTCGGCCTGCAGACCTACCTGACGGCGGGCCCGAAGGAATCCCGCGCCTGGACCATCAAGAAGGGCGCCACCGCCCCCGAGGCCGCCGGTGTCATCCACACCGACTTCCAGAAGGGCTTCATCAAGGCGGAGGTCATCTCCTTCGCCGACCTGGTCGAAACCGGCTCGGTCGCCGAGGCCCGCGCCAAGGGCAAGGCCCGCATGGAGGGCAAGGACTACGTCATGCAGGACGGCGACGTGGTGGAGTTCCGCTTCAACGTCTGAGCACACGCCGCCCCCAGAGGCCCGACTCCCCGGAGTCGGGCCTCTGACTCTTTCTCGGGCGACAGCCACCGGAGGTAGTGCACTAACGTACATGTTACTAACATTGACGTTAGTGTCATGGGTGGAGGTCGACAGGCGTGGTGGATTTCGTGGGCCGCCGGCAGGAGCTGGCGACGTTGCGGCGAGAGCTGCAGAAGGTGGCGGCGGGGGTCGGCGGGGAGCGGCCCGGCCGGTGCGTGATGCTGCGTGGGCGACGCCGGGTGGGCAAGTCCCGGCTGGTCGAGCGGTTCGCCGAGAGCTCCGGAGCCCCGTTCCTGTTCTACGCGGCCACCGGCGCGTCCCCTGGGGACGATCTGGCACGGCTGGCCCGGGACGCCCAGGCCTCGACGCTGCCGCTGGCGGGCCTCGTGGCCGCCGCGCGGCCGGAGAGCTGGGACGCCGCGTTCGACGTACTGGCTGCGGCACTGCCTGCCGACCGGGCGAGCGTGCTGGTCATCGACGAGGTGCCGTACCTGATGGATGCCGGTGGCGCCTTCGAGGGGATGCTGCAGCGGGCCTGGGACCGGGCCCTGGAGACCAAGCCGGTGCTGCTCGTCCTCATCGGCTCCGATCTGTCGATGATGGAGGCTCTGAACAGCTACGGCCGGCCCTTCCACCAGCGCGGCCGGGAGATGGTGCTGGGGCCGCTGAACCCCGCCGAGGTGGGCCGGATGCTCGGGCTGGAGCCCGCGGAGGCTTTCGACGCCGCGCTGGTCACCGGCGGGCTGCCGCTGATCTGCGCGGAGTGGCCGAGAGGCGCCGGGCTGTGGGACTTCCTCGGCGAGTCGCTGAGCGACCCGGTGTCGGCCCTGCTGGTGTCGGCCGAGCGCTCGCTGGCCGCGGAGTTCCCGCCGCAGGCACAGGCGCGTACGGTGCTGGCGGCCATCGGCAGTGGTGAGCGGACCTTCACCAACATCGCCCGTGCGGCGGGCGGGATCGGGGCCACACCGCTGCAGCGAGCGCTCGAACTGCTCACGGACAAGCGGATCGTCGCCGCGGAGCTGCCCGTGTCGCTCCGTCCGTCGAAGGACCGCCGCTACCGGGTGACAGACCCCTACCTGCGGTTCTGGCTGCACCTGCTCGGTCCGTCCATGGACGAGATCGAGCGGGGGCGGGGCGATCTGACCCTGGCGCGGATCCGGGAGAACTGGACCAGCTGGCGCGGCCGGGCGATCGAACCGATCGTCCGTGAGGCGCTCGCCCGGATACTGCCCGACGACCGGCTCCCCGCGGCCCCCGCGGTGGGCGGCTACTGGACCCGCACCAACGACGTCGAGATCGACATCGTCGGGGCGGACCGTGCTCCCGTCGCCAAGGAGCTGATCTTCGTCGGCTCCGTCAAGTGGCTGGAGCGGTCCCCCTTCGACCGGCACGACCTGGCGGCCCTGCACCGGCATCGAGCGGCCCTCACCGACGCTCCCGTTCCCGTCGTGGCGGTCTCCCGCGCCGGAGTCGACTGTCCGGGGCTCGACGCCGCCTACGGTCCCGGCGATCTGCTGACCGCCTGGCCGCTGTGAGGTGAGCGGGGTGTCGCATGGTCGGGCGTCCTCAGGGCAATCGATTGACACGTCTCACGTCAGGAGTCTTGTCATGATGGTCGTCGGAATCGTCGTCGTGTGTGTCGTGCTCGCCGTGCTCGCGTTTCTCGCGCCGCGCCTGTCCCACCACCCGCAGCGCGGGACCCAGCGCACGCTCGGGGCCGGGTCACGGGCCGGCGGGAAGGCCCCCGGCATCCTCGGCCGGCTGTTCAGCAAGCCGTTCCGCAGCAGCTCCAAGGCCGTCGGCCGCAGCGGGTCGGCCGGTCGGCGGGCCCGTGGCCGTCTGCCTTTCTGACCGGTGCGGTGACGCCTCCCCGGCCGGCGCCCCCGAATCGGACGTAAGCCTTCCGGATGCGCAAATCGCCCTGCGAAGAGGTGTGTTGACACTCCTCTGGGGCATTCGGGTCGGCAGTCGTCGAGGAGAGTGGGGGTTCACATGGGTTCCAGGGGGACGAAGGCCGGCGCGATCGTGGTTTCCGCGGTGATGGGGAGCCTGGCCCTGTCCGGTTGCGGCGGGGACGACACGTCGAAGGACACGGGCGGCGGCGACGGTGCCCGGGAGAAGGGAACGGCGCAGGTGCGGGCGGCCTACGACAGGACCGCCGAGGCCGAGTCGGCGCGGATGACGGTCAGGACCGAGGTCTCCGCGAAGGGTGAGGCGATCACCTCCGACGGCAAGGGCGTCGTCGACCTGGCCGGCGGCGACAGCGTCATGACCGTCACCGCGCAGGACCAGCGCATCGAGCAGCGCGTGGTCGACCAGGTGCTGTACCAGAAGGCCCCCGGCCAGGAGGGCCCGGGCGGCAAGCCCTGGATCGGGATCGACCTGAAGAAGGCCGCCGAGCGGCAGGGCATGGGCGACCAGCAGTTCGGCGACCCGGCCCGGACCGCCGCCTACGCCAAGGCGATCACCGACAAGGACGTCACCGAGGTCGGGTCCGAGAAGATCGACGGCGTCGGCACGACCCACTACCGCGTCTCGGTGGACGTCGCCGAGCTCCCGGGCGGTGACCGGATGCGCCAGCAGATCGGCCCGACGCTTCCGATGGAGATCTGGCTGGACGGCGAGGGGCGGCTGCGCCGTCAGCAGTTCGAGATGACGGTCAAGGCGCCTGCCTCCGCCTCCGCGAAGCCCGACGAGGGCGCGGCGCCGCAGCAACTGAAGATGAGCACCGTGATGGAGTTCTCGGACTTCGGCGCCGAGGTGAACGCCGAGGCCCCGCCGGCCGGCCAGGTGGCCGACATGACCGACACGGCCCTGCGGAGCGGCGGACAGCGGGGCTGAGTCACCGCGATCCCTTGTCAATTGACAATAATGGCCTCAGGGCAACAAAGTAGCGATGTCGTACCGGACGGGAAGGAAGGGAGCCCGGTGGCGCGGCCTCGCGTTCAGGCGGTGCGGTCGGTTCGGTCGCCTGACCGCACGCCTTTGTCGTGCATCTGGAGCGCCGCCGCGTCGCAGAACGCCTCCAGCCCCTCCAGGAGCGCCGCCCGTTTCGCGGCGGGCATGTGCGTCAGCACCGCCTGCAGCTCCAGCTCCCGGCGGGCCCGCAGGTCGTCGAGGAACGCGCGGCCCCGCTTGCTCAGGTGCAGCCGGACCTCCCGGCGGTCGGTCTGGCTGACCACGCGCTCGACGAGGCCGACGGCGACGAGGCGGTCGCAGAGCCGGCTGGTGGACGGAGGGGTGGACGCGAGGGCGGTGCTGAGTGTCCGCAGGTTGATACCGTCCTGGTGCTCCAGGGTGAGCAGCACCCGCATCTGTGACGCGGACGCAGGGGCGGTCGAGGCGCGGCCCCACAGGACTTCCAGCAACTCTCCCGCCGTCGCGGTCACACGGGCGACCTCGACGGGCTCAGGGCGGGGGCGGAAAGCAGCCACTGTCACACTCTCGCAGGCACTGGGACAGCGGCCAGCGTACTAGTCATTCGCAGCGGCTACACATGATTCGGACGGCCTGGCGCGGCCGGTGGGTGGCGTCAGCGCCCGGACGACGCCGCGAACATCCTCCTAAGGATCGGTGTTATTGCCATCGTGAACAGATTCGTGATCGCTGAACGGGCTCTGCGCACCGCGGCGCCCCATGAGCTGCTCGACGCCACCAGACGGGTGCTGGCCGAGCTGTATGCGGCGGAACGCGCGGACCTGTACCTGGCCGACTACGGCCTGACGGTGCTCCAGCCCGTGTCGGTGCTCCCGCACACCATGGAGCCGGTGTCCGTGCACAACAGCGTGGTGGGCCGTGCCTTCGGCGCCCAGGAGCCGGTGGTCGAGCCCGCCGGCGACCGGGTGGTGCGCGTGCACCTCCCGGTCAGTGTGCGCGGGGACCGGATGGGGGTGCTGTCGGTGACCCTGCCCGACGACGACGGCGCCGAGGGCGTCCTGGCCGAGCTCGCGGAGATCGCGCAGGTGCTCGGCCACGAGGTGATCGTCGCCGAGCGCGACACCGACGTCTATCTGCAGGCGCGCCGCAAGGACCGCCTCACCCTGGCCGCCGAGATGCAGTGGCAGCTGCTGCCCGCGCGCGCCTGCGCCCGCCCCGAGTACGAGCTGGGCGCCCAGCTGGAGCCGGCGTACGCGATCTTCGGCGACAACTTCGACTGGTCCGTCACGGCGGACCGTCTGATGCTGTACGTCACCAATGGCATGGGGGAGGGCATCGAGGCCTCCCTGCTGACGAACCTCGCCATCAACGCCCTGCGCAACGCGCGGCGGGCCGGCCTCGCCCTCGCCGACCAGGCCGCCCTCGCCGACCAGGCCGTCTACGCCCACTACCGGGGCCGCTGCTACCTGTCGGTGCTGATGTTCGACTTCGACCTGGAGACGGGGCGGGTCGCGGTCGTGGACGCCGGTTCCCCGCAGATGCTGCGGCTGCGCGACGGCTCGGTCGAGCGCGTCACGTTCGAGGCGCAGCTTCCGCTGGGCATGTTCGAGGAGACCGACTACGTCACGCAGGAGTTCCACGTCGAGCCCGGCGACCGGCTCGTCTTCGTCAGCGACGGGGTGCACGCGGTCGCCGACCCCAAGGGGGAGGCGTACGGCGACACCGCTCTCGCCCGGGCCATCCAGTCCACCCGGCTGCTGCCGGCCGCCGAGGTCCCGCGGGCCATCCTCCGTGAGCTGACCGGACACCGCGGCGGCTCGGTCGCCGCGGACGACGCCCTCGTCGTCTGCCTCGACTGGCACGGGCGCTGACCCGTCGCAGGGCGCCGGTCACCGGTCCCCCGGTGATGTGCCGATCCCGTGTTATTCGCTCCCCGTTGTCGACGTTAATGTTTGTCATGAGGCAATAATTGCTTCATGGGTGTGGCCGGTCGGCGGTCCCGCGGGAAGGAGACGATGAGGGTGTCGGAGCAAGAGGCGGTCGAGTCGACGGCGCGCGGGCTGGGTGTCTTCCTGGAGCGCCGCCGCGAGCAGATCGCTCAGCGCTGGGCCGACGCCCCGCTCTTCCGCGCGGTGTTCACCGTGTCCCGTGACGAGGCGGTGGAGGCGTGCAAGGCCGTCGTGGACGCGCTGTGCGAGGTGGCCTCGACCGGGAGGCTGGAGGACATAGCGGCGCCCGGCTTCGACCGGGTGCGCGAGCAGCTCGGGCGCATGTCCGGTTCCCGTACCCGCACCGGAGCCGGCCCCGCGCAGATCGCGGACGAGTTCGCGGCCCTGCGGACGCCCGTCGCCGAGCTGCTGCGGGCGGAGTCCGCCGGCACGTCCGTCGCCGAGGAGACCGAGAGCCTGCTGGCGCTGACGGCCCTGATGGGCACGCTGCGCCTGGTGGTGATGCAGACGGCCCTCAGCTCCGGGGAGGAGCTCATCGCGCGGCAGCGACAGCAGCTGCTGGAGGTGGCCACCCCGGTCATCAGCCTGTGGGACGGCGTCGTCGCCGTACCGCTGATCGGCACGCTGGACAGCGCCCGCAGCCAGATCGTCATGGAGTCGCTGCTGGAGAGCATCGTCGCCCGGCGCGCCCGCTACGCCATCCTGGACATCACCGGCGTCCCCACGGTCGACTCCCTCGTCGCCCAGCACCTGATGAAGACGGTCGCCGCCGCACGGCTGATGGGGGCCGAGTGCGTCATCTCCGGCATCCGACCGGCCATCGCCCAGACCATCGTGCACCTCGGCATCGACCTGGGCACGGTCCTCACCCGCGCCTCGCTGGCGGACGCCCTCGCCTACGCCCTCTCCCAGCAGGGCATCGAGGTCTCCCCGCACGCGGAAGTCCGGTGACCCCGCCCTCCCCGGGCCCGGCGGCCGCGGTGCCGGTCCTGGCACTGGGGGAGACCCTGCTGGTCACCCTGCACGGGGAGTTGCACGACGGGACGGCCGAGCTGCTCCAGCAGGACCTCGCCGAGCGCATCGCCCGCAGCGGGGCGGTCGGCGTGGTCATCGACATCTCCGGAGTGGACATGGTCGACTCCTTCCTGGGGCGGGTCCTCGCGGAGACCGCCGCGAACGCCCGGGTGCTGGCGGCCCGCACCGTCGTGGTCGGCATGCGGCCCGCCGTGGCGATCACCCTGGTCGAGCTGGGCCTCACCCTGCCGGGGCTGACCACCGCACTCGACGTGGAGCTCGGGCTGGAGCTGCTCACCCGGGCCCGCCCGGCCGCTCCGGGCAGACGTGAGAGGGGGACGTGATGCCGGACCCCGCTCCCTCGCGGGCGACAAGCCTGCCGGTCGGCTCGGACGCGGACCTGGCGCGGGTGCGCCGGCAGATCCGCCAGGCCGCCGCCGGGCTCGGCTTCGGCCTGGTGCAGCAGACCAAGCTGGTCACCGCGGCCAGCGAACTGGCCCGTAACACCCTGGTGCACGGTGGCGGCGGCCATGTGGAGATCACTCCGCTCACCCTGGGGGAGCCCCGCGGGCTGCGGCTGTCCTTCGTCGACCGCGGTCCCGGAATCAGCGACATCGAGCTGGCCATGACCGACGGCTACACCAGCGGCGGCGGCCTGGGTCTCGGGCTCAGCGGCTCCCGGCGCCTCGTGGACGAGTTCGCGCTCGACACGGAGCCCGGCACCGGTACGACCGTCACCGTCACCTCCTGGACCACCGCCATACCCGCGGCCCGGCCGGGCGCCCGATGACGCGCGCCCGAAACGCCCCGTCGAACGGCTCCCCCCACACTTGGAGCCCCTTCCCGACG
>Ga0247820_10001228_pt1 | contig 14447 bp, 16 predicted proteins | sample 13C_Glucose_Day1_2_FD_192480 | JGI IMG/M metagenome (GOLD analysis project Ga0247820, IMG submission 192480) | Soil microbial communities from agricultural site in Penn Yan, New York, United States - 13C_Glucose_Day14 | ecosystem: Environmental > Terrestrial > Soil > Agricultural land | place...
CATCGGACGGGTGCCCATGGCGGGCCTGCCGCCCGGCCAGTGGCGCTACCTCGGGCCGGGCGAGCGCTTCTAGGCGTCGGAGTCCTTGCTGCTGTCCAGGCGGGCATCCATCACCTGGGCCCAGCGGCCCCAGGCGGCGTCGGTGGCGGCGCGGGCGGCCATCCACTCGGACAGTTCGGGGGTCTTGTGCACGTGTTCGGCTTCGCCGCGGGCAAGTGCCTGGGCACGAACATCGTCGAAGCGCTGTTCAGCCTCGCGCTCCAGGGCCTCGACTCGCAGCGCGGCGGCTTCCACCTGCGCCAGTTCTTCAGTCCAGATCTTCATCGGGTCCCTTCAAACCAGGGAGTATGGCCCACTGGTGAAGACCCTGGGTTTGACACGGCCCGCGAAGCCGGATTCAGCGGGCGGTGTCGAGTTCGTCACGCTGCCGGGCGGTTACTTCGCGGGTTTCTTCGGCGACCTGCGCGCGGCTTCGATCGCCGCCGCCTTTTCGGCGTGCTTCTCGGCGCGCGACATGCGCGCCTTGGGCTTCTTCGTTTCGCCGCCCGCGCTCGGCCCTTCCTTCTTGGCCTTGGGCTTGTCCTTGGCTTCGGGATGGTGCGTCCGCACCAGCCGGTCGAGGGCGGTCGGCCGAGGCAGCAGCGCCTGCGCCTTGCGCTTCTCACGCTCGTCCTTGAGCTGCTTGCGCTCCTCCATCAGGGCGGACTCCGCTTCGGACGGTTTCTCGCCCGCTCCCGCTTCCATCCGGCTGGACATCGCGCGATGAAGCGCTTGTCCGTTGGCCGAGAGTCTCTTCGTCACGGATGCAGTACGAATCGGCATTTGGCGGCTCCTGGTGATGGGGAGAGATCACTTTAGGACAGCAAGGCTTAGTCTGCACGCCATGGACATCTCCATCACCGAAGACGACGGCCTGCGCCTGCTGCGGATGGGCGGCACGCCCTGGTGCCAGGGCGCGATGCGGCTCGACGCACCCGATCAGCTGGAGCTGGAGTACGCCGCGCGCATGTTCGCCTGGCTGCTCTTCCACGACCTCGACCGCCTGGAAGGCCGGCATCTCGCCACGCTGGGCCTGGGCGCCGGCTCGCTGACCCGCTTCGCGCATCGCGTGCTCGGGATGCGGTCGACCGCCGTGGAGATCGAGCAGGGCGTGATCGACGCCTGCCGTGCGCACTTCCTGCTGCCGACCGACGGCGACGCCCTGCGCGTGGTGCATGCGGACGCGCGCGACTTCGTCGGGCAGGAAAGCAACCGGCGCAGCATCGACGTGCTGCAGGTCGATGCCTACGACGCGTGGGTGGAGCAACCCGTGCTGGACACCGAGGGCTTCCACGCGGATTGCCGAGCCTGCCTGCGCGAGGGCGGCACCGTGGCGGTCAACCTGATCGGCCGCGCGGTGGACGTGCGCGCGAGCGTGGCTCGCATCCGCGCCGGACTGCGGCCGAGCACGATCTGGCAGTTCCCGCCGACCGAGGCGGGCAACGTGGTCGTCATCGCGCACTGCGGGGAGGTGCCGGGCGACGAGGTGCTGGGCGTGCGCGCCGCGACGATCGAGGATCGCTGGGAGCTGCCCGCGCCGGCCTGGCTGGCCATGGTGCGGCGAGTCTGTTACGGCGGCTGACCTTGCCGGGCGGAATCGCGGGTCTAGATTGCAGACCAGGTTCGTTGTCAGAGGGAGCCGTCCATGGGCACCACTACTTCCGCGCTGGGCGTGGTCCAGAACGCATATGCGGCGTTCGGGAGCGGCAACATACCGGCGATCCTTGAACTCGTCGCCGAAGACGTCGACTGGACGTTCCGGGGGGCGAAGGGCCTGGCCTACACCGGCACCTTCCGCGGCCGGAGCGCCGTGGAGAAATGGTTCGCCAGCGTGCTCCAGGCCGACGACATCCAGGCGTTCGAGCCGCGCGAGTTCCTGGCCGAGGGCGAGAACGTCACCGTGCTCGGCTGGGAGCGGACACGGGCCCTGCCGGACGGCAAGGTCTTCGAAACGGACTGGGTGCATGTGTTCACCGTCCGCGGCGGGCGGGTCGAGCGCTTCTGGGGCATGTACGACACGCAGGCCGCGGCGGCCGCCAGGGCCTGAGGCTCAAGCCAGCAGCTGCAGCGCGGCCAAGCGCGCGTAGGTTCCGCCCGCGGCCACCAGTTCGTCGTGGCGCCCCTGCTCGACGATGCGTCCGTGGTCCAGCACGACGATGCGGTCGGCCTGCTGAACGGTCGCCAGGCGGTGCGCGATGACCAGCGTGGTGCGGTTGCTCATGGCCGTCGCCAGGGCGGCCTGCACCATGCGTTCGCTCTGCGCATCGAGCGCGCTGGTGGCTTCATCCAGCAGGAGCAAGGGCGGGTCCTTCAGGATCGCGCGTGCGATCGCGATGCGCTGGCGCTGGCCGCCCGACAGGCGCACGCCGCGCTCGCCCAGGAAGGTGGCGTAGCCCTCCGGCAGGGCTTCGATGAACTCGTGCGCGAACGCGGCCTGGGCGGCGCGAAGCACCTCCTCGTCGCTGGCCGACGGACGGCCATAGCGGATGTTCTCCATCGCGCTGGCGGAGAAGACCACCGGCTCCTGCGCCACCAGTCCGATGCGCGAACGCAGGTCCTGCAACGCAAGGTCACGGATCGGAACGCCGTCGATCGACAGGACGCCTCGCGCGGGGTCGTAGAAGCGCAACAGAAGCGCGAACACCGTGGACTTGCCGGCGCCACTGGGCCCGACCAGGGCCACGGTCTCGCCCGGCGCGACCTCGAGGTCGAAGTCCATCAGGGCGGCCGTGTCCGGCCGCGAGGGGTAGTGGAAAGTGACGCCGCGAACGGAGACGGCGCTCGGGCCCGAAGCCGGCGGCATCGCGAGCGGCTGCCGCGGCTCGGCGACCGGCGAGCGCGCGGCCAGCAACTCCATCAGCCGCTCGCTCGCGCCCGCCGCCCGCAGCAGATCGCCGTAGACCTCGCCCAGCACGGCCACGGCCCCCGCGAAGATGATCACGTACAGCGCCGCCTGGCCCAGCTGGCCCGCGCTCAGCTCGCCGGCCATGACGGCCTGCGTGCCGCGGTACAGCCCCCACAGCACGATCGCCGCGTTGGCGATGATCACGAACGCCACCAGCACGGCCCGCGCCCGCGTGCGCCGCACGCCGGTGCTGAAGGCGTGGTCGGTCGCATCGGCGAAGCGCCGGGTCTCCCGCGATTCGCCCGTGTAGCTCTGGACCACGGGGATGGCGTTCATCACTTCCGCCGCGATCGCGCTGGAGTCGGCGACGCGGTCCTGGCTGGCCCGCGAAAGCCGGCGGACCCGGCGGCCGAACACCATCGCCGGCAACACCACGCAGAGGACCGCCGCGAGCACCAGCGACATCACGTACGGATGCGTGTAGACCAGCATGACCAGCGCGCCGATGCCCATCACGGCGTTGCGCAGGCCGAGCGAGAACTGCGAGCCCACCACGGTCTGGACCAGCGTGGTGTCGGTCGTCAGCCGCGACAGCACTTCGCCGGTCTGCGTGGTCTCGAAGAACTCCGGGCTTTGCCGCAGCACGTGCGAGTAGACGGCGGTGCGCAGGTCGGCCGTGACGCGTTCACCGATCCAGCTCACCATGTAGAAGCGCCCGGCCGAGAAGAGGCCCAGCGCGACGGCGAGCCCGAACAGCTGCAGGAAATGGCCGCGCAAGCCGACCAGGCGTTGGCCGTGCGCACCGTCCGCCAGGCCCTGGTCGATCAGGCCGCGCAGCGCGACGGGAAAGACCAGCGTCGCCGTCGCCGAGAGCACCAGGAAGCCGATCGCCAGGGCGATGCGCATCCGGTGCGGACGCAGGAAGGGCAGCAGTCCCGAGAGCGAACGGGTCGATGAGCGGGAAAGCGCTGCAGCCATGCCGGCTCAGGAGCCCGAGCCGGTGTAGTCCCTGGGATTGGCCATCGTCCTCTTCCAGGTTTCGTAGTCCAGGTACGGGGGAGGGCCGGTCCGGTACTTCTGGTACCTGGCGCGCAGGTCCGCCTCCGGTCCGCTCGACGGAGAGAAGATGCCGGAGGCGGGCCCTCCACTCCCGCCCGTCCCGGCACACGCGGTGGCCAGGAGAGCCGCTGCGATCGCGAGAATCGATTTCATGAGTGCTCCTTCGGTCAGTAGCAGGGCGACGATGCCCTTTTCACACCCGGACCCACACGTCCGCTTCCAGGAGGGGTAGCTCCTCGCAGTCCTCGCCGGCCTGCGGGCCGCCGCGGTCGATGACGAGGAAGTCGCCGCCTTCGTCGAGGGCGATCAAGGGGTGGTGCCAGGTCCCCGCGGCGTAGTTCACCCCCTGGCCCGGCTTCGTCATGAAGCAGCGCAGTTCCGTGGGGCTGGGTGCCGGTCCGGCGGGTGCGACCACCACCAGGAATCGCTGGGGCAGCAGCGGCACGAAAGCCTGGCTGCCGAGCAGGTGCCGTTCGACCAGGCGCAACTGCAAGGGCAGCGCGCGTGGCTTGGCGCGGAACACGCTGAGCACGGGCCGGCCCTGGTGCCTCTGCGTGTCCAGTCGAGCCAGGTCGTCGAAGCGCTCGGCGAACCCTTCGTTGATGGTCCGGTGCCGAGCATCGCCGCCCGCCTCGATGACATCGCCGTAGCGCGAGAAGGCGTGCGCATCGAGCGGCTCGACCGGCAACCAGTTCCGGGAAGGCGTTGGGATCGGCGTCATGGGCTGAATGAATACGTTGGCATGCTAAATAGCTTTGCTCCAGGTCGCGGGCGCGGGTTTCCCCGAGCCATTTTCGATACTGCGCCGCGGCGCGTCCGGCTAAATTGCATCCTGCTTTTTCACAGGAGCACGCCATGAAGTTGCGACAGCTTGCCACCGGTCTGGCCTGCGTGGGTGCCACGCTGGCGTTGCCGCCCGCGTTCGCCGCCGACCCCATCCTCATCGGTGCCAGCATCACGCAATCGCCGCCCGGATCCGTGGTGCAAGGCACGCAGGTCAAGGACGGGATGGAGATCCTCAAGGACATGGTCAACGCCAAGGGCGGCGTGCTCGGCAGGCAGATCAAGGTCCTGTACGAGGACAACCAGGGCATTCCGGAGAAGGGGCGTGCCGCCACCGAGAAGCTGATCTCGAAGGACAAGGTCGTCGCCCTCGCGGGCGGCCATCAGAGCTCGGTGTGCCTGGCGGAGATCGAAGTGGCGCACCGCTACAAGGTGCCGTACGTCAACACCAACTGCTGGTCGGACGACGTGCGCAAGCGCGGGTATCCGGAGGTGTTCAACACGTCCCCGTACAACACGCTGGTGTCGTCGTCGATGGCCACGACGCTCGCGACGATGGGCGTCAAGCGCGTGGTCGCCTTCGCGGAGAACACCGACTACGGCATCGGGCAGGCCAAGCTCACCGGTGAGCTGCTGAAGCAGAAGGCGCCCAACATCGAATACAAGTACGAGACGCTCGACCGCGCCAGCAAGGACTTCACCGCCGCCATCCTGCCGCTGCGCGCGAACCCGCCGGACGTGATCGTCATGTCGATGCTGCCGCCGGCCGCCTACATCGTGATGAACCAGGTCTACGAGCAGGGGCTGGCCCCGAGCTCCAAGACCATCCTGTACGACGGCGGCGGGCTGGCCGATTACCCGGACTTCTGGCAGAACGTGAAGGAAGGCGGCAAGTACCTGCTTTCGTTCGCGCTGTACCACCCGGCGATGCCGCAGACCCAGCTGGCGAAGGACATCGCCGCCGAATACAAGAAGCGCACCGGCAGCGACGTCAACCGCCTGGTGCTGCAGGCCGCCGACTCGCTGCACCTGGTGATCGAAGGCATCAAGCAGGCCAAGAGCACCGAACCCGACAAGGTCGGCGCCGCGATGCGCACGATGAAGTTCGAGAGCCTGCGCGGCGTCTCCAACTTCTCCACGCAGCAGGGCTACAGCTTCCAGCAGTGGCTCGACATTCCCTTCGTCAACTACGAGCTCACTGCCGAGAAGCAGCCTGTGGGGCAGACCGTGCTGATCCAGGCGCCGGGGCAGAAGTTCGATCCTGCCAAGATCGTTCGTCCCAAATGAATTCCAGGGGATGGACCAGGCGCGCAGCGCCTGCTCCGTAACCTCTGACTGGACCGCGAGGTGCTGCGTCTCTCACTGGACCTGCTCGCCAACGGGCTGATCTACGGCTGCTTCTATGCACTGATGGCCGTGGGCCTCGCCATGATCTTCGGCGTGCTGAAGATCGTGAACTTCGCCCACGGCGAGTTCTTCATGATCGGTGCGTACACCTACGTGCTGGTCGCCCTGAACTTCTCGGTGTCGCCGTGGCTCGCGCTGCCTTGCGCGGCCATCGGCGGCGCGGCGCTCGGCTGGATCGTGGAGCGGCTGCTCATGCGGCCGCTGTACGCCGGCTATGCGAGCTGGGGATTCATGAAGGACGAGTACGCGGTCGTCGTCACCTTCGGCTTGTCGCTGCTGCTGGTGAACCTGGTCGACAAGGTGGTGGGTCCCTACTCGTACAAGGGCCCGGCGCTGATCGAGACCAGCCGCTTCGCGCTCGGCCCCGTCATGCTGACCGGCCAGAAGGCCATCGCCACCGTGGTCGCCGTGTTCATCATGATCGCGCTGGCCTTGTTCCTGAAGAAATCCGTGTGGGGCAAGCAGATCCAGGCGGTGGCGCAGAACCGGCTCGGCGCGTCCCTGGCCGGCATCGACGCCACGCGCACGACCAGCCTCATCTTCGCGATCTCCGGCATGCTGGCCGCACTCTCGGGCGCCTTGCTGGCGCCGCTCGTCAATCCTTCGCCGGACGTCGGCTCGTTCCCCGCGATCAAGTCCTACGTGATCGTGGTGCTCGGTGGCATGGGATCGGTGTGGGGCGCGATGATCGCCGCCCTGATCGTCGGCGTGAGCGAGGCGTTCTTCTCCGTCTACGGCTCCTACGACTACCGCGACGCATTCGGCCTGGCCATCCTGGTGCTCGTGCTGCTGCTGCGCCCGCAGGGCCTGCTCGGACAGAAGGGCCGCGACGTATGAAGGCCGGCCCCGCTTCCCTGTGGCGCGACCGCCTCGCGTTCGACGCGCGCGCGGCCGTCCTGCTGTGCGCCGTGCTGGCCGCGCTGCCTCTGGTGATCACCGGGCCGTACGCGCAGGGCATCATCCTCGTGAGCATGTACTTCGCGATCCTGTCGCTGGCATGGAACGCGCTCGCCGGCTACACGGGCCAGTTCTCGCTCGCTCCGGCGGCGTTCGCCATGCTGGGCGGGTACACCACCGCGCTGCTCGACTTCTACTGGCACGTGCCGCTCGTGCTCGCGATCCCCGCGGCGGTCGTGTCCACCGCGCTCCTCGGGCTCGTGCTGGGCAAGCTCGTGCTCAACCTCAGCGGCCCTTACCTGTCGCTCACCACGCTCGCCTTCGCCGAGATCGCGCGCGTGGTGATCGGCAACTCGCACGAGTTCACCCGCGGCGACCAGGGCATGCACGTGGCCACGCTCACCGAAAGCCGGCTGGCCTACTACTACATCTTCCTGGCGGCGCTGGTGCTGGTGCTGGCGGTGCTGTACTTCATGCTGCGAGGCCGGCTAGGCCGCTTCATGACCGCCGTGCGCGACGACGCCATCGGCGCGGAGAGCCGGGGCATCGACGTGGTCCGCGTGAAGATGATCGTGTTCTGCACTTCGTGCGCCATCTGCGGCCTGGCGGGATCGCTGTACGGCACGTTCAGCCAGCTGGTCAGCCCGGAGCTCGGACTTCTCCAGCAGACGGGTCTGGTGCTGGCCATGGTGGTGATCGGCGGGATGGGCTCGCTGACCGGGTCGGTGGTCGGCGCGTTGCTGGTGTACCTGGGCTCCGAATGGTTGCGCGAGCTGGGCAACGTGCAGGTGATCGTGTTCGCACTGCTCGTGATCCTGTTCGCGCGCTGGGTTCCGGGCGGCCTGTGGAGCGCGGCGGTCGCGCGGATCGGACGCAAGCAAGCATGAACCTGCTGGTCGTCGACGAGTTGTCGAAACGCTTCGGCGGGGTGGCCGCGGTGAACGGCGTGAGCTTCGAGGTCCGCGAGGGCGAGATCCTCGGGCTGATCGGGCCGAACGGGTCGGGCAAGACCACCGTCCTGAACATGCTGTCCGGCTTCCTGCCGCCGGATGCCGGCCGCATCACCATGGACGGACGCGACGTCACGCGCATGCCGCCCGCGGGGCTGGCGCAGGCGGGCATCCTGCGGATGTTCCAGATGACGCGCGTGTTCACGCGCACCAGCGCGTTCGACAACCTGCTCACCGCGGGGATGGCCCGCGGCCTGAGCGAGGCCGAATCGACACGGCGCGCCCAGTCGCTCGTCGAAGAGCTCACGCTGGGTCCCGTGCAGCACCTGGATGCGGGGCAGCTCTCGGGCGGCCAGCGCAAGCTGCTGGAATTCGGCATGTGCTTCATCGAGGCGCCGCGCGTCGCGATGCTCGACGAGCCGTTCGCGGCCGTGCACCCCGTCATGCGCGAAGTCATGGCGAAGTTCATCCGCGCGCGGCATGAGCAGGGCGCGACGTTCCTGCTGGTCAGCCATGACATGCCGATCGTGGTGGACCTGTGCCAGCGCGCCGTCTGCATGAATGCGGGCCGCGTCATCGCCACCGGCGGCGTGCACGAGGTGCTGCGCGACCACCAGGTCATCGAGGCCTACCTCGGCGAGACCCACGAAGGCGACGAGCCGCCGACGCTGGAGGTGTCCACGTGAGCGAGCAGGCGCCGTTGCTCGAGATGCGTGCCGTCACCGCGGGCTATGCGCAGGACATCGACGTGCTTCGCGAGGTGTCGCTCCGCGTGCACGCGGGCCAGATCACGGGACTGGTCGGGTTGAACGGCGCGGGCAAGTCCACGCTGGTCAAGACCATCTGCGGGTTCCTGCCGCCGAAGCTGGGAAGCGTCACTTTCGAGTCGGCGGACATCTCGGGCGTCGCCCCGCACCGGCTGATCGACCTGGGCATCTGCTGCATCCCTCAGGAATCGAGCCTGTTCCCGCACCTCTCGGTCGAAGACAACCTGACCCTGCCCCTCCTCGGTCGCCGGACGCGATTCGCCGGCGTGCTTCGTGAACGCATGAAGGAGGTCTACGAGCTGTTTCCCGCCCTGCACGAAAAGCGTTCGGACGCCGCGGGCAGCCTCTCCGGCGGCCAGCAGAAGCAGCTCGAATTCGGCAAGGCCTGGCTGCAGCAGCCCAAGCTGTGCCTGATCGACGAGCCGAGCATCGGGTTGTCGCCGCGGGTCTCGGAAGAGATCTTCACCTGGATCTCGAAGTTCGCGGCGGCCGGCATGGGCATCCTGCTCATCGACCACAACGTCCGGCGCGTCGTGCGGATGTCGGACAGGGTGTGCGTGCTCAGCCTGGGGCGGGTGACGGCGGAAGGCTCGTCGGCCGACTTCCAGGGGGACTTGCACCAGCAGGTGCAGCAGTGGCTGGGATTGCACTTCTAGGGAAAGAGGAGCCCATGGACCTGATGAAGGGATTCCCGCCGGCGCCGGACAAGCGGGTGACGCTATCCAACTGGCGAAAGCCTCCGTTCAATCGCTGGGCCTTCAACCACGTCAGCGAACTCGTTCCTTCCGCATTCGTCAGGGCGGCGCGCGACACCACCCCGTTGGAAGCCGAGAGCCGCGGCTTCGGCCTGGACGATTGGCTCGAGAAGACCTTCACGGACTCCATCGTGGTCATGAAGGATGGGAAGGTCGTCTTCGAGACCTATGCCGACGGCCAGGGCCCCGACGTTCCCCATATCTGGATGTCGGTGTCGAAATCCGTCCTGGGACTGGTGGCGGGCATCGTCGCGGGGCGCGGCCGGCTGGATGTCGATGCTCCCCTCACGGAACTGATCCCTGAACTGAAGGGATCGGCGTTCGCAGGGGCGACCGTACGCGACGCGCTGGACATGCGCGTGGGCATCAGCTTCGACGAAGACTACCTGGCGGCAGGCGGCGCCATCATCGAATACAGGAAGTCCCATCTGTGGGACCCGGTCCCGGTCGGCGAGTCGCCCACCGACATGAGAAGCTTTCTTCTCACCCTGGCCGGGCGCGATGGGGAGCACAACGGCCGCTTCCACTACGTCTCGCCGAACACGGACCTCCTGGGCTGGGTGCTGGAGCGAGCGACCGGAACCCGGTATGCCGACCTCGTGAGCGAGACGCTCTGGCAGCCGATCGGGGCGGAGCGTGACGCCTACATCACGGTCGATCGCCTCGGTGCGCCCCGCTGCGCGGGAGGCTTCTGCGCCGTCCCTCGTGACATGGCCCGGCTCGGCCGTCTCTTCGTGACCGGAGGACGCCACGGCGATGTCCAGGTCGTCCCGGAACGATGGATCGACGACATCGTCGGCTTCGACGGCGCAAATGCGTGGAGGACGGGCGACTTCTTCGACCTCTTCGACTGCGCGAACATGCACTACCGGAGCCAGTGGTACGTCTTGCGAGGCGAGCGGCCCTTGGTCTTCGGGTTCGGGGTCTTCGGCCAGCACGTGTTCATCGATCCGGCGGCCGATCTCGTGGTGGCGAAATGCTCTTCTCAGCCGCTCCCGCTGGACGCGTCGTTCCTCTCGATGACGCTGGCCGGCGTGGAGGAGATTCGCGCGATGTTCGGGAGCTCTTCCTTGCCGGATAAGTAGAACCCCCGGGGTGCGACTGCTGGAAAGCCACTAGACCGGGCCGGGGCCGCATTGCCAAGAATCGCGAGGGCACCGGGAACCGCCCCTTGCTCATTCCATACGGAGACAAAACCATGAAGATGCTGAGGTACTTTCTCGCCGCACTCGTCGCCGTTGGCGTGTCGTTCGCGGCGTTCGCGCAGAACATCTCGATCGCGACCGGTGGCACCGGCGGCGTGTACTACCCCATGGGCGGCGGGCTCGCGGCCGTGCTGTCCAAGTACGTGCCCGGCATGCAGGCCACCGCCGAAGTGACGGGCGGCTCGGTCGACAACCTGAAGCTGATCGCCAGCGGAAAGCCCTATGTCGGCTTCTCGATGAGCGATGCGGCCCAGGACGCCTACAAGGGCGAGGACAAGTTCAAGGGCCACAAGGTCCCGGTCAAGACCCTGGCCGTGCTGTACCCGAACCGCATGCACGTGGTGAGCATCGATGGCAAGGGCATCGGCAAGTTCGCGGACCTCAAGGGCAAGCGCGTGTCGACCGGCTCGCCCGGCAGCGCGACCGAGGTGATGGCCTTCCGCCTGATCGAGGCGGCGGGCATGGACAAGGACCGCGACATGAAGCGCGAGCGCCTGGGCGTCGCGGAATCCGTGAACGCGCTGAAGGACGGCAAGATCGACGCCTTCTTCTGGGTGGGCGGCCTGCCCACCGCGGCGGTGACGGACCTGGCCAACACGCCCGGCACGAAGATCAGGATGATCGACCACGCCGAACTCGTGGCGGCGATGAACAAGAAGTACGGCAACCTGTACGTCGAAGACAGCATCCCGAAGGCGGTCTACAAGGGCATGGACGCCGACAACAAGCAGGCGACCGTGATGAACATCCTGGTCGCCCACGAAGGGATGGACGAGAAGACGGCCTACAACATCGTCAAGACCATCTTCGAGAAGAAGAGCGAACTGGTCGCCGTCCACAAGGAAGCCGAGAACTTCAAGCTGGAGAACCAGAAGGCGGGCGCCACGCCGATCCCGTTCCACCCGGGCGCGGTGAAGTACTTCGCCGAGCGCGGCGTCAAGGTCGAGTGAACCGGAACAGCGGGGCTCGCCCGGCATGAACAGCCCCTCCCGCGTGTCGCTGTCGGAAGCGGCGGCCGTCTCGGCGGACAGCCTGCTGAAGGCCGAGGAGTACATCGAAGCGGAGGAGGGCGCCGCCAACAAGCTGCGGGGCGCCCTCGCCGTCTTCCTGACCCTCGCGGCGGTCGCCATGACCGTCTTCCACCTGTATGCCGCCTACGCCATCGTTCCGACGCAGACGCTGCGCGGGATCCACGTGGCCTTCGTGCTGGCACTCACGTTCCTGCTGTTTCCCATCGCGCGGCGCTTCCGCCACCGCATCATGTGGTGGGACTGGCTGGCGGCGGCGCTCGCGATCGCCGTGGCGGCCTACGCCATCCAGGGCGGAGACGACTTCACGGACCGCAACACGCTTCCGCTGCCCCTGGACATCGTCTTCGGCATCGCGCTGATCGTTCTCGTGCTGGAAGCGATGCGGCGCACCAGCGGCTGGGTCATGCCCATCATCACCGCGGCCTTTCTCGCCTACGCGCTGGCGGGCCCCTGGCTGCCTCCGCCGTGGACCCACAAGGGTTACGACGTGGGCAGGCTGGTCGGCGTGATGTACATGACCCTCGAGGGCATCTTCGGCGTGGCGATCGATGTCGCCTCGTCGCTCATCATCCTCTTCACCATCTTCGGCGCCTTCCTGCAGCACTCGAACGCGGGCAAGTTCTTCATCGATTTCTCGTTCGCGGCCCTGGGCGGCAAGCCCACGGGCGCGGGGCGCACGGTGGTGCTGTCGTCGTTCCTGCTGGGCGGTCCGTCGGGTTCCGGCGTGGCCACCACCGTCACGCTCGCGTCCGTCGCCTATCCCATGCTGTCGAAGGTCGGCTACGAGCGCAACGCGGCGGGCGGCCTGCTCGCGGCCGGAGGCCTGGGCGCCATCATCTCGCCGCCCGTGCTGGGTGCGGCGGCGTTCCTGATCGCCGAGTTCCTCAAGATCTCGTACATGGACGTGCTGCTGATGGCGGCCATCCCGACCGTGCTGTTCTACCTCGCGCTGTTCCTCATGGTCGAGATCGACGCGCGCAAGTACGGCATGGGCGACGTCACGTTCGACAAGGTGGAGACGGCCTGGAGCCTCGCGCGCCGGTACTGGTTCCACTTCCTGTCGCTGGTCTCGATCGTCGCGTTCATGCTGTGGGGCTATTCGCCCATCATGTCCGTGTTCTGGGCGACCGCGGTGTCCCTCGCGACCAGCCTGCTGCGACGCGACACCTCGCTCATCCCGTACGACCTGTTCAGCGCGCCGGGCAAGCTGGGACGCAAGCTGCTGGACATGCCGCTGACCCGGGCGATGGAAGGCGGCTCCGTCGGCATGCTCAACGTGGGCGCCACCTGCGCCGGCGCCGGCATCATCGTCGGCGTGGTCACGCTCACCGGGCTCGGCCTCAAGTTCAGCTCCATCGTGATCGCGTATGCCGCGGGCTCGCTGCTGCTGACCGCGGTGTTCACCGCGCTCGTGGTCTGGGTCGTCGGCCTCGCCGTGCCCGTGACGGCGTCCTACATCATCTGCGCGGTGATCGCCGCGCCGGCGTTGACCAAGCTCGGCGTTCCGGATTTCGCCGCGCACATGTTCATCTTCTATTACGCGGTGCTTTCCGAGGTGTCCCCGCCCACGGCCCTTTCGCCGTTCGCCGCGGCCGCCATCACGGGCGGCGACCCCTACAAGACCACGCTGCACTGCTGGAAGTACACGCTGCCCGCCTTCCTGCTGCCTTTCATGTTCGTGCTGGACCCCGACGGACGCGCGCTGCTCCTGATGGGATCGGCCAAGGCGGCGGCCACCATCGACTGGTGGCTGGTTGCCAAGGTGACGCTCACGGCCGCCGCAGCCATCGCCGCGCTCGCCGCCGCCTTCCAGGGATGGGCCTTCCGCAAGACGAGCACCTTCGAGCGCTTGCTGCTCGCGGCCGCCGGCCTCGCGCTCGTCTATCCGTCGGCCGTCTCGAACGGCGCGGGCTTCGCCGTGCTGCTGTTCGTGCTGGTGATGCAGTTCGGCCGGCGCACCGTGCAGCCGGCCAAGCCCCGCACTTCGTGAGGCCTCAGGCCCGGCGGTAATCCAGCAGCCGGGTCTTCCAGTACCGCTCCTGGATCTGGTTCAGGCGAACGGTTCCCCCGGTGCTGGGCGCGTGCACGAAGCGCGACTCGCCCGCGTGGATGGCCGCATGCGACGGTGAACCGCCGCTGCCGAAGATCAGCAGGTCCCCTGCGCGCAGGTCACCGGCGCTCACGGACTGCCCCCAGCGGCTGATCTGCGCGACGGTTCGCGGCGGTGAGATCCCTGCCGCTTGCCAGTAGACGTAGCCGATCAGGCCACTGCAATCGAACCCGGCCTCCGGCGTGTTGCCGCCATAGCGGTAGGGGGTTCCCACCAGCCCCAGGGCGAGGAACGCGGCTTCGCCGGCCTGCACGTCGGACATCGGTGAAGGCCGCGGAAAGGAGGCGCCCTGGCGGCCATCCCTCGCCGGCGCGGCGCAGCCGGCCAGGCCGGCCAAAGCAAGCCAACCCGTAACGGTGACAAGTCCTCGCCTTTCGGCATCCATGGGGGCGATCGTAGCGTGCCCCGGGCGGCATCCCACCTCCGCCCGGGGCACCATTGCGACCGCAGCTGCGGATCTGTTCGGCTCACACCACGACCGGCATGTCCTCCCGAATCTCCTCGGGAACCGCATAGGTGAGGGGCGCCAGCGCGGACTCGATGCGCCGGCGCTGCTCTTCGTCGATAAGGCCGAAGAGCACATCCTGGAAGCGGGGTTC
>Ga0247820_10001229_pt1 | contig 14446 bp, 8 predicted proteins | sample 13C_Glucose_Day1_2_FD_192480 | JGI IMG/M metagenome (GOLD analysis project Ga0247820, IMG submission 192480) | Soil microbial communities from agricultural site in Penn Yan, New York, United States - 13C_Glucose_Day14 | ecosystem: Environmental > Terrestrial > Soil > Agricultural land | place...
CATGACTGCCCTTTGGACCAAGGTGGCGAACTTCATCCCCAACCTGTTCGGCGCGCTGGTCGTGGTGCTGCTCGGTTTCGTCGTGGCCAAGCTGCTCGACACCCTGCTGTCCAAGGTGCTGGCCAAGTTCGGCCTGGATCGCCTGATGAGTGGCACCGGGCTGACCAAGATGCTCGCCCGGGTCGGCATCCAGGTGCCGATCTCGACCTTGATCGGCAAGATCGTCTACTGGTTCGTGCTGCTGATCTTCCTGGTCTCGGCCGCGGAATCCCTGGGGCTCGAGCGGGTCTCGGCGACCCTCGACATGCTCGCCCTGTACCTGCCCAAGGTGTTCGGCGCGGCCCTGGTGCTGCTGGCCGGCGTGCTCCTGGCGCAACTGGTCAACGGTCTGGTGCGCGGCGCCGCCGAGGGTATCGGCCTGGAGTACGCCGCCGGCGTCGGGCGCATCGCCCAGGGCCTGGTGATCATCATCAGCATCTCGGTGGCCATCAGCCAGCTCGAGGTCAAGACCGACCTGCTGAACCATGTGATCGTCATCGGGCTGATTACCGTTGGTCTGGCCGTTGCACTGGCGATGGGCCTGGGCAGCCGGGAAATCGCCGGGCAGATCCTGGCCGGCATCTATGTGCGCGAGTTGTATCAAGTCGGCCAGCAGGTGCGTATTGGCGAGGTCGAGGGGCACATCGAGGAAATCGGCACGGTCAAGACGACCCTGCTGACCGATGATGGCGAACTGGTGTCGTTGTCTAATCGCGAGCTGCTCGAGCAGCGCGTGAATAGCCGCTAACCGCACAAAAGCTGTTAATGTATGCCGCCGCAAAAATCGGCCCACGGGGCCGAGCGGCGACATTGACCTGACTGTCGGCCAGATCCGTTTTGAATAAAGTTCATTCGCCGCCCATGCGCTATGACCCCCGCGAGCTCACCGACGAGGAGTTGGTGGCGCGTTCGCATGAGGAGCTGTTTCACGTCACCCGCGCCTACGAGGAACTGATGCGCCGCTACCAGCGCACGCTGTTCAACGTCTGCGCGCGCTACCTGGGGAACGATCGGGATGCCGACGATGTCTGTCAGGAGGTGATGCTCAAGGTGCTGTACGGGTTGAAGAACTTCGAGGGCAAGTCCAAGTTCAAGACCTGGCTCTACAGCATCACCTACAACGAATGCATCACCCAGTACCGCAAGGAGCGTCGCAAGCGCCGGTTGATGGATGCCCTGAGCCTGGACCCTGTCGAAGAGGCGTCCGAGGACAAGGCACCGAAGCCGGAGGAGAAGGGCGGGCTGGACAAATGGCTGGTGCATGTGAACCCGATCGACCGGGAAATCCTGGTGCTGCGATTTGTCGCAGAGCTGGAATTCCAGGAGATCGCGGACATCATGCACATGGGCCTGAGCGCCACGAAAATGCGCTACAAGCGTGCGCTCGACAAGCTTAGAGAGAAATTTGCAGGCCTGGCTGAAACTTAGTGGCCAGCAAATACCTCTAACCAACCGGCAAGTTCTGCTAGACTTGCCGTCGAGTTGTCCCCCGGATGTTGGTGGGACTGCTTAACTATCACCAGATGGGGATTTAACGGATGAAATTGAAAAACACCTTGGGCTTGGCCATTGGCTCGCTCGTGGCCGCTACTTCGTTCGGCGTTCTGGCTCAAGGCCAAGGCGCTGTCGAAATCGAAGGCAACGTCACCAAGCAGTACTACGACAGCGAGCGTAACTTCAAGAACACCGGCACCAACCCTGGTGTCCGCCTCGGTTACTTCCTGACCGACGACGTGTCCCTGGACCTGGGCTACAACGAGACCCACAACGCTCGTGGTGAAGTCTTCAACAAAGACATCAAAGGCTCCAAGACCAAGCTGGACGCCACCTACCACTTCGGTACCGTCGGTGACGCCCTGCGTCCGTACGTTTCCGCTGGTTTCGCTCACGAAAGCCTGGGCCAGGCCACTCGTGGCGGCCGTGACCACTCCACCTTCGCCAACGTTGGCGCTGGCGCCAAGTGGTACATCACCGACATGTTCTTCGCCCGTGCCGGCGTCGAAGCCATGTACAACATCGACAACGGCAACACCGAGTGGGGTCCGACCGTTGGTCTGGGTCTGAACTTCGGTGGCAGCGGTGGCCAGAAAGCCGCTCCTGCTCCGGCTCCAGTTGCTGAAGTCTGCTCCGACAGCGACAACGATGGCGTTTGCGACAACGTCGACAAGTGCCCGGACACCCCAGCCAACGTTACCGTTGACGCTGATGGCTGCCCGGCTGTTGCCGAAGTCGTTCGCGTTGAGCTGGACGTCAAGTTCGACTTCGACAAGTCGGTCGTCAAGCCTAACAGCTACGGCGACATCAAGAACCTGGCTGACTTCATGAAGCAGTACCCACAGACCACCACCACCGTGGAAGGTCACACTGACTCCGTCGGTCCAGACGCTTACAACCAGAAGCTGTCCGAGCGTCGCGCCAGCGCTGTCAAGCAAGTCCTGACCCAGCAGTACGGCATCGAATCGAGCCGTGTTGACTCGGTTGGCTACGGTGAGACCCGTCCGGTCGCCGACAACGCCACCGATGCTGGCCGCGCCGTCAACCGTCGCGTAGAAGCTCAGGTAGAAGCCCAGGCCAAGTAATTGGTTTGACGCTTCACGAAAAACCCGGCCTCGGCCGGGTTTTTCTTTGCCCGAGATTTTTCGAGATACACCTGGTCCCCCCCCTTTGTAGGAGCGGCCTCGTGCCGCGAAAGGGGTGCGCAGCGCCCCCAGGATTTCAGCATCACGCGGATTGCCGGGGCTGCTACGCAGCCCTTTCGCGGCACAAGGCCGCTCCTACACGAACTGTGGTGCGCCTGCGCGCTTAGCGTTTGAGCAACACCAGCAACAACACCAGGTTCAACAGCAGCGACAGCAACCCAATCGTGCGCCACACCTTCAACGGCTCGCGCTCCAGCAGCGGCCGTGGCCGCTCGGCCAGCTCCTGGCGATCTCCCCGTTCCAGCAACAGCAACCACTGCTCGGCGGTCTCGAAGCGCTGCGCCGGGTCTGCCGCCACCGCCTGTAACAGGTTGCGCTGCAACCACTCCGGCAAATCCGGCCGATAACGCGCCGGGTTCACTGGCGTGCCGAAGCGTGGGCGCTGGAACGCTTCGACCTCGCCGTAGGGGTAGTGCCCGGTGAGCAGATGATAAAGCGTCACGCCCACGGCATAGAGGTCCTGGCGCGGTGCGGGGGGCAGGCCGTCGAAGGCTTCAGGGGCGAGGAACGAAGGCGTGCCCGGCAGGGCATGGGGCGGGTCCTCGGAAAGCCCCGGGCAGTACGCCAGCCCGAAGTCCAGCAGACGCAGTTGGCCATCGCTGCCATGGTGCAGGTTGTCCGGCTTGATGTCGCGGTGCAGCAGGTTGCGCCGATGCAGTACGCCCACCGCTTGCAACAGCTGGCGGGCGACCTCCAGCCATTGCGCCAGCGGTAGTGGGGGTTGTCCGGCCAGGGTCGTGCCCGGGTACTCGCGCATCAGGTAGTACAGGTGCTGGCGTTGGCTGGCCGGGTGCACTTCAGGGAAGTGGCGGCCGGCGACCCGGCGCAGGAACCACTCCTCCAGCAGCAGGGCCTGGGCGGCCCCGGGCTCCTGGTCGCGAGACTGCGGCAGGGTCTTTAGCAGCCAGGGCTGGCCGTGCGGGTCGCGGACCCGGTACAGCAGCGATTGCCGGCTCTGGGTCAGCAAGCCGTCGACCTGCCAGCCATCGATCGACTGACCGTCACGCAGCGCGACTGGCAGCGGCCACTGCTGGAGTTGCGCCAGGGTGTCGCCCAGGTTGCTGGCGCCCAGTTGATCCACTCGCACCAGCAAGGCGCTGGCGTTGTCCTGGCTGCCGCGATGGTGGGCGCTGGCCACCAGGGTGTCGGCGGCCACCTGCAGGTCGGGTTGTTCGCGCAGGATCGACTGGATATGCGCATCGCTCAGGCTGGCCCATATGCCGTCGCTGAGCAGCACGAAGCACTCGCCCTCGCGCAGGTCGCCCTCCAGGTAGTCCACCAGCAGTTGCTGGTCCAGCCCCAGCGCGCGCTTGAGCACATGCTGCATGCCGGGCTGGTCCCAGACATGGTCTTCGCTCAGGCAGTGCAGCTGGTCGGCCTGCCAGCGGTACACCCGACAATCGCCGACATGGGCCAGGGTGAAACGTCGCCCACGCAGCACCAGGGCGCTGAGGGTGGTCAGCAGCGGCTGGCCATTGCCTTGGGCGCGCAGCCAGCGATTCTGTGCCGTGAGCAGGCGGTCCAGGGCCTGGGCAGCGCTCCAGGTGGCGGGCGTGGCGTAATAGTCCAGGGCCAGGGCCTGCAGGCTGGCGCGCGCCGCCAGGCCGCCATCGGCGCACTGGCTGACGCCGTCTGCCAGCGCGCACAGGTAACCCTTGCTGGCGGCCAGCTCCGGCACGGGTGTTACCAGGCGCAGGGCGTCCTGGTTTTCCGGACGCGGCCCGGTGGCGCTGGCCTGGGCAAAGCTCAGTTGCAGGCTCATGGCGCGGCCTCAGACCCGCGCCGCCGTCACTGCCGCGGAGCCCCAGGTGGTGCGCCAGCGTTGCTTGACCCCGTGCAGACCGAACCAGGCCAGCAGGCCGAGGCTGGCGAACAGCCACAGGCCGAGCTGGTAGTCGCCGGTATGCTGCTTGATGGTGCCCAGGCCTGCGGCAAGCAGGAAGCCGCCGATGCCACCGGCCATGCCGATCAGCCCGGTCATCACACCGATCTCCTGGCGAAAACGCTGTGGCACCAGCTGGAACACTGCGCCATTGCCGGCGCCCAATCCGAGCATGGCGCTGACGAACAGCGCCAGGGCCGCCGCCGCGCTGGGCAGGTTGAAGCCCACTGCGGCGATGCATACGGCGGCCACGCCGTACATCGCCAGCAGGGTGCGGATCCCGCCGAAGCGATCGGCCAGAGCACCGCCGAGTGGGCGCATCAGGCTGCCAGCGAACACGCAGGCGGCGGTGTAGTAGCCGGCGGTCACCGGGCTCAGCCCGTACTGGTCGCTGAAGTAGCCGGGCAGGGCACTGGCCAGGCCGATGAAGCCGCCGAAGGTCACGCTGTAGAAGAACATGAACCACCAGCTGTCGCGATCTCCCAGGGCCTTCAGGTAGTCGGCCATGGCCTTGGGCCTGGGCCGTTGCGGGGCATTGCGCGCCAGCAGGGCGAACAGCACAAGGGTCAGCAGCAAGGGCAGCACGGCGAAGCCGAACACATTGTTCCAGCCGAAGCCCGCGGCCAGCGCCGGGGCCAGCAGCGCGGCGAACACCGTGCCGGAGTTGCCGGCGCCGGCGATGCCCATGGCCTTGCCCTGGTGCTGGGGTGGATACCACTGCGAGGCCAGGGGCAGGGACACGGCGAACGAGGCCCCAGCGAAGCCGAGGAACACACCCAGCAGCAACGCCTGCTCATAGCTGCGCACCCCCAGGTGCCAGGCGCAGGCCAGGGCGACGATCACGATGACCTGGCCGATCAGCCCGGCGGTCTTGGGTGACAGGCGATCGACCAGCAGGCCCATGGCGAAGCGCAGTACCGCGCCGGCCAGGATCGGCGTGGCCACCATCAGGCCCCGTTGTTGTGCGCTCAGTTGCAGGTCGGCGGCGATCTGCACCGCCAGGGGGCCGAGCAGGTACCAGACCATGAAGCTCAGGTCGAAATACAGGAAGGCGGCGAACAGCGTGGGCACATGCCCGGATTTCCAGAAGCTCGTATTCATCGAACACCTCGTTGGGCGCGGAAACGAAAAGACGCCGCTGCCCGGTCCATGGCTGTGGAGGGGCGAGCGACGTCTTTGTCAGGGTATGGGGGCAACCGCCGTTGGCTACCGGGGTTTTCAGAGCAAGAGGCGGGCCAATATCCAGTCTCGCGCGAACCCTGTAGGAGTGGCCTTGTGTCGCGAAAGGGCCGCAAAGCGGCCCCAGCGATCTTTATGTAAACCCTGAAATCTTGGGGCCGCTGCGCGCCCCTTTCGCGGCACAAGGCCGCTCCTACAGAGGGGCGTAACGTCGGTACGGATGGCGCTACCCCAGCATCTGCGACATGGCAATGATCTGTTCCGCCACCTGGATCAGCTTCTGCTGGCGGCTCATGGCCTGGCGGCGCATCAGGGTGTAGGCCTGTTCCTCGTTGCAGTCCTTCATCTTCATCAGCAGGCCCTTGGCCTGCTCGATGAGCTTGCGCTCGGCCAACTGCTGGTCGCGGGCCAGCAGTTGAGCCTTGAGCGCCTGGTCGCTTTCGAAGCGGGCCATGGCCACATCAAGGATCGGTTGCAGGCGCGTGGTCTGGATACCCTCGACGATGTAGGCGCTGACCCCGGCCTGGATCGCCTGGCGCATCACACCGGGGTCATGCTCGTCGGTGAACAGCACGATGGGACGCGGGCGGTCGCGGCTGACCAGCACCACCTGTTCCATCACGTCCCGGCCTGGTGACTCGGTATCGATCAGCACCACGTCCGGGTGCACCGTTTCGACACACGCGGGCAGGTCGATGCTCAGGCTGCTGGCCTCGATCACCTCGAAGCCGGCCTCGATCAGGGCGGCCTTGAGGCGGCCGACTTTTTTTTCCGTGTCGTCGATCAGCAGGATACGCAACATGGCTGGACCCTCAGCGATGGGCGCGGGCGTCAGGCGCCGCGTCCAGGGCGTGCAGTGCGAAGCTGCGCGCATAGCCATGGGGGTCGCTGCCGTCCCAGCGGCTGCCGTCGATCAGCAGGCTGCTGCGCATGGGCGGGTCGGCACAAGGTACGCCCAACGCCGTGGCGGCTTCGCGGTACAGCGTCAGCTGCTGCACCTGGCTGGCGACCGCCAGGTAGTCCGGGTCGTCACGCAGCAGGCCCCAGCGGCGGAACTGGGTCATGAACCACATGCCATCGGACAGGTACGGCAGGTTGGCCCGACCCTGGTCGAACAGGCGCAGGCCGTGGGGATCGTGCCAGCGATGGCCCAGGCCATCCTGGTAGTCGCCGATCAGGCGCGGCTCGATGCTGCCGACCGGGGAGCCCAGGTAGGCGCTGCCGCTGAGCAGTTGCGCCGTGCCACGGCGATTCTCCTGGCTCTGCTCGATGAAGCGTGCGGCGGCGAGTACCGACTTGATTAGCGCCCGGGTGCTGTTGGGGTACTGTTCGACGAAGCCGCGGGCACTGGCCAGGACCTTTTCCGGATGGTCGGGCCAGATCGACTGGCTGGTGGCCAGGGTGAAGCCCTGCCCCTTGGCGACGGCGTCCGCCGACCAGGGTTCGCCGACACAGAAGCCGTCGATGCGCCCGGCCTGCAGGTGGGCGGCCATCTGCGCAGGGGGCACCACCACGCTGGTCACGTCGCGCAGCGGGTGGATGCCCTGGCTGGCCAGCCAGTAGTAAAGCCAGAGGGCATGGGTGCCAGTCGGAAAGGTCTGGGCGAACGTCAGTTGTGCGCCCTGTTGGTGCACCAGCCGCGCCAGTGCCTCGGGGCTGGTCACGCCCTTGCGCTGCAGCGCGGGGGAGAGATTGATGGCCTGCGCGTTCTGGTTAAGGCCCATGAGCACGGCCAAGGGGCTGGCGGGCACGCCGCCGATGCCCAGGTGCACCGCGTACACCAGGCCATAGAGGCAGTGGGCGGCGTCCAGCTCGCCGCTGACCAGCTTGTCGCGCAGCCCGGCCCAGGACGCCTGGCGGCGCAGGTTGAGGGTCAGGCCGAACTGCTGGGCGAAGCCCTGGGTGGCGGCGACCACCACCGAGGCGCAGTCGGTCAGGGCCATGAAACCGATGTCCAGGCTGGGCTTTTCCGGCGCGTCGCTGCCGTTGACCCAGGCCAGGGGCGTTGTCGGGAGGGCTGTGTTCACGAGAATCCTCAGGCGTTCGCGATTGACTGCATGCAACGGACTTAGCAACCCATGTGCCATTGCCCTGTCGCCCCGGCGGCTCGCTGGCTATAATCGCCCCCTCACACACCGCGAGTCCGCCCACCCATGTATACCCTGGCCCGCCAGTTGCTGTTCAAGCTCTCCCCGGAAACCTCCCACGACCTCTCGCTGGACCTGATCGGCGCCGGTGGCCGTCTCGGGCTCAACGGCCTGCTGTGCAAGCAGCCGGCGGCGTTGCCAGTGACAGTGATGGGCTTGAACTTCGCCAACCCGGTCGGCCTGGCCGCCGGCCTGGACAAGAACGGCGCGGCCATCGATGGCTTTGCCCAACTGGGCTTCGGCTTTGTCGAGATCGGCACCGTGACGCCGCGCCCGCAGCCGGGCAACCCCAAGCCGCGGCTGTTTCGCTTGCCGGAGGCCACGGCCATCATCAACCGCATGGGCTTCAACAACCTGGGCGTCGACCACCTGCTGGCGCGGGTGCGTGCCGCGAAGTACACCGGCGTGTTGGGTATCAACATCGGCAAAAACTTCGACACCCCGGTCGAGCGGGCCCAGGACGACTACCTGATCTGCCTGGAGAAGGTCTACAACGACGCCAGCTACATCACCGTCAACGTCAGCTCGCCGAATACCCCCGGCCTGCGTTCGCTGCAGTTCGGCGATTCGCTCAAGCAACTGCTCGATGCCCTGGCCGAGCGCCGTGAGCAATTGGCGCAGGCAAACGGCAAGCGCGTACCGCTGGCGATCAAGATCGCGCCGGACATGAGTGACGAGGAGACCGCCCTGGTGGCGGCGGCGTTGGTCGAATCGGGGATGGATGCGGTGATCGCCACCAACACCACCCTGGGGCGCGAGGGCGTCGAAGGCCTGCCGTTCGGTGGCGAGGCTGGTGGTTTGTCGGGTGCGCCGGTGCTGGAAAAGAGCACTCACACGGTGAAAGTGCTCGCTGGTGAGCTGGGTGGCAAGCTGCCGATCATTGCGGCGGGCGGGATCACCGAGGGGCGTCATGCGGCCGAGAAGATCGCCGCAGGGGCGAGCCTGGTGCAGATCTATTCGGGCTTCATCTATAAAGGCCCGTCGCTGATTCGTGAAGCAGTGGATGCCATTGCCGCGATGCCGAAAGCATGAAATGAACCGGTAGCCGTGGGGGCGGGCTTGTCCCGCGATGGCGCCAGGACAAGTTGCCTGGGCGGACGCCATCGCGGGGCAAGCCCGCTCCCACGTTGCCCGCCGGATAGGATGAAAAAAAGGGCATAAAAAAGGGCCCCTTCAAAGGGGCCCCTGGGCCGCAGCCCGCCGCCCGGATAGGGCGCGCATGGTGACTCGAATTCAGTGTCCTCGTTCAGCCAAGTGCGTGGTTCTCGTTTCGGGTAGAAATGCCAGCGATGCCGGTCTCTGCATTCCAGTATGCTTCACGGCCGTTGCGCCAACCGTTCATCCAGTTTTGATGGCCAGCTGTACCTTCCTGTTTTGGGCACAGTTCTCGGGATTTACCTTGTATGCCGTAAAGAAAACCGCGTGCTTTTTCTTTCTCCTCGGAACTACGTTTCATTCTTTTTCCACTCATAAGGTATTGCCCTCACTTGTTGACTGAAATGTCCCGTCGGCCTCTCCGAGGCCGGGCAGAATCGTTCTGCCGAAGTGCACCCGCTGCTGGCGTGGCGGGTTGAAAGTGCCGCCCCGTTGCGGTGCGACCTGAGATCAGTTCTAACGAATGCAGGTCACAGTGTGAATGATCGATTTGTCATAAGGACGTAACCTTTCCGAAGGTGAGGGGATAAGTAAATAAATGCGACTCAACCTTGTTTGCCGTTGAGCCCGCTATGATCAGGGTTTACCCAACCTTGACGTCAATTGGCCAGCGTTGCTGGATGATGACAGTAATATTTGGTAATGCGACGAAGGGTCACATCTGAGCCCGACGTCCACGCAATTTTCATACTGCCCGACGATCAAAGCCTCTTTCGCCTCCCGGCAAAGGCATGATCGACCGGGCGGCCAGGCCTGGCGAGCGTTTCGTCGGGCCACCCGGACGCCTGCTGGAAAGGCGTGCGGGCTAACAGCGGCAGCCGATGCGTCGGCTCGCCATCTACCTAGCCAAAGGCTCTGGATTGCACATGTCGGACCGTTTCGAACTTTACCTTACCTGCCCCAAGGGTCTTGAAGGCCTGCTCGCCGAGGAAGCCCGTCAACTGGGCCTGAACGAGGTGCGTGAGCACACCTCGGCCATTCGCGGCGACGCCGACATGGAAACCGCCTATCGCCTGTGCCTCTGGTCGCGCCTGGCTAACCGCGTGCTGCTGGTGCTCAAGCGCTTCTCGATGAAGAACGCCGACGACCTGTACGACGGCGTGAATGCCGTCGACTGGGCCGACCACCTGGCGGCTGATGGCACCTTGGCGGTGGAGTTCAGCGGCCATGGCTCAGGCATCGACAACACCCACTTCGGCGCGCTCAAGGTCAAGGATGCGATCGTCGACAAGCTGCGCAACCGCGAAGGCCTGCGCCCGTCGGTGGAGAAGGTCGACCCGGATGTGCGCGTGCACCTGCGCCTGGACCGTGGCGAGGCGATCCTTTCCCTCGACCTGTCCGGCCACAGCCTGCACCAGCGTGGCTATCGCTTGCAGCAGGGTGCTGCGCCCCTGAAGGAGAACCTGGCGGCGGCGGTGCTGATCCGCGCCGGCTGGCCACGTATCGCGGCCGAGGGCGGCGCCCTGGCCGACCCGATGTGCGGCGTGGGCACCTTCCTGGTCGAGGCGGCGATGATCGCCGCCGATATCGCTCCCAACCTCAAGCGCGAGCGCTGGGGCTTCAGCGCCTGGCTCGGCCATGTGCCGGCGCTGTGGCGCAAGGTCCACGACGAGGCCCAGGCCCGTGCTCAAGCCGGCCTGGCCAAGCCGCCGCTGTGGATCCGCGGCTATGAGGCCGACCCACGGTTGATCCAGCCGGGGCGCAACAACGTTGAGCGCGCGGGCCTGGGCGACTGGGTGAAGATCTACCAGGGCGAGGTGGCCAGTTTCGAGCCGCGTCCGGACCAGAACCAGAAAGGCCTGGTGATCAGCAACCCGCCCTACGGCGAGCGCCTGGGCGACGAAGCCAGCCTGCTGTACCTCTACCAGAACCTCGGCGAGCGCCTGCGCCAGGCCTGCATGGGCTGGGAAGCGGCGGTGTTCACCGGCGCGCCGGAGCTGGGCAAGCGCATGGGCATCCGCAGCCACAAGCAATACGCCTTCTGGAACGGCGCGTTGCCGTGCAAGCTGTTGCTGTTCAAGGTCCAGCCCGACCAGTTCGTCACCGGTGATCGTCGTTCGGCCCAGGCCGAGGCGGCTGAGGGCGAGCCTCGTCGCCAGGCCCCGGTGGCCAGCGAGCCGGCGCGCCTGTCGGAAGGCGCGCAGATGTTCGCCAACCGCCTGCAGAAGAACTTCAAGCAGCTGGGCAAGTGGGCCCGCCGCGAGAAGGTCGATTGCTACCGTGTGTACGATGCCGACATGCCCGAGTACGCCCTGGCAGTGGACCTGTACCACGACTGGGTGCACGTGCAGGAGTACGCCGCGCCGCGTTCGATTGATCCGGACAAGGCCCAGGCGCGCCTGCTCGACGCGCTGAGCGCGATTCCCCAGGCCCTGGGCGTCGATCCGCAGCGTGTGGTGCTCAAGCGCCGGGAGCGCCAGAGCGGCACCCGCCAGTACGAGCGCCAGGCCACCGAAGGGCGCTTCCAGGAGGTCAACGAAGGCGGCGTCAAGCTGCTGGTCAACCTCACCGACTACCTGGATACCGGGCTGTTCCTCGATCACCGGCCGATGCGCATGCGCATCCAGCGCGAGGCGGCGGGCAAGCGCGTCCTCAACCTGTTCTGCTACACCGCCACGGCCACCGTGCACGCAGCCAAGGGCGGCGCGCGCAGCACCACCAGCGTGGACCTGTCGAAGACCTACCTGGACTGGGCCCGGCGCAACCTGTCGCTCAACGGTTTCTCCGAGCGCAACCGCCTGGAGCAGGGCGATGTCATGGCCTGGCTGGAGAACGCCCAGGACAGCTACGACCTGATCTTCATCGACCCGCCGACCTTCTCCAACTCCAAGCGCATGGAAGGGGTATTCGACGTGCAGCGCGACCATGTGCAACTGCTCGACCTGGCCATGGCGCGCCTGGCCCCGGGGGGTGTGCTGTACTTCTCCAACAACTTCCGCAAGTTCCAGCTCGACGAGCATTTGGCCGCGCGCTACGTAGTGGAGGAGATCAGTGCCCAGACCCTGGACCCGGACTTCGCCCGCAACAATCGTATCCACCGCGCCTGGCAGCTGCGTCTGCGCTGAGCCGACGAGGTACGTGGCACGTCTGCTGGCCAGTGGCTATAACTCAGGACAGGGCGGGACAATACGCAGGACGCTGACCTTGGTTGGAGTCCTCTATGTCGAACCCGGGCGTACCTGCAAAGCGGCTTGGCCTGCTCGGCGACGAGTTGTCGGCCTGGGGCGTGGCCCTGGCGGCGCTGGTCGCCGGGGCGTTGCTCACGGCCGCCCTGGCGATCGCCACCCAGACCTTCTACCAGCAGCAACTGCGCCAGCGCTTCGAGCTGCTGGCCAGTGAGCGCTACAGCCGCATCGCCGAGCGTTTCGAGGAGCAGGAGCAACGCCTGGATGGCTTGCGCCGGTTCTTCGCCTATTCCACTGAAATCACCCCCCGCGAGTTCGATGGCTACGCACGTCCCTTGCTGCACCGCACCCAGGCTTACTCCTGGGCACCGCGGGTAGCGGCCGCGCAGCGCGAGGACTTCGAGCGGCGCGCCAGTGCCTGGCTGGGCCAGCCCTATCAGATCCGCGACCTGGACGCCCAGGGCGATTGGCAGGCCGCGCCTGCGCGTGATCACTACTATCCGGTGCTGTACACCCAGGCGGCGAGTCGCCAGGCCCAGCCCTACGGCTTCGACCTGGGTGGGCAGCCGCTGCGCGCCGCGACCTTGGCCCGGGCCGCCAGCCCCGGCAGCATGGCGGTGTCGGCGCCGCTGGACATGATCAACGTCGAACCGACTTATACCCGTGGCCTGCTGATAGTCGCCCCGGTGTTCGCCGATGAAGCGTCTGTGGGCGATCCCCTTCGAGGGTACGTCATGGCCTTGCTGAGCCTGCATCAGCTGATCGCCGAGAGCCTGCCGACGGTGGCTGACGACAACCTGGTGGTGCGCATCCTCGACCTGTCCACAGAGGGTGGTCACGAGGTGCTGTTCGACTCAGGGATGCCGCCGGCGCGCATGGGCTTTGCCAGCAGTCACCTGCTGCACCTGGCGGACCACCACTACCAGCTCGACATTCGTCCCAGCCAGGGCTTTCTTGCCGCCAACCGCTCGTCGGCGGTGCCGGTGGTGGCGTTGCTCGGTGGCCTGCTCAGTGTCTTGCTGGCGCTGCTGCTGTACAGCCTGTTCAGCCAGCGCCAGCGTGCCCTGGGCCTGGTGGCCCGGCGTACCGCCGAGCTGCGTATCAGCGAGCAGTCATTGCGCGAGACCCACAACCAGTTGCGCAGCGTGCTTGATGCCGCGACCCAGGTGGCGATCATCGCCACCAGCCTGCGCGGGGTGATCGGCACGTTCAACGCGGGCGCCGAGCGCATGCTGGGCTATTCGGCCGGCGAAGCGCTGGGCCAGCTGCGCCTTGAGGACCTGGTCTTGCCCGAGGAGCTGCGCCAGCGGGCCCATGCCTTGAGCGTGCGCTTCGGGCGCGAGGTTGGCGCGGGCCAGGCGATGTTCGCCGAGACGGTGCAGGAGGGCGGCGCGGAGCCGGCGGACTGGACCCTGGTGCGCAAGGATGGCAGCCACCTGCTGGCCAACATGCTGGTGACGGCGGTGCTGGACGAGCAGGGGTTATGGGTGGGCTATCTGGCGATCTGCATCGATGTCACCGAGCGGCGCCGGGTGCACGAAGCCCTGGCGGCCCGCGACCGGCTGTTGGAAAAACTCAGCGCCGAGGTGCCTGGCGGGATCTACCAGTATCGCCTGGACGCCGATGGTCATTCCTGTTTCCCCTACGCCAGCCAAGGTCTGCACGACATCTACGAGGTGGACCTGGCAGTGCTGCGCGAGGACGCCGCGGCGGTGTTCGAACGTATCCACCCGGACGACCTGGAGCGAGTGCGGCGCTCGGTGCGTTACTCCGCCGAGTACCTGACGCCGTGGCGGGAGGAGTACCGGGTGTGCCTGCCGCGGGCGGGGTTGCGCTGGGTGCGTGGGGAGGCGACGCCGGAGGTCGGCGAGCACGGCAGCACGCTCTGGCATGGTTACCTGACCGATATCTCGGACCTCAAGCGGGTGGAGGAGGAGCTGCGGGCGCTGTCGGTGACCGATGCGCTGACCGGGATCTACAACCGGCGGTATTTCCAGGAGCGGCTGCGCAACGAACTGGATCGGGCGCAGCGGGATGGGTTGGACCTGGCGGTGATCATGCTGGATATCGATCACTTCAAGCGGATCAACGATCAATACGGGCATGCGGTGGGGGATCATGTGCTGCGCAGCCTGTGCCAGCGGATCGGGCAGCGGTTGCGGCGGACCGATGTGTTTTGTCGGTTGGGGGGGGAGGAGTTCATGGTGTTGTGTCCGGGGA
>Ga0247820_10001231_pt1 | contig 14445 bp, 11 predicted proteins | sample 13C_Glucose_Day1_2_FD_192480 | JGI IMG/M metagenome (GOLD analysis project Ga0247820, IMG submission 192480) | Soil microbial communities from agricultural site in Penn Yan, New York, United States - 13C_Glucose_Day14 | ecosystem: Environmental > Terrestrial > Soil > Agricultural land | place...
CATTCAGGGCATGCAGGGCGTGGGCCGGGTAGACCCGCATGCGCCGCAGCCATTCGCGACAGACCGGGCGAACGGCGTCTTCGGTCAAGGCCTCGGGCAGGGCCGCCACCGGGTCGTCGCTGGCGCAGAAATCCACCAGCGCCTTGACCACCGGGGCCTGTTCAAGCCAGTGCAGTTGCTGGCGGGCCTGGCGCTGGAAGCCTTCGAGGATCAGCGCGTCGAGGGCATCTTCGGCGAGGGGCTGGGCGAGAACCTGGCGCAGCAGGCCGGCTTCCCCGCGTTGCAGCGCCCAGGCCTGCCAGTACAGGCGGTGCAGGTCGTGGTCCTGCGGGTCCTGCAACAGCCAGGCGAGCAGCGGCAGTTCGTCGTCGCCGTCCAGCCGCCAGTCGACAAAGGTCGCGGCGATGCCTTGCAGCTCCAGGCGCGAGGCTTCGGACCAGCGCGCCAGGGTCTGCGGGGATTGCCCGGGGCTGCCCCAGTTCTGCGCGGGGTCGTCCAGCTCGGCGGGCCAGCCGGCCGGGGTGTGCAGGCGGTCGAAGGCCTGGATCAGCAACGGCAGGCGCTGGGGCTGGTGACGGGCGCAGAGGTCGATCAGCCAGCGTTCGGCCTGGGGGTGCTGGTGTTCGCGGTACAGCCGCAGCCAGCAGTCCAGGGCCTGTTGCTCGGCGCCCAGGGCATCGGCCTGGCGGGCCAGCAGGTAGAGCAGGTCGGCATCGTCCGGGGCCTGTTGCTGGCGCGCCTGGAGCAGGTCGTGGAAGGTCCTGCTGGCGATGCCGGCCTGGCAGAATTGCACCAGCAGGCGTTGCACCAGGGCCGGGTCATCCGGCATGGCCAGGCAGGTATGCACGCCGGCGAACTGCTCGTATTCGAACAGTGGGCGCTGCTGGTAGCAGTATTCAAGGCTGCGGAAATACCACAGGCTTTCCATCTGTGCGCTGGCCGGCCAGTCGCGCATGCAGGCGGTGTCGAAGGGGTCGGGCTCTTCCAGGCGGTCGAGGAAAGCTTCCACTTCGTGGCGGTCGTCCAGGCGCAGCAGCTGTTCGGCCCAGCCCAGGCGCCGGGCCAGCAGGCCCGCGCAGTGGTGGGACAGCGGTCCGCAGTCGCGCAGGGTGTGCAGCAGTTGCCAGCCGAGGTCGTCCAGTTCGTCCAGCGGCAACTCGTCCAGTTCGGCGATAAAGCGCTGCCAGGCTTGTGGGTCGAAGCGCAGGGACGGCTCCTCAAGCAGGGTGTGGAACTGCTTGAGTGCTGGATGAGGGGCATTCTCTTCGAGTGTTGGCTCAGCCTCGCTGGGCGCCTGCTCGCGGGCCAGGCGCAGGGCTTCCTCGTAGGCTGCCCGCAGCGCCTGGAAACCTTCGGGGTCGGTTTCCGGGTGGTGCGAGGGCAGGCGGCCGCGATAGGCCAGGCGGATGGTGTCCAGGTCCTGGGTCGGTTCGATCCCCAGGCGAATCCAGCAACTCATGACCAGCAGTCCTCTTCCAGCGTGGTGGGTCGTGCGGGCTCGGGCAGGGGCATGTCCCAGGGCAGCCCGGCCAGCAGGTCATGGGCGCCGAGGCGCAGGTTGAGCACGATGCAGCGATTCCAGTGCTCGCAGCCCTGGCGCTCGAGGTTGGCGGCCAGGGTCTCGTCGCTGCTGTCGCTGGCATTCCACAGCGCCTTGCCGAACATGTAGCCGGCCAGGTAGCCGTCCCAGCGGTTGTAGTAATGGCGGGCGCGCAGGGCCAGGCGGTAGTGCAGGTAGAGGCTCTCGTCGCGATCGATCAGGCCTTTCTTGACCCCGGCACGCAGCAGGAACCCCATGCGCCCCAGGTCCCAGGCCCGGGTGCCGCCCGGGCCACAGTCGGGGAAGGTGCGGGCGGCGTACTCGTGGCGGATGCGTTCGCGCGGGGGCAGGGTGTCGAGCAGGGCCTGCCACTGGCTGGGCAGGCAACGCTGATACTGCCAGTAGGCCTCGCTCATCTCGGTGGCGTGGCCGTTGTCGGCCATGCTGAGCATGTCCAGCAACTGGGCGCGGTTGCTGATGCCCCACCAGCGCTCGAGATCGGTCTGGTCTTCGCCCTCGAAATAGTCGGGGGCGGTGTAGCTGGCGCCGTTGAGGGCGGCCATGGGGGCGGAGAGGGCATGCAGCCAGTGCTGCGCGGTTTCGTCCATGAAAGGGGTCCTGGAGGCGCGGGGAACTGGCGGGGATTGTATAGGAAGATGCCTGCCGGGTTGTCAGGGATAGGTCCCGAGTCGATAAGCCTCGGCCACCTCGCGGAGCACCTCGCACACCCATTGCGCCGGCAGGCTCTGGGGCAGGGCCGCATTGCGGCAGATGCCCACCGACCCGCCCGGTTCGCGCACACCGAGGTCGAGTTCGGCCAGCTCGCCACGCCCGAAGTCGATCAGCACGGCGTCCCGTGGCGCCACCCAGACCGCCTCGCTGCCCAGCACATAGCGCCTGCTCAGGGCCAGCGACAAGGTTTCCAGGCGCTGTGCCGGCAGCGGGATCGCGCATTGCACGAACAGGCTGTCGGCATGCTGGCGAATGGTCGTCCCCGGTGGCGGCAGCACCAGCGGATAATCACCGACCTGCCTGCGCTCGACGGGCTGCCGCGCCAGCAGTGGATGCCCGGGCCGCACCACCAGGGTCATCGACTCGCTGTACAGGTGCTCGAACGACAGCCCCTGGATCTGCGGGCTGTCGGTCATCCGCCCGACCACCAGTTCCAGCTCCCCCAGGTGCAACTGGCCGAGCAACTGGGCGCTGGCCCCGGTCACCACGCTGATCAGCAACGCCTCGTGACGTTGGTGCAGGCGGCACAGCACCTCGGGCATCAGTAGCCCTTCGACCGTCGACAGCACGCCGATGCGCACCTGCGACGGCGCCCGCGCCTCGCCGCGGACACTGCCGACCCCGTCGCGCAACGCCTGCACGCTGGGGCCGGCGTAGCGCATGAAGCGCGTGCCGGCCGGGGTCAGGGTCACGCCGTTGTGGCCGCGCTCGAACAGGCGTGCCTCGAGCAGCTCCTCCAGTTCCTTGAGGGTCTTGGAGATCGCCGGCTGGCTGATCGCAAGCACGTCGGCGGCCCTGGCCAGGCTGCCCTGCCGGGCAATCTCCAGGAAGCACAGCAGGTGCCGGAACTTGATGCGGGTATCGAGGTTCATGCCCGGCAGTGTATCCGTGCGGGCCAGACCTGCAACGTCTGGGTGATCTTCGTCACTGGGCGGCGGTTCCTCCCTTGCAGGCGAAGCCCCGAACCTTTAGCGTGTGCCGCTTCGATGCATGGAGCAGCGCTATGGCCGCCTACCTGACCCAGGACCTGGTCCTTGAACTGGGCGATGAAACGCCCGAAGACACCACCATGAACATGCTGACCTTCCGTCAGCGTGGCACCACCCTGGTGATCGCCCGCAGTCCGCTGGCGGCCGGGCAGACGCTGGAGGCGCTTTACCAGCAGCAACTGGCGCAGTTGCGTGAGCGCCTGGGGGCGGTCATCAGCGAACCACAGCCGGTCAGCGCAGGCGTCGATCGCGGCATCCACGGCCTGGAAGTCAGCCTGCAGTTCAAGCGCGGCGAAGTGGTCTCGTACCAGCGTCAGTTGGCCTACGCGCCTAGCGGGCAGGCCCGTTTTGTGGCGGTCAGCTATAGCAAGGAAACACCGCTGGAGGCGGTTGATCTGGCCCATTGGGAAGCCATCAAGGCAGGCTTGCGGCTGAACTGACCCGGGCTGATTTGAGGCTGTAACATGATCGACCTGGAACACACGCTCGAACAGATTGGGCAGACTCGATTCTTCGGCAATCTGGGCAAGCCCGACATCCACGATCCGCAGGTGATTTTCATCGCCTCGGTCGAGGCGGTGTTCGTGACCCCCTCGGACCAGGCGTTCCAGGGCTTGTACGATGCCACTCAGTGGCTCCCCACCTCGCCGGGCGAAGACGACCCGTACTACCCGCGGCAAGAAACGCCCAAAGCGCTGAGCGAGCAGCGCATGGCGCTGAACAGGGCAGTGATGGCCGCCACCCGCACGCTCGACAAGGCGCCGTTCACCTGCCGCCCGCACGACTTCAGCGAGGCCGCTCGCGGTGGAGCGGCCTATGCGTTCCGTCAGTACGCCACCGAGCAGTTCTTCGGTCTGGGCGATCACTGGCGTCGGGTGGTCGACTTGTACCTGGCCGGGCACTGGCCGGTGGGGCATGCCCCTGGCAAGCTGATTGTCATCTGAGCCTTTGTCCCAGTTCGACCGTCACACCATGGATACGCACCGGCCACACCGGTAGGCGCTGGGTCTGATCTTCCAGGCAGTTGCCGTTTTGCAGGCAGAAATGCTGCTTGTACAGCGGCGCCGCTACCACCACGGTTGCTCCCAGGCTGGCCACCAGCCCACGCCCGATGATGTTCGCGCCCGAACGCGGGTCGCGGTTACCGACGGCGTACAGCTCCTGCCCTTGTCCCGGCAGGTAGAACAACGCCACCTGTTCGCCCTCATGCCACACCACCACCCCGGAGTCGGCGACCAGGTCGCTGGCCAGGCACACCGCCTGCCAGCGGGTTTCACTTGCTACAGCCGTGTTGGACAGGTTCATCACATCGCCTCCTCATGGGTGGGAATCAGCTGTAGGGGCGCAGCCGGTCGGCGCTGGCCACGCTCACGCACGAAGTGCACATCCGGATCGGCGCGTTGGTCATTGACAAAGGTGCGGAAGCGCTTGAGCTTTTCCGGATCGCCCAGGGCGTTGGCCCATTCGCATTCGTAGCGATCGACCACCAGTTGCATCTGTGCCTCGAGTTCGGCGGCCAGGCCCAGGCTGTCGTCGATCACCACCTGCTTTAGGTAGTCGAGCCCGCCTTCGAGGCCCTCGCGCCACACCGAGGTGCGTTGCAGCTTGTCGGCGGTGCGGATGTAGAACATCAGCACGCGGTCGATCAACCGTACCAGGGTCTCGTCGTCGAGGTCGGTGGCGAACAGTTCGGCGTGGCGCGGGCGCATGCCGCCGTTGCCGCACACGTACAGGTTCCAGCCCTTGTCGGTGGCGATCACGCCGATGTCCTTGCTTTGCGCCTCGGCGCATTCGCGGGTGCAGCCGGACACCGCGAACTTGAGCTTGTGCGGTGAGCGCAGGCCCTTGTAGCGATCCTCCAGGCGCAGCGCCATGGCCACGCTGTCCTGCACGCCATAGCGGCACCAGGTGCTGCCGACACAGGATTTCACCGTGCGCGTCGACTTGCCGTAGGCGTGCCCGGTCTCGAAACCGGCGGCGATCAGCTCGCCCCAGATCAGCGGCAGTTCATGCAGCTGGGCGCCGAACAGGTCGATGCGCTGGCCGCCGGTGATCTTGGTGTAGAGGTCGTATTTCTGCGCCACCTGGCCGATCACGATCAGCTTTTGCGGGGTGATTTCGCCGCCGGGAATGCGCGGCACCACCGAGTAGGTGCCGTTTTTCTGCATGTTGGCCATGAAGGTGTCGTTGGTGTCCTGCAGCGGCACCAGCGCCGGGTCCATGATCGGCTGGTTCCAGCACGAGGCGAGGATGTTGCCTACCGCCGGCTTGCAGATGTCGCAACCCACGTGGCCCTTGCCATGGCGTTCGAGCAGCTCGCTGAAGGTGCGGATGCCCTCCACCCGCACCAATGCGTAGAGTTCCTGGCGGGTGTAGGCGAAGTGCTCGCACAGGCTCTTGTCTACCGTCACGCCACGGGCGGTCAGTTCGTGTTCGAACACCTGCTTGAGCAGGGCTGCGCAGCCACCACAGCCGCTGGCGGCCTTGGTACAGCCCTTGACGGCGGCAAGGTCGGCGCAACCACTGTCGATGGCGGCGCACACCGCGCCCTTGCTGACGTTGTGGCAGGAGCAGATGGTCGCGCTGTCGGGCAGCGCATCGGCGCCCAGGGCCGGCGCGCCACCGCCTTGCGGCAGGATCAGCGCGGCCGGGTCGGCCGGCAGGGCGATGCCGTTCTGGGCATACTGCAGCAGGGTGTCGTAGTAGCTGTTGTCGCCCACCAGCACCGCGCCGAGCACCTGCTTGCCGCTGGCATCCACCACCAGCCGGCGGTAGGCGCTGTTGGCCTCGTCGATGAAGCGGTAGCTGCGTGCGCCGGGCGTGGCGCCGTGGGCATCGCCGATCGAGCCGACATCCACGCCCAGCAGCTTGAGCTTGGTCGACATGTCGGCGCCGGTGAAGTCGTCTGCCGCCTCGCCCAGCAGCCGCGCGGCCAGGTTGCGCGCCATGGCGTAGCCGGGGGCGACCAGGCCGAACACGCTGCCATTCCACGACGCGCACTCGCCGATGGCGAAGATCCGCGGATCACTGGTCTTGCACTGGTTGTCGATCACAACACCTCCGCGCGCGGCGATCTCCAGGCCACAGGCCCGGCCCAGGGCGTCCTGTGGGCGAATGCCGGCGGAAAAGACGATCAGATCGGTCTCCAGGTGTTCGCCACCGTCGAAGTTCATCCGGTAGCGGTACTGCTCGCCAGCGCTGATCGACTGGGTCGCGCGGGACAGGTGCACGCCCACGCCGAGGGCCTCGATCCGTGCCTTGAGCGCCGCGCCGCCTTCGCTGTCCAGCTGTACCGGCATCAGGCGTGGGGCGAATTCCACCACATGCGCCTCCAGGCCCAGGGACTTGAGGGCGTTGGCCGCCTCGAGGCCGAGCAGGCCGCCACCGACCACCACGCCACGCCGGGCATCCGCGGCGGCGGCGCGTATCGCGTCGAGGTCCTCGAGGGTGCGGTAGACCAGGCGCGCATTGCCGCTGGAGCCTTCGATCGGCGGCACGAACGGGTAGGAGCCGGTGGCCAGGATCAACTGGTCGTAGCCCAGGCGCCCCTCGGCGGTGAGCAGTTCCTGGCGCTCGCGATCGATGTCCAGCACCGCTTCGCCCAGGTGCAGGTGCACGCCGTGGCGGCTGTAGTAGTCCGGGGCGCACAGGGCCAGGGTCTCGGCGCAGCTGCCGGTGAAATACTCCGACAGGTGCACCCGGTCGTAGGCGCGCTGGCGCTCCTCGCCGAACACATGCAGCTCGAAGTGTGCCGTGGCGCCGCGTTCGATCAACTGCTCGACGCAGTGATGGCCGACCATGCCATTGCCGACGATGACCAGTCGTGCTCGTTGTGCCTCGTTCGCTGTTGCCTGCATAGCCGATCCTCGATCACGGAAAACGAAAAAGGCGCCTGGAGCCGAAGCTCCAGGCGCCTTTGCCTGTACTCATCAGTGTGAGGCCCCTGTTGACCGCCGTTGGTCGTTGGGGCTGTTGTGCATTGGGTGAAGCAGGGAGTGTGCCAGGCTTCCGGTCATCGCGGGGCAAGCCCGCTCCCACAAGGGTTGCAGCTTTGGGCGTGTGCTGGCCAGGTGGTGCGGCCGCACAAGCAGGGTGCAGCCCTCACCACCTTGGTGCATCAATACACATCCCGCCGGTAGCGCTTGTCCCGCCCCAGCCCTTCGACATACGCCGCTGCCGCGGCCTCGTCCAGGCCGCCGTGCTGCGCCACCACCTGGCGCAAGGCCGCATCCACATCCCGGGCCATGCGCTGGGCATCGCCACAGACATACACATGCGCGCCGTCCTGCAGCCAGCGCCACAGTTCGGCGCCCTGTTCCAGCAGGCGTTGCTGCACATAGATCTTCTGCGGCTGGTCGCGGGAGAACGCGGTGCTCAGGCGCACATGGCCCTGTGCTTCCCAAGCCAGCAACTGCTCGCGATAGTAGAAGTCGTGCTCCTCGTGCTGCTCGCCGAAGAACAGCCAGTTGCGGCCAGACGCAGCGCGTTCCCAGCGTTCTTCGAGAAACGCCCGGAAGGGCGCGATGCCGGTGCCGGGGCCGATCATTACGATGGGCGTGCCGTCGTCGTCGGGCAGGCGGAAGTGTCTGGATGGTTGGGCAAAGATGGCCACTTCGACGTCCGCAGCACGGTCGGCGAGAAAGGCCGAGCAGACCCCCTTGCGTTCACCGTAGCGCACTGTGGACACCGTCAGGTGCACCTGCCCGGGATGCGCCTTGGGGCTTGAGCTGATCGAGTACAGCCGCGGCTGCAAGGGCTTGAGCAAGGTCAGCCAACGGCTCAGTGGCCATTGCCGGGGAAACTCGCGCAGCACATCGGCCAGTTGCCGGCCCCATAGCCAGTCCTTGAGCGCGGTCTTGCACTCAGGCTGCAACAACTGTTGCAGAGAGGGTGCGTTTTCGCTGAGCGCTTCGAGCTGTCGTGGCGTGACACGGGCAATCTCCAGATGCCGTTCCAGCGCCAGGCTCAGGGGCATCGGCGTCTGACCTTCAAGCTCGACCACGGCCTGGCCATCGAGTTGCATCAGGCTGAGCAGCTCCTGGACCAGCGCCGGGCAGTTGCGCGGCCACACGCCCAGGGCATCACCGGGCTGATAGTCCAGGCCGCTACTCGTGAGGTCGAACACCAGTTGGCGGGTTTCCTTGGTCGAGCCGGGGCCGTTGAGCAGGCGGTTCTGCACCAGGCGCGCAGGCCATGGCTGGTGCCTGCCGTGAGATTCGGCGGTTGCTGGTGCCGATGTCGCGGGGGTGTTTGTGCCGAGGGCCGCCAGCAGGGCCTCGAGCCACGCACTGAATGCGGCATCGAAATCCGGCTCGCAGTCGACCCGCTCCAGCAGGCGCTGGCCGCCCAGTTCCGCCAGGCGCTGGTCGAGCTTGCGACCGAAGCCGCAGAACTGGTCGTAGCTGGAGTCGCCCAGGGCCAGTACCGCATAGGGCAGCTTGACGCAATCGACGTCGCCCGCGCCCTGCAGGGCCTGCCAGAACGAGGCGCCACTGTCCGGGGCGTCGCCGTCGCCGAAGGTGCTGGCAATCAGCAGTACGCTGGCGCAGCCGCGCAGTTGCGCCGGGCTGACACCTTCCATGCTGCTGAGCTCCACCTTCAGCCCTGCCTCGCGCAGGCGTTTAGCGCAGCGCTCGGCCAGCGCCTCGCCGTTGCCGGTCTGCGAGGCCCACAGCACGCGATGGCAAGGTAATCCTGCCTGTGCCTGAGGCTGGGCGAACAGCCCCGCCAGCAGACCATCGACGAACAGGCGTCGGGGCGGCGCCAGCGGTGCGTTAGCCGGCAGGCTTGGCACGCCTTCGGCCCGCGCCTGTTGCAGGCCGAGCAGGAAACCTTGCAGGTAATGCCGCTCCTCCTCGGCAAGCACCGGGGCAGGCTGTGTCTCCAGGCCCAGCAGGCGGGCGAGGGTGGCGGTCGGCATGGTGACGGGCTCCGAAGGAATGGCGACGTTCAGGTCGAGGGCCTCGATGCGTTCGCCCGCGACCCGTTCGAGGGTCACGGCGCAGTACTTGAAGGCCGGTTGCAGCGAGGTGGGGTCGACGGCGTCGCTGGTCAGCGCGTTGATCGCCAACTGCTCGCCGTACAGGTCATTCCAGTGGAACGGCGCGAAGCAGCCACCAGGCAGCACCCGGTTGCTGAGACGGGCCGGCAGCAGCGCCTGGCCACGGCGTGAACGGATTGCCACCTGGTCCTTGTCGCGGATGCCCAGGCGCCGGGCATCGTCGGGGTGGATCTCGACAAAGGGGCCGGGCTCGAGCCGGTTCAGGCTCGGGACCTTGCCGGTCTTGGTCAGGGTGTGCCACTGGTGTTGCACGCGGCCGGTGTTGAGGACAAAGGGGTAGGCGTCGTCCGGCAGCTCGGCGGGCGCCAGCCAGGGCCGCGCATGAAAACGCGCCTTGCCGCTGACGGTCGGAAAGGCCAGTGCCGCTGGCTGGCCGTGTTCGTCGTTGCGATAGCGCAGCGGGCTGCGGTCATCCTCGCGCCCCGGCGCGCAGGGCCACTGCCGGGGGCTGGCGCGCAGTCCGGCATAGTCGATGCCGCGCAGGTCGTAGCCGGTGTCCGGGTTATGGAAGTGGCGGATCTCATCGAACACCGCCTCGGCGTCGGGGTAGTCGAAGGCATGCGCGTAGCCCAGGGCACAAGCGATGCGCGCGATCAGGCGCCAGTCTTCCAGGCTTTCGCCGGGTGGCTCGACGGCGCGGGGCATCAGGGTCAGGTTGCGCTCGCTGTTGATCATCACCCCTTCACCCTCGGCCCACAGCGCCGCCGGCAGGAGAATGTCGGCGTAGCGGTTGGTCTCGGTGTCGAGGAAGGCGTCCTGGCTGATCACCAGTTGCGCCTGGTTCAGGCCGTCGATCACCTGCTGGCGGTTGGCGACGCTGGCCACCGGGTTGCTGCAGATGATCCAGCAGGCCTTCACCTCGCCGCTCTTGAGCTGTTCGAACAGCGCCACGGTGCCTTCGCCGCCCTCGCTGCGCAACGTGCCGGGCGCCAGCTGCCATTGCCGCTCGACGAAGGCGCGGTGCGCCGCCACCTGTGCCGAGCGTTGGCCCGGCAGGCCCGGCCCCATGTAGCCCATCTCGCGGCCGCCCATTGCGTTGGGCTGGCCGGTCAGCGAGAACGGCCCGCTGCCGGGGCGGCAGATGGCGCCGGTGGCCAGGTGCAGGTTGCACAGGGCATTGCTGTGCCAGGTACCGTGGATGCTCTGGTTCAGGCCCATGGTCCAGCAGCTCATCCATTCGTCGGCCTCGCCGATCAGGCGGGCGGCTGCGCGGATGTCGGCCTCGTCCAACCCGGTGATGGCCGCGACCCGCTCCGGGGTGTAGTCCGCAAGAAACGCCGGCAGGTCCTCCCAGCCCTCGGTATGGCGGGCGATGAAATCCGCGTCGGTGTGGCCGTTGGCATGCAGCAGATAGAGAAGGCCATTGAGCAACGCCAGGTCGGTGCCCGGACGCAGTTGCAGGAACAGGTCGGCCTTGTCGGCGGTGGCGCTGCGTCGGGGGTCGACGACGATCAGCCTGGCCCCGGCCTTGAGCCGGTCCAGCAGGCGCAGGAACAGGATCGGGTGGCAGTCGGCCATGTTCGCGCCGATCACCAGGAACACCTCGGCACGCTCGAAATCCTGGTAGCTGCCCGGCGGTCCGTCGGCGCCCAGCGACTGTTTGTAGCCGCTGCCGGCACTGGCCATGCACAGCCGTGAGTTGGACTCGATATGGCGGGTGCGGATGAAGCCCTTGGCCAGTTTGTTGGCCAGGTACTGGGCTTCCAGCGACATCTGCCCGGACACGTACAAGGCCACGGCATCCGCGCCATGGATGTCGATGATCGCGCGCAACCGCGCGGCGGTTTCGCTGATGGCCGTGTCCAGGCTGCGGCGCGCCGGCTGCTGGTTGCGCTGGTCGCGCACGAAGGCGTGGGCCATGCGCCCGGCCTGCAGCGGCACATGGGCACTCTGGCCCTTGGTGCACAGGCGGCCGAAGTTGCTCGGGTGCTGCTTGTCGCCACTGACCTTGACCACCTTGCCATCGCTCACGTGCATGACGATGCCGCAGCCGACCCCGCAATACGGGCACACACTGCGCACTTGGCTGTCGCTCATCGGCAATCTCCTGCTGATGAAACGACAAAGGCGCCGGCTGCCCGGCCTGCAAATGGCAAGCGGGGCAACACGGCGCCTTCGTCGTGATGGGAGGGGACCATCGGCGTTGATGGTCTCGATGCCATATGGGGCAGCAAATCCCGGGCCATGTCATCGCGGGGCAAGCCCGCTCCCACGCCCCGCAGGTGAGCACGCGTGGGCGCGGGCTTGCCCCGCGATGGGCGTGCACCGATACGGGGAGCCACGCACCAGCGGATGGCACATGCAATTGGATGAGTATATGATTCACATACGTTTCATATATGCGAGTAACTGCACCATGGGCATCGTCAAGATCTCCGACGACCTCCACGAAGACCTGCGCGTGGCCAGCGCCGCGCTGTCGCGTTCGATCAACGCCCAGGCCGAGCACTGGATCCGCATCGGCATGCTGGCCGAGCTGCACCCGCAAGCGACCTACCAGGAACTGCTGCGCCAGTTGCTGCGCCAGGAACAGGCCAACCTCAAGGAGTTGCTGCAATGAGCAAGGTCATCCTCAAGGACGCCGCCGAGCTCAAGCTGATGCGCAACGCCGGCCAACTGCTCGCCCGGGTGTTCGCCGACCTCGACGGTTTCATTCGCCCCGGGGTGACCACGATGCAGATCAACGACCGCGCCGAGGCCTTCATCGTCGAAACCCTCAAGGCCCGGCCGGCGAGCAAGGGCCAATACGGTTTCCCCTATTCGCTGAACACCTCGGTGGACCATGTGGTCTGCCATGGCATGCCCAAGGTCGACGAGGTGCTCAAGGAAGGCTCGATCGTCAACGTCGACATCACCCTGGAGCAGGGCGGCTACATTGCCGACTCGTCGAAGATGTACTGCATCGGCCAGATCGGCGACGAGGCCAGGCGCCTGGTCGACACCACCTATGCCGCCTTGTGGAAGGGCATCGAGCAGGTGCGCCCCGGCGCGACGCTCGGCGATATTGGCCATGCCATCCAGGCCCACGCCGAGGCCGCCGGCTACAGCGTGGTGCGCGAGTACTGCGGGCACGGCATCGGCCGGCAGATGCACGAGGCGCCGGAGGTGCTGCACTACGGCCAGCGCGGCCTGGGCATGCCGCTGCAAGCGGGGATGGTGTTCACCATCGAGCCGATGATCAACCAGGGCGGGCGCGGCACGCGCGGGTTGCGCGATGGCTGGACGGTGATCACCCGCGACCACAGCCTGTCGGCGCAGTGGGAACACACGGTGGCGGTGACCGAGAGCGGATTCGAGGTGCTGACGCTGCGAGAGGAAGAGCAGCGGGTTGTATGAAATTCTTCCGGCAACACGCCTTTGAACCGTCAATACTGGCCATTGGCTTCAAGCGCCGAGGATGAACAACCTTTCACCCAGGAACTTCCTGCGCGCAACCCGCTCTTATGCCGGTAGCCATTGGTCGCGGCCGCCTGCTAAGCTCGCGGCTTTACCCTGATTGCCCTCATGGCGCATGAACAAGGAAATTACATGAAACAGCATCGTTTGGCGGCCGCGGTTGCCCTGGTAGGCCTGGTCCTCGCGGGCTGCGACGCCCAGACCAGCAGCGTCGAGCTGAAGACTCCGGCACAGAAGGCCTCCTACGGTATCGGCCTGAACATGGGCAAGAGCCTGGCCCAGGAAGGCATGGACGACCTGGACTCGAAAGCCGTCGCCCAGGGCATCGAGGACGCGGTAGGCAAGAAAGAGCAGCGCATCAAGGACGAAGAGCTGGTCGAAGCCTTCACCGCCTTGCAGAAGCGCGCCGAAGAACGCCTGGCCAAGGCCAGCGAGGAAGCTGCCGCCGCCGGCAAGAAATTCCTTGAGGAAAACGCCAAGAAGCCTGGCGTGATCACCACCGCTTCGGGCCTGCAGTATGAAGTGGTCAAGAAGGCCGACGGCCCGCAACCCAAGCCGACCGACGTGGTCACCGTCCACTACGAAGGCAAGCTGACCGACGGCAAGGTCTTCGACAGCTCCGTCGAGCGCGGCAGCCCGATCGACCTGCCGGTCAGCGGCGTGATCCCGGGCTGGGTCGAAGGTCTGCAACTGATGCACGTCGGCGAGAAGTACAAGCTGTACATCCCGGCTGAGCTGGCCTATGGCGCCCAGAGCCCGAGCCCGCTGATCCCGGCCAACTCGGTCCTGGTCTTCGACCTGGAACTGATTGCCATCAAGGATCCGGCCAAGGCCGACCAGGCACCGGCCAAGTAATACCCGGCCCGTTGCAAGAAGACGCCCCGTTTCGACGGGGCGTCGTCGTTTTCAGTCCGGCTTGACGCGAACCGTCGGCGTCATTCACTGTCGCAAGCAGTAGCCGCGCAGACACGGGTGCCGGTGTCGCAAAACGTTTGCGCGATTGAAACGGTTGTGTAAAAAACGCCCGATTCGTACCTGGCCCTTGCCCGGCGGGCACCACGCGGCGCCAATGTCGCCCTGTTCACAAGGTTATCCACAATAAATGTGGATAACCCCTGCTCCTCTGGAGGTCCCATGAGCGCACCCTGGAATTTCGCCCGCTTCCTGCCCTTGGCCGAGCGCCTGCTCAGTCGTGGCCGCCTGCCGGCCCTGTTGTTCGCGGTGGCCCGCAAGGGGCCGAAGCTGGGCCAATTACGCGAGGACCTGCGCCTGATGCAGGCGCTGTGCCTGGCCTGGTGGCGTGGCGAGTACCGCGCCGTCAGCCCCAGGGCGCTGGTGACCATCGTTGCCGGGCTGCTGTATTTCGTCAGCCCCCTGGACGCCATCCCCGACTGGTTGCTGGGTGTCGGCCTGCTCGATGACATCGCCGTGCTGGGCTGGGTGCTCAAGACCGTGGCCGATGAGCTGGGCCGTTTCAAGGCCTGGCGCGATGCCCAGTCGCCGGAACGGCTGCGGGTGGTCGAGCGCCTGCCTGATACTCCCGAGGCCCTGCGCCTTGAGCGTCCTGGCAGCTGATTCCGCACAGACCCCCGAGGTTGGTAATATAATTGGCATAAGGGTTATGCCTACGGATTACATGCCGTAATCCAACGTCAAGGGGGTTGTATGGGTATTCAGGTCATCAGCCGGGACGGTCAGCCCGAGTACGCAGTGGTTCCCTGGGAGCA
>Ga0247820_10001232_pt1 | contig 14445 bp, 14 predicted proteins | sample 13C_Glucose_Day1_2_FD_192480 | JGI IMG/M metagenome (GOLD analysis project Ga0247820, IMG submission 192480) | Soil microbial communities from agricultural site in Penn Yan, New York, United States - 13C_Glucose_Day14 | ecosystem: Environmental > Terrestrial > Soil > Agricultural land | place...
GAGCGGGCTTGCCCCGCGATGGCAATGTTGGCCATGCCACCGCCATCGCGGGGCAAGCCCGCTCCCACGCTGTCGCGATCCAACAGCGCGGCTTCAGCCTGCTCGAACTGCTGGTGGTGCTGGCCATCGCCGCGCTGATGACCAGCCTTGCGGTGGCCTGGCTCGACAGCGGAAGGAGCAGCGTCGACCAGACCCTCGACCGCCTGGCCGCCGCCACCGTGGCCCAGGCCGACCTGGCACGTCATGCCGGGCAACTGCGGGGGATTCGCTGGAACGGCCAGCGACCTGAGTTCGTGCGCCGCCAAGGTGATCAATGGCAGGTGGAAACCGTGGCCTTGGGCGATTGGCCCAAGGGCCTGCGCCCGGACTGGCCGGCCAGCCAGACGCCCGCGCTGCTGTTCACCCCCGATGGCTGGGCTCGCCCGGGCACCGTGCGCTGGCGCTGGGCCGAGGGCGGCCGGCGCTGGGACTGGGACCGCAGTGGCCAGTTGCGCGTGAGCGTGATGCCATGAAACGCGGGCAACGGGGGTTCACCTTGCTCGAAGTGAGCGTGGCCCTGGGCATCGCCGCGGTCCTGGCGGTGATCACCAGTCAGGTCCTGCGCCAGCGCCTGGCTGTGCAGGACACCGTGCAGCAGCATCGCCTGGGCCTGCTGTGCGCCCGCGAGCTGCAGGCACGTTTCGCGGTCGAGCAGTACTGGCCGGTGGCCAACCAGGACAGCGGCGTGCTGGTCGAGGGCGGGCAGGCCTGCCATTGGCAGCTGCAGCTGCGCCGTACCGGCGTACGCGACCTGCGCCGTGGTGAGTTGCTGCTGCATGCCGACCGCGACCAGCGCCTGCCGCTTGGGCAGTACACCGTGTTCCTGGAGCGACCATGAAGCGGCGCCAGGCGGGCATGACCCTGATCGAGCTGCTGGTGGCCCTGGCTCTCACCGCCTTGCTCGGGGTGATGCTGTCGGCGCTGGTCAACGGTTGGCTGAAGGTGCGCGAGCGGCTCGACGAACAGGTACGCGAAACCGGCTTGCTGGATTTCTGCCTGGCCCTGGAGCGGCGCTTCGACAGCCCGGTGTTGCGCCGTGTGTATGAACAGCGCCTGCCGCTGGCGCCGCGCTGGCTCGACTGGCAACCCGACCGCCAGCAGTTGCTGTGGGTGGCCGCCGCAGCCTGGCCCCAGGCCGAGGGCGGCTCGCGTCTGCAACGCCAGCGCCTGCGTTTCGAGCCCCGCGAACAACGCCTGCTGCTGGAAACCTCGGCCGACCTGTATGCCGCCGCGGCCCCGCAGTGGGTGATGCGCGAACGGCTGGAGCGGGTCAGCGCGATGAACATCCTCTACCACCAGTCCGGCCGCTGGCTGGCCTGGCCTTCCGAACAACCGGCGCACCCCGGGCGGGGTGTGCGCGTGGAGCTAGTGCGTGATGGAGCACCGTTTACCTGCACCTTCGTTCTGCCCTGGGGGCGCTCATGAAGCTTGAATGGCGCCGCCGGGCGCCGGCACAACCCTGGCTGCTGCTGCGCCCAGGCGAGGTCTGGGAGTGGCTGCTGGTAATCCAGGGACGCCCCGTGCGCGAGGGACTGGGGGAACCACCGCCAGGGCTCGAGGCGCGCGTCGCCCTGATCGTCCCCGGCGAGCATTGCAGCCACTTCCAGCTGGCCGCGCCACCCGGGCTCAAGCGCGAAGAGTGGCCGTTGCTGGTCGAGGACCGCTTGCTGCAAGGCGTCGATGAGGTGCTGTGTGCCTGTATCGGGCGTCACGCGGGGCAGGTGCAATTGCTGGTGGTGGCGCGGGCGAGGCTGGACGAATGGCGTGCTCAGTGCGCCACTTGGGCATTGCCGGTGGAGCGTTGCTGGGCTGAGTTCCAGCTGCTGCCCGACAGCGTGGGCGCGGCGGGTTGGCATTGGCGACGAGGGACGACGAGCCTGTACAAAAGCCAGGCGCGTTGGTTGGCCTGGCCACAGGCGCTCGGCCTGCCGCCGGCGTTGGACGGGCTGGCCGATGACGCCGAATGCATCGAGGCCCCATGGCCAGAGGTGCTGGCGCCGCTCGATGGCCTGCCGGGAGTGTTCGAGGCGCGACGTGCCCGCTCACGCCCGCGTTTGCAGGGCGGGCAATCGCGCCTGGCCGTCGCCTGCCTGGCGCTTGCCTTGGCATGGGGCGGGCTGTGGTGCGCGCAACAGTGGCGACAGGCCCAGGTCTATCGCGCCCAGGTGCTGGCGGTGACCGGTCCCCAGGCGACACCACGCCAGGCGGCGGTGGCGCTCAAGCGCCTGTGGGACGACGCCGGTGAAAGCCAGGTGCGCCTGCGTCTGCTCGACGCGGTGCAGGCGCAGGTCCATGCCTGGTTGAGCGATCACCCTGGCTGGCAGGTGCGGGCGGTGCGGTACGACGGCCAGCGCTGGCACCTGGAGCTGGAAGGCGAGGGCGACGTCGCGCCCTGGCACGACATGGCCACGGCGATCGGCGTGCAGGTCCAGGTGGAAGACGAGGCGCGTCGCGTGGTGTTCGACCTGGGGAGCGCAGCATGAACCGCGAATGGTTGCAGCAGCATCGGTTATCGCTGGCCTGGGGCGCCGTCGCGCTGTTGGTTGTGCTGCTGGCGCTGCGCGAGGGTAACGCCTACTGGCGCGAACAGGCGCAGTGGCGGGCGCTGGCCGAATCGCTGACGGCGCCAGCACAGCAACCCGCATTGACCCTGGAAGAGTTGCACCAGTCGGCCCAGGCGCGACGCATCGAGCTGGCCGAGGTGCAGCCCGAGGACGAAGGTTGGCTGGCGCGTGGCAAGGTGGCCGATGCCCAGGTGCTGCAAGGCTGGTTGCAGGCCCTGCGCGATGATGGCGCGCAGCCTTTGCAGTGGGGGCTGGAGCGAGACACCGAGGGGCTGCGCTTTACCGTGCGGCTGCGGCCATGAACCGGCGGGCTGGGCTGTGGGTGGCCCTGGTGTTCTGCCTGACACTGTTGACCGAGCTGCCGGCACGCTGGCTGGTCGCGGGGGTTGGGCTACCGGCCGAGGGCGTGAGCGGCAGCCTGTGGCAAGGGCAGGCCGTTCGGCTGGGTGCGGCAGGCCCGGTGCAATGGACGTGGCGACCGTGGCAGCGCGACCTGCAGGTGCGGTTGGGTTTTCAAGGCCAGGGTTGGCAAGGGCGCCTGAGCGGCTGGCCGTGGCGTTGGCAGGCCGGGCTGCAGGCAGTGGGCTCGCAGCCCAGCGCTGCCCTGGGATACCGCCTGACTGGGCAGTGGCAAGGGGGCATCAGCCTGCAAGGCTCGGGGCAGCGTTGCCTGGCCGCTGAAGGGCGGATCACGGTGGCCGATCTGGCCTTGAGCGCCCCGTGGTCCCTGGGATTGGGGCAGGGGACGCTGGAAATGGACTGCCGCCAGGGCTGGCGGCTGGCTGCGGGGCTGGTTCGCCAAGGTCAGCACCAGCTTGGCCTGGAGGCCGACCTGGTGGCACGGCGGGCGCAGCTCGACTTCGCAATGTCGGCTGACGCCGGCCTGACACCGGTGCTGCGCGGCCTGCAATGGTTGGGGCCGCAAGACCGTGTCGGGCAGCGCCGGCTGAGCTGGTAGCTCAGAGGTTCAGGGACCACTGCGCGACCCAGAAGCCTTGCTCCAGCGCCTTGCGTGGTCGATCGCTGGCATACAGCCCGCGCTGGTAGTCCAGGCGCAGCTGGCTGTGCGGCAGGCTCAGTTCGACGCCTGCCGAGGCACCGACCAGGCGCTGCGATGGGCTGGTGCGTGCGTAGCGGGCCCAGCCCAGGTCCAGGCCTGCGGTGGGGCGCACCTGTACCGGCAGCGGCAGTGGCTGGCTGAAGGTATTGCGCCAGGCGCCGGCACTGGCGCCGGAGACGTTGTGCTGGCGGAAACCACGCACGGCCGAATGGTCGCTGAGTGACATCTGTTCGACGGCAGGCAGCACATGGGTGCTGTATTGCAGCGCCAGTTCGCTCTGCCAGCGCCACGGCCATTGGGCGGGGCCCTGGCGCAGGTGCAGCAGGTTGGCGCGGTACTTGGTGAAATCCGGTCGTGGCGCCTGCTTGTGGGCGAATGGGCGGTCGGCGCCGAGCCAGTGCATGCCCTGGCTCAGCCCCAGGTAGGCGTTCCACAGCCCGCCTTCGAGCCACAGCAGGTTGAGCCCGGCCTCGACGGTGGCCAGGGTCGGGCTCTGCAGGGCCAGCACGGCGGGGCCGAAACGGTTGACCAGTTGCTTGCGGTCGAGCCGGGCGCTGGCGCTGAGCATGCCCTGGTGATTGCGCCACAGCACGCGTTCGGCGCCGAGGCCGAAGAACTCGCTGCGGCCGTTGCTGGCATAACGAGTGTTCGGGATCGGCGCGCGGTAGCGCATGCGGCTGACGTTGAGGGTGAAGGTCCAGCGGCCATGGGGCAGGCTGTAGTACAGGCTGGTCCCTTTGCTTTGCCCGGGCGCGCCGAACACCACCGAGCTAAGCGACAGGCGCAGGTCGTCGTTCAGCCCCAGCGGGCTGTCCAGGCCAAGGCCCAGGTTGAGGCGGTGGCGGCCGGTGAGCTCACCGCCGCGGTTGTCGAGGAGGGCATCCAGATGCACGGGCGAGGCGGCCCGTCGTGGTTCGATCATGACACGGGTGCCACCGCGCAACTCACCTGGCAGCAGGGCCATCTCCAGGTCATAGGCGCGCAGCCGGTTGAGCTGGTCCAGACCCTGTTCGAGGTCCGGCAGATACAGCGGCTGGCCAAGCTGGCCGGGGAACGCGCCGTGCAGCGAGAGTGGCAGGTCGGCGCCAGCGAGCTCGATCGACTCGATGAAGCCTTCGACAATGACGATGTCCAGTGGCGCGCCGTGCTCGGGCGGGCTGGCCACATAGGGGCGGCTGGTGGGGTAGCCGGCCTCGACGTAGTGCTGGGTCAGGTGCTTGAGCAATCGGTCGATATCGGCGACGCCCATGCATGAGGAAGACACTGCGCGCACGCTCGATTCCAGCTGCCGGGTATCGAGTGTGCGGTTGCCAGCCAGGCGCACGCCGCTGATTGCCCAGCAGTGCTGATCGGGCGCAGTGAAGGTTGAGTCGGTGGCCTCCAGGGCGGTGGAGGCCTGGGGACGTTGCCAGCGATCGAGGCGCTGTTGCTGTTCCAACTGCCGCAGCTTCTGCTGCTCGTTGCGCAGTTGCTGACTGGCCGGATCGGCCTGGGCCAGGGGCATTGCCAGTGCGAGGCAGGCGAGCAGCAGGTGAATGATGCGTCGTGTTCCGACGGTTGAGTGGAGTCTTTGTCTGGTCATTGGCATCTGGTCTGGTCACGGAGCCGTTGTGCAGGAATCGGAGTTCGCAGGTAGTCCGCGTGCCCTGTGGGAGATCGCCCAGCCCTTGGGATACGCTGTCGCGCAAGGAACTGTTATCTCTGTGGGAGCGGGTTTACCCGCGAACACCGGCGGAGCCGGTGCCAGGCACCGCGTTGGATTCTTCGCGGGTAAACCCGCTCCCACAGGATCAAGCTAAATCAATGGGTTATGCGTTTTTCCATAGGGGCTGGCTCAGTGCCTGCGACCCTCCTCGATCTTCGAGACGTACTCGACGCTGCGGTCATGCCCGCTGGTGCGGACCAGACCGAGATCGAGTGGCTTGTCACCGTTGTCGGCACCGTCATTGCCCGTGACCTTGTCCTTGATGAACGAGAACAGGGTGCCTGCCAGGTCGACGGGCGAGAACGAGGCATCGACCTTCACCTTTCGCTCATGGTCACGACCGTTCAAGGTCTTGCGCGAAACGCTACTTTCGCCAAGCTCGACCTGGCCTTCGCTGGCGCGCAGCGTGGCGCCGACCAGGCGGGTTTCGCCGCCGACTTCCAGGTCGATGCCGTGCGTTGCGGACAGCGTGGTCTGCTGGTTGACGGTGTCGTTCTTGCGCTGGGCGTACTCGGCCTTGAGGGACGGTGTGAACTTCGCGGTGATCTTGCTCCAGAGCGCACCAGCAATTTCCCCGAGGTTGCCGCTTGCGAGCGTCTCCAATGGGCTGCTCGACTCGTCAGTGCCTTGCGTGGATGCCTTCTGGGTCAGGCTGGCGTCGATGTCGAGGACCAGGCTGTCGACCTGATCCTGGCGGCTGGCGACCAGCAGGTCACCGCCGACCTTGCCTTCGATCCGCTTGGCCTGCACCTGAGCACCTTCGACGCGGGTATCGCCCTGGCTGCGCAGGTCTACCAGGTCGGCGCGCAGGTTGCTGTCGTGCCAGGTGGTGTTGTTGCGCTTGTCCAGCTTCAGGTCGACCTGGCCATTGATGCCGCCCAGATCCAGGGCCGCCAATTTGAGGCCGCCGCCGACTGTGACGGCGAGATTGTCGTGATGCTCGGTGTTCCTGGCCGCCTCGATCAGCAGGCCACCATTCTGGGCATCCAGGCCAATCCGCTCGGCACTGGTCTGCAGCCCTTGCACCTGCAAGGCGACATCTTCGCGGGCAAGGCTGGTGAGCTGCACCGCGCCCTTGCCGGTGAACTGCGCGCCAACAGCCATGCTGGCCTGTTCGTTGACCCAGCCAAAGGTGCCGTGGCCACCCAGGGCACCACCGGTGGCGCTACCTGTGACATCCAGGCCGCCACCCCAGGTCTTGCCCTCGCTTTTGCGGGTGTCGTGGGCAGCGGTCACTTTCAGCACGCCGTCGCTGTGCAAGCGGATATCGCCTTCACGGCTGTCGATACGGGTGCCTTGCAGGTGCATGTCGCCTGTGCTGGACAGCTCGATCGTGCCCTTGCCGTCGATCTGCGCCACCCTTGCCTTTTCGGTGTGTTGCGTGAGTGTGCTGTGCTTGAGGTTGCCGTCCAGCCCGCCGTTGGGGCCGAGCAGACCGGTACCACCTTTGGCTGCCAGACCGGCCTCGAATTTGGTGCTGCTGCTGGAGGTGTGATCCTGGGCTGCGGCAAGGGTCAGGTCGCCGCTGCTTTCCAGGCTGACCGCACCCTCTTCACTGGCGATGTAGGTGCCTTGGTAGTGGCCTGCGCGTTCAAGCTGCACCTCGATGCCGCTCTTGCCACGCAGGCTGCCGACACGGGCGAGCGATGCTTCCTCTTTTTGTGTCAGGTTGGAGCCTTTGCCTTCGAGCCTGGCGTTGATGTCCGTGGCCAGGGTGGTGTCCACCCGCAGGCTGCCGCCCCCGGTGATGTACTTGACCTCACGGGTCTTGCGGTCGTTGGCGGCCAGTGCCTGGTGCTCTCCGGCCTCGATTCGCAGGCTGCCGGTCCTGGCGTTGTAGTCGGTGCCCTCGTCCTTGATGTGGTCGGCCTTGACCCGGACATCGGCGCCGTTGAAGGTGCTGACCTGCGCGGTACTGTCGATGTCTTTCTGCAGGCGGGTCTGGTGCCCGATGGCCAGTTCGGCGCCGGTCTTGGGCAGGGCCAGTTTGTCGATCACCGTAGAGGGACGTGCACTTTCGGCTTGCTTGCCGGTGAACAGCCGTTCGATAGGGCGGGTGATGCGCTGGTAGTCGGTGCTGATGCCGAGGCTACCGTCCCATTGGTTCAGGCTGGTTTCGGTTTCCCGGATATTGGCGACCGCGCGGTTGTCGATACGCTCGGCGTTTACGTGCAACGTACGGCTCGCTTGCACATTCGCCGCCTCGGTGGTCAGTTGCCGGGTATCAAGTCGCAAGTCGCCGCTGGCCTGCAGGGTGCTGCGGCGCACGTTGTTTTCACGTTCGATCAGGCCGGCTGGGCCACGATAGGCATCGATGCCCAGGCCCAGGCGGTCCATGCCGCCGGTGACGGCCAGCGCGGCGCCGGTACGGGTGTCGATGGTTTGTCGGGCCACGCTGTCGTGGGCTGCGGCGAGTTCGATTTCGCTGGCCGAAACCTCAAGGTTGCCGGCGTTCGCCTTTACCTCGGAGCCACTCACAGTCAGTTTCTGTCCACTGCGCACGGTTACGGCGGCGCCACTGATGTTGCTGGCGACCTGGCGTGTGGCCGAGGTCTGCTCGTCGCTGTGCAGGGCTTCGTAACCCACGCTCGCGGTGTACTGGCCCGAGCCTGGCTGGCCATCCTGCCCGGCCCTGGCAGTGAAATTGCGCTTGCCGGTGGACCGCTCGGTACGGGCGTTTTCCTCGGCGCTTTCGATGGTCAAGTCACCGTTGGCGTCGAGCGCGATTGTCTTCTCGGCCTCGAGCCTGGCTGCGCGCAGTTGCAGGTCGCCGCCGGCACTGGCAACCAGGGTGTCGGCCTTGAGCGTGCTGGATTTTACTTTCTCGGAGTAGGACTTGCTGTCGATGCCCGTATTGTTCAGGTAGACGCGATGGTTGAGCCGCTCATCGACCTGCTCGCTGTCCACGCCGGCATCAATGGTCATCGTGCCGCCACTGCGCAGCTTTAGCCCGTTATCTGCATTCAACTGCACGGCGGTCAGGTGCAGGTCGCTGCCAGCTTGCAGGTTGATGCTGTCTTCGGCGCGCAGCCGACTGCCCAGTTGCTCGCGGCGGGTCGTTTTGGTATTGCCGTCGAACGCTTCGGTAGTGATGAACGCCCACTCTTTCTTCCAGCTGGTAGGATCGTCCAGCACCTTCTCCCGGGTGACGGTGTCCAGGGTCAGTTTCTTGCCGGCATTGACCTCGATCTGCCTGGCCTTGCCCTGGGTGGCGGTGAGCCGCAGGTCGCCGGCGGCGTTCAGGTCGAGCTTGCCGGTATTGCTGGTGAGGCTGGCCTGGCGCCTGTCGCTGCCGTGCACATGCAGGTCTCCGGCGGAGTGGATGATCAGGTCACGGTCCGCCAGCAGGCTGGCGTCACCGACCTGCACACCGGCGCCTTCGGCAGTGCTGACGATACGGATGCGACCGCCTTGCATGGCGCCGAGTAGCTTGGCATCGATGGAGGCACTGGCGGCGGGCAGGTGCTCGAGCACTTCGCGGTTGCCGGCATCGATCCGGTTACGACCAACGGTCAGGTTCAACTGGCCCTGGGCCAGGAGTGGCCCCTTGCTGTCAATGCGTGGGGCGATCAGGTCGAGGGCGCCCCTGGCGTTGCTCTGGCCGCCTCCCAGTACCTGCAGGGTGGCGCTGGCTTCGCGGCTGTCGAGGTGCTTGAGCTGGCCGTCCTGGATGTCGACATTGCCGACCAGGAAGCCGGCGCGGGTGGTGTTGATGAAGCTGCCACCGTTAAGCGTGATGCCATTGGGGTTGGCGAGCAGGTAGTCGGCCTTCTGGCCGAAGATTTCCTGCGCGCCTTCGATCCGCGAGGCGTTCTGGCTGACCACCTCGTTGAGGATGGTCGAGGCGGCCTGGCCCTGGAACTGCGGGTTGGCGCCCAATTGACCGGCCAGTTGCGATTGCCCGGCCTGCAGGGCGTTGTTCAGTACCAGCCCTTGCTTGCCAACGTTGTAGTCGAGGAACTGGTTGTGCGACAGGCCGCCGGCATTGGGCGCGACGATGTCGATCACCGGCACGCCGTGGCCATTGTCGATGATCGGCGTGCCACCCGGGCCGGGCGTCGGCGTCAGGGCGCCCTGCGCCTCGACCTGGGTGCTGCCCAGCAGGGCGAGAAAGACGGCCCAGCGTAGGGTGTCAGGCCTGGTCTTGGGTGTAGGGATTTGCATGGGAACCTCGCAAGTGATGTATGAAACAGAGAAATCATTTGCGGGAATTTTAAGAATGCCGGTGATGGCATTTGTATGGCTCAAAGCCATCGCCTTGTGGGAAGGAAGGCTATTGTGTGCGTAGGAAAAGTGAGCGGTTATGCGTCGAAAGGGAATATCGGCGGTGAAAGACAAAGGCCTGCCCCGCGAGAGCGGGGCAGGCCTTTGTTGTAATCGAAAGCTGTCGAGGGTGGTTCAGGGCCGGATTTCAATCAGCGTGCCGTCCTTGACCATGCTCCATACCTCACGCATGTCGTCGTTGCGCATGGCGATGCAGCCCTCGGTCCAGTCGAGGGTGTGGAAGTACCACTCTGGGTACTCCTCGTTGATCGGCGTGCCATGGATCATGATCATGCTGCCGGCGGCCACGCCTTCGTTGCGGGCCTTGGCGGCATCGGTGATGTTCGGGTAGGAGATGTGCATGGCCAGGTTGTAGCGGTCGCTGACCTTGCGCCAGTCCAGCCAGTACAGGCCTTCGGGAGTCTTCTTGTCGCCCTCGCGCTCTTTGGCACCCTTGGGCTGCTTGCCCAGGGAGATGCGGTAGGTCTTGAGCGGCTCGCCACGGCTGATCAATTGCAGGCGGCGTTCGGACTTGATCACCAGCACCTTGTCGATCAGCCGTTCCTGCTGGACGCCGCCAGCGGCGGGCTGGACCGGCGACGGCACGGCCGACGGCGTCTTGCGGATGATGGTCTCGGTGAAGGCAGCTTGCGACACCGAGGCGACACTGAGGCAGAAGAGGGCAAGCAGCCAGCGCATGAAACCGTATCCCTGAAGACTTAAGTGGTGGGCGACGAAACGTTCATCGGCGGCAGGTATTCATGGCCTATCGGGTAGTGCTGCCTGATGCGGTCGCGATAATAGCATTCTAGTGTGCGTGTGACGGTGCGGAAAGCCAGCTCGCCCCAGGGGATCTCGTGCTCCTCGAACAGGCGCACCTCCAGGCTCTCGACCCCCACGGCAAAGTCCAGGTCGGCCAGTTCGGCGCGGAAGAACACATGCACCTGATTGATGTGCGGCAGGTCGAACAGCTGGTACAGGCTCATCTCGGCGACCCGGGCGCAGGCTTCCTCGACGGTTTCGCGACGGGCGGCGGCATCCAGGGTCTCGCCGTTCTCCATGAACCCGGCGGGCAGGGTCCAGAAGCCCCGGCGCGGCTCGATGGCGCGGCGGCACAGCAGCACCTGGGAGCCCCAGGTGGGCAACACCCCGGCGACGATGTTGGGGTTCTGGTAGTGGATGGTCTGGCAATGGTCGCAGACATACCGCAGGCGGCTGTCGCCTTCGGGTATCCGCTGGGTGACCGGTTGGCCGCACGCGCTGCAGAATTTCATGCTTACATTCATTCCAATGGGGTCGGACTATCTTGGCGCGCCCGGCCCGCCCACCGCAAGCGGCCTGCGGGCGGGGCTTGGGTGCCTCGCGGCTTTGGTGCATCATGCACGGCAGGCCTTGGACACGAGAGTGCGTAATGCTGGACGAGCTTCTTCGCCGAATGAGCAACCATACCCCCGCGTCACTGGAGACGGATCGTCGTTTCCCCGAAGCGGCGGTGCTGCTGCCCATTACCCGCAGCGAAGAGCCGGAGCTGGTACTGACCCTGCGCGCCAAGGGCCTGTCGACCCACGGCGGCGAAGTTGCCTTCCCTGGCGGGCGGCGCGATCCGGAAGACCCCGACCTGGTGTTCACCGCCCTGCGCGAGGCCGAGGAAGAAATCGGCCTGCCGCCGGGGCTGGTCGAGGTGATCGGGCCGCTCAGCCCGGTAATTTCGCTGCACGGCCTGAAGGTGACACCGTTCGTCGGTTTGATCCCCGACTATGTCGAGTACCGCGCCAACGACGCCGAAATTGCCGCGGTGTTCACCGTGCCGCTGGCGTTCTTCCGCCAGGATCCTCGCGAGCACACCCACCGCATCGATTACCAGGGGCGCAGCTGGTACGTGCCCAGCTACCGTTACGGCGACTACAAGATCTGGGGGCTGTCGGCGATCATGATCGTCGAGCTGGTCAACCTGCTGTTCGATGCCGGCATCAGCCTGCACCACCCACCCGAGCGTTTCATCAAGAACTGAGTGGGGCACACCCCGCCGGCTTCAAACCGTGAGGAGCGATACATGAAATTCCGCCTGGGCGACCTGCGGGTCGATACCCATCCTGAGAGCTGGACCGCGCCCAACGCCACGCTGATCGGCAAGGTGCGCCTGCAGGCCCGCGCCAGCGTGTGGTTCGGCGCGGTGCTGCGCGGCGACAACGAGCTGATCGACATCGGCGAGGACAGCAATGTCCAGGACGGCACGGTGATGCATACCGACATGGGTTCGCCGCTGAACATCGGCAAGGGCGTGACCATCGGCCATAACGCCATGCTGCATGGCTGCAACGTGGGCGACTACAGCCTGATCGGCATCAACGCGGTGATCCTCAACGGGGCGCGTATCGGCAGGCACTGCATCATCGGCGCCAACGCGCTGATCCCGGAAGGCAAGGAAATTCCCGACGGTTCGCTGGTGATGGGCTCGCCGGGCAAGGTGGTGCGTGAACTCACCGAGCAGCAGAAGCGCATGCTCGAGGCCAGCGCCGCGCACTACGTGCACAATGCCCAGCGCTATGCGCGCGAGCTGGTGATCGATGAAGACTGACGAACGGCCCGTGGCCTCGCCCTGCGTCAGCATCTGCGCGCTGGACGAGCAGGACATCTGCACTGGGTGCCAGCGCACGGTGGACGAGATCACCCGCTGGGGGCGGATGGACAACGAGCAGCGCCGGGAGGTGCTGAAGAAGTGCCACGAGCGGGCGCTGGCGGCCGGGCTGATCATCGGATCGTAGAATCTGCGCGGGCATCTTCGCGGGTAAACCCGCTCCCACAGGGATCGCACCCCTCCTGTGGGAGCGGGTTTACCCGCGAAGAGTCTGGCGTTGACTTTAAATTCAAGTACTCTGTGCGGCTGGCCCACCGAACACACAGACCATGTTCTATCTCATCGCCTACATCAGCAGCGTGGTGCTGATCAACTACGCCTTTTCCAGCGCGCCGCACCTGGACGTGATCTGGTCCGCCTGGGGCGGGCTGGTGTTCATCCTGCGCGACATGGTGCAGACCCGCTACGGCCACGGCGCGCTGCTGGCCATGCTGGTGGCGCTGGTGCTGTCCTACGCGACATCGGAGCCGGCCATCGCCCTGGCCAGCGCCACCGCGTTCTTCGTCTCCGAGCTGATCGACTGGCTGGTGTTCAGCGTCACCCGCCGGCCCCTGCGCGACCGCCTGTGGCTGAGTTCGGCGCTGAGCATCCCGGTGGACACCTTCATCTTCTTCGGCATGATCGGTGCGTTGACCCCGGCGGTGATCGGCACGGCGCTGGCCTCGAAATTTGCCGGGGTGACGGCGGTGTGGTTGATCATGGCCTGGCGGGCACGGCGCGCGGCGCTGGCCGGCTGATCATCGTCGCGGCTATCGCGGGGCAAGCCCGCTCCCACGGAATCTTGTAGAATAGCGGTCCATTTTTCAGCGGGCGGCAGCCAGCGTGGCGCGGCCCCGGACGCCTTCGAGGACCTGAAATGACCCGTATCGGAACCCCATTGTCGCCCACCGCGACCCGTGTACTGCTGTGCGGCTGCGGCGAGCTGGGCAAGGAAGTGGTGATCGAGCTGCAGCGCCTGGGTGTCGAGGTGATTGCCGTGGACCGTTACGCCAATGCGCCGGCCATGCAGGTCGCGCACCGCAGCCACGTGATCAACATGCTCGACGGCGTCGCCCTGCGTGCGGTGATCGAGGCCGAGAAGCCGCACTACATCGTGCCCGAGATCGAGGCCATCGCCACCGCCACGCTGGTCGAGCTGGAAAGCGAAGGCTTCAACGTGGTGCCCACCGCTCGTGCCACCCAGCTGACCATGAACCGCGAAGGCATCCGCCGCCTGGCGGCCGAAGAGCTCGACCTGCCGACTTCACCGTACCACTTCGCCGACACCTACGAGGACTACGCCAAGGCCGTGGCCGACCTGGGCTACCCGTGCGTGGTCAAGCCGGTGATGAGTTCCTCGGGCAAGGGCCAGAGCCTGCTGCGCGGCGACGATGACCTGCGCAAGGCCTGGGACTATGCCCAGGAAGGCGGGCGCGCCGGCAAGGGCCGGGTGATCATCGAGGGCTTCATCGACTTCGAGTACGAGATCACCCTGCTGACTGTGCGCCATGTGGGCGGCACCACCTTCCTCGCGCCGGTCGGCCACCGTCAGGAGAAGGGCGACTACCAGGAGTCCTGGCAGCCCCAGGCCATGAGCCCCAAGGCGCTGGCCGAGTCGCAGCGCGTGGCCCAGGCAGTCACCGATGCGCTGGGCGGGCGTGGCCTGTTCGGCGTGGAGCTGTTCGTCAAGGGCGACCAGGTGTGGTTCAGCGAGGTCTCGCCGCGTCCGCACGACACCGGCCTTGTGACCCTGATTTCCCAGGATCTGTCGCAGTTCGCCTTGCATGCCCGGGCCATTCTCGGCCTGCCTATTCCGGTGGTGCGCCAGTTCGGCCCGTCGGCGTCGGCGGTGATCCTGCCGGAAGGCCAGTCGCAGCAGACCAGCTTCGCCAACCTCGGCGCGGCTTTGAGCGAGCCGGATACCGCCATTCGCTTGTTCGGCAAGCCAGAGATCAACGGTACACGGCGCATGGGGGTGTGCCTGGCGCGCGACGAGTCGGTCGAGGCCGCGCGAGCCAAGGCGACCCGTGCTTCGCAAGCCGTCAAGGTCGAGTTCTGATCTGAAACGATCGCGGGGCAAGCCCGCTCCCACGCCAGTATCAGTCTGGCGTGGGAGCGGGCGTGCCCCGCGATTGATTCAAAGCTCGGTATTACGTGTCTCTTTCAGGCACAACACGGCAATCAGACTGATCACCGC